>Ga0209102_1000266_pt1 | contig 35766 bp, 34 predicted proteins | sample ConPoolayeHmetaG_FD_185483 | JGI IMG/M metagenome (GOLD analysis project Ga0209102, IMG submission 185483) | Hot spring microbial mat communities from California, USA to study Microbial Dark Matter (Phase II) - Cone Pool mat layer H metaG... ...
ATATTTCATTTATCCAGGCGCACACATAATTGTTAACGAAAATTTCGGTCTTTTCATGCAATCAGTTATTATATCATACGCCGTAGTAACAGCGATTGTTTTCGGTATTCCACGCATCTGGAAAGAAAGAGTGATTGAAGGCGAAGTGTCTTGGAGAAGCGCAATAACAGTAATTTTCTCTATGGGAAAACGTGAAATAAGACGCAGAAGAACCCGCGGATTCTTCACCTTATTGTCAATAATCATTCTTGTTCTGGCTTTCGTCTCCCTCACTTCCTTCGGTTCAGCATATGGAAGGGTGTCTGACAGGCTATCTAGAACCGCACCTGCAGATGGGATTATGGTGAAAAGAATGATGAATGCTACTTCCCTCTTATTCCGCCCACTAGGGTTTAATGATTCAAAACTGGTTTCTCAATGGGAAAGCATAAGCGACATTGCTGAAAGATTCAAGAATGTTGCCTACTCTGAACCAGTAGTCAGATTGGTTAACCCAAGAACCGGGGAAAATTGGGTCATCTATGGAGTAATGGGCATTACACCCTCAACTGAGAGTGCGTATACGGGATTAAATCAGATTATAGAATCTGGGAGCTATCTCAACGACAACTCTTTAAATGAGGTTTTATTAACAGTAAATGTTGCCACTAGGTTAGGTGCAACACCAGGACAAACGTTAACTCTCGAAGTTTTAGGTACAGGTGTTTCGAGACAGGTTACAGTTGTTGGGTTAATTAGTGATAGTGGATACTTGAACCTAATAGACATGGATGGAAATCCTTTTGGTCCAGTCCGAATTTCTGAAGGGCAAGTAAGAAGATGTAATGAGACTGAAATAGTCATCATGAACGCGTTGACTGCTAAAAACATTCAAAGAGAGCTTGATATTGAATATGGGTCTGGTGCAAAACAGTTTGTTGTCCTTTCCGATTTCGTGTTTCAACCATCCAGTGGAACAAACATGGATCAGTTGATAAGAAATCTCATCTACTGGCTTAACTACGACGTTTTGGTTGCTTCAAACGGAGTCATAACATACCACCATATTGGCTCCTATTTCGAATTGAAGGGCTATGTAGAACTTCTTATTCCATTAATCATGGTAGGATTAAATGTCGGCATGGTTATGATGAACGCTGTTTACGAAAGAAGAAAGGAAATCAGGACACTCTCGATGCTTGGACTTAATCCCACTCACATCGGACTGATTTTTGTCGCTGAAGCCGTCATACTCGGCATGGTAGGAGGTAGTCTAGGATACCTTACTGGATTAGGATTCTCAAGAACAATGGTGCTCTTTGGAGCAGAACTTAACGTCAAAGAGAAACTTGAATGGTGGTGGAGCGCAGCAGGCTTTGCGCTTGCAATGACGGCATCAGTCGTATCATCAATCAGGCCCGCTGCATTGGCAGTGAGCACCTACACGCCGTCAATGGTGAAAAAAGTCAAAAGAACAGAAAAAGAAGCTGAAGTTCGTAAAGAAGAAATTTTTAAAGTATATCAGGAAAGACAACTGAGCATGCCCATAAAGATCCTTACAAGCGAAAAAGAATTCTTCATCAGCTTCTTCCTAGATAGACTTCATGAGCTTAAGTCAGGATTTATAGAACGCATAGAAAATATTGTGCAAACTCCAGAAAAAGAAGACGTTAAAGGAGTACTTGTATTAACAATAGACTTTAACTACGTGTTTGGGGCTACTGGAAGTGAACGAGCTACAAAAAATAGCCTAATTATGGCGAAAAATCCAAATGAAGACTACTATAGAGTAAGATTGGTGTCCAAGCCTAGTGTTCCAGGATTACCTGAAAGTGCAATTGAAAGAACGATTAATTTTGTTCACGAAACTTGTTTGACATGGGCAAAAGACAAAGATAGATACCTAGGAACTGTTTAACATTGTGTCTTCACACAATAATTCACAGCTGGTCCAGTAATCTAATCACTTCAATCATAGCTCGACCAGTGTGATAAGCTGCTTTCCAAATGTAGGCCTTACCACCAGTTGGTTTTCCATTAGGCAATACAGTGTCAAACCATTCGCCATTTTCCCAGTCAACCTGGTGCTTTTCAGTCCAACCAAGAATGTTTTCGAAATGTTTGAGAAAAATTGGATCCTTTAACAACGTATACATGTAAACCGTGGCTACTAAAGCCTCTGCCTGCACCCACCAAATCTTTCCCAATTGATCAGCTGGTTCATTGAATGGCCCACTATCGTAAAGTCCACCATTCTTTTCGTCAAGTCCAAACTTCATGCAATAATCATAAACATCTCGGAAAAAGTTCATGAAAATACCTACTGGAACTTCCGCAGCCTTGCAAGCTTCTATGATCAACCATATGGCTTCAATGTTGTGTCCATACGAAATCCGGTCTTGTCTAGGACCATGAATTGGAGTCCAATCGCGGTTATGAAGATCGGTACATGCACCAACCTTCATTCGAACCACTGTGTTGGTTAGAATAAAGATGAGCTCGGTTAACCTTTTTTTGGCCAAAGGATCTTTTGTAACGTTATAAAAAACAGTGAATGCCTCTAGAAGATGCAGGTGAGTATTCATAGTCTTGAAACTTTTGCTTGGAGCCAGCGAAGTTGACATGTCAAATTTTAGCTCAGACCAGTCTTGATTGAAAAGCTCTTTGTATCCTCCGTACAGTTCATCGTGTGCATATTTCTCCATAACATTGAATAGTTTCCACGCATAATCTAACGCTTCAGAGTCTTTACTTGCGATTGCATATTCAGAAAGAGCGTAAAGCCCATAAGATTGCCCATATAAATGTTTGTAAGGCCTTTGAACCTTGTCATACTGGTCGATCTCCCAGTAGAAGCCAAGATTTTTCTCGTCCCACATCTTGTCACGCAAAAACTTGTACCCATGTTCTGCAGCTTTCAAAGCGTCCTTTCCACCCCAGCCGGTTTCGTAAAGCCTTGAGAAGTACCAGACCATTCTTGCTTGAGAGACAATCATTTTTGGACCATCTCCTAATGGTTTTCCGTGAACATCGTGGTTCAAATTGTAGCCGCCATTCTTCACGTCTAACGTTGCTGGATACCAAAATGGCATTATGTTCTTGGTAAGAATTTTTTCTATCCGACTTCTCGATGCCCTTATCCATGACTCAAGATTTGTATCAGCCAATTCTGTTAACCTCAAAACCTAAATGCACCTTTTTAGTAAATAAAAGAATTCTCTAATTATCAGACAACAAACAAATTAAGATAATACGTCTTTTTGATGAAATATTTTTGCCATGTCTTTAGCAACATAGTCTAGCCCATATCTTTCAAGCGTGTTAGGAAGAGGTCTACCGAATTTATCCCAACCCATACCTGAATAGTAAGCATTAAGCATCATGTCCCAGTTTTCTTGTAAACTTTTTCCTTTGGCTGGACCGGAATCTGGAGGTGATCCATATCTCGTCGATGGCTTGTCAAGGTCTCTTCCTACTAAACCGTGTTTAACGTTGAATGCTCTAAGAAGGTGAACAATCCTTCGACCAACCGTAATCCCCTCCTCATAGTTGAAATCCCAGCCTGTGACCGCAGCTACCGCTTGAGACAAGAGCTCCACGTTTGTTCTCGAGTTGAATCGGCACACAACAAGCGAATCCTCAAACATCATTCCACCTTTATCGTGGAGGTTAGCGTTAACAAGGTCTCTCCAGTCTGGGGTTGAACCTATAGGTATTGGTGCGCCCCAAGTTTCTAGAGTGCCCGTGTTTGAAACAATGGTGTCAAACATTTCCGTCCATCGGTTTCTGTGGTCATGCCCCCTAGGTGTGTTACCCTTCATTGTGTGTATTGCAAAATTAACTGCCTCGCCTCCTATTTTTCTTGCAGCTCGCATAACACCCTCGCTTAGAATCTTACCTACTCCTTGTTTTCTTGCGATTAAGCGGAGGAGGAGTCTTACAGCTTCAGCGTTTCCCCATTTAAGTTCAAGTTGGTTTACCTGTTTTTTCGTAAGTATTCCTTTTTCATAGCATTCTATGGCGAATCCAACTACCCATCCTGCTTCGTTTGTTTCCAGCCCTAACATGTCTACTTCTTTGCTAAGCATCATTGATGCGGTGACGTCGTCCACTCCGATTGCAGAGGACCAAGCTGCAAGCTGCTCATATTCAGGTTCCTCCAAAACTTCACCAGCGTATGGTCCTTCAGTAATTTTCATAATGTCACAGTGGTGGATTTGGCAAGCCCAACACGAGTTCCGTTTCACAGAGTATTTTTCTCTAATGTATTGAGCTTCATACTTTTTCATCTTATCTTTACTAATCTTCCATGTGCTGGTGGTATAATTTTTTACAGGAAGCATGTTTGTCACAGCATTCGAATGAATACCAAAGAGGGTTCCATAATCGTAGAGATTTCTATACTGCTCTTTAACATTCTCAATTAACTTTTTCGCAATTTTTCTAACCTTGTCGGGATCCTTAATTGGAATTTCCTTTCGGCCTTTCACAATTGCAATGGCTTTGAGATTTTTTGAGCCCATTACAGCTCCAAGCCCATTATGAGAGGCTGAATGCCCATGATCGAAAAATATGCCTGCAAACTTGACAAGGTTTTCTCCAGCTGGACCAATTGAGGCGATTGACATGTCTCGTTCTTTATAACTATGGTAATGTTTTATGAGGTTAGGAGTTTTGTACGTGTCCATATCTCTGAGCCATTCAGCATCCATCAAGTCTTCTGACTCTGAGTCTAAATAGAGATACTTCAAGCCATCAGCTTTGCCATAAATTACTATGCCATTTAAACCACAAAGTCTAAGATAAGCCCCGAAAAAACCGTTTGCCTGGCTACATCCAGCTCCGTCTGTAAGTGGACCTTTCGAAACAACTGAAACTGAACCTGACCCTCCAATGGCAGTAGCATTCAAAGGGCCAGATGCAATAATAAGCCGGTTTTCTGGATCTGACCATTTAATTCCAGCGGGAACTTCGTCGTAAAGTACTTTTGCCCCGAAACCAGTGCCTCCAAGATACATTCTGAGAGTATTCTCAGGAAGAATACACCTTTCTAGTTTCTCTTTATCCAGATCTACTCTTAATATACTTCCTTCATATCCAGTCATGTCTAAAGCACAAACGAAAAATGTTGGTTTACAACATTAAATAACTACCGACGGGTGAGGAGCTGAAAATGAAGGTTAAGCGAGAAGGCGCCAAAATTTTGGTTTGTTGGCGAAGAAACTGCATCGAAGATGTTGAGAAAGCTAAAGAGTTTTACAGCAATCTTACAAGACAAGGATGGTTCGCTTTCTATGTATTTGAGAAAGAAATAGACAAAAAAGAGTCTTAATTCAAGCTGGAATATGAAAGATTGAGATTCATCCTACTTTCTGAAGGTGGCTATTTTTTTAAAAAAAGTTAGCTAAACCTTATATGAGTAAACAAAACGATATCCTTCAGAATGTATTGAATATGCATTTCTAGAAAGGCGTAGTTATATGATTATTGCAGTAATAGGTGCAGGAGTTATTGGAAGCGCTGTGGCTAAAGCTCTGGCTACAAGCAGCGGCAAAGATCGAATAATAGCATCCGATATACGTGTTGAGCAACTCTTCAATCTAGAAAAAGAAGGTGTTGAAACAACCATGAACAACATAGAAGCAGCTGCAGCCGCAGATGTAATAATCTTATGCGTAAAACCGTTGGATGTAAAAACCGTCCTTTCACAGATTCAAAATGAAATCAAAGGAAAACTTGTAATCTCAATGGCAGCCGCTATAAATCTTGAGTTACTGAAGAAATGCGCTCCACATGCAAAGTTTGTTAGAGCTATGCCAAATTTGGGAATTATTGTACGAGAATCCTTTACAGCGTATTGCTCAGAACATGGATTTTCCAGCAAAGACAAGGAAATTGTAGAAAGAATTCTTAGGTCGTTTGGCACAGTTGCGGTTGTTGAGGAGGATAAAATGAACGCTGTGACAGCTCTTAGTGGCTGTGCACCAGGCTACTTATCATCGCTTATGGAACTAATAGTTCAGGGAGGAACTGAAATTGGGCTACCAATCGAATTTTCGTTGACTGCCTTAGCTCAATCCATGATTGGAACTGGTAAGGTTATTCTTGAAACAAAAAAGTTTCCAGCAGACGTAATGAAAATGGTTGCAACACCAGGCGGTGTAACAGAGGAGGAACTTAGTGAACTTGCGAAATACCCTTTCCAACAGGCTTTCAAGTCAATTCTACAAATAGGCGTTGAAAAATCAAGGAAAATAACCAGAAAATTATTGGACGAATGCTAATAGGGTATCATTTATTAATTGGAGCCTTATCAGTTTTCATCAAATCTCTAAGTCTTTCAACTCCCTGAATCTGTCTGATGTATTCAGCTACACTTTTGGGAAGAAGAGATTGCCAGTTCCTGTCCCTAATCATTCTTTCTCGAATTTCAGTTGATGAACACTCATCTCTCTTGAAGTATGGTATTGACTTAACATTAAAGTTCGCCTCAATGAAAAGTCTTCTCGTCAAAGGTTCATTTGAGTAAACAATGTCAAATTTTGGAACCAATGAACAAACGTGAGAAACCCAAATGCCATGAATGTCAAGGTCTGTGACTGGGACGATGTAATACTTAGCTGGGTCAACTTGCGCCTCATTAAGCGCAAGCTTAATCATGGTTACTCTTTCTCCAGCTGTAAAAGGATTGTTGAGAACGTGGCTTTGTAGTGCGCTTCCAACCATGATTATGATTTCTTCAGAATCTTTTAGAATTTGTTGAACAGCCCAAAGGTGACCAAGGTGAAAAGGCTGAAAACGGCCTGGATACAATGCTCTGTAAAATTTTTTCTTTGCATCAGAAATGTTGCTCATTCGATCCGCCACCAATAAATAATGTTTAGTTGCCAATGAATGTTGTGCCAGAGATTTATTTCTTTTGTCAAAAATAGGTGTGAACAAAATCGCGTATTCGCAGTGGCTACTTATGCATACAGAAAGCCCAAAACTTTTTGTTCTTACAGAAAGACAATTTGTTCCATAATAGTTATATACGCGCCTTCTTTGTTAATGAGCTTGTTAAAAAGAAATTACGCTATAGAAAGGCAAACAAAAGTCCGTATATGAACAAAAACACGGCTCAGGTAAAGGAGTGAACAATAATGGCTGCTTTGGAAATAAGGTCTCGGATGCTTGTTAAAGACGTTATGACCAGTCATGTTGTAACCGTCACCTCGGATGAACCAGTAAGCAAAGTGGCACAACTCTTAGCCAAATATGAAATTGGATGCGTAATTGTCAGTACGGCTGATGACAAGCCTATTGGTATAATTACAGAAACCGACATAGTCAAAAGAGTAGTGGCGAAGGATATCAAACCAAGCAAAATAAAGGCTAAGGAAATCATGAGTGCGCCTGTTATCACGATAAATGCTGATCAAACAATAAATGAAGCAGCCCGAAGAATGAGCCAAAACAACATTAGAAGACTCGCTGTAATGCACAAGGGTAGTCTTGCAGGAATAATCTCAAGTAAAGACATCCTTGCAGTAACACCAGAGCTTATCGAAATAATTCAAGAACAGGCACGCATAGAAAACCAGAACATTACTGAGGAACAGGAAACGCCACCTCAAGCTGGATACTGCGATAACTGTGAAGAATGGTCTGACAGTCTAAAAGAGTTTGAAGGAAGATTCCTGTGCGAAGATTGTCGAGTAGAAATGGCTGAATCTGAATACTGACAAGATTTTTTGCTCTTCTAATCTTCTGGTTTTCGTTTGATTTATTTATTAAAATGCAATAATTTATTCTGAGCTGAAGCCAGTTGACAGTTGACCTAGTGTTAAAAAACGCTAAAGTTTTTCTTGGCAAAAGGATTGAAAGAGTAGGCATCGCAATCGAGTCGGGCTGCATCGTAAAAATAGCAAAGGACGCAAACTTACCCGTCGCATCTAACGAAATTGATGTTCATGGATCCCTCGTTCTTCCAGGACTTATTGACGTTCACGTTCATTTAAGAGACCAAGAATTATCATACAAAGAAGACTTTGTTTCTGGGACATCTGCAGCTGCAAATGGCGGTGTAACTACCGTTCTTGACATGCCGAACAATGTGCCAGTAACGATGGACATGCCATCTCTCCGTGAACGCATGGCTGTGGCATCAAAAAAACTAATAGTTAACGCTGGTTTTTTTTCAGCATTTCCGTCCGACGTAAATGAGATTCCGAACATAGTTAAAGAAGGAGCGAAAGGTTTTAAATTATATTTGTCGGAGGAAATAGGGGGAATGGATCCGAGCGACGACGAATTAATAACCAAGGCGTTTGTTGAAACTCAGAAGTTGAGTATTCCTGTATGTGTTCATGCTGAGGATAAACAGCTTCTAGAAACTATTTACGAAGAAAAAAAGAAAAACAAGGACTCCACAATTGACGCTTTCCTTCATGTGCACTCTGAGGATGCTGAAGTTAAGGCAATAGAAAGAATCTTGAACCTTGCTCAAAAAAGCAAGGCTAAAGTTCACATTTGTCATGTTAGCACATCGAAAGGCGTCCAGTTAATCGAAATGGCTAAAAAAACAGGGTTAAATGTAACTTGTGAGGTTACCCCTCACCATCTTTTGCTGACGTATGAAAACCTAAGGGAATTAGGCATTACTGGATTAACTAAGCCTCCCTTAAGGTCAAAGGACGATGTTCGTTCACTGTGGGCTGGTCTTCAAAAAGGTGTAATTGACATTATAGCGTCAGACCATGCGCCTCACAGTTTGGATGAAAAGGAAAAAACCAGTTTTTGGCAAGTTCCTTCAGGCATAGCAGGATTAGAAACGGTGCTTCCACTTATGTTAACTCAAGTTAATAAAAGGTTATTATCTCTTCTTAAACTTGTTGAAACCACTTCCAAAATACCCAGAGAGGTGTTCGGAATTAAGAAGAGAGGCGAAATAAGAGAGGGACACATGGCAGACTTAGTTGTCGTAGATCTGAAGAAGGAATGGAAAATCGACTCTTCCAAGTTCTATTCAAAAGCCAAGTTTTCACCCTTTGACGGATGGAAAGTTAAAGGAAAACCAGTTAAAACCTTTGTTAATGGAAATCTTGTTATGGACAACGGCGAAGTGTTTACTGACCTAAAACGAGGTCGCATAATTAGGTAAGGATTAGATAGGGGAAGATGCCACATTGAAGTTTCTTGCAGATGGCATGTTGGGTAAACTAACCCGTTGGTTGAGAATGCTGGGATGCGATGTAAAGTACTATAACGACCTCGAGGATGAAGAGCTAATCAAGATTGCTAAAGAGGAAAACCGTGTCCTCCTAACTCGAGATGTTCAGTTATACAAGCGTGCCATAACTGAGTATGCCCAAGTTTATCTTGTAAAATGTTCAACGGAAACGGAGCGGCTTACTGAAGTTGCGCAACAGTTTAACTTGAATCTTGAAATAGATGTTAACAATTCGAGATGTCCAAAGTGTAATGCAAAACTCGAGTCTGTTTCAAAAGATAAGGTTATTGATAAGGTGCCAAAGGCTACTCTGCGTTTTTTTAATGACTACTGGTTTTGTTCAGATTGCGGACAGGTGTATTGGCAAGGAAGTCACTGGCAGAAAATCAAACAAAAACTCAACGAAGCAAAAGGGTTAAGAAAGAATTAGAATTACTGCTGGGGAAATTTTAGGCAATTTCAATATTGTCTGACGCTTTGAATCTTAGCTCACCCAGTTTTCTGATTTTAAGAGCGTCATTGAGGTTAAGGACTCTTTCAAAAAGGTTAGAAACCATTAGTGGACACACAATTACGTCTTCACATGGATTTGCATTCTCAATTTCTTTGGCAATTTCGGAATAGGGAACTTTTTTACCTTTACCGTATTTTTGTACAAGCAAATTGTATATTTTTTCAACCTGCGTACACGAGTGATAGAACCTAGTTGGAGGGCAAATGTAATACTTAAAGTCACGGATGATCGAACTTTCTATTGTTTTTCTAAGATTTTCGAGATTAAATTTTTCTATAAGTTTTTTCTCAGAAAACCTTTTTCTAGCGAGATTTCCAATTATTGCACAATAAATTTCAGCGTTCGAACCGAAGAGCATTTCTTGTCTGTTTATTTGGTTTCCTCTATGATCGTATTCTCCGATCCATACGCCGCATTTTTGACATTTACGTACTGGGCGAATAATGAAGCCACGGGATTTCTGTGGCGTTCTTTCAAGCAGCCACTCTGCATCGTCTAGAAGATTATTGTATCCTTTGTAATTTTGGAAAATTGAGACTCCTAAATCTCTGTCAAAAAGAACTATGGTACCGCTCAGCTCAAGATTTTTTTCAGTCAACGTGACTTCCCCTACTGGATATAAAAAACCCATATTAAGTTTTACGCTTAAAATCCCAAAATTTTGGTTTTCGCCTCGTTTTTGAGCATATTTTCAGAAAAATTTATATTTATATATAATTTTTAGTGTTGCATCATCGTTGGAGGATTCGCCTGATTGTGGCATAATACTGAATCTAACTTCACTACGTTATATCCTCCAGTTGACAGAATCTTAGCACTATGCATAGAACGTTTAGAAACATATTATCAAGGAGCGTTCTAACAAGACGGGTTCCAAAAAAGAAGTCATAATTGGTCCACCTAAACTCACTCGGTTCGAGAAGGCACGCATAATAGGAGCTAGGGCTCTACAAATCGCGATGGGTGCACCAATTTTAGTTCAGCCAACTAAGGAACGATCTAGCCCTATTGACATAGCAATTGAAGAATTAAACCGCGGTATTTTACCAATCACGATACGTCGAACCCTGCCAGATGGCGTAACAAGCCAAGACATTCCCATAAAATGGCTCTTATAATCTAGGTTAGCAAGAACCGTTTTATTTAGGAAAAAAATAGGAAAAACAGTTCGTTATTTTTCTAAGAATTCCTTTGCTCTTCTAAGAGTTTCATCCAGAGTTATATATACGTCCTCTTCTGGGGATGACGGATTTTTCTGGGTTCTTAATATTATGATGTACCCTTTTTCCATCTTTCCAATTATTACTTCTTTTTGAAAATACATTTTTTCATCTTTTCTATAGAACATATTTTTCCGATCGAATAAAAGTCAAAGATACTTAAATATTTGTCTGGTGACTTATTAAACAAGGGCATGTAAATTACTTTGCAACATTCATGAAAGATCGTTTACAGCTTTAATGAGAGCTTTAATATATCCAGCCGTGTAGGCTCGCATTCTATGTCCCCATGGTGAATCATCTATACCTAAGGGTACGTGGTCGTCGATTATGCATCCTTCGAACCCAACCTTTTTATATGCTAACATGGCCTCAAGCATGTCCGTTTGCCCGTCATCAACGAAGGTTTCGTGAAACTTGTGCGGGTTCCCGATAACGTTGCGAAAGTGAACGTAAAATATTTTCTTTCGCGATCCAAAATTTTCTATAGCCTCGATAACGTTGCATCCCATTTCCGAGAAAGTTCCTTGACAAAACTCTATGCCATTATATTCGCTTGGAAAAATCTCCATCACGCGTTTAAAGGCCTCTACACTTCTCATTATACGAGATATGCCAGCGATGGAGGGAACAGGAGGGTCGTCGGGGTGAAGTGCCATTTTAACGTTTGCCTCTTCAGCGACAGGCATCACTCTTTCGATGAAGTAGGTAAAATTCCCCCACATTTTTTCTTCAGTAACGATTCCGTACTCTGTTAAAGGAGCGTTCTTTACTAGTTCGTAGTCGAAGCTCGTAACTCTTGCCCCGCCTCTCCAAATTGTGTAATCGCTAGTCCTCCAAACTCCGCCAGGACAAAAATTGTATCCTAATATTGGAATTCCAGCCTTTCCCATGTTGCGAAGTGTCTTGCAGAAGTTCTCTATTTGTTCGTCGCGTCCTGGCAAGCCAAGCATTATTTTTAAATACCATTCGCGAGGAATGTTTTCAATAGCCTCCAGCTTAAGACCTGCGGATTCAACTTTTGTCCTGAGCATTAAAAGAGGGCGAAACTCATAGCAGTTCTCGCCTAAAGGTGAATTACCAGGCAAAACAGGAGAATGAACTATGATGTCTTTGGCTCCCAGCTGCCTTGCGAAAACAAGAATGTCGTCTGTAAGGTTATATATTGATCCAAGGGCATACCTCAAAGAAGCTGCCTCCAATTATTGTTAGTTAATAGTTCTAACAGAAAAAAATGGAAAAAATCTTTTATTTTTTGTTGGTGAGTTTCATTGGTTTTCCGCAACAAACTAGTGTTCCTGCACCTGATTCTAGGACTTTAACCTTGTTTCCACATATTTCACATAGGTAGATTTGTCCAACTTCAGTCATGTCTTTAACCTTCAAACAAGTTTGTGTTTAATAATTTTCGCACCAAATTTCGAAGTAGCTTCTTGGGTGAGAGCAGATAGGGCATTTTTCAGGTACCTCGTTGCCTTCATATACGAAGCCGCAGTTTCTGCATTTCCATTTTATAGGTGACTCTTTCTTGAAGACTCTGTCTTGTTCCAAGTTCGCAAGTAATTTTCTGTATCGTCTTTCATGGTAAGTTTCAACCACAGCAACTCCCCTAAAGGTTTCAGCTATGTCTTTGAATCCTTCTTTTTCAGCAGTTTTGGCAAAATCTGGATAAAGTATTCCCCACTCAAGTTTTTCTCCATCTGCTGCTTCCTTTAAGTTTTCCTTTGTTGATTTAATCATACCAGCTGGGTAGGTCGCCTTGATTTCAACCATTCCACCTTTAAGATATTTAAAAAATAATTGGGCATGCTCTTTTTCGTTGTCTGCGGTTTCTTGAAAAATTGCGGAAATCTGTTCATAGCCTTCTCTTTTTGCCACGCTTGCGAAGAATGTATATCGGTTTCTAGCCTGGGATTCACCTGCAAATGCTGCTAACAGGTTTTTTTCGGTTTTGCTGCCTTTCAATTCCATTCCATAACATCTCCGATACAATTATTTATGTACAACTTTTTATTAAAGGATTCGACATCGAAGAAGATACATCGAAATTCTATCATTTTGATTGCGGAAAATACGAAAAATAGCAATATTTTAAATACCACATGACTTGAGAATACAATCGTTCTTTGACATTAAGGAGTATGAAAATATGTGGAATAACAAGAAATCAAAGACTAAATCTCTTATATCGATTGCAACAATTGGGATTTTACTATTCGCAGCATTATGCACTTTGATTCAAACATCTTCAGGAACTCCAGATTACACTTACTATGGCGTCGTTCCTGCAAAAATTTACAGGTATATCCTTAACGACTGGAATGTTGGAGGAGGAAACAGCTGGAGTAACCTTTCTTCAGGCTGGTCGCTTGGTACTCGCGAATCTAACTATTTATCAGGGTCGTTGGCTCTTAATGGCCTCCAAATTGCAACAAGGTCTTTACTTGCTATTGTCGGTGTAGAAGACGGTACGCATGTTACAGTTGTAAACTTGGCAGACGGCGACTTGCTTTCTGAGGCTGACATTAACCACATGGAAAAGCATCTTGTTTTGCTTCCAAACGGCACACAGTTCAAGGTAGTTTCCAATAAGATGGTTTCAGTTCTTCTTCTAAACTATCAAGAATTTCCCTCCACAACCGCAGAAGACGGCCCAATACCACGTACGTTTTATACTGACGTCAATGGCTTGTACGTTGGCAAAAAATTCGTTCTAATGGCATCTGAACAGCCAGGAGCCGTTAGCGGAGCAGCTAGCTCAGAGACAGGCGCATTTTACGCCGTGTTCGCGTTGGAAAAAGCCTCTGTAACGGTAACTAGAGAAGACAGTTCAGTTGTAACTTCCTTTACGCTAGACGCCAATTCTTACAAGTTCATTATGCTGGAATCCTTCAAAGTTTACACTATTGAGTCGTCAACTGGGAACATTATGGTTCAATCCGGAACAATAACAGGCAAAGGGTCTTTTGACTCTCCGTGTTTCGTTGTACCATCTGCTGATGGCGGATTCGTTGGAACAGCCTTCTATTCGAGGTCGCTGAAAAGCCAAGAGTGGACGTGGGATCCTGGAAGAGATTACGGATTCCGAATAACAGCTGCAGAAGACACTAATGTGGAGGTGTGGAACCTTGAAACCAAGCAGTTGATTACAAAACTTTTTGTTGCTGGTGGAAGTGGAACTTCGATTCAAGCAGAAGCCTTTGCCATCGCAGTGTTAAGTGACAAGCCTATCACCTTAATGGAACTACATAACGGAAGCATAGAACAGTCACCCACAGGCGGAGGAGGAAGATACGGCTCTTACGGGCAAGGAGTCATGTTCATAGGTCTGCAACCTAATGAGGCCACTGCGCTTAGCCTTCCAACTGAAGCAAACGTTGAGGTTTTCTTCTTTGCAAGCGAGGACACACAGCTTACAATCGATGACGAACCCTTCACAGTGCGTGCAGATGAACCCTTCACGTATTCAGGGCTTGGAGTACACACTTTTAGATCCAACAAAAACGTTGTTATGCAAATCAATTGTTGGCCATATGAACCTGAATACCAAGGATTATGGTTCAACGGTGCAGCAATCCCATGCATTGAAACAGTGGATGACAACCCAACTGTCACGTTGACTCCTATTGAAGGAGGCTTCCCAATGATGTACGTAATAGTTGGTGCTGGCGCTGCTGCAGCAGCCGTAATCGTCGTCGTCTTAGTAATGAAAAAACGCAGTGGCACACTAAGTTAAGGCAATCAAAAAATCATGTAACCTAAGCAAATTAACTCAATCTTTCTTTTTTATCTTATGTTAAGCGTAAACACAATTAACAATCGTTTTCAAGAATTTAAAAAATTTTTAAAAGAAAAAACTGATTTTTTGTAATGTTTTTTATGTTCCAAAAATGATTAAATTAATTCATAATATTTTTAGAATTTGTCGGCAATTTGACAATGGCTTTTGTTGGTTCTTACGGATAGGGCGGAGGTGCAAGGCACTTTAAGGAAATATTAAGATTTTTAAAAATTATAATTGTGGGAGAATCTAAGGCACAAGGTTCTTCCCCTCATATGAAGAAGACGTTAAATGAATAGATTAGTTAACGAAAATTCTTGCAGACAAAATCAAACAGACAAATAAAGGGTCTTTTAAATTGATTATATTTAGATTATATTAAAAGAGTATTTTTGGAGGAAAGAGATGATGTTGGAAAAAAATTCGCGACTGTATGATTTGATCATTGTTGGAGCTGTCCAGCAGGCATAACTGCCGCCATTTATGCTGCTAGAGAAAGATGGATTTTATTATTCTTGCAACTAATGTTGGTGGTCAAGTTGTCCTATCGTCCGGGATAAAAAACTACTGGCTTTCAGTACATAACTGGCGAAGAACTAGCAACAAAATTTCAGGAACACTTGGAAAAATACAAGTTCAGCATAAAGCTGGAAGAAGTTAAGAAGGTGGAAAGAGAAGGCGACCTTTTTAAAGCTACAACCCCAGCGGAGTTTACTTACTGCGCAACTTGCGACGCTCCATTTTTCGAAAACATGGATGTAGCCTTAGTAGGAGACGGAAACGCAGGATTAGAGACCGTTCTACAGCTGATCAAGATAGCAAGCAGGGTCTATCTAATCGAGATTACCTCGCAACTCAAAGCTGACAGAATACTTGGGAAAAAGCAAAGGAATCGGACAAACTGGAAGTTTTGACTGAAACAAAGATCAAGAGATAGTTGGCGATAGGACTGTTACACGAGTCAAAGTGCAAAGAGGTGGGACAGAGAAGACGCTTCCTGTTCAGGGTGTATTCGTCGAAATAGGTTCAGTTCCAAACTCTGACATAATAGACTTCGTTGACAAAAACCTTTGGGGCGAGATAATCGTTAATTCACAATGCGAGACAAATGTTGCTGGATGCTATGCAGCAGGTGACGTAACAAACGTCCCCGAGAAACAAATTATAGTTGCCGCAGGAGAAGGATGCAAAGCAGCTCTTTCAGCATTCAGGAACCTTTCAAGAAAATAATAATTAACTTTTAGCACGTTTTCCATGCCTATGACATTAACGATGCTTATTTTCTGGCTACTAATTTTAACTGAAACCAAGGTGCAAATAGTATTATCAAAAATCTTGTTACATATTATTATACTTACTATCGTGTAATGGAAATTCGGGACTCGTGACTATTTATGGGAACTATTGAGTTTACTATTATTATAGTAATTTAGACAAAAAATACTATGAAAGCAGGAACAATGTTGAATAAACAATCTTTGGATTAACCAATGAACCCTCGACGCTACAACAATTAACATCATATAAGGTCTTCTTAACTCGAGGCTACAATAATAGTGCTCCGGCCGGGATTTGAACCCGGGTTTGTGGCTTTCTTCTGCTTTAGGCAGGCACCGAGAGGCCACCATACTTGACCGGACTATACTACCGGAGCGTTGGGTTGTTATGTTTTTCATTCGCCGTTGCGGTATTTAGCCCTATCGTCTCTTCATTTTACATAAAGGGCCTTCTAAGGTCTCTACCTTAAAATAGGATATGATGGCATTTAACGTACTGAAAATAATTGAATGGATTATGATTAATTCTATGTTCATCAACTTCAGCCAAAAAAGATTCATAATATAAAGTAGTTTACTAGTGCTGAACATAGTAAGAAGCCAAATGAAAATTAAATATTTTTTAACGCCCCATTTATATACAAGCTTTAGCCACCCTGCGTTTGAAAAAGTCTTTGAGATTGAACGGTGAGGAAAGATCCACTCTCTGAAGCTGTTTAGTTATTTCCTGTTTCTGTATTTTTAATATTTTTAGCAATCCAGATGCGCTAAGAATAATGGTAACTGCAAAAATTGAGAACCCGAGGATAACATGGTTAAAAAGAACGGAGGCAAATGCAAGCACCATTATAATACTTACCACTGTGCCCAAGCAATACGTTTTTTCCATCTTTCGACGGGCTTGCATGGCGTTCGCTATTACCATAAAACAGAAAAAGGCAATATAGAAAAGAATGAACTCACAAGGAACGTTTAACGGTGCACTCCCCATCTTTTTCTAACTATGTAATATTAAAAAATGCTTTCTAATTAATCTTGCAACATAAAACAAATAGATTCAATAAGTCGGTGAACATTTGGATACTCGGTTTCGGAACTTGTTTGAGGTTGTGCAACTTGGTTGGATCAGGTGAGTGGAAGACTTTTCAAGGCAATCATTGCCGGACGGGGCGTGCAGAGACTCCTGGAAATATTAGGAGCCCAAGGGTTGTTTGGGATCTGGACACATCAGCTGTGGAAGTTTATTTTCACGTAAAGTCGAAAAAAGATGGTTGGCAAAGTCGAGGCTTCAATTTGGTTGATGTGCCAGAATGGAATGTTGAGATGCAGGAACAGTGGGGTTTGCGGACAAAAAAGGTGGATTTGTGTGGTGACGGAAAATTGTGCGACGTCCACGACACATCTACCTTGGAGGTTTGGGGGAAATTCCTGCCAGATGTTCCAGGGTTCCAGAAAATACGTTTCACAAACACTTGGACTGGTCCAGGCCAAGCTAACTTGCAGCTTATTTCATATGAAAATGGCGTTGAAAATACTAGGATAGTGTGGGAGGTCAAGTTTGAGCCAAAGGCGGAGGCGCCGATGCTTATTGTCACAGATGTAGACGCAGACAATTGTTTGGAGGTTGCTGTGTCGCACTGGTATGGCGTAACCATTTATGACCTTTACACTGGTACAATGAAGTATCAGAAGATTTACAGGGACAGTGACCACGGTCGCCAGTACGGCCATTTTAGTGCAGTGAAACTTCCAGACGGCAAGGTGGCTCTTCTAGTGGTAGGTGACTTTTCACCTCATATTGGCGTGTTGATGGTAAGAGACGGCAATCTTGATTTACTTTGGTACTTAACCTTCGAGAATGATAGACAGCAGGGGATCGATAGACGGGTAACCATCAACCGTGTAGGTCCAGACCCTGCGGGTGACTATGATGGTGACGGCCAAGTTGAGGTTATGATGAACTTTTTCAATGGTAATGGCGATGGTCGATGGCACCTCATCGGATACGAAGCGTTGACAGGTCGGGTAAAGTATGATATTGGGGACTATTATCTGGATGGAGCAGTTGACGTTGACTGCGATGGAAGAAAAGAGTGGGTTGGGCGACGCTGCAGCGGCCGAGCTCTTAATACGTATTCTCCTTTGCTTATTCTAAAACCTGTTGGCGAAGGCCAAGTCCGTGAAATTTGGAGTTGCCCCAAAGGACGCTGGTCTCTACATCCGATTCTGCCACGGCTGACTGTGCGGACTTTCCAGTCCGTAGGTGCAAGAGTACTTGAGCTAGTGTCGCATGTTAACATGCAAAAAACAGAAGCAACCCTATTTTATAACGAACCAATGTGCGAAACGTGCGGTCAGACTCTTTCAGCTTTAAAATTCGTTAATGGCAAGCCAACTGTTTTTTGGGTTTTGAAAGGCCCGTTAGATAGCACGCTGCAAGCGCTTTCTGCTCTTGATGAGGATGTTCTTATCAAGCTTGTTCAGCCATCTGGGCATTCTACTGTGATGTGCTTTAGAGATTCTGATATCGAGGTTGTTGGCCAGAAAAGGTGTGTCTGGTTTGCACCTCAACCGCTTGTTTTGAAGAAAGATGGAAAAGCCCACATTGTCGTTGCCACATCCGCTTGGCAAATACAGTGTTTACAATCTCAAAGAAAAAAGGAGCCGAAAATTATTTGGAGTTTTCCTGGAAGACCAATGTCAACCGACCGATCCTCACGTGATTCATGGTTTGGCCTAGAAGCCGACGACATTAATGGCGACGGAGTTTCTGAAATCATTTACGTATCAGAAAATCTAGATGGAGGTGCCCGAGTACTGGCAAGAGGTATAGATGGCACGGTAAGCTGGTTTTATGATTTTCCGGAATTTTGTGGCTACGTTGCTGAATGGGGCGACTGCATGACAACCTTTTGGGCGCTTGGCCATTTCATCAACACTGACCGACTGGATATTTTTGTCAGCAACCGCCGTTCAATAATGCACAGCGACGAATCCGTCGTGATTGATACGCGAAAAAACAGCTTAGCATGGCATAAAGACACGCTGGAGGTGCACGAACCTTGGACAAGCGCATACCAGCACACAAGAGGTTATGGGGGTTCACTTCCAGCATTAGCAGATTTCGACAACGACCACTTAGACGACATTGTGCTTTCGTACCCAAGTGAAATTTCCATTGTAAGAGGCAAAGACGGCGCTCAACTGTTCGTCGAAAACATGGGTCCAGTAGAAGGCACAAAGGCAATTGACAGACCTGACCAGTCAGGCTTCTGGCTTATAGGCGGAAAGGTTCTTGTTGAAGATTTTGACTGCGACGGAACAAAAGAGTCTCTGGTGACGCATTCTGGAATGGTGTTGACCTTTAAACATAAAAATCAACGCAGTTCAATAATTTGGCGCACAGAACCAGGAGACGGCGTTACGTGTTTACCTGCAGTTGCGGACACTGACGGCGATGGATCTCTCGAACTTGGTCTGGCTGGTTGTCGCGACGGTTTCCGATGTGTGGATTCAATGACTGGTAAAATTTTATGGAAAATATCTGAAGCCTCCTCATCAAACTGTGTGGCATGCGACATTAACAGCGATGGATTAGAGGAGTTCCTTTTTGCAAATGGCACTACTGTTGTGGCTGTGAGAGATGGAAGAGTCGTATGGAAAATAAGCCTTCCATCAGTTATAACTCAATTGGCTCTTGCAGACGCCGATGACGATGGCTTTATAGAGATTCTAGCTGGCGCTGAAAATGGCAAATTGTACTGCATTGATGAAAATGAATAGGACAATAAAAATATAGTTGCTCTAACAGCACCTTCAGGGACAGTAACATCAAACTGTGTTCATATGCCTAAACTGGATTACTTGAGATAAACTGGGTTTGACCATGCTGTGCGACCTTGAAGGTCTGAAGCTTCAACCCGCATGTATCTGATGAAGATTCTTGATTCAACCTCAACTTGTTCGATTCCTCTTGGGGAAAAGGCAATTTTTGCTTTCCACGCAATTTCGTCTAAAAATATGGTTGTAACCTTATTTTCAGCATTTACTTCAACTTGTTTATATCGTTGTGCCATTTTTTGCCTTTCAGAAGGGATTTTCCAAGCCTTCAGCAAACATCCAAGGTCACTCATGCTGATGCAGAGTCCTCTGCCATTGTGTGAAACCACGTTCACTCTGGTTACTGGAGAGCATCTTAAACGAACTGCGCTGTCTGACATCTCAAGTGATGTGAACACTGGACCAGTTGAGGAGAAAAACTGTCCCTTTTTAAGCATTTTTAATGCAGTTGCCGCGTCATCTGGTTTTTCAAGGTAGATCCATCCTCCGTTGGCGTCGATTGGTGGAACAAAATAGCGGTGAGAGTCGTCAACAGCGTATCCTAAGCATTCACGGCCCATAGACAAAAGATTATCCCAGTGCGACACAGCGTGTCCTTTGGCAACTTCAACGTCACATCCCGTGTTGTAAACTTCGATTCCATCGTAATCCTTCAAAGATGCGAGATCTTCATGTACTAAGCTAGACCAAGAAGGGTGAGCTATGATTACCAATCCTTCAGCGCTTTTTACCTTGTCTATGACATCGCTTGGACTAGTAAGATTGTTTATACTTGGATCATCCACTCCTAAAGCCACGATGTGGTATGGCTCCCCAAGTTTGCTTTGGCCTTTCGAAACCTCGATGCCTGTTAAAACCGTGCAATTTTCATCATTAACGAAGTTGGTGGTGATTTTACCGTGGTCCGTTAACGCAAGCAAGCCGTATCCTCTTGAAACATAATAGTCAGCCACATCCCGTGGTGAAAGATGACCGTCAGAAGATGTGCTGTGACAGTGAAGTGACCCCTTCACCCAATTCTCATCGACAACAAGCCTGTACATAGACATGTCATATCCGTAAAAGGCAGTCTTAACATTAAAGACTTGCTGTCACTATCATAAAAGCGCAAAGGAAGAAAAAAGAATGGTTTAGTATGCTCCTGGCATACCGCCTGGTGGCATACCACCTTGAGGCATACCTTCTGGGACTTTAGATTTAGACGCTGCAATTATGTCGTCTATTCTGAGGATCATGCACGCTGTCTCTGAAGCTGATTTTACCGCGTGCTCCTTAACAATTGCTGGTTCAATGACGCCTTTTTTACGCATGTCCATGACTTTTCCGCTGAACACATCGACGCCTATTGTTGCTCCTCGAGGTTTTTCGTGAGCAGCCCGTAATTCAGAAATGATGTCGATCGGCTCAAGCCCAGCGTTCTCAGCTAAAGTCCAAGGCACAACTTCCAAGCTTTCCGCAAAGGCGTTCACTGCCAGTTGCTCTCTTCCGCTGACCTTTGGCACGTAGTCTCGCAGCTGCCTTGCAATTTCAGCTTCCACAGCTCCTCCGCCAGCAACAATTTCGTTGTGTTCAACGACGTTACGCACCACAGAAAGGGCGTCTTTAAGTGCGCGTTCAGCCTCGTCCACCATCCTTTCAAGTCCAGCTCGAACGAGGATGGCGACTGACCGTGGATCCTTGCAACCCTCAACGAAGATCATTTTGTCGTTGGCAATCTTCCGCTCCTCAACAAGCCCTGCTTCTCCAAGATCCTCTGGGTTCAAGTCGTCAAGGTTCACGACGAGCTTTGCTTTTGTGGCTCGGGCAAGTTTTTCCATGTCAGACTCCTTAACCCTAGTTGCAGCTAAGATTCCTTCCTTAGCCAAGAAGTGTTGGGCAACATCGTCGATGCCTTTTTGGCAGAAAACCACGTTTGCGCCTGACTTTTTGATTTTGTCAATCATTTTCGACAGCATTTGGGTCTCTTGGTCCATGAAAGCCTTGACTTGTGTCGGGTCTCTGATTCTTATTTCGGCGCTGAACTCGGTTTTCTCAACTTCCAATGCAGCGTTAATAAGGCAAATCTTGGCGTTTTCAATTCTTTTCGGCATTCGGGCATGTGCGACCTCTTTGTCTATGATGACGCCTTTTATGAGGTTGGTGTCAAAAAGGCTTTTTCCAACTTTTTTCACGATTTGAACTTGGTCGATGTCTACGATTTTCTTGTCTCCCCGTTGTTCCGTTATCTGTCTAACCGCTTCTAAGACTACTTCTGCCAGATGACCTTTTTCGTAGCCAACTGCTTTGCTTGACATCGAGGTTTCCGCAATTTTCCTTAATATTTCGGAGTCGTTAGGATCAACCTCTTCAGAAATTTCGTTAAGTATCTTAATAGCCATGGTGGTTGCTTTTCTGTACCCGCTTACTATGGAGGTTGGATGTACATCTTGGTCTAGAAGTTCCTCAGCCTTCTTCAAAAGTTCGCCACTGAGGACGACCACAGTTGTTGTGCCGTCGCCCACCATGTCGTCTTGAGTTTTAGATATTTCAACCATCATCTTCGCCGCTGGGTGCTCGATGTCCATATCTTTAAGAACAGAAGCACCGTCATTCGTGATTGTTATGTCACCCAAACTACTTATCAACATCTTATCCATTCCACGAGGACCAAGCGTTGTCCTAAGTACCTCAGCGACCGCTCTGGCTGCGGTAATGTTTCCTTTCTGAGCCTCTCTCTTTCTTGTTCTCCCAGTGCCCTCTTTCAAAACTAATATTGGTTGTCCGCCTTGTGTGGTTAAATACGCCATTTTTTTCATCCCATATTTGTGAATTGATATGCCCTAAAACATTTAGGGCCCTAAATATAAGTGTTTCAGTTAAAAGAAAGATCAGAAACAAAAAAAGAACAAGATAGGTTTGCTGTTTATCTTCCCAATATCTTTTCCGCTGCACGCCTGATGTCTTCGGATTTAATTGTCTTTCTACCTGCGTGCATCGACCAGTCGATGGCTTCCTTTCCGATTTTAATACCAATCTCTTCGAGAACTTTGCCCATTTCTCTTGCAGCAGGCTCACTTACTCTTTCAGCTCCTGCTTTTTTACATATTCGATGCATTGCTGCAATTGCTAATTCGCCCATAATAATCCCTCTATCCGTTATGGATATGTAGAGTTATTTAACATTTTTTCTGAAACTTTAAATAAGGCTCCTTCTCTGACGCCTCGTCAAATACATATTCTTATATATGACGGTTTAAAAGATTCGAGAAAAAGGTAAGTTCATTAAGGACGTCAAAGAACATTTGACACCCAAATAGATTAAGAAAGGATGAGTGAACTTGGGAAACGTAAGACCAGAAAAAGTGAAAAAGGTTGCTCGGGATCTTTTGACTAAATACCCTAACGCATTTACTACAGATTTTGAACGTAACAAGGAAATTTTAAAGACAATAGTTAATACGCAATCGAAAAGTCTCAGAAACACAATTGCTGGATACATTACACGTCTAGTTATTATTTCACAACCCAAGACTTCAGAAATGCCTTTAAACGAAGAAAACGATTAAATAACCATTTTACCAAGAAATTTTTAGTTACACACGTTGAAACATTATTCACCAGAGTGCAAAAGGGTTGATTGACGATTTCCGTAAAGGCTGGGCTTTGCGTTACATAAGGGAAGCAGAGGATGAAATGAAAGCGTCCCGGAAAGCAGCTAAGCCCTTATATCTAATCTTGGACGCGGCGAGAAAAGCTCAGACAGCCGTGTATTATAGCCTCGGAGACCCCTTATACATTGAGGGTCTTGTGCAAGAGATCTATGAAGATGGAAGAAACGTAGAAAACCCCATTCTTCGATGTCTAGTAGAAATCGAAGACACGCTGCAAAGAATGGAAAGCTTACCAGATTCTGCGGATGAAGAAGCTTTCAACGATGCAGCTGAGATAATCAAAATTGCATCTGGCATAGTGAAGTTGCTTGCGGTTGAGGACTAAAAACAACAATAAGAGTCTGTTCTACAAATAGAAGTCCTCAAGTTTCCTGGTTTCAGTTTTTCTTACAATCTCCGCACATTTTTTAGGATCCAGCTGTTTGAAGTTCAATCCTAACGTTACAAGAAGTTTCTGTGCGCCCTTCGCCAGTTGAGGAGCAACGATTATCCCTCTAGTTTCACGGCTCACTATGCCTTTCACAGAATCAACGTATTTTGCCAGCTGAAGTACAGCGTCTTTTCCAGCGGATTTCCGTTTGATCTCGATTACGACCATCCTGCCTTTTCTGTCAACTCCGTAGACATCGATGAATCCAGGGTCAACTTTTTTCTCATAGGTAATTAGCTTTAACCCTTCCTCTACAATTTCTGGTTGAATTAGTATTGCCTTTTGCATGTTCTCTTCGCTTGCGTAAAGACAAAACTCACCTTCATCAGTGAGGTTAAGAACCGTTAACAGATACACCCTGTCAAAGTTGACCACAATAGACTCTCGCGGAGCCTGCCGAACAGCTTTAACAGTTAAAACGTTGCCTTTGAGGCTTGTGTAAAAAATCGAGCCAGAGGGTTGCCAATTCACAGGTTCATACCCCTTTGATCTATGAACCAAAACTGACCTGTCTTCTTTGACAATAAAAATTCTTTCTCCTTTCTTCAGTGTTGAGCTTGCCCTACCGCGATATTCAACCCAACAGTTACCAACCACGATAAAGGCCTTCCGCCCGTAAATTGCGGCTTTCATTGTTTCAGCTGCCACTTCTAAACTTGGATATTCGTAAACAAGTACAGGTTTATCGTCTGGCAAGCTCTTTCTCCGACAATCTTTTAGAGCATGTGAAATAATAGAGTTTCGCGGGAATCCTATGCCATCAGCAACGTGGCGTAAAAAACGTGGAATCATTAAGCATTACAATAGGCTGGCAAGCACTTACGACACATTGTACAAAGAAGAACAAGATCAAAAAATAGAACATATTTTAAGCCACATCCAGCTTCAAGGTTCAGATCTTGTCCTAGACGCAGGTTGCGGAACAGGATTTCTCTTTAGGCACATCCATAAACAAGTCAGCAACCTGATTGGTGTTGACTTGTCTAACGGTCTTTTGAGGATAGCACTGAAGCACGTTAAAACGTGCGGAATGGAATCTGTTTCGTTAATACGTGCTGACGTCGACCATTTACCTTTTAGAGAACGTGTTTTCGACAAGGTTTTCGCTTTATCCCTGCTTCAAGATTCTACTATGATTAACATGACAGTACAGGAAATTTTAAGAACCGCAAAAAACGAGTCGCCCGCGGTCTTAACTGGACTTAGAAAGGTCTTCTCAAAAAAGAAGTTCATACAAGCATTAAGAAAAGAGGGTCTTGTGCTGAACCTGATTCCGACACCGTCATCTGTAAAGGACTACCTCGCCTTGTGTTCAATAGACCGTAAAGCAAAGAATAAATAATAGCTGAGTAATGTAGTACAAAGGTGAAACATGTATGCCGACTCACGGAAGCCTTTCCAAAGCTGGAAAAGTTCGTTCGCAAACTCCTAAGATAGAGGCTACACCGAAAACTAGAAAACCACCCAGAATAAGCTATAAAAGAAATTACGAGAAGCGGATTTTGCTACAGAGAAGACCTGGGCAAAACTGGATTTAGAAGATTAACAGTTTCAGTGGAATTTCTGTATTAAAATTTTCTCATTACGGATGAATATAGACTTTATAATCTATGCGAAAAAACTTTTTACACCTTCTCATCAAAGTTATTGTATCTTTAGATGAACTTTGCAGTGGTGTTTATAATGAAGGATTCTAAGCAATTATACTTAGATCTGAGAAAACAAGTTGACGACATTCGAATTTTCGATACCCACGAACACCTAATTCAAGAAAAGGAGAGGACATCCAAAAAAATAGATCTTTTCGAGACTATCTTGGCACATTACGCTTCGTCTGACCTAGTCTCTTCAGGCATGCCCCAAGAAGACCTTGATACAATTCGAAACCCGAGACATCCAATTGAAAATAGATGGGAAATCTTCAAGCCTTACTGGGAGAGGATCCAAAATACTGGCTATGCAAGAGCTTTGAATATCGCCTTCAGAGACTTGTACTCTGTAAATGAGCTGAATGACGAATCCTATTTGAAACTCGTTTCACGCATGGAAAAGACAAACAAGCCAGGAGTTTACAAGTGGATATTAAAAGAAAAATCTGGCGTCGACCTTTCCATTTTAGACAGTCTTTCAGCTCCATTAGAGGATGTGGACAGGGAATTTTTCGCGCCTGTTAAAAGGTTCGACGACTTTGTTATGGCCAAGGAAAGAACAGACTTTGATTCTTTGGGGAAAAGGTGCGGAAAATCTATACATTCTTTCTCCGATCTGGTTAACGCTCTTGAACTTGAGTTTGAAAAAGCCTCAAAAATGATAGTTGGCGTAAAAATCGGGTTGGCGTATTTAAGAAGCCTCCGTTTCAATAAGGTCTCTGAGAAAGAAGCTGAAGAAGTCTTTGTCAACGTTTTCAACCGTGAATTTTTCCGAAGGGAAGTGTCTAATGCAAAGGTAAAGAGAACACCTGACGGGCTTTCTCTAGGCGAAACTAAACCGTTTCAGGATTTCATGGTGCACAAAATCATCCAGCTGGCAGCTGGAAAGGGACTTCCAATACAGATTCACACAGGAATTCATGAAGGAAACGAAAACATAATAACGAATTCTAAGCCGACTAACTTGATTAACATATTCAGAGAATACAAGGAAGCAAAATTCGACATATTTCACGGCTCGTACCCATACATTGGTGAATTGGCTGTTTTGGCGAAAAACTTTCCAAATGTGTACATCGACATGTGCTGGCTTCACATAATCTCTCCACACGGAGCAAGGCAAGCCTTAGCTGAATGGCTAGACACGGTTCCATGGAACAAAATTTTCGGCTTTGGAGGTGACTACATCTTCGCAGAAGGCGTCTATGGCCATTCCGTCATTGCAAAAGAAAACATTTCAAGAGTACTAGTAGAAAAAGTTGAGGAGGGCTCATTCACCGAAAAACAAGCTGTCACATTAGCTCAAAAACTGCTAAAAGACAACGCATACGACCTCTTTTTCCCAGAAAAACAAAAATAAAAAGACCTCAAAAAGTTCATAGAAACCCCAAAAAAACATACAAAAACTAGCAAATGTAAAGGAAGGCTGGTGCTAAAACACAATCCACAACTCCACAGCATTTCCACCAATGCCCATATAAAGAAACAAATTAGCACACAATAAAAAAAGCTGACCCGACTATATATATCCCCCTCCACCTCAACAACGCACACAGAAGCTCAAGAGATCTTAGATCAGTAAAGCACCGAATCTCCTTTAGGATTATAACCGGCAGTAATCGCCTTTCAGGTCGATTTGAGCTTTCCGATGTTCAGCTTAAGAAGAAGGTCGGCTTAACCCTGTTCTCACCAAGCATCAGATCCTCTGGTTTGAATCCCATGGCTAAGCCCAGAAGCTGCGTGTAGTGTAAAACTGGTAGGTTGAAGGACACATTGAATGCCTTTTCTATTCTTGGCTGGTTAAAATCATACATCATGTGGCAGGAAGGACAAACCGTCACCAACGCTTGAGCGCCTGAAGTTTTAACGTGCTCAAGTTTTTCTTTTGAGATTTTGAACGGAATTTCCTCGTTGATGCCTATTACTGTGTTGCCGCAGCATTCTGTTTCATCTTGGTAATCCAAGCATTCGGCACCTGTTATGTTTATGAGTTTCTTGAGGACAACAGGGTCTTCAGAGTTGTCCAAATGCCCTACGTGTTTGACTGGACGCAACAGGTGGCAGCCAGTGTGTTGCCCTACTCGAAGTCCTTTTAAGGGATTCATAACGAATTCTTTCAATTTTTCTATGCCGATGTCTTCAGTTAGGACATGGACCAAGTGTTTAACTCTGATTGTTCCTTTAAACTCCATGCCTATTTGTTGCAGGTTATAGTTGATTTTGTCCCTTAATGCCCTGTCTTCTTTAAGAACCACGTTAGCCTCGTTTAAAGTGCCGAAACAGCCATTACACAATGTTAAAATTGTCATGTTCTGCTGCTCCGCCAAGCACAGGTTTCGAGCTGCCAAAGAAAGCGCCAACTCGTAATCTAAGGAAGCAACGGGAAACCCACAACAGTTGAATTCGGGCATTTCAACAAGCTCTACGCCTAGTTTTCCTAACACTTTTCTTGCTGAAACCTCGTAGCTCGCAAGTCTATACGGAATAAGGCAGCCTAGAAAGAACAGGAATCTTGTCTCAGCCATCCTAGTTTGCACCTTCAGTTTTTACATTTTCCGTCGTCCTCGATTTTTCAAGCGTTCCAGCAAAGCCCGTTACGTGAAATAGCTTTGCAACGTCTTTCAGATTTGGCTTCGGCAACGGTGGCAGTCCTTGTTCTTCACGTTTCTTCAGCCTAGATTCAGGCATCAAGTATATATAGCCAGACTTAAGAATGTTTGACGCGAAGATTTTAAAGACTGACGGCATCGTATCCAAGGTTTTCACAGAAATGTTTCTGAGGGCTCGGATGATGCTTGATACCTCTACGCCTTGTGGGCAGTGGTCAATGCAAGTATGGCATGTCGTGCAAAGCCATAAAGCCTCGTTTCCTATAAGCCTATCTTTCAGCCCTAATTGAATGATACGAGCAATCTTTCTAGGTCTGTAAAAATCGGTGAACCTTGCAACTACGCAGTCAGCTGTGCATGTTCCGCATTGGAAGCAAAGATGGACTTTTTCAGCTCCAGGCATACGCATGATTTCGTACTTAAATTTCGGGTCGATCCTTTTAGTCTTTGCTGGTTTCGAGTCTTCTTCCTGGTGCTTAGAGATGTTGCCCATTTTTTTACGCTCTGGCATGAAGGTTTGTAAAGGTTACTTCAGTGTAAAAAATAAGGATTGTGGTTTCACCGGAAGAGCAGGTCAAAAAGCTGGCAATTCTTTTATATTTTTGTGTGGTCTTTGTTGTATTGCTTTTATGGCAAGTGGGGTTTGGCTCGGTGAACAATGTGGGCACAGAACCTTCCTCGATGGCTGAGATGCACAAAACATACTTTAGGCAAGGCTACAGGCTTGTGGGGAACCATCTTCACAGCGCAGTTAAGGTTTGCCAGTGGACGAAGGAAAGCCTCCGTCACAACAGGGTTTGCTATAAGGAACTGTGGTATCCTCCTGTTCAGAGTCACAGGTGCATGATGATGACTCCGTATCTTGGCTGTAACTGTCACTGTCTCTATTGCTGGAGGCTTCACACGCATGACAGACCTAGGTTGAACTGGAAGAAGTTTCCTTTGGCCATTAAAGAGTTTGACGAGCCGGCGCAGATAGTTGAGCAGGCAATAGAAAAAAGAAGGCTGCTTTTGACGGGTTGGAAGGGAAATCCGAAGGCGGACAGGAAAAAGTTTGAGGAAGCATTGAAGCCGACCATGATGACTATGAGCTTGACTGGTGAACCCACCTTGTATCCGCAGACTTCGGAGCTCATAAGAGAGGCTGAAAAAAAAGGTATGATAACGTTTCTAGTGACAAACGGCACGGTTCCTGAGGCCCTTGAAAAATTGTCGCCTCTACCTTTTCAGCTTTACGTGAGCGTTTCAGCTCCAAACAAAAAAAAGTACTTAACTGTCGTGAAGCCACTTGTAAAGGAAGCATGGGAAAAACTTAACAGGACGCTGGAAATGCTTCCAAGCCTGAACACCCGCAAGGTTCTGAGACTCACAATGATTAAGGGTTGGAACATGACGGGCCACAAGGAATACGCAGAGTTCATCAAGAAAGCTCAACCAAACTTCATTGAAGTGAAAGCCTACGAGTGGGTTGGGCAAAGCCAAAAACGGCTGCCGAAAAACGCTATGCCATACATGCAGGACATAGAGGAGTTCGCGGAAAAACTTTCGCTTCATTCGGGATACGTGGTTAAAGCAAAATTTGAACCTAGCGGAGCAGTTCTCCTCGCATAGCAGCGGAACCCACATTTGACAATGGATTTTGGCGGCTTGACTTTAGCTAAATTTATTAATATTTCATCTCTCTTGATGATAAAATGGGGTGGCGATGATCTAATCTGTCTCATCAGAAAAAAGAGCAACATGATGAAGTACCAAGCTTTTGAGCCGCCCTTCAACACGGGCCCTTCATCTTGTGATTCTCTGATGATGAAGGAGGGGGACTATATATACTCGGGTCAGCTTTCCTGTCTATCTACAACGGTCACCGAACACAACTTCATTTTTTTGGATTTTTATTAATAAATTCTTTTGTGTGAAAAGTCATGGTAGATTTAGCTAGTTAGGCTAAGGTCTGATGCACTGCTGCTAACACAATGTTGGTGACTGTGGTTCTAAGTGTGAAAAGTTGTCCTCTTCTTCTTTTTTATCCTTATTATAATAATATAGCCCTAGGAGTCCGAATGAAATTATGATGCAGTAGAATCTCTCTAGAACTCCAAAATTTAAATATGAAAAAATGAGAATAAGCACGGCGAATATTACGCACCACATCGTCATGAATTCAATTTCATATTTCTTCTTCACTTTTCGGCAACACCACTTACAATGGTTTAATATCGACGAATCTCACAAGAAAAAATAGGTCATTTCTACATAAAAACTTATTGACAATCCTAGGGTCTCAAATAAGAAACATAATTCATTGTTATTGCACTTTCGCCCATTAAATCAATGCTTTGGTTGTGTGTACCAAAGTTTAATATGCCTATTTTATTTCTATCATCCAAATTAGCTCACTGCTGGTCATGGGTATGGCTGACGCCCGCGCAGATGCTGATTGGACGCTTTTTGTTTGCGTGGTTACACACGTTTTTGTTCACGTTTATTCCATCATGTACACTGCGCTTTTACCTGTTTTCATAAACGAGTTCCAGTTGTCTCTTTTTGAGTCGGGACTGCTGGCTTCAATTCCCCTCATAGTTTCGGTCACTTTCAGCTTTCCTTACGTCCTGTTCGCTGACAAGATTAATCCTAAAAAATCGATTGCCCTCTGCTTATTTATGTCAGCTTTTTCAGGTCTCGCCTTAACATTTGCTAAAGACTTCATTTCTCTTGTTGTTCTTTTGACTCTTATTCAGTTGTCGTCCGTCATCTATCATCCACTTGCGTTAACAATCGTAAGCGAACTAACGCCGACGCAACGGAGAAGCCGCGCACTTGGAATTCACGGAGCCGGCGGAACAGCAGGTGTAGCGATTGGACCAGTAACCTTGGGGCTTGTCATGGGCACCTATGGATGGCAAACTGCATACCTGATCTGGACGATCCCAATTCTGCTTTCAACCCTTTTTTTGTTTAAGCTTCCAGAACCTTCTTTATTAAGGGACGAATTAACAGAAACGGGGAACTCAACGTTGCAGAACGAAACGAAAACAGCGAAGAGTTCCATGCAGTCTTATTTTCTACTTCTTTTGGCAATAACCATACAGGGGCTGGGGGCACAAAGCATCGGAACCTACATGACGACATATCTTGTCTCAAACAGGGGACTCAAAGAGGACATGGCAAGCCTCCTTTATGGTCTTAACTCAGCTGTAGGCATCATAGGCGCTTTAGGAGGAGGCTACCTTGCCGGATACTCTGGAAACAAGAGATGGATGACCATCGCCTATGTTATCGGAATGATGGTCTACTTCGGAATCTGGTGGGGGCCAATGTGGATTCTTGTTGTCACGTACTTAGTCGGAGGATATTTTGGAGCAAGCACAATGGGTCCATCAACATCGCTAGCCGCAGAGTTTACTCAACGAAACAAACGAGGCTCAGTATACACGATTTACATGCTACCATTCAGCATAATAGGCGCCATAGCTCCAATCATAGCTGCTAGAATGATTGAGCTCTACGGCATTCAAGCCCTGTTTCCGTTCGCAATCAGCCTAACATTCGTCAGCATCATAATCCTAAGCTTGTTGCCAAAGGAAAAAAACTGAATCTCATAGAAAAAGATAAAGGACTATTCTTCTCATATTTAGCAACCTAAGGCGTTAATTGAACTTGAACAAAAGTGGTGTTGGCTTGTGAAAATTGTGATGCTAGGTCCCCCTGGAGCTGGAAAAGGAACCTACGCTTCGAGGCTTAACGTAATTCTCAGCGTTCCACACATCTCAACAGGCGACATGGTTCGTGACGAAATCAAGGCTCAAACAGAACTTGGTAAAAAAATTAAGCAATACAGCGACAAAGGCGAACTTGTCCCCGACGATATCATCGTCCAACTTCTTAAAGAAAGACTAAAAAAGCCAGACTGCCAAAAAGGCTTTATTCTCGACGGGTTTCCAAGGACAATCAGTCAGGCTGAGGCTTTGGACAAAATTTCAAGTATTGATGTTGTCTTGAACCTGAACGTGGCTGACGAAATCATAATCAAGCGGCTGTCGAACCGTGTCACGTGTAAAAATTGCGGAGCCATCTACAACCTTTTAACACTAAAACCCAAAAAAGATGGCGTATGCGACAACTGCGGGGGAGAACTTTACCAGAGGCACGACGACAAACCAGAAGTCATACAGGAAAGACTTAACGTCTACCGCGAAAAAACCCAGCCATTGATAGAATACTACAAAAGAAAAAGGCTCCTAAAAGACGTTTGGTGCAACGACCTAATGACGCCACCAGAAGTTATAGTAGAAAAAATACTCAAAATCTTAGAAAAAACAAGAAAAGAATAGAGGCCAAGCCCTAAGAACTCTCAAATTAACCAACTTTGGCGCATAATGAAGGCTACGGCTTCTTTCATTCTCGGCAGACCAGTTCTTGTTCCGACCTTCATAACTTTTAGAGACGCAACAGCATTTCCCAAAAGGACCGCCTTTTCAGGAGGCATGCCCTTTATCACTCCAGTTAAGAAGCCTGCGTCAAAAGCGTCTCCTGCCCCTGAAGTGTCAACGGCCTTAACTTTGGTGATAGGAATCGCTAAGCGCTGGTTTGCCGCATGAACTTGGTAACATTCTTCTTCTCTCAAAACAACAATTGATGGACCCAAAGCCAGTATCCTTTCCACAATTTCTTTGCCCTCTTGTTCACCGACTATTAGGCTTGCCTCCTTTAAAGTTGAGAGAAAAATATCAGTTAAACCAATAATCCTTCTTTGAGTTTCAAAAAATCTCTCTTGACTGCTCCAAAGAGTCTTCCTTAGGTTTGGATCATAAGAGACCGTTACTCCTTTTTCTTTTGCAAAACTTAGAACTTTTAATACGGTTTCACATGTCTGTTCTTGCCTGAACATTGCTTCGGAAACGTGAAGCACCTTAGTTCCAGTAATATATTCAATATCCGCATCATCCAGTGTAAGTTGTGATTCTGGATCAGAGTATCCAGGAAAACGGTAAAATACGTAGTGCCTTTCGCCTTCCTCATCAATCGAGTAAAAAGCAATGCCTGTATTTCTTCCCCTCACCCTTTTTAAGTGAGAAACATCCACCCCTTCTTTCCTAAAGTCGCGCAATATAAATGCGCCAAATTCATCGTCTCCTACGCAACCAACGAAGCCAGTAGATAGACCGAGCCTGGAAGCTGCAACAACCATGTTTGCCACGGCTCCGCCTGCTGATGGAGAAAAAGATTCAACCTCACCCAAGGAAACACCGGTCTTGTTCGGAACAAAATCAACAATTGCCGAACCCAATCCTATAAGGTCGAGCTTCATTCTAAACTGCACACTCGCATAAACACAAGAAAAACGAGTTTCTTCTTAATCTCCTGTTTACGGTTTTATTAATCTTTCGAGCATTCGTTAAGGGTTCATTACAATTAAGAGTTAAGAGGAAAGAACGAATCCTTCTCTTCTACGATGTTCAACCGACATAGTTCATCTTGCCATTTGAATTTGATTGACGCTGAAGAATACATAAAAAGAAGAGTTTATGGTAAATTAACCTCATTGATCAATTCGAGGCTTGTTAAGTCATTTATTCTGATTTTAGCATCTGAAATCGAATATAGCATGTTTCCAATGAATAGACTGCGTTTCACCGAGAACTTTGACTCAAAATAGTATCCACTTTTCAACAGGTCATCGTTGCTGTCCATGTGGGTTACACGACCCCTAAGGATGATCGCGTCCTCAGTAACCGTGAACACGTAGAGTCCTTGCCACGTATATTCGCCGTAAGCATTCGGTGGAACGCCTTCTGGATACTGGCTTTCATCAATCTCAGCAAGCAGTATTGGCAACGCCAGAAGGTTGCGGTCTTTGTCGAACAGGAAAGCCTTGTGGTCGTAGAGAACAGGCGAATCTGTTCCTCTGTCGCCAATTATGTATCTTGCTATTTGCTTGGGATTAGCCACGTCGCTTACGTCAAACAACGCAATCTTGACGCCTTGATACCAAGCAAAGTCTCCTTCCTCAGCTTCAACAGTTTCTTTTCCGACACCTATGAGTAAGTTCTCGCTGTACGGATGAAGATAATCAGAGAACCCTGGAATTTTGAGTTTCCCGAGAACCCTCGGAGAGGTTGGGTCGTCCAGCCCAATCACGAACAACGGATCAACCTTCTTAAAAGTTACCAAGTAACACTTTGCGCCCATGAACCTCGCTGAATATATGCTTTCGCCAGGAGCAAGATCTTCTAGTTTCCCCACGATTGTAAGGTTCATGTCCAAAACGTACACGTTGTTGCTTTGGCTCGATTGCCCAAGAAACCTCCTGAAATCGCTTATTGTAGTGGCAATCCTAAAATACTCTCCATACTCGTCCATCGAAAACTGGTTTAATACACGGCCAGGAACCACGCCGCTTGCTTCGCTTGTTATCATGTCGCCCTGTATGTGGATCCTAACAATACTTGTCGTTTCAATGCTTGTCTCGTAATCATAATGCGGAATAGCCAAGTAGACGTTGCTAAGCGAGGCATAAAAAGAGCTAGATGCCCCCAGAAGGAACGTTTCGTGAGCAGGTTCAACACTGTCGTCCAAAATGTTGACGGCAAAGACGGTTGTGTAGCCATAGCCATAATCGGTAATGTTAGTGTAATATATGTCCGAAGCCTCAACCTCTTTTATCCTGCCATCTTCTATGACAATTGGCAGGCTAACTTCTCCTTCGCGAACAATAACCGGCGTTGTAATAATAACGTAGACGTAATCGCCAATCATTCTCGATGTAAAATACCAGCCATCAGCAGACAAAGTCTTCACAAGAACAGGTTTACTTCGATCTGCGACATCATAAACCTTAATGTGCACCATAGACTCAGGAGAGAAGAACGTAGTAGTCTTCCGAACGAACGTGATGCCTTGGTACGAAGATTCAAAGACAACCAGCCTGTCACCATTTATAAACAAGCCTGAAACAGTTCCGTTCAGCTGGATTTCAGCAACGACCCGTGCTTCGTCAGCAGGGTAAGCCTTAATGATAAGAACCTTGTTGCTTGAAACCAGGTACAAGTATTCGCCATCACATTTGACGATGTCCGCCTCGTCAACGCCTTCAACTTGAATGTTAGTCTTGGAATAGTCAAAACTGGCTTCAGGAACCCCGAATGCCGCTAAAGCCTGACCGCCTCTTATGGAATATACGTAAAAGTAGGGGTAATAGCCCGAGTACCCGCTTCTGTTAATGAAATCCTTAAGCTCCAGGTATGAAGAAAATTTCAGAAGAATAGGGCTGTTTGAGGGCAAAATAACATTATGTGGCGCATAAACCAGAAATGCCACTAGGTTGATGACAAGTAAACCAAGCGTCAATCCCGTTAGAGCAGCTGAAAACGACTTGGCAGCAAATTTGTTTCCAGCATTTAATGAATCCTCTAAGATTGATTTATTCATGTTTTTCACTGCATTATAATGAGCGTAAGAACTGACATAATTCTATGTTTTAGAACGTGTTCACAGATTCTGTTCTAATATTTGGACACGTGCAAAATTGTGAAAAAGTTGGCTAATCTTCTTCAATTTCTTCCTTGCTGCGGGTGAAGAAGAAGACTCCCATAGCCACTATTCCCGC
>Ga0209102_1000267_pt1 | contig 35710 bp, 36 predicted proteins | sample ConPoolayeHmetaG_FD_185483 | JGI IMG/M metagenome (GOLD analysis project Ga0209102, IMG submission 185483) | Hot spring microbial mat communities from California, USA to study Microbial Dark Matter (Phase II) - Cone Pool mat layer H metaG... ...
TTGTTGTATAAGCGTAAACCTCATCGTTTTTGTAAATTATGTTGTAAAGGTGCCACAGGTCGTCAAACGTTTCGGGAACAACTTTCACAAAGCCCTTCTTCAAGTTCATTTCAAGGATCTTCAAATTTTCGTCCTTCTTTTCACGGCAGTTTAGCGGTTAACCGCCTTTGCTATCACGTCAAGCCTAAGTAAAGCCCAATACATTGCTTTAGGTTTAATATGAGCGCCTATGAGGCCTAACAAGCTCCTCTAGTATGCCCAACATGTCAGGGACTTTAGTAACAATGTCTGTGAAAGTGAGTATGCCTACAAGCTGGTCGTTGTTTCTTGTGACAAGAAGCTTTTTGACGCCTTTTTTCGCCATAAGCCTAGCCGCTTCGTCTATGCTTGCATTTTCGTCAATTGTTATGACGGGACTTGACATAACCTGCCTAGCCGTTAAGGTTTCAGGGGCTAGGCAAGGCTCCACTATCCTTCTAAGGATGTCTCTTTCTGTTATTATTCCCACTGGTCTTTCGCCTTGCACAACCACTATGGAGCCTATGTCAAACTTGTTCATTGTGGCTACAACTTCTTTAACGCTTGAGTCTGGTCTAACAACTCTAACGCTTTTTGACATAACATCTCTTACAAGAACTATTCCTGCCATTTTAAACACCTTCTAGGAGACAGTAGAGATATTTGTTTTAAAAGTATTAAAAGCTGTTCTTAACACCTAATCTTGTGGAGGGCGGGGCACGCAATGAAAGTTGTATTTTGGCTGTTAGATGTGAATTATGAAGTTAGAAATAATGAGCCGGAAATTTGGCTTTGGGGCATTAACACTTCTGGAAAAAGAGTGCTTATTATCGACAGAAAATTTACCGCATACTTTTACGCAGTGGTTGAAGAAACCGTTGACCCTTCTAAGGTTATTGGGGAAATAGAGCAAAATAAGGCGGATTACCCTTTCATTGTTAAGGTTGAAGCCGTTGAGCGGAAATTTTTCGGTAAACCCGTTAAAGCCTTGAAGGTTTACTGTAGAAACCCTGATGTAATGGCTAAGTACGCTAAAGCTTTTCGAAAAATCGAAGGAATAAAAGAGTGCCTCGAAGATGACATTCGCTATTCCATGCGCTACCTAATCGACAACAACATTGTTCCCTGTGCTTGGCATGAAGTGGAAGCCGTTGAAGAAGAGAAAAACGTGGAAGCCCAAGTTGATCATGTTTACGTGGCTGAGGCACATCCGAAATTTATAGAGAAAACCGACATCCCAAATTTAAGAGTTCTTGGTTTTTCAACAATATGCTATAGCAGGGAAGGTTCGCCGAAACCTGAAAGAAATCCCGTGGTAATGATTTCGGTTGCAACCAACAGCGGCGAAGAAAAACAGTTTTTAGCCGGCGAAGACAAACATGACAAGCCAGTTATTGAGGCTTTTATAGACTACGTGCAAAGTTTTGACCCTGACATTATTGTTGGTTACGGCGTGAATAGGCAGGATTGGGCTTATCTTAATGAAAGATGTAAAAAACTTGGGCTGCGGTTTTTCGTTGACAGGGCGAAAACTGAACCTCACACAAGCGTTTACGGCCACGTTTCAATAACTGGAAGGGCGAATGTTGATCTTTTCGATTTTGCAGATGAGTTTCCAGAGGTTAAGGTTAAGACCTTGGAGAATTTGGCTGATTATTTAGGTGTAATGAAAATTGAGAAGCGCATTTTAATCGAAGATGTTGACTTTGCGGATTACTGGGACGACAAGGCGAAGCGTGAATTGCTAAAACAGTTTTCCATGGACAACGCCCGCTGCATCATGGGAGTGGCCGAAGCCATTTTAGACTTCGCCATGCAACTTTCAAGCCTTGTAAGTTTGCCCCTTGACCATGTGGGAACCGCCGCCGTAGGCTTCAGAGTAGAGTGGTTCCTCATAAAACACGCCCAGAAAATCGGAGAGCTTGTTCCAAAACGTGTTGAGCAACCTTATAGGCCGTACGCTGGTGCCATAGTGCTAAGCCCCAAGCCTGGACTGCATGAAAACATCGCCGTTTTAGACTTTGCATCCATGTATCCAAACCTTATGATAGCATACAACCTCTCGCCAGACACTTTTATCTCTCCAAAAGAGCCTGTTCCGCCTAGCGGATTTTATGAAGCGCCAGAAGTTAAGCACAGGTTTAGAAAAGGGCCGCCAGGATTTTATAAGGAGGTTTTATCGCATCTTATAAGTGTTAGGGATGAAATCCGCTCGAAAATGAAGGCATACACTAAGGACAGTGTTGAATACCGTGTTTTAGACGCACGCCAAAAGGCTGTTAAGGTTATAACAAACGCTTCTTATGGTTATGCCGGATGGATAGGTGCAAGATGGTACATTAAACCTGTTGCTGAAGCCGCTACTGCATGGGGAAGACACACAATCATTAACGCCATTAAAATGGCTGAGGAAGAAGGGCTAAAGGTTGTATACGGCGACACGGACAGCGTATTCATAAAGTATGAACCAGAAAAAGTGGAAAGGCTTACGGCAAGGATTTGTGAAAAACTCGGTTTAGAAATAAAACCTGACAAAGTGTATACGCGAATCTTCTTCACAGAAGCTAAGAAACGCTATGCAGGACTTCTGCCAGATGGAAAACTAGACATAGTGGGGTTGGAAGTTATACGCGGCGACTGGGCAGCCATAGCCAAAAAAGTGCAGGAAAAAGTTTTAGAAATAATCTTAAAGGAACAATCTCCACAGAAGGCTGCAAAATTTACTCAGCAATTTATTTACGAGCTTAGGCAGAGGCGAGTTCCCTTCCGCGACCTTATAATTTGGAAAACCCTAACAAAACCCGTTGAGGAATATGCCGTTAAAGCTTCCCATGTGGAGGCTGCAAAAATGTTGATGGAGAAAGGGTGGAAGCTAGCCATAGGAGACAAAATCGGCTATGTCGTGGTTGTGGGAACCGGCCGCCTATACGAGAGGGTTAAGCCCTACATGTTTGCCTCCTACAACGAAGTGGACATAGAGTACTATGTAACTAATCAAATTGTGCCAGCTGCCGCCAGAATCCTTGAATCCTTTGGCATAACTGAGGAACAGCTGCTTACTAGCAAAGTGGAAGATAAAGAAAGAGAAACTCGGAGGCTTACAGACTTCTTTGAAAGCTAGCCTTCAATAATTTCCGAGAATGTAGTCAACTGCACGTTTAATGGCGGCTTAACAGCTTCCGAGATGCGCGATGCAACAATGTGTTTTATGTTTTTCTCGTTTGCTATATCAACTATCCTTTGGGTTATTATGCCGTCGAAGACCACTGTGTCAACACCGCTTAACTGTTGGAGTTTTTCTGCCAGCTGGTTTACAGGCAACCTTTCAATTGGCTCTAGCTTTTCGTTAAGAAGCACAGCTTCTAAGGTGCCGTTGAGCTCTTTGGCGATTTGAACCACTTCTTTCGGAACTTCTATTCTCGGTTTTTCTCTTCGCGGTTTGAGAATTTCCTCAACTGGAACTTTTGCCTCTAAAGCATCGAAAATCTCTTTGCAGTTTAACTCTTCAACCTCTTTCCCTCTGGGAGCCCTTGCAACATATTTTATGTTAGTTACCTGCAAAAGTTCTTTTAGGATTAGGTCTCCGCCTCTGTCTCCGTCGAGGAAGGCTGTGGCCTCTTTTTCCTTGCAAAGCTTTTTTATGGTTTCTGGAACTTTGGCTCCTTCTAAGGCTATTACATTGTGTATTCCGCATCGCATTAGGTTGATTATATCTGCTCTTCCCTCAACAATTACTATTTCTTTGGAACTGTCGACCTCTGGGCCTGCTGAAAGCTCTTCCGGCCCGTATTTTTCAACTTTCGCCGCTTTCAGGGTTTCGGCAACTTCCTTGAAGACCTCGTCCACTGAAGGCATAGCCTCAATTGTCCACTGGTGAAGGATTTCTTTGGCTCTGTCAATTATAGCCTTTCTTCTGGCTTCTCTAACATCCTCGATTTTTTCAAGGGTTACTTTTGCAGAGCATGGTCCAACGCGGTTTATGCTTTCAAGGCTTGCAGCCAGCAGTGCCGTGGAAACTCTGTCTAGGCTTGTGGGAATTGTTATTGTGCCAGTGGTCCTATCCTGTTTTGAGTGCAGCTCGATTTCTATTCTTCCAATGCGGCCTGATTTTTGGAGCTCTCTGAGGTCGAGTTCCGGCCCGAAAAGTCCTTCAGTCTGTCCAAAAACAGCACCTATAACGTCTGGTTTTTCAACCACGCCTTCTATTTCGAATCTTGCGCGTATAACATACTTTATGGTAAGGGTTTGTGATGAACCCGTAAGCGTCACCTCCTGAACTACTTATTTAGTTAGTTTAATATGTGATGAGAGAATCGTGCTCTCAAACACTACACTAATTCAGTTTGTTCTATATTACCTTTATGCATCCCAAGCGTTTGTGACGTTATGACCTTACCATTATTAGAAGCATCTTGAATCTTTTTGAGGCTTTAACAGCGTGAGGTTTATTTGCAGGCATTATTACGGCTTCGCCTCTTTCTAACTTTAAGGCTTTGCCAGCTATGCTTATTTCTGCTTCACCATCAAGCATACAAGCCATGGCGTCAAAAGGCGACGTGTGCTCGCTTAACCCTTGTCCTTCGTCGAAAGCGAACAAGGTTACCACCATTACACCATTCCATCATGGCCAATTACTGCCATGTTTATTCTTTAACTTTTTGGAAGAAACATTTTTACCTTTAACCGAAACGGAACAAGCGCAAAATGTCAAGTTACATATAAATGGGTTTTTAAGTAACAAAGTAAAACTATGAATGACAAATCGGGGAATAGAAGGAAGAAAAAATGAATATGCTTAAAATCAAATGGCAACGGCTTGTATCCGATGGGCAAACATGTCTAAGATGCGGCTCAACAGAAGAAGAAATTGAAAAGGCAGTTTCAGTTCTCAGGCAATCCCTCACGCCGCTTGGCATAGAAGTTGTCTTAGAAAAAAGTGAACTTACTGTTAGAGAATTTGAGAGGAACCCTCTGGAATCTAATATGATATTGATTAATGACCGCCTATTAGAGGATTGGATTGGCGGAGCAGTGGGACAGAGTCCATGCTGTGACGTCTGCGGTCCTTCCGAGTGTAGAACTGTTAAAGTAGAAGGCGAAATCTACGAGACAATCCCCGCTGACTTAATAATTAAAGCTGGACTTCTTGCAGCCTCAGAATTAATCAACGCGGAAATAAGCGAGTCATGTTGCGGAAATAACGCTTCGAAAACACCAAAAAACAGCTGCTGTCCGAAATAGTAAACTACAATGCCTAATATCATTAAAATTTAAAAGTGAGCGCGGGCACTCTGATATTCGATTTGGAAAGAGTTGATCATATGAGTAAGTCATCTCTGATTTCGGGATTCTATAAGCTGAGCCCCAAGGAGCGTTTGCAGTTTGTTAAGGAGTTTGCAGGTTTAACCGATGAAGAAGAAGCGCTATTGCAAAACACAGGTTCTTTGCCTTTGGATTTGGCGGATCGCATGATAGAAAACGTTGTAGGCGCCATCCCAATTCCTTTAGGCGTTGCTGTAAACTTCCTCATTAACAGGCGAGACTATCTTATTCCCATGGCTATTGAGGAGCCCTCTGTTGTGGCGGCTGCCAGCTACGCAGCTAAAATGGCAAGGGACGGCGGAGGCTTTTACACGAGTAGCACCCCGCCAATAATGATTGGGCAGGTTCAAGTCGTCGGCATGAAAGATCCTTACGCGGCTAGAATGCGTATTCTGCAGGCTAAGGAGGAAATTTTAAAGAAAGCTAATGATCAGGATCCGGTGCTTGTTTCTGTTGGCGGTGGAGCAAAAGATCTAGACGTAAAAGTCATACATACTTCGCAGGGGCAGATGGTTATAACTGAGTTGCATGTGGACTGCCGCGACGCCATGGGAGCCAACGCTGTGAACACCATGTGCGAGGCTGTGGCGCCCTTAATAGAGCGCTTAACAGGCGGACGTGTTTACCTGCGCATAATTTCTAATTTGGCTGTTAAACGCTTAGCCAGAGCATGGTGTCTCGTTCCAAAAGAGGCTGTGGGTGGCGAAGAAGTCGTAGACGGCATCGTGAACGCTTCTGCTTTCGCTGCTGCAGACCCTTACCGTGCAGCCACCCATAATAAGGGGATTTTAAACGGCATAATAGCCGTAGTTATCGCTACTTGCAACGACCACCGCGCCATAGAGGCTGGAGCCCACGCTTACGCGGCTAGAAACGGCCACTATACTACACTTTCAACATGGGAGAAAAACGAGAACGGCGACTTAGTGGGCTCTATTGAGTTGCCCATGGCTGTCGGCCTAATAGGCGGAGCGGTGCGCACCCATCCCATAGCAAAAATATGCCTAAAAATTCTAGGCGTTAAAACGGCCAACGAGTTCGCCGAAGTCTTGGCAGCTGTTGGCTTAGCTCAAAATTTAGGCGCGCTTAGGGCTTTGGCCCATGAAGGCATACAGCGGGGTCACATGTCGCTTCACGCAAGAAACATAGCTGTAGCTGCTGGGGCCACTGGCGAGCTTATAGACCTCGTGGCTGAAAAGATGGTTGAAGAACGCAAAATACGCATGGACAGAGCCAAAGAGCTTATAGAGCAGTACAGAGCCGCTGGGACTATCTAAAAGGCGGAGAACTATGAAGATAATAGTTGGTCCAGCTTCAAAAGAGCTTGGAACACGGATAGCCCAGCTTTTAGGCGTTGAGTCCGTTTCTGTTTTTTCAAAAACTTTTCCAGATGGCGAATCCTATGTTAGGCTTGAAGGCAGCGTTGAAGGCGAAGAAGCCGTCATAGTGCAGACCACAAGCCCCCCGCAAGATGTTAGAATTATACAGTTAGCGTTAATTGCAGATACAGCGAAAAGAAACGGCGCTAAAAAAGTAACCGCCGTAGTGCCATATCTTGCCTACGCACGCCAAGACAAGATTTTCCTTCAAGGCGAAGCCATAAGCATAGAAGTCATCGCAAGAATGCTTAAAGCCGCTGGAATCGACAGCCTAATAACAGTTAATGTGCATCAAGAAAAGGTTTTGGAAAAGTTTCCCTTCCCAGCGAAGAACCTTTCAGCCATTCCCCTTTTGGCGGAACATTTCAAGGAGAAGGGACTAAAAGAGGCTTTTGCCCTTGCACCAGATAAAGGCGCAGTGTACATAGCTGAACAGGCCATGAAAGTTCTCGGCGGCGAGTACGGTTACTTGGAAAAGCATAGAGACCGCTACACTGGACAGGTTAGCGTTGAAAAGGGAGAATTTAACGTTAAAGGTAAAACTGTGATAATTTTTGATGATATCATAAGCACAGGCGGCACCATAGTTGCGGCTGCGAAAATCCTATACGAGCTTGGAGTAGGCAAGGTTTACGTGGCGTGTGTGCATCCGCTTTTGGTAGGCGACGCTGAAAAGCGTATTCGCGAGGCTGGAGTTGAGGAGATAGTTGGAACAGACAGTGTCCCGAGCCTTGTAAGCAAGGTTTCCCTAGCTCCGCTTATAGCCAAGGAATTAAAGGAGTTTCAAAGTGGCTAAGCTTTTCTTTCTCCTTTCGGGTGAACATGAAACTTTACCTGTTTCTGAGCTGAAAGCCATATTTGAAGCAGAGGGCTACACATACAAAGTTTTGGAAAAACTAGACCAAGTTTTAAGAATTGAGGCAGATTTAAAATGCGTAGAAGCCGTAAAAAATCGGGCGGCCTTCACAAGGCTTTGTGGACTTGAACTTTTTACTTGCGAGGCTGAACCAAGCCAAACAGTGAAAGCTATACGCGCGATAAATTTGGGTGAGGTTCTGAAGAATGGGGAGAACTTTGCGGTTCGCATAAAACACGTGAAAACCCATGCTTCACAAGTTGATGGGATGGCCCTTGAAAGAAAAATTGGCGAGATAATTCTCCAAATGACGGATGGAACAAGGGTGAATCTACAAAGCCCAGAAAAAACTTTCACGGGCTTCCTAACAGACAACAAGCTTGTTTTCGGCTTAAAGCTTGCGGAAATCCCTCCTAAATCCTTCACGGAGAGACGCCCAAAGAAAAAGCCCTTCTTCCATCCATCGGCGATGCCGCCTAAACTTGCAAGGTGTATGGTTAACTTGGCTAAGCCGAAAGCTGGAGAGCTTGTGTTTGACCCTTTCTGCGGTACAGGAAGCATCCTTATTGAGGCTGCGCTTATGGGCTGCCGCGTTTTAGGCTTGGATGTTCAGCGGCGCATGGTCAAGGGCAGCTTGAAAAACTTCGCCAATTTCAAAATTAAGCCTGAAGGCCTAGTGATGGCAGACGCCCGAAACCCGCCAATAAAAGCCGTGGACTGTGTAGTGGCAGACCCGCCCTATGGAAGAAGCGCCACAACCTTAAAACGCACAACAAAACAGATAATTGAAGACGTTTTAAAAGCGGTTTATGATATGCTGGAAAGGGGGAGGCGCATATGTATGGCTGCGCCTAAAACCATTGGGATAGGCAGTATTGGCGAAGATTTAGGTTATAAGCATTTAGAGTCCCATTTCGTTTATGTCCACAGAAATTTAACCCGTGAAATTGCTGTCTTGCTGAAAAATTAACGTGCATTTTAAATTGCTTATAGAATTATCTAAGGCAAATCCTATTTCAACTGTTATGTATTTCTTTGTTGCCATTCCTCTTTTTTACAAGGTAGATTAACAAACCTAAGCAAGCACAGACTACCGTTAGTATTAAGGCCAAAGCTAAAATCTTCTCTACAGATGCTGTTTGTTGTGGTTCTTGGTTGGGTGGTGGTTCTTGACCTGGTGGAGGCGTTGGTGAATCTGACTGAGGAATATATGTTGCAGTTGGCGCTTCAGCATCGGGATTGGTCAAAAAAGGAACATAAACAACCTTGCCTAAATTAAAATCCTCTTCAAAGTCTATGATTGACTGGCTGATTGCTTGTATTTCTGTTGTTCCCCACCAATTATAAGTGGCATTAATGTCCTTTGATGCATGACCAGACAGTTTGATGTTAACAGAGTTGTTGTAAATGTTGTTATTAATTATTGTTGGGGAATAGCGGTTCTCTAAATGAATCCCTATGGCGTTATTAATTATTGTGTTTTTTTGAATTGTTAACAATATTTTTAAATCATCAGTGTTAGGGTTAAAAATTTTTATTCCTACATCGTTGTTAGCGATCAGGTTTTGTTCGATTAAGACATGTCCGCCAACCGAACCGCCAAGAAGTTGAATACCCGCACTGCTGCCCGAAATTACGTTACCTATAATGGTTATATGATCTTCAAACTGGTCGCTGTAATAAAAAATCTGCCCGTTTTTAATGCGGTTATTTGAGATTGTAGGCGATCCTCCGTTGATGCTAATTCGGCCGTTAATGATGTTTTTTGAAATTATGGGCGAACCGCTATAAACAGTAATACCGCTGTTATTCACAAACGTGTTAGTAGTTATTCTCGGCGAACTATGGATCTCTATGTTAGTCGAATTAAAAATTACATTTTCCATTATGCATCCTGAGTCAGTCTGCCTATTCCAACCGATACTTGATTGCGAAAAGATAATTGAAGAGTAACTAGCCGGCGCTATCCAAGCATAGTAATAAGCTACGCCGTTTACATAGATTGGGTTGTTGCTTGTGCCTCTTACGGTTATAACTCCGTTCACTTGTATACCAACCGCCGACTTGAAATTCAAAATAACCCCGGGCTGAATTTCTAAGGAGCCGTTCACTCTTATGTAATAGCCATTAAAATTCACTGTAGTATCCGCTTCTATTGTTAAGGTTACACCACTGTCTACAAGAATGTTACCAGTAAGGTTGTATGGGCTATTTGATTTCGTCCATGTAGTGTCTGAGCTTATTATACCCCTTACATTTGTAGCAGCGTTTACCATATTAAAACGCGCAGTAATAACTAACGCTAATAGCAAAAGTGCTATTATAGAAGCTACTACCGAAATTTTCATCCTAAACACCAAAAAATATGATGATTTAAAAATTCATATAGTTTGTGGAAGAAACTTCAAGGGGGACATGGTGTCTATTAATTTTAGAGAATATTTTAAGTCAGATTAATAAACATCCAATAACCGCCAGAGCTTTTGGAAAAGACCGGTAGAAAATCATCAACTCAACTTGCGCTAACACCATATGTATCGCATCTTCTCGGAAACCTCAAAGGTATACTACTCATGGAGATTTCTGAAATCCACGAACCAACACATTGTTCCATCCACAAAAGATGTCGCCAACTCAGTATTTTGAGACCATACTTACTTTTAGTGATCCACCTCGCTCTTAGAAGGTTAATTAACTAAGTCTTGTTTCGGTCTCTTTTACGTTTTATGTAGAGGTAGCTACTAGCAGCAGTTACCGCCAATATGGTTATGGCTATTATTGCGCAGCTATATTCCATGGGTATGCTGGGTTGAGGAGACGGCTGAGGGGAGGGCGCTGGTTCTGGTTCAGGAGAAGGCGTTGAGGAATCTTGGGGTGGAGGGCCTCCGCCTGTGCTTAATGCAATAATATAGTGGATTTCGCCTGTGTCAGCCCATATGCCCACCTGTATGCCCGTTACGCCGCCTGGGTATACTTTATCCAAAAATAATGTGATGCGCCAGTGTGGATAAAACGTGTAAGGTTCACGATTCCACAATGTTAATTCAACGCCTATGGGCTCCTTCTTTATGACGAAATCTTTTATTTCAGTTTCACCCACCTTCCATGAGAAATTTTTTGCAAGGCTTAACGCCATCTCTATCGCATCCTCCTTGGAAACTTTTAAGGTTATACTGCCTACCTTATAGAGGTCTCGGAAATCCGTGAACCAATAGAGAGAATAATCCTCAAAGGATATCGTCAATACTCGTAGTTCGAGACCATTTCCATATAAAAGAATCCACTGGAAATCTACTAGAATACCAGTAACACTAACCCTAAGATCCATGTCATCCGAAGTTATATTCACATTATCAACTTTAACCATCTTTTCTAACAGTTCCATTTCGCGATTAAGTGGATTTCTAATCCAATTTCCATACCTTTTAAGTAAGCCCTTGGCTTTGTCTATTAGATTTGTCGGCTGCTCAACCGTATAATGTAGTGTTACATTATCATGCTTGTAAATTCTACATCCAATAAAGGAGTCGTTTACAAACAGACACCCCACGTCCAGCCAGCCTCCGCCAGTTTTAAGCATATAGGACACCTCTTCATACCATACAGGTAAAGGCGGGGGCATGTGCTCGTCTTCGGTGATCGTTTTTACTTCATACTTCGACAGGTCAAGTTGTACCACATTTTCTAGGAATGATAAGGCCTTTTCCCGGCGTATGGGTTCAGCATATTGGGCAAAGCCTAGTTGAACTGGAGAAAGCACTAAGAGAAGTGCAAATATTAAAGCAATGTAGGCCCCATTAAGAAATGCTTTTCCTTTCATGGCAATGTCATTCCTCCATCACCCCATACACGCATTTTAGACAAGTAACCGTTATAGGAGTAACCGTTGTAAAGAGGAGTGTATTGAAAACTTGTGCCAAAGCAAACGGTTGCGGCACTGTCGAGAGCTTGTTTTATTGTTTGTCCCTCAATTAATGCATAATAGTAGAACAATACTGCAAAGTATCCATACGTGTAGGAGCTATACCCTGTTGGTTCCTTAAATGGCTTTGAGTAGTATTGGAAGCCTATGAAGCAGTGACCGCTGTAATCAGGGTTGGCGTAACCGTTTAGGCTTAAAGCTGTTCTTTTAAGCCATGAGGCTGCCATGCCCCATGTGTGGGTTCCGCTTATGCCGCCTATTTGTGCTTCGTTTGCTGTGCTGCATGACCAGAGGAAGACGAAGTCGTGTATGCCGTTGACTGTGCGCAGTCCTATTTCGCTGTCCCATATCCAGTTGTCCGTTGCTGAAACATCGTCTATGTAGCACCATGTCTTATAGGCGGTATCGTACATATTAGCCACCTCAAAGTATATGTATATACTTTGGCCAACGTAGGCACTAATATCTATCACCACTTGTTCCCAGCCGTAAACTTCTAGGCCCGGATAGTCAACACCTCCCTTCTTGAACTTTAGAACTGGGTCGCCGCCAACCGGAGCAACATAGACCGCAAACCAGTCATAAGCCACGGAGTCGTATGTAAACAGATGATACCAAAATGAAAGCTTAACGGTTGTCAATCCAGAGGGGACTGTGATAAGTTGGTAGGCGTAATCTCTGCCATTAGCCACATTAGCACTGTACTTAAACCCTAATAGCATGGAGTAGGAGCCCCAATTGTGATCTTCGTTTGTAACCATGTGATCGCCGGGCCCTCCAACAGTCCAGTATGCATTTCCATTCTCAAAACCGCCATTCTTTATCATAGTTGAGCCCCCGCCGTCGTTATCGTACAGGAATGTGTGATTATGAGAGCAGGGATTATATGCACTGTTAGGCGGAAGATATGTGGAGTGGCCTTTATAGAAGACGGTTGCAAAATCATAGGGATAAGTTTCCAAATAATTAGCAACACTATAGACAAGGTAGTTCTGAGTGTTTGACCCACAATAGTTCCGCAAGTATTGATAGCGTCCAGTAAGGTAAAAGTAGTACCAAATAACAGAGCAAACATTTATAGTTGCTTGATCTTCGCCTGCCTCCATCTGAGCTGGAATACCATAAATCACACTACCATTACGAACCGCCCCAACTGTTTTAATACTGCTCATTTGTATTGGTAAAACAGCCAGTAAAACTAGTAATAAGATGGTGGTTGGAAAGGAAGTTCTCCTCCACATACCACTCTCATTAAGTTTAAGGGATGAACTAAAATTTATTTTTTTTTTTGTTTTATGTTAGAAGGTTAATATAGGTGTGCCTCGTCCAAACAACAGAAATAGCTGAAACATCATATTCAAAAAGGTATAGCCTATGAGCCTTGAAGTGGTTTTCCTAGGCACTGCCGGAAGCATCCCAACACCAAAAAGGAGCTTACCCGCCGTCCTGATAAGGCGTAAAGGCGAACAAATCATGTTTGACTGCGGCGAAGGCGTGCAAAGGCAAATGATAACCGCTGGAGTTGGATTCCACAGAAAAATGAAGGTTTTTGTTACACACATGCATGGCGACCACGTTTTAGGCTTGCCTGGGCTTATACAAACCATGGCTTTGCTTGACCGTAGCGAAAAACTGGAAGTTTACGGGCCGCTGGGGATCCGAAAATTCATTGAAAGCATAAGGGAAACAGTGCAGTTCGCCCTAACCTTCCCCATTGAAATTCGAGAAGTTGAAGAGGCGGGCACCATCTGCGAAGAAGAAGAGTACACTGTCAAAGCAGTTTGGTCAAACCATGTAATACCAGGCTTAGCCTATGCTCTTGTAGAAAAACCCCGCCCTGGAAAATTTTACCCAGAAAAGGCTAAAGCCCTAGGAGTTCCAGAAGGTCCTCTTTGGTCGAAACTGCAACATGGAAAAAGGATAAAGTTATCCAACGGAAAAATTGTTAAGCCAGAAGAGGTTATGGGGCCGCCTAGACCGGGAAGAAAGATAGTTTATACTGGAGACACCAGACCCTTTAAGGAACTGGCAAAGTTTGCAGCCAACGCAGACTTACTTATTCATGACGCTACTTTGGATGACGAGTTGGCTGAAAGAGCCGAAGAAGATGGACACTCAACACCAAGCCAAGCGGCCAAAACTGCCAAGAAGGCGAAATCGAAAAAACTGGTTTTAACCCATATTAGCGCAAGATACAGGGATGCTTCTACGCTTTTGAAACAAGCTAAGAAAATTTTCAAGAATACAATTGTGGCTGAAGACTTTTTGAAGATAGAGATTCCGCTTTTAGACAAATAACGCTTCTAACTTCTGAAGGCTTTCATGAACATGCTCAATAGACTCAACAATAACGGTTTTGCTGTAAGAAATTTTTTTCAACAATTTTGCAACTTTTTCCCAGTCAACTGTTCCATAGCCTATTCCTAAATGTTGATCCTCTTTTCCATTGTTGTCGTGAGCGTGAATATGCGTAATTCTGTCTGAAAATTTTTCTAGGAAAAGCTCTATCTGCCCATTCAAGTTTGCATGTCCAATGTCCAAAGCCAAACTCACATCCTCCTCAACTTCACCGTAGAATTTTTGAAAGTGCTCCACACTTTTCATTAGGAAAGGATAGGGTTCTGGAACATTTTCTATGGCTACTTTCACGCCATAATCCTCTGCAATTTTATAAAGCAGCTGAGCAGTTTTGCGGTTCTGAATCCAAGCCTCTCCGGGATAAAACATGCTTATGCCAGTCTCTAGCCCGGGATGGAAAATCCATATGTAGGCGTTTAAGGCGTTCGCGTTAGCCAAGGATTTTTCCAGTCTTTTAATCATGGCTTTCAGAAGCGGCTTAGAAGGTGAAGCAATGTTTATGTCTGCAAAGGGAGCATGCACAGAATATTTTAGGCCATAGGATTCGCCCAGGTTTATCAGTTCAGAAACTCGTCGCTTATCCAATGTGTGGAGTCCCTCGTCAACAACCTCTATAAACTTTGCACCGTGTTCCATAACGCTGTATACGCTGTTTCCAAAAGTTTCGCCCAACATATAAAGCATCGATAAACCGATTTTGGGCTTAACCACAGACAAACCTCCTTCACAGCAGAGACTTAACTTTCAGCTTAAGCCTATAATTAACTTTAGCTGTGCCAATAAGCCAAAGGAGTATGCTTAAAAGCCTACTCTAGACTACATTATATTGAGAGTAGGCGAAGCTGATTTAAACTGGGATATTTATGGTTGAGGAAAAAGAGATAGTTGAATTTCTCGAAACTCATAAGGGTGAGGCCTCTCTTAACGAAATTGCTGAAGCCTTGGGAATACCAAAGTACGGGCCAAACTCCGCTTACGCCCTCCTGCAATCTCTTAAAAACAAGGGGTTAGTAGAACGCCGCGGCGAATTGTGGGCTCTCACAGGTGAAGCGGCTAAACCTAAACCTTCAGAAAAACCTGAAGAAGCAGCTGCAAAGCCGCCACTGCCTGAGCAAACGTCGGAGGCAGCTGTTCCAGATGTTGAAAGACTTGTGCGGGCTATGGCGCAGACCCTTGCTGAGGCTGTGAAAAGCGCTAAGGTTCCTGCTGACGAGTGGGAGTTGGCAACTAAGCCTATGACAACGAAAATTGAGAGTGTTGAAGAGAAGTTAAGCAATCTGGTGTTGAGGCCAGATGAAGCCGTCGAAGCCAAAAAACCTTTGATAGGCTTTCCAACAGGCACCTTTATCGACCAGTTGTTTCTAACCCCTGAAGGAAAGAGTTTGGAAGGAGTGCCCATATGCGGACAATTTGCCATTACTGGCTTGCCAGGAGCTGGTAAGTCCATACTTGTTGAGGAGATAGCCGTAAGGGTTGCCGCTTCTGGAAGAAAAGTTCTTTATGCCACGGCTGAAGACACTTGGAAAAGCGCCACGCCCCGTTTTGATTTGCAGTCTAGGCTTAAGCAGAAGGCTGACATTTTAGGTTTAGACTGGAATAAAATCCGCGAAAACCTCTTCGTGCTTGATACTGTGGCTTATCCGGAGCTTCGCGACTGGAACACTTTCGCCGAAACATACCGTTATGTTGCGGAAAAAGAGAAAATCGAGCTGGCCATAATAGATTCGGTTACAGTGCTTGAAGCCTATCGGGGAGCCCTAAAATACCGTGTAATGGAATTAGCCAGATACAACCAAGTTCATGGCATAACAGCCCTATACGTTAATCAGCGGAGCTCCGAAGTCTGGGACAGCTATGACATGGCAGGCGGAATAGGCTTAGCCCACAATTTAGATGGGACAATAATAATTGATTATGGACGTGTATACTGGTATGACCAGCAAGTTGATTTAGAAGCGGATAGAGGCGAATTCGTACGCATAGCACGTGTCCTAGATTGTAGGATGAGCAACTTTGAAAGGCGAAGAATAAAAATCGACATAACCCAAGACGGGTTTTTGAGGGCAATAGAGCCCATACCCAAAAGTAAGGAAGCAAAATAAACCAGCGAAACTGAACCCATGTCAATAATTAAGCCGCCAACATTAAAGGAGCTTATAGAAACCTACGGCTCTCCAAGGGAGGCGGTTCTCCGCTTAATCGAGGCGGGATTCTCTCCAGAGCAAATAGAGTGGCGAACGGGCATACCCTACTATCTGATACGCCTTTACATGGATGGAAAGGAGCCGAAAAAGGATTTGCCATTTTCAAAAATAGTTGAAGTTTATGAGCGTATCGCTGTGCTTCGTGGAAAGAAGGGGAAAGAAACAGAGCTGGCCAAATTCTTCCAAAACCCAGAGCTTCCACTGGAAACTAAAACTCGTTTCGCTCTAGGAATAATCGCGGAAGAAAGTTTGAAAGTTGGACCTGGCCTAATAGAGCGAAGCCTCAGCTTGGCAATTGGCGTTTCTAAAAATGAGGTTAGAAAACTCTTGATAGATTACGGGGAACACGGCGAAGTGGCTTACTTGCTTAAAAAACCAGTTGAGCCCAAATTGACTGTGAGTGAAGTCTACGAAGCCGTAAAACTTCTACCAAAACTGAAAGGTATTAGGGAAAGAGAACTTTATGTTTCCAGCCTCTTGAGGACAAGCACACCCTTAGAGGCGAAGTATATTGTTAGGCTTCTCCTCGGCGATTTAAAGCTTGGATATTATGCGAACACGGTTATTAGGGCTGCAGCAAAAGCCTACAAGGTTCCGCCAGAGCTTATCCAAAACGCTTGCGCCATAATGGGAATAACCGAGGGAATAAGCATGGCTTCTGAGGGAGCCCTTAAACTTGCAGAGGTGAAGATGCGGCCAGGCCAGTTTATTAAGCCGCAGTTAGCCCACTTATATGAGCCCGACAAGGTTGTTTACCCTGCTAGAGCCGAGTACAAGCTTGACGGAAGCCGCCTTCAAATTCACAAGTGGGGCACCCAAATATGGCTTTTTTCAAGGCGCGGCGTGGAAAAGTCGCAGACGCTTCCAGAAGTTGTGGAAATAGCGGAAACGTTTAGCGCGCAAAGCTGCATTGTCGACGGCGAAGTCTTAGCCGTTGACGAGGCTGGAAACCCTTTGCCTTTTCAGGTTATGCTTGAGAGAACCGTGCCGAGGGAGCTTAAACCAGAAGAACTTGAGGAAAGAAAAAGAAAAGTTAGGGTTACGATTAAAGCCTTTGACATGCTCTTTTTAAATGGGCGGGAGCTTATAGGATTGCCCCTTTCTGAGAGGAGAAAATACCTTTTAGAAGTTGTTCCAGAGGAATACGTTGTTGAGGGCGTGGACTGTCAAAACGAGGTGGAATTGATGCGTTTCTACGAAGAAGCTTTGAAAAACAAGTTTGAGGGCATCGTTGTCAAAAATTTGAATTCTCCATACGAGATTGGACAGCGCACCTACACTTGGCTTAAGCTGAAGCCAGAACGCGACACCATAGACTGCACAATAGTGAAAGCCCTATATGGAAAGGGGAGACGCGCAGGCTTATACTCGTCTTTCCTCCTTGCAGTCCGCGACCCATCAGAAAAGAAACTCTATACCATCGGGAAAGTTTCGAATTTACCTGAAGAAGCCATGGATGCGGTGGCAACGATAATTGAAAAAACTCGGAAAGGCGAGGACGAGGAAGGAGTTTTTGTAAAGCCAACGGTGGTTGTTGAAGTCACGTATCAGGAAATTCAGGAGACAGACGAGTACACAAGTGGTTACGCCTTAAGGGTGCCAAAAATAGTAAGGTTTAGAACGGATAAAACAGTGGACGAAATAGACAGCATTGAAAAGCTAAAGAGGCTTTATGAACTGCAATATGAACGCTACCCAACCCAAACAATATAGTACCGTGAAAATTGCTGGTTTTGAAAATCGGATTAATTAATGGCCATTTTAAGGCGTGTAGAATTTTCTGCGTAAAACTTCATAGGGAGGGGTGGAGTGAATACCGCCTATGAGCGCTGTGGTTTTATATTGTTCCCTGCGGATTCCCAGGGCAATTTCTATAAACTCCTTTAGGGTTTGGTTGGTGAACTCCCATGTTGGTCTTCCATATCTCAGACCTTTGCAGTTGGAGTCTGCGTAAATGTAGAGTTTGTTCCCTCCGTAGGAGTAAAAGGCTTCACGGGCGTATCCAAATTTTGGAGTTGCGAGAACTTTGAAGGGCCAGAGTTTGCACGCGTCCGGTTTCATATGCTGTAATCCGCACAAGTGCATGTTTGAAAGATTGTAGAGGAAGACGCATGAGCCGTCGCTTTTCTTCTTTAGATAAAGCTTGTTTAAGTCTGAGGTGGTTGTTTCAACGCCGTAGTTTTTAACTATGCGGAGCCATTCTTGAAAGTTTAGAACGACACTGTAGGCTTTGCAGCATAAACCGCAAGCGTTGCATTTCCAGTCGGCGATGTACTGCCACGGCACGAAGAGCATTTTCTCTGCCTTAGACCGTATTTTCTCTAAAATCTGAGTGAAAGCTTCCATTAAAAGTTTATTTTGTTTAGGCTTGCGCTAAAAAGCGTCTTAAATGTTGATAACAGCTAAACTTTCTTGTACAAGTAGATAGTGTGGGATGGATATCCAAGCTTTGGATTTTCGCAGAAATTATCAACTTTTACGGGTTTCCATCCTACAATTTCATAATCGTGCGAGACAACGCGAACTCCCTTTTTAAGTTCAGCTTCAAGTTTAGGTTTAATCTTCTCGTTAGCGCTTGTCGTCAAATATAGAAATATAACGTCAGCGGACGTTAAGTCCACATTGAAGATGTCACCGTTGACGATTGTAACTCTGTCTTGGAGACCTTCCTCATGAACTGTGCTTAACGCTTTTTTAGCCAAGTCCTCCCTCAACTCGACTCCGACGGCTCTGGCGCCGAACTCTTTTGCAGCCATTATCACTGTTCTGCCGTCTCCAGCGCCCAAGTCAAAGAAAACTTCTCCCGGCTTTAGATCCGCCAAAACCAGCATGTGACGGACAACCGGAAGAGGACTTGGAACAAATGGAGCTATGAACAGTTTGCAAGCCTCCCTTCTGGTTTTAGCATTGCTTCACTCTTTTAAAAATTTTCCTAAAAGGCTATTAGGCAACATAGGTTGCCCTTTTCGGAACAGGCCTTCTGGCTTCTCCGCATTTCATGGCACTTTGGGCGCAAAGCTCCAAGTATTTTTCTTCGTCTCCTGCGCCTGCAGCCTCAGCGGCTTTGCGGCAGAGCTCGCTGGGTTCTTCGCATCCTTCTTCCTTGCATAAGCCAGAAATGTATAGGCAGATTTCCTGCACGTCCTTTGGTTCTAGGACTGCTCTGTTTGTGCGGATTAGGAGGCATAGTTCTCTGGCTAGGACGCAGTTTTTAATGTATTTAATTCTGCTTAGAACTTCCTCTCGTAGTTTTTTACGGCTTATTTCCAAGTTTATTTATCTCTCCGTAAACCTTGAATGCACTGTTCACCCACATTAAGGTGGTCTCCCATTTAAAAGTTGTTGTAAGTCTTAGCCGGCTACCAAAATCTTTTGCTTATGGCTTTGCGTTCAGCTTCAAGGACAAGCTCGTAAAATCTATCATTAAGCGCAGATTCCTTTTCAAGAACCTCCTTAATGTCTGAGGGTTGAACCTTTCTAGCACATAGGGCAACGGCAGCAGCCTTCCCATACTTTGCCAATAAATTGGCTGTTTGCAGAGCTTGTCGTCGCAGTTTCTCCTCGCTTTTCGTGAGCTTTTCACCCTTCTTCTCCACAAGCGGCATAATCCTTTCTTCCTCAACTTTCAGTAGGCCTAAGGCGGTGGAGCCGCATTTTGGACATTTTGGCTTTGCAGGCAAGTCTTTAACGCGTATCATATCCATGTAGCCCCAACAGTTTGTGCAAACGAAATTGCAGGTTTCGTTCAGCAGCCTCGCTTTGGCAGACTCTATGAGCACGGCGCGCATCCTTTCAGGCGGTATCAAGTCGGTTTTCATGCTGACCCGTTCGATGCCAACGCGGGCTACGGGAGTTGCATTTCCGCCTGTTTCAACTTTCTCCACTTGAATTTCGCCATCGCGGATATTCCCTAAAACATGGATAAGCCTTTCCAGGTCTAGGTCCTTCGTAAAAACCTCTTTTAGGGCTTCTTCAAATATGGGGGTTCCCTCAAAACTTTTCAAAAGCCTTTGAAGACTTACACTGCTAAAATCAGCCCACTTTTCCAACGCTCCGAAACGCCTTGCAACATGAATCATCCTCCTCTTAAAAAGTCCAGTCTTCACGGTTGCCCTTGTTAAGGAATCGCGTATAGCTTGTTCACCCATGCTGCCCATTTCGTTTAGCAATGCGACTATCTGTTCAGCGTTTGCAGCCCCCATGGTCTGTATGAATATGCGGTACGGGTCGTGTTGAACCACTATGCCATACCCAATTTTTTCGGAAAGCAGCTGCCCCATAAGCTGAGCTAATGCTCTGTTGGTAAGGGAACCGAAGTGAGCATGAACTATTACAAACTCAGCCCAGTCTTCAACAATTATTCGTTTATCCGTAGGCACCGGAATTCCAGAAGCAGCTTGCTCCACTATTTCAGCTAAAGCGCTTAGAATTGTCTCCTTATCAGCAGGATAACGCTCACTTAGCTTAACGGAAACTTCTTCTGGCGATACACCCTTCCGCGCTTGTTCTTCAACAAAACCTCTAATGTAGCCAACTTCTTGCGCCACTTCGAAGGGCACCGGGATTTCTTCGCCTATCCAGCTTGGTATAGCCCCTGTGGGGTCGTCTACGGACTTCACGTAAACTTTGTCTTCCGAGATGTGGAGAATTCGCCATGGGCTCCCCCTAATAATGAATTTTATTCCAGGCTTGCCATATTCAGCCATAAAAGCTTCGTCTAAAACTCCTATGGCGGTTTCGCTTGACTCGTCGACAACAAGGTACTGCTTCTCTTCAGGAATCATAGACAAATTGTCAAAATAATATTCAAAAAGAGCCTTGGTTCTCCGCGGCTTTAAAACCACCTTGTCTTCAAAGGAAACCCATGCCAAGCGTGGGAAACGCTGATGCATATACCTAAGAATCTTTTCAACATCCTCCAAGGTCAAATCAGCGTAGGGATAAGCGTTTCTAAACATTTCTAGGATTTCGCTGAATTCAAGTCTTTTTTGCTTTAGAAGTAAACCGGCAATTTGATGGGCTAAAGCATCGTAGGGCTTCGGCGGAATCTCAACGGGTTCCAAATCCTCTTTTAAGGCGCGCTTGGCTATGGCTAAAGCCTCAAGCGTATCATCAGAATCCATCGTCACAATTATTCCCTCAGCTATATGTCCAATCCTGTGACCGCTTCTCCCAACGCGTTGTATAAGCCTCGTAACCTGCCTTGGACTCATGTACTGTATGACCAAGTCTATTCTGCCCACATCTATGCCAAGCTCTAGGCTGCTGGTGCACACAAGGCCTTTCAGTTCACCGTTTTTTAAGCCTCTTTCCGCTGCTATACGCGAAGGCTTTGCCAAAGAGCCATGATGAATCGAAACAGGGAAGTCTATGTCCCAAACTTTGAACCTGCTCGCCAAAACCTCTGATATGGCTCTCGTGTTTGTGAATAGTAGGACTGATTTATGCTTGCTTATGTAGTCTCTGATTATCCTAAGTCTTGCTGCCACTTCTGGATGCGTGTAAAGCTGTTCAGCAAGCCTAAAGTCTTCAGATCCAGGCTTTGGAAAAACTATCTTGAGATGCATTTTTCTCGCAACTGGAACCCTTACAATTTCAACGCTTCGACCGTTCCCAACAAGGAACTGAGCAACTTTTTCAGGACTTCCGATAGTGGCTGACAACCCTATTATTTGGAAGTCTTTTCCAATCATTGTCCTAAGCCTTTCCAAAGCTAGGGAAAGCTGGCTTCCCCGTTTGCTGTCAGCCATTTCATGCACTTCGTCAATTATAACCCAGCGCACTTGCTGCAGATGCTGACGCATAATCCAGCCTGACAAAATCGCCTGTAAAGTTTCAGGGGTTGTGATTAAAACGTCTGGGGGGCTTCTGGCTTGCCTAGCCCGTTCTTTTGTTTCCGTGTCGCCATGTCTAACAGCTAACTTTATATCTAAATTGTTACACCACCACTCAAGTCTTTCAAGCATATCACGGTTCAAAGCCCTCAAAGGCGTAATGTAAAGAACTTTAATACCAGGAGCAGCAGGCTCTTGAAGAAGCATGCTTAAAACTGGGAGAAAAGCAGCTTCAGTTTTTCCCGTAGCAGTTGGCGATATGAGGAGAACGTTTTTACCCTCAAGGATTTTGGGAATGGTTTTCTCCTGCGGCTCCGTGGACTTCGAGAATCCCCTCTGCTCAACAAGCCTTCGAACAGGCTTTACAAGCAGGTCAAAAGCATTTTTAAGGGGATCTTTCAAGCTTAGTTAAACCTCGAATACCAAAAGAATAAGCATAAACCACAAGTAAAAGCATTTTGGAAAAAGCTCCCAAAAGCATGAATTATGCACAGCGTCTCAAAATGAATACGAGCAGAAATAATTGTAATTATTACATTTTATATGACGAAAATTTAATATTATTTGAAAAAATACCGAAAATTTTCCATAGAAATTTATAAACAAGAGCGTTGCTTTAAGTGGAAAGTAAAAGAGCATGTCGAAAAGAGATGCTTTCCCAAAAAACTCAACCAGCAATTTACGATATTGAAAAGGAAAACTTTAAAACACTCTTAACTTTAACAGAGAAGGAAAATTCGTTGTTTAGCGGGTGCGGGAATACCATGGAAAAGCTTGTCAGCCGGATTGCAGAAGCCAGATACATAGGCAAGACTCCATTCGCCAAAATTCCAGAATAGCTTATAAAGCGTAAAACTGGCGAGTTGTAGGAAATGAACGGGGATCTTGAAACTTTGCGTTCAAAACTAAGCCAAAATGACTATCAGAAGCTGTGCGCCATAACTAACCCTAAAGTTTACCAATTCCTAGCCGAAGCCGCTGAACTCTGCAAACCAGAGAGAATCTTCATCTGCGACGACTCCCCTCAAGACATAGAATATATCAGGCGTCAAGCACTCGCTACAGGTGAGGAAAAGCCTCTGGCAATACCTGGGCATACTGTTCACTTTGACGGCCCATACGATCAGGGACGAGACCGCGAAGTTACCAAGTACCTCGTACCAAAAGGAGACTACTTGAGTAAAGCCCTAAACCAGATTGATAGAGATGAAGGCCTTGCAGAGGTAAAGGGTTTACTAAAGGATTCAATGAAAGGACGCACAATGATTGTCCGTTTTGTTTCCTTAGGGCCTCCTAACTCCATATTCACTATTCTAGGTTTGCAGTGCACCGACTCATGGTATGTAGCCCATTCAGAGTACCTTCTATTCAGGCCCGGCTACGAAGTATTTCGCAGAGCAGGACCTGATGGAAGCTTTTTGCGGGTTCTGCATTCAGCTGGAAAATTAAACGAGAACATGGTCAGCATAGAACACGATAAAAAACGCGTATACATCGATTACAGCGAAGACACAATCTACAGCGTTAACACCCAGTATGCTGGCAACTCTGTAGGTTTCAAGAAACTTGCCTTCCGCCTTGCCATACGCAAGGCGAATCAGGAAGGTTGGTTGGCTGAACACATGATGATTATGGGAGTTCACGGTCCCGGAGGTCGCAAAACTTACTTTGCAGGAGCTTTTCCCAGTGCATGTGGCAAAACTTCCACAGCCATGCTTCCTGGGGAAACGATACTTGGCGATGATATAGCCTACATCCGTAACATTGGTTCAGTTGCCCGTGCAGTGAATGTGGAATGCGGCATATTCGGAATTATTCAGGACATAAACCCCAAAGACGACCCAGTAATATTTAAAGTGCTTACAAGCCCCGGGGAGGTTATATTCTCAAATGTTTTGGTTAAGGATGGCAAGCCCTACTGGCTGGGCATGGGCTGCGAGCTTCCAAAGGATGGAATAAACTATACTGGATACTGGTGGGAAGGCAAAAAAGATGAGCACGGCAATCCTATTCCACCGGCCCACAAAAACGCCCGCTACACTGTAGCCCTTAAGGCGCTGGAAAACTGCGATCCTGAATTGGATAATCCTTTAGGTGTGGAGTTAAGCGGCATAATGTACGGCGGCCGCGACGGCAAAGCTTACGTGCCCGTCCAACAAAGCTTCAGCTGGGAACATGGCATTATCTGTTATGGAGCATCCCTAGAAACTGAAACAACTTTTGCCATAATCGGTAAAGAGGGCATACCGGAAATAAATATGATGAGCGTTCAAGACTTTGTCTCCATCCCCTTAGGCCAGAACATACGCAACAACCTATCCTTCGGAAAGAAGCTTAGAAAGGCACCGCTCATTTTCGGAGTTAACTACTTCCTAAGAGACAGGGAGACTGGCGAGTTCCTAAACGCTCCACGAGACAAGCATGTTTGGGTTAAGTGGATGGAGTTGCGCGTGCACAACGACGTAGGAGCATTAAGAGCACCAACGGGTCTAATTCCAAAATATGAAGATTTACACTTACTCTTCCAAAAGGTATTGGGCAAAGAGTATAGGAAAGAGGATTACATAAAACAGTTTACTATTCGTGTTCCGGAAAACCTGGCTAAAATTGAGCGGGTGAAAAAGTTCTACAGAGAAAAAGTTTCAGACACTCCAGAACAACTCTTCCAAATACTGGATCAACAGAGTGAACGCTTGCTTAAGGCTAAGGAACTCTTTGGCGATTACATTTCACCAGAGAAATTCGCAGAAGAATAGCCCTTCATTTTTTGTTGCATTTAAATAACTTTATATTTCCATTTTTTCAAGTTAGAAGGGAGAGAACACTGTTGGCTAAAAAAGTTAAACATGCCGCTAAACAAGCGAGAAAAAAGAAGGCGGATCTAGAAATTAGACAGATGACTTTAGAAGATCTTCCTGAAGTTTGGCGCCTAAGCGAGAAAATTTTCACACCTTACAGTTTGCAGTTCACCTACCGCACATGGAACATAAATGAGTTGCTTTCGCTTTTTCAGGAAGACCCAGAACTATGCTTGGTGGCTGAGGAAACAAAGCCTAAGAAAATTGTTGGATTTGTAATAGGAACAATATTGAGGCGCCCCTTCAGCCCTTGGACTTACGGTTATTTTGTTTGGGCTGGTGTGAAAAGGATGAGGCAAAGGCATGGTGTTGGAAAAAGGCTGTATAGAGAGTTGGAGAAAAGGTTTAGAGATAAAGGAGCACGCATAGCCATAGTTGACGTGGAAAGCAACAACCAAGCAGGAATACGCTTCATTGAAAAACTAGGGTTTAAGGAAAGCCAAACCTACATCTGGTACTCGAAAAATTTGGAACAATAAAGATGTTTTAATCGTTAATCTGGTTTGGCGGGTTTTAACAAAATTTTGCAAACATTATTCACAAATATTTGCAAAAAATTGTCTAAAATGGATGCCCAGACAGAGATTTTCTATTCGAAAACAATGGAAAATTATTTATCCATCATCATTAGAAACCATGGTTATCGATAATGTTGGAGGAAGATAAATGGCTAAATGTCCGAAATGTGGAACAAATGTTAATACGCCTAAGAAAAAATGGACTATGGCTGGACGCCCAGACAAATCAGGAAAAAGAATGCAGTTGGAAATAGGCCTTTTCGACTGTCCGAAATGTAAGAAACCCTTCAGAGAAGTTTTAAGCAAAAAGAAAGTTTAGCATACGGGTCGTTGCCGGCGACTCAGCATGCCTAAAGCGAGACAAAACGTTTGCCCCGAGTGCGGAACAGAGGTTAAAGACCCCTATAAAACTTGGGAGCTTGTAGCTCCATTCCCTGACAAAAAGATGCGAATCACCGTGACAATATTCGGAATGTACGAATGCTCCAAATGCGGCAAGAAGTTTAAGGGCGTCGTTGGAAAGGCTAAACTAGGCGCAGAAGGTATAGAAATATAGGCATCCTGTAATCCTCCCCTTTATTTTTAAATTTTTAAGCGTTAAGTTTTAAAACCCGAAGAACTAATTCAACAAGAACATTTAAGCCCATAAGAGGGCAGAAAGTTGGCAACTGAAACGCTTAAGAAGCTTTGGAAAAACGAGTACTTTCAAACAGTCGTTACAATTGCCCTAATCTTTGCAATTGTTTTCAGCTTCTATTTCGGCTCACAAATAATCCTTGGCACAGAATACCCCGCTTTGGCAGTGGCTTCGGGAAGTATGCTGCCAACTCTAAACATTGGAGACCTCATAATAGTTCAGAAAGTGGATCCGGCTCAAATAAACGCAGATAAATTTACTGGGGATGTTTTGGTTTTTAGGGATCCGCGAAACCAAGCGGAGCTTATTGTTCATAGAGCGGTTAAGATAGAAAAGAAGGGCAGCCACTTTTTAATAACAACGCTTGGAGACAACATGTATGGTGAGAAGGATCAGTTTTCTCCGTGGAATTCATCTTTGCTTATTGGGAAGGTTGTGGCAAGAATCCCCTATATTGGTAATCTACCGCTATTCTTTCACTCTGAGAGAAACATGTACGTTTTCCTTCTAATAATTCTAATAATTCTTGCCGTTTTGATGTTGCCATTCAGTTTCAGCAGTGAAGAAAAGCCAAGCGAAGAAAAGAAACTGTTCTGGAAAATCGATTTACATCTGGTTTATTTTTTAGCCATAAATCTTCTGATCGTTGGATTTTTGATTTTCAGCTTGTGGGGTGCTTTCACATTTTGGCAGCCTGGAGCCAGCCCACCACAAGCAACTATTTTTGGCATGTTTAAAGATTTAGAGTTTCACGAAAATTTTAGCAGTGAAGCCTATTTGTCTCAAGGTTTCATGACGTATAGGATTGACTGCCAAGTAAGTGATGGAACACGCGTAGGAGTCCCAACATTCTCATGGTTTCAGTTTTCTCTTCTTGTTTTTGTAGTGTATAACTCTTGGGAGATTTTCAGTTTTGTGAAAGCGTGGAAATTGGGAAAGCAAACGTAGAAAGTTTAGGAAAAGCTTTATGCAGCTAATGCTTTATAAAGGTATTTAAAACTTTACTGTAGAAGTGGTGTTTCATGTCGAAGGTTAAAGCCGTAATAAGCATAGAAAACGTTGTCGCATCCGCAACTCTAAACCAGAAAGTTGATTTAAACGCTGTTGTTAAGGGTTACCCCGGAGTGGAATATCGTCCAGAACAGTTTCCAGGACTCGTGTTCAGGCTGAAGAGGCCTAAGACAGCCACATTAATTTTCAACTCTGGAAAAATGGTCTGCACAGGAGCAAAGTCGGAAAAGGAAGCCCGCAGAGCCGTTATGAAAGTTATTAAGGAACTGAAAAAGGGCGGAATAATAATCATCAGCAAGCCAGAACTGAAAATCCAGAACATTGTGGCATCTGCAAGCCTAGGCGGAATGATAGACTTAGAAAAGGCAGCCTACACCCTTGGAAAAACCATGTACGAGCCGGAACAGTTTCCAGGGCTAATATATAGAATGGACGACCCAAAAGTTGTCATTCTGCTCTTTGCAAGCGGAAAACTCGTCTGCACGGGAGCTAAGAAAGAACAAGACGTTTATGATGCGGTGCATACGCTTCATAGACTATTAGAGGAAAAAAGCCTAATATTCTACGAATAAACCCTTTATAACTCCATTAACCGCCTTTTTATCCCTTTTTAATCTGCTTCTGAATAGTTTCCAGTTGTCCTTCGTCTATTGCGCCTATCTCATAAAGCATTTCAGCCACTTCGCCGATGTTTAGAAGCGCATGAAGCTTTATCCCGCTTCTTTCAAGCTTTTCGCCCCCGCCCTCCTGCCTGTCCAAAAGCACAACAACATCTTTCACCAAGCCTCCTTCAGCAGTTATAGCCTTTGCCGCCCTCCTAAGGGATAAGCCCGTTGTAATCAAGTCGTCAACTAATAACACATGATCTCCAGGGTTGAGAACCCCCTCAATTCTTCTTTGTCTCCCATGGAGACGCACGCCTTTACGCACATATAGGAATGGTTTCTTTAGCGTATAGGCTATTATGGATGCGAAAGGTATGCCTGCCACCGGGATTCCAGCTACTCTATTAAAGTTTTCCAAGCCTATTTTCTCTTTTATGAAGTTTGTGTAGAAGCTGCAGACTTTTTGGAAGACATCTGGAAAGCTTGGAACTATGCGTAGGTCTATGTAGTAAGGGCTCATTTTCCCGCTGGTAAGCTTGAACGTCCCAAACTGCAGAGCGCCTATTTTATTTAGAATCTTGCAAACTTCAACCTTAACAGCGTCACCGCCCCTTTCTCTCGTCATCTTTCACACCTTTTTAGAAACTTGATACACTTTGCCAACCTCAGGTATAAAACACGTAACTTTAGGCATTTCACGCTTAACAAGTTCGGCAAACTTCCTTAAATCCGCAGTGGAACCAGTGTGATATGGAACAGCAACTTTAGGCTTTGTTAAACGGGCTATTTCAAAACCTGTTTCAGGAGAAGCTCCAGGAGCAATCCCCACGGTGCAAAAAACCAAATCGAATTTTTCTCTTTCCCCTATGCTCGCCATCTCTGGAAATGGGAGACTGTCTGCCGTGTGGAAAACTTTGACTCCATCTTCACTTGTAATTATGAAGGATACTGGAGTTGCCGCTGGCGGATGGTTGCACTTTTCAGCTTTAACAGAAACCTCACCGATTTTAACCTCTGAACCAGGCTGAACTTCATGCAGTTTTTCTGATGGAATAATGTTGCGCAGTCTCCTAGCAGAGGTGGGATCAGCCACAACCATGCATTGGGAAAGTTTATGAATTTCTGAAACAAGAGACTGGTCTAAATGGTCGTAGTGTTCATGACTTATTAGAACGGCGTCAACCTTCTGAAAGTTTTTGGGCTTAACGTCAACAGGGTCTATTACAAGGGTTTTTGAAGGGGTTTTTATGGTTATCCCAGCATAGCGGTTAAACCACACAAACATTATCTCATTTTTAGCGGGAACCTTCTCAATAGCCATATCAGACTCCTCACATTTTATAATTATACATTTTAGGTCTTAAAGAGCTTATGCTAAATCCCTATTTTCAGCAAGCCTCATCGGCTGGTTTTAATTAGCGTTTTCTCGGATAAGGCTTAATAGCTACTTTTTACGTGTGTCTCTTCAATAGTGATGCTTAATGGTTGACATTTGGCTTCCCTACGGGAAAACAGAAGTCTGCCTAAGAGTCCCAGCTAGAAACTTTTTAGGCTCCATAGAACCCAGGGAAAAGCCCGGCGTTCCAGATGCAAAAGCGGAAATCGAAAAAGCCTTAAAAGAACCCATCGGCTCAAAACGACTGATTGAAATCGTCAAGCCAGAAAGCAAAGTGGCCATAGTTGTTGATGACGCCACTAGGCCAGCGCCAAGCCATCTCATGGTTCCGCCATTGCTTGACGAGTTAAACAGCGCAGGCGTAAAAGACGAAAATGTAACGGTTATTTTTGGCTGCGGCACCCATAAGGCTGTCACCCACGAGGAAGCTGTTAGACTTTTAGGTGAAAACATTCTTAAACGTGTTAAAATTGTAAGCCACGACTGCAGAGCCCCAGATCTAGTTTATGTGGGCACAACATCCAAGTATGGAACAAAAGTTTATTTGAACAGGGTTTTCGCTGAAGCTGACGTAAAAATCTTGACAGGAGATGTGGGCTTCCACTATTATGCTGGCTACGGCGGTGGAAGAAAAAGCGTCTTGCCCGCGATTTCAGGCGAAGAAACAATAAAGACGAATCACGCTATGCTTTTGCATCCAAACGCCAAAACCGGCGTTTTAGACGGAAACCCTGTTCACGAAGATATGATGGAAGCTGCGAAAATGGCGAAAGTTGACTTCATTTTAAACGTTGTAACCAACAGTAAAGGCGAGGTTGTTAGGGCTTTTGCAGGAGACTTGGAGCAAGCCTTCTATGAAGGCGTAAAAGTTGCAGATGAAATGTACCGAATACCTGTAGACCGCAGAGCAGACATAGTTGTTGTAAGCCCTGGGGGCTATCCGGCAGATGTAAATCTTTTCCAAGCATATAAAGGCGTTGACGGCGCCCTTGAAGTGGTTAAACGTGGAGGCGTAATAATCTTGGCTGCCGAGTGTCCCGAAGGACATGGAAACCAGGTCTTTTACGATTGGATGGTTAAGTTTAAGGATTTAAAGACTGTTGAGAAGGAAATTAAACGTAACTTCGTTTTGGGAGGGCATAAGGCTTACTATTTGCTTAAGGCTTTACAGAAAGTCCAAATTATCCTTGTTTCAGCCATGCCAGATTATTATGCAGCAAATGTTTTTAAGCTGAAGACAGCGCGGACAGTGAATGAAGCACTAAATGAAGCCCTCAAAATCGTTGGGGAGAACGCGAAGGTCTGGGCTATGCCCTACGGAAACTACACCCTTCCAGAAGTTAAAGTAAGCGACTAGAACCCCCGAACACATAACAAATTAAGGCTGTATTAAAAGTGAAAGCTATTTTAGGCGTTTTATGCATGCTTATTTTGATTAACGCGGCTTTTTTAGGCGCTTGGTCAGGAATGACCATACAGGCGGTTGAGGCAAACCAGTTGCCTTATGATGTCTTTGTGGTTACCCATCTTAATGATGATTTGGAGCCTGCTTTAATTAAGTCTATGTTGAATGACTTGCAAGTTGTTAAGGGAGTCCAATTGTGTGTTTGGGTTGGGGATAACACGACTAACGCCATATGGAATGCAACAATTCGTTTGTCAAGATGGCTAGATGAATTAGCGAATTACAAAATCGTGATACAATGCGATTATGCCTTCGTTGAGAAGTATGGTTATTATGATTATCCTTTTTGGAAGTATAACAATACGGCGACTTTGAGCCAAACTTGGTACAACAATTGGTATGGAAACTTGAGCGAACTGCTAGCCAAACATGAAAATGTAATATTAATGGTGGGTTTCAACGAGCCCTACAATCATTTTAAGACAAAAGAGATGGCTCAGACAATAATGAAAAGGGAATACTTGACATGGAAAAACATGAGCACCATTCCTTTTAGCACAGAGTTCCTAATACCTTACACTTACTGGGCGAATTATTGGGATTTCCAGAAAACGCCTCTATAGAAGAGGATTGTGTTCCCTTTTGGAGAAACTACTCTGACTATATAGGTGTGAACCTTTGGGCTTACCGAGAACCACCATCTAAGCACTATATTCCTTTAGAACGTGCAAAATATTATTTGGAAGCATACGAAAGAGAAAAAAGGTAATAGAAATTTGTGAGCACTATTCTAAGCAGTTAAAAAAGCCTATCCACATCAACGAATTCCCGGTATGGGATACAAAAACTGTCCAATTTATTCGCGATAGAGGTATGAAGCCGCCGAATATTGCACAAGTTTATCAATTATGGTATTGGAGCGGACAGGAGGAAGTGCACTATGACGGATGGACTTATGGACTGTTTAACGTTGACGCAAAGACGCATGAAATAAGTAAAAGAGAACCCTCCTACAGTGTTTTCAAAGAAGTGTTCGATCCCCAATCAGAGTCCACAATTGAAGAAAAATCCATAGCTCTGGCTGTGCTTATTCTTGAAACAGTATTCGCAGTGTTTGGAATCATATGGCTTGATAAATCTTCACCGCGCAAACAAAACACAAACAAAAAGTAAACACTTAAATCTTGCATGTCCCATGTGCCGCACAATTCAATACATAAATAAGAAACCCATTAAAGTTTTGGAAAATTTTAAATGTATGAAATATAACGGTAGATTTCGCACATGATAAGCGTTATGGGAGTAGGAGTTTGCAGCAAACCTTTAAACTGCGAAAGTTCATGCCTAAAGACTTGGAACGCGTCACATACATTAACCGCGCCTGCCTCCCAGAAAACTATGTAGACTACTTTTTCATGGACTTGCATGAAAGGTTTCCAGAGACATTTATTGTGGCGGAGGAAAACGGCGAAATTATAGGTTACATAATGTGCCGCATTGAAATAGGCTTATCAAATTTTGGTTTTGGCGGTTTTATAAAGAAAGGACACATTGTTTCAATAGCCGTTATGCCCCAGCACAGAGGGAAAGGCATAGGGCAAGCACTAGTAACAAAAGCCATGGAAGGCATGCGCCTATACAACGCTAAACAATGTTTTCTAGAAGTTAGAGTAACCAATACATCCGCAATAAGCCTATACAAAAAGCTTGGGTTTAAAATCACTAGAACAATCCATGGGTATTATTCAGACGGTGAAGACGCTTACGTAATGAGCAGAGAACTATAAGCTCAGCTTCTCGTAGATTCGGCTTCGGTTCTCTTCAGCTTTTTGGGCGATTTCCATGAAGAGGTTCCGCCCATGGGAATCAATGGCAACCGTTAAGGGACCGAAATCTTCAACTTCGAAAATCCACATGGCTTCAGGAACCCCCAAATCAAGCCACTCAACACCCCTAACAGCTTTTATAGCCTTTGCAGCTAAAACTGCCGCCCCACCTGTGAAGGCGCCATAAACGGCGCCATGCTTTGCCATGACGTTGGTGGTTCTTTCACCCATCCCGCCTTTGCCGATAACAACCCTAACCTTGAAGGTTTCAATGAACTCAGCTTCATAAATATCCATGCGCGTGCTCGTTGTCGGGCCAGCGGCTAAAACCACCCATTTACCGCCTTCCTTTTTAACAAGTGGACCGCAGTGAAAAACGGCTAAGCCTTCAAGAGTTATTGGTAAAGGCTTTCTATGCCTAGAATATTCTAGGGCGCGTTTGTGCGCTTGGTCCCTTGCCGTCACCACAGTCCCAGTTATGTAGATTACGTCTTCAACTTTTAGCTTGCGAATCTCTTCCTCAGATATAGGCGTTTTAAGATGGTATGTAGCCATAGCTTTAGGTTCACCCTTCTGCTTTATGAGTTAAATATTCAACTGTTCCATCTGCATAAATTCTTGCAGAGGCCTTTCTAGCCGCCCAACAGTTGAAGGCAACAGCAGCAGGGAAAGAGGCAGTATGCCTAAAAGCATAGTCCACATGAACCCTTAACGCGGTGATTTTTCCACCCAACCCCATGGGCCCTATGCCAGTCATGTTAACCGCCTCCAAAAGCTCCTTCTCCAGCCTAGCCAACTCAGGATTTGAATTAGGCTCATTTAAAGGTCTTAAAAGGGCTTTTTTAGCCAGCTTCATAGCGACATCTGCTCCGCCGCCAAAGGCAACGCCTAAAATTGTAGGGGGACAAGGCTGAGCACCCGCCTTTATAACAGCGTCAACAACAAACTTTTTCAGAGCCTTAAATCCTTCCCCAGGCAGAAGCATGCTCACCGCGGAAACGTTTTCTGAGCCTCCGCCTTTGGGCATGACAGTTAATTCAAGGCTGTCGCCGGCCACGATCTCCCAGTTCACATGGGGAATAAACCTTCCAGTGTTATCTCCGCTGTTTTTATTGTTCAAAGGATCAACAGCGTTAGGCCTCAAAGGAATTTCTCGCGTAGCACGCCGCGTAGCATTAGCCAGAGCTTCCTCAACTCTTTCAAGACCTCTAATATCAGCTCCAGCCTTAACATAAAAAATTATTATACCTGTATCTTGGCACACTGGAACCTGATGCTTTTCAGCAAGCTCCACATTTTCAAGGATAACGCCTAATTGTGTTTTGCCAGCCTCGCTTGTTTCCTCCATATACGCCTTCCTTAACGCTTCTTTCACATCATTAGGCAGATATATCACAGCTTGCTTTAAGAGGTTGAAGGCAACCCTCTCAACAACCGTTGCTTTCAAGACTCTCGCCTAACATCAATTTAACGGCTTGTCTTTTGTCGCCGCAGCGCTTAAACGTTTCCAAAAAAAATAGGAATATGGAACATAAAATTTAGCGGAAAACACTCTTAAAGTTGTTCACTTTAACTGATCTCTCCAGATTTTGAACGCTCACATTCCTCGCTTGCTTTAAATACTGCTTGAGTTAACTGTTTCGTGGGATGCTTATGTCTGGGGAAGAGGAAGGCGCAAAAAAACAGAGGTATGAGTCTTTAGAGGACCTTCCTGGAATCGGGCCGGCTACTGCCCAGAAACTTAAGGAGTTAGGCTTTCACACGGTTGAATCTTTGGCTATGGCAACGGTTCGCGAGTTGGAGCCCGCAGGTATAAGCGAGAAAAAAGCTTTAGCAATAATTAGCGCCGCCCGCTCTTCAATAGGCATATCTTTCATAAGGGCTGATGAACTTCTTAAAATGCGCCAGAACGTTTTACGCTTAACCACTGGAAGCAAAGCCTTAGATAAACTTCTGGACGGCGGCTTAGAAACCCAAACAATCACAGAGTTTTACGGCGAATATGGAAGCGGCAAAAGCCAAATATGCCACCAGCTATGTGTAAACGTGCAGTTGCCTCCTGAAAGAGGCGGACTTAACGGCGCCGCCCTATACATAGACACGGAAAACACTTTCAGAACAGAACGCATTGTGCAGATGGCTAGGCACTTGGGGCTTGACCCTGAAAACGTCGTCAAAAACATCATTTACGCTGAGGCTTACACTTCTGACCATCAGATGTTCCTATTGGAAAATGCTGACGAAGTGGTGAAGCAGAACAACGTTAAACTAATAATAGTTGACTCCTTAACAGCCCATTTCAGAAGCGAATACATTGGACGCGAGATGCTTGCTTCCAGGCAACAGAAACTTAACAAGCACATGCACAGACTTATAAGGATAGCCAGAGCCTTCAACGCCGTGGCTGTGGTGACAAACCAGGTTATGGCTAAGCCGGACATGTTCTTCGGAGACGCCATAAGCCCCATCGGCGGACACATAGTGGGGCACACAAGCCACACGCGTCTTTATTTGAGAAGGGCCTCCCATGGACCGGTGCGCATCGCCCGCCTAGTTTCCAGCCCCTACCTTCCAGAAGGAGAGGAAATATTTAAAATAACAGAGAATGGAATAGAAGACATTTCTGAGGAAGAGAAAACCAAGTCGAGTGGGCGTTAAAATGCCTATACCCTCAGCTTTAGTCACCCGCTTCGCCCAACTTCTTGTTAACAAACAGTTTGCTGAGGCAGAACGAGAACTGGAAAGGTTTAAACAAAAAATGCATAAAACAGAGTGGAACAGGGGCTATTTTAGGGCTTTATATGGAATGCTGCTTATACGAAGGTCTAACAACAGCGACTCCTACTCTTTCTTCGCGAAATTGGATTTAAACGATAAGGAAGCACTGCAAGCCTATAGAAGGGAATTTCTAAACCATGTGAAAAATAGGCTTCACGGGGATTTTGACCGCGGATTCTTTTCAGCATGGGCTGATTTTACACGGGTAATAAGCAAAATAAACATTGGAAACGCAGAGTCCAAAGGCGCCTTCTCTGAAGCAGAGAAAAATAAGACTTTGAAGGAAGACAAAAACCAAGCAACCATGGAGGAATTTTTAGAGGATTAAAACCTTTCATGTTAAGCGGTTGCAATTATTGTGTATAATAATATCCAGAAAACCAGCCAAGAAAGGAAGTAGATGCCTATTCCCGTCATGAGAATCTTCTGCGGTTTCTCCACTTTGAGCAAAAGCCTTGGCTTAATCAAGTAATAGGAGATTATGTAAACGATTATCGCGAAGGCAAGGCCGCGAATGAAAATGTTGAAGTCGGAGACCATGCTAATTGTGTTTGTTGCTAAGCCGTAGCCTATGCATATTATGGCCGCCACTATGCCTAAAAAAAACCTCAACCAGTATAGGGCTTCTAAGGGTTTCATACCTTTAACGCCTTCTAAGGGTTCTATTCCCTTTAAATTTAAAGCTGCCTATTTATAGACTTAACCCATAACACATTAAGATTGATAAAGGGATTTGAGTTGCAAAAAGAAGAGCTCACAAGTTTTGACGTTGCCGCGGTGGTT
>Ga0209102_1000268_pt1 | contig 35647 bp, 35 predicted proteins | sample ConPoolayeHmetaG_FD_185483 | JGI IMG/M metagenome (GOLD analysis project Ga0209102, IMG submission 185483) | Hot spring microbial mat communities from California, USA to study Microbial Dark Matter (Phase II) - Cone Pool mat layer H metaG... ...
AAGGACATCGCTGAAGCTGCGGGAGTAACCGAGGTCACCGTTAGAAACCGCTACAAAACTTTAAAGAGACAGCTTAACCTGGAACTGCCCGACTAGCCTAGGCTTCTGGTTTTTCTTCTTTTCCGTTTTCGCATTTCTCTATTTCCATAACTATGGGGCCTGTGTACCCGCAGTTTTCGCAAACGTATTTTTTTGGTGTTAGCCAATAGTCAAGACTGCTGGACAAACGGATTTTGGGGCTCCCGCATCTTGGGCAGTACATTTTGGATATGGGCCCGCGGTGTTTCAGAGTCTTAAGTACCTCGCGCATGTTTTGCAGGATTTTCATGGGGCTTACACCTTTTGTGGCGGCTATTGGACTTCTATGTTTTCTTCGGGATATCCAAGTCTTATTAGGTATTGTTGAACTTTTTCGCGGTGATCTCCTTGGAGGATTATTTGTCCGTTTTTGGCTGTTCCTCCGCAAGCGCAGAAGCTTTTAAGTTTCTGGGCTAGACCGCCAAGGTCTGTATCCTTGTCGTTTATGCCTTCCACTATTGTTGTTGGTCTGCCAAACTTTCTTGTTTCAAATCGTATGCGAATCCTTTGTTGTTCTTTTCCTATTTCGCCGCAGACACACAAATCTTTGGGAAGCCCGCATATTGGACAGATATCAGCCATGACGCTCAGACTCTACAATGACAATAGCGATATATAAAACTTTCAAATCCATAGACAATAAAAGTGGTTCTCACATCTATAAAAGGATAAAGGGTTTGACGCTTGGATACTAAGTTACTATGCCCATTCGGTGAAGTTCCTCGCGGAGGCTTTCCCTTATCTGTTTTAGGCTCTGCCTTCTCTCCACGTATTCGTCTCCGCTTATCTTTCCAGATTTAAAAGCTTCATCTAACTGAAGGAGTTGGCTGTCTATTTCCGTTATTCTCGCTCTTATCTGGTCTATGTAGGATACAGCCTTCTCTTCGGCTATAACCTCCGACGGAGTTAACGCCATTTTTATAACGCCGTCCTCAATTCGCAGTATTCTATCAGCTGCTCTTGCAACGCTGGGATCATGGGTAACCATAACTATGGTTTTGCCCAACTCTTTATTCACTTTAACCAAATAGTTAACCACTATTTTCGCGTTTGCAGTGTCCAACTCGCCTGTAGGCTCGTCAGCCAATAGAACTGGCGGGTCATTTGCCATGGCGGCTGCAATGGCTACACGTTGCTGTTCTCCGCCGCTCAGTTCTTCTGGTTTGTGGTGGGCGCGTTCTGTTAAGCCAACTATTTCAAGAAGCTCCTTTACCCGTTTAGCTCTGTTCTCTCTTGGAACGCCTAGGGCTATCATGGGAAGCTCAATGTTTTCCGCTGCTGTTAATGTTGGGATCAAGTTTAATGCTTGGAATATGTGGCCGACAGTTTTCCTTCTATAGTCAACAAGCTGGGATGTCTGTAAAGCGGTAACCACTATGTCACCAACTTGGACATATCCTCCTGTGGCTTGGTCAAGTCCGCCAACAATGTTTAGCAGTGTTGTTTTTCCGCTTCCACTTGGGCCTACAATAGCAACTATTTCGCCTTCTTTGACCTCCATGTTTAATCCTCTTAGGGCTTGAACTTCCACGTTTCCAAGCCTGTATATCTTAATCAAATCTTTGGCTATGACTTTCATTCCTTTCAAAGTCTCACGATCCTTTCAACCTTTGAAATGTATCTTTTTGTGAGCAGAAGGGTGGGGATTATTGTTGAGGCAAATATTAAAGTTAGACACGTGGCTAAGAGGGTTATGACGTCTGGTGGAAAAACCATTTTGTGCGTGACAAGCGAATAAGAAACAAGTGTAGCGTTGGAAGCTGCTATATTACCGTGCACCACGATTAATCCCACCACGACGCCTAACACTACTGAAAAAACAACCACCGCCAAGTTTTCCACCAAAAGCATGGTCACCAACTGCTTAAAGGATAAGCCACGTGCGCTCATTATTGAGGCTTCCCTTTTCCTCTCTTGAAGGCTAACAAGGGTTGCTAATCCAACTGCTACAGCTGCAGCCATTATGGAGAAGAGCACTCCTATGCGTTGAATATTTAGGGAACCGCTAAGCAACAAGTTACTTTGATAATTTTCCAGTTCTTCTGCAACAGAACGCACATAGCTGACACTTTCGAGTTTTCGAATTTCAGAGGCAACAGTTTTTCCATCAGTCCATGGCTCTAACTTTACCAAAACTGTGACAGATGGTTGAAAGCCTAAACTTAAAGACTCGTAAAGGCCTATGGGCACATAAGACCAGAAGATTCCTCCCCCCACATACTGTTGGGTAACCTCAGGACCGAAAAATCCAACTATTTTTAATTCCAGTGTTGAAGACCCTATGGTTATGGTTATGTTGTCTCCAACCTTTTTATTTCGGCTTGAGGCTATACTGCGCTCTAAAATTATGGTTTGATTATTCACCTTCATTTGCTGAAAAGCCTCTGTTACAGCGGTTCCGCTGAACCATTCATTTTCATAGTAAGCGGTTGAAAGCCAAGTGTCCGGGTCAACCATGCGAATCTGCCTCGAATAGGAATCGCCTGGCAGCGATCCGCTTAGGGAATACTCAAGCGTTAGGGAAGCTACTCCTGAAAGATTTCCTATGGCGTTTAATGTTTGAGAAACATTGGCTGTTGAGCCTAGGGTAACACTTATGTCTGCGCCAACACTTGCCTTGACTTGACGAACTATATAGTCTTGTTCGCTTGCAACCGCCCCTACCGTTTGAAAACTATAGCCAACTATTAAAGCAATTAGAAAGGCTATTGAGGCTGCTCTCGCCGGATTTCTCTGAACATTCCTTGTTGCTAAAGTTCCTAAGTCGCCTAGAAACCTCGCAGCACGGGCGACAAGCTCTTGAAACTTTAGTGAACCGCGAATAAATATTTTTGAGAAACCCCAAAAGAAAAAAAGAGGCCCAATATATGTTAAAACAGAGTCCATGATTATCCATGTACCTAAAAGTATTATGAGGAAAATGTTGGTGAATGGCGGTGGACCCCCAGTGAAGACCTGAGCTAGGTTTATGCCAAAAAGGAACATAACAATCTTATAAAGTCCCAAGGAGAAGGCTAACCAGGGCAAACGCTGCCTGTGAGGCTTAACCTCTTCCGTATACCTGTACTCTCTTAGGGCTTCCACTGCTGTAAGTTTTGCAGCTCTTCTTGATGGGCGGAAAGTGGAAAGCATTGTTATGGCTAGTCCAAAAATTACAGTTATGAGTGTAACTTCGGTGCTTAAAACTGGCGGTGTTCCCAAAGCGCCGTTGCTGGCTGCAGTGAAAATTGGGGCTAGTAGAAAGCCTATTCCTACGCCTAACAGTCCGCCGATTATTCCTATCATTATAGATTCTGCCAGAAAAAGCCTGAAAAGCTGTGCGTTCGAAAAGCCCTTAGTCAAAAGTAAACCAATCTCACGTCTCCTCAAATTGTAGGATACATCCGAAACAGTGGTTCCCACATACCAAGCTACAAAGAATACTGGAAGCGCTACGATGAAGAATGAGAAGCGCATGGATAAGCTGGTAAACTGGTACATTGTGAGAATGTTTTCCAAATTGTTGCTTGCATACATGCCATATTTGGCGGTTCGGTCGTTCACTTGAAGCGTAACCGTCCTAATAGCGTTCAAAGAGCTTGGAATATCCCATGGATTAACAAGCGAATCTCTATCTATGTAGACTAGGATTTGCGTCGAGAATGGAAGACTGTAAGTTGGAACATCTTCGGGAAGGCTGTCTAAAATTTTTGCGAAGGTTTCTTCCCAACTCACAATAAGGAGCAAGTCTCCAAATGCTGCAGGTCCAGAGCGTCTCTCCACCTGCACCACTCGCACATATGGCTGTCCCTGTGAAGATTGATATATAACCACTGGTCCGCCCCATTCTTGTGCAACAATGGAATATGCCTCGTGGTTAAGTTCCACAAAACCCACAACTTTAAGAGGCAAAACCAAAAATTTCTCTTCCCAAGCATTTCGAAATGTAAAGTTCAACGTTATAACACTGTTTAAGGCTATTTTATTAGCTGCTTTAGAGCCGGCCCAAACGTAGGTTTCGTTGACTCCAACTCTAGCGGAACCTGGTGAAAGCACGGTGAGGCCATCATAGACGCGTGAAACATTAGATATCCCCACAGTCCAAATGAACAACCCTTCCTGAGATGTTACGTTCTCAAAACGAAAACAATAAGCTCTTGACAGAATTTCCGCGTCTGTTACGCCTTTGACCTGTTTAACCTCTGCGGCTGCTTTTGCCCAAATACTGGAATTTATAACTGAACTGCTGCTGACAACGATGTCCACGGGCATGCTGCTTAGTTGCTGGGTTAAAGCTGCCTTTGCAGTTGTGTCCGCGCCTATGTTGATTCCCGCAAAAAAGGAAGAGGCAAGTATAACCCCTAATAGCAGCGCGGCGAAAAGCCCGAAGGAACGTAAAACTCTCTTTAAAGCGTATGAAAGCATCAGCCGAGGCTCCGTCACTTAAAAGATTCATCTGAAACTTTATTTAAGACTATGTGTTAGAACAGCCCAAAGACGCTGAGCTTTCAAAACTTTATATCGCTAACTGTTCAATTTTTAATTGAAAAGCCATGATTATAACCAAGCTAAAGAAAAGAGACGGAAGAATCGTTAACTTTAACCCTGAAATGATTAAAAACGCCATTCACAGAGCTTTTTTGGCTGTTGAACTTGGAGATGGAGAAAAAGCCGAAAAAATAACCATGGAAGTGGTCAGCCTTTTACAGGAAAGGTTTAAGGAAAAAATCCCTTCGGTGGAAGATGCTCAAGACGCCGTTGTAGAAGTTTTAAAGAAGAGGGGCTACGAAAAGGTTGCATTAGAGTATCAGGCTTATAGGGAGAAGAAGGACGAAATAAGAAGGCTTAGAGAAAAGCTTGGAATAGAAGAACCGAAGCTGACAGTTAACGCCCTTGAAGTTTTGAGAAAACGTTACTTGCTAAGGGACGAAACAGAACGGATAATTGAAGACCCAGCCAAAATGTTTAGAAGGGTAGCCAAGGCCATAGCGCGAATAGATAGAAAATACGGCGATGACCCAAAAGAAAGCGAAGAAACCTTTTACGGAATGATGGCAAGGCTTGAGTTTATCCCAAACTCGCCAACGCTTTTCAACGCTGGAACAAGGCTAGGCCAATTGTCTGCATGTTTTGTTCTACCAGTCGAAGACTCTTTAGAAAGCATTTTCACCGCTGTTAAAAACATGGCTTTAATTGAAAAGAGCGGCGGTGGAGTCGGCTTCGACTTTTCAAGGCTTAGGCCTAAAGGCGACATTGTAATGTCAACGAAGGGCGTAGCCTCTGGACCAGTTAGTTTCATGCGGGTTTTCGACACCGCAACCGAGGTCATTAAGGCTGGCGGAAAAAGGAGAGGCGCCATGATGGGAATTTTGCGCGTAGACCACCCGGACATTCTCGAATTCATAACATCAAAGCAGCGGCCTGGATTCCTCTCCAACTTCAATATCTCAGTAGCTGTAACCGACGAGTTCATGAAAACCCTTGAGGAAAACGGCGAATTCTGGCTGATAAACCCGAGAAACAAGGAGAAAACTGGAAAGCTTAAGGCGAAAGAAGTTTGGGATTTGATGGCGAGATCCGCATGGGCAAGCGGAGACCCCGGCGTAGTATTCATAGACGAGATTAATAGGCATAATCCGACACCGGAAGTCGGCAAGATAGAGTCCACCAATCCTTGTGTTCCAGCTTATACATGGATTATAACAGAAAATGGGCCTAGACAGGTTGCAGAGTTAGTGGGGGAAAAGTTTACGGCAATAGTTAACGGTGAAAGATGGGAAACAACTGTTGAAGGATTCTTCTTAACTGGTATAAAACCAGTTTATAAAATGATAACTCGAGAAGGATTTGAAATTCACCTGACAAAAGATCATCCAGTTATGAAAGTAAAAAAAATGACAAGATACAGAATCGAGACTGAATGGGTGAAGGTTGAAGACCTAAAAAGAGGAGACAAACTCATCTTAAGCAACAACAGAACGATAAATTCTTGGAGTGGAAAATTCACATTCGAAGAAGGCTATTTAACAGGTTTACTTTTAGGTGATGGAACAATTAAAAAGGACAAGGCAATTTTATCTTCTTGGGGGGAGAGTGAAGGCAAAAAAGCCGTAAGAGAACTCGTTTACGCATACGCCGAAAATTTCCCGCACAGATCGGATTTTAACGGATGGATACGCGTAAAGAACAGGTCAGAATATCGCTTGTCTCTGGGCTATTTGAAAAAAATAACTGAAGTATTAGGATTAAAACCCGGAGAGAAGAAAATCACAGTTTTAATGGAGGAGGCCTCATCAGATTTTTGTAGAGGAGTAATTAAGGGATTATTCGATTCTGATGGTTCAGTTCAAGGGAACCAGAAAAAGGGCGTCAGCATACGGTTAGCTCAAAGCGACTTGGAGATTCTCAAAGCAGTCCAGCGTATTCTCCTAAGATTTGGCATATATTCAAAAATTTATACAAACAGAAGGACTTGGAGTTCTTCAAAAATGCCAGACGGTAAGGGGGGAATTAAAGAATATTTACGTAAACCGCAACACGAATTGGTTATTTCCAAAGAGAATGTTTTGTATTTCAGTCAAAAAATCGGATTTGGAGACACGGACAAAGAGAGAAAGTTGAATAATATCCTTAGGAATTACAAGAGGAAGCTAAACAGAGAGCGTTTTATAGCCACTATGGAAAGCGTAGTCTATAATGGTAACGAGGAGGTTTTCGATGTTAAAATTCCTGGGAAAAACGCTTTTGATGCCAACGGTTTCATTGTGCATAATTGCGGCGAGCAGCCGCTGCTTCCCTATGAATCGTGCAATTTGGGGTCGATTAACCTTTCAAGGATGGTTGAGGATGGAGAAATCCTTTGGGATAAGCTTAGGGAAACAGTTAGGAACGCGGTGCACTTTCTGGATAATGTTATAGACGCTAACAAGTATCCTTTGAAGGAAATTGAAAAGATAACGAGGGCTAACAGGAAAATTGGTTTAGGCGTCATGGGATTCGCTGACATGCTCATAAAGCTTGGGGTTCCCTACAATTCTGAAAAGGCTTTAGAAATTGCCGAAAAACTGATGAAGTTCATCAACGAGGAGGCTCACGAAAAGTCTGAGGAAATTGCCGAGAAAAGAGGCTCATTTCCAAACTTTGAAAAGAGCATATGGAAAGACAGGTATAAGGCTATGAGAAACGCCACGGTGACAACAATAGCCCCAACTGGAAGCATAAGCATAATCGCTGGGTGCTCGTCTGGAATCGAGCCGATATTTGCAGTCTCCTTCATGAGAAATGTTTTGGATGGAACAAGGCTTTTTGAAATTAACCCGCTGTTTGAAGCAATAGCCAAGGAAAGGGGCTTTTATGATGTAACACTCCTTGAAGAAGTAGCGAAAACTGGTTCTGTTCAAAAAATTGAAAAAATCCCAGAAGATGTTAAGCGGCTTTTTGTAACAGCTTTAGATGTGGCGCCTGAATGGCATGTGCGGATGCAGGCGGCTTTCCAGAAATACACGGATAACGCTGTTTCAAAAACTGTTAACATGCCTTATGAGGCAATTGTTGAAGATGTGAGAAAAGTGTTTGAGTTAGCTTGGAAGCTGAAGTGCAAAGGCGTAACAGTTTTCCGTTATGGAAGCAAACCCGAACAAGTCCTGTACATTGGAGAGGTGAAAACCGCCGAGAAAAAATTTGTTTCAGCAGAATCAGAATACGCCGGAGGCTGCCCAACCAAGACCTGTCCATTCCCATGATGTAGATTTATCGGTTAAATATGGGCTGTATTCGACTGTTTTTAGCCTTATGGGTAATGATTTTTAAGGCATAATTTCCTGGCAGAATATATCAATTTATATAGGTTTGCGTTTAATTTTTTATTAGATAAAAGGGAACATTGGAATGAAGCGAGTAACCAAAATACTTTTTGTGATTATTCTTGTAGTGGTCTTTATTGCGGCGGCTCTATTGTCGTTTGGCGCTATCCCTTTGAATAATTCGTCGGTTTCAACCGCACATGACAAAGCCTTAGCCTTCATAAAAAACGTCCTTCCAATTGACAGTACAAAATATAATATAACTCTTGAGAGCTATCATGTGCCCGAACTGCCTGACATCGGTTTAGCCAACCCTATCAATGATAAACAAGAGATTCTGACGTACTTGTTAGAGTCAAAAGATAGCACATTGAAGGTGATTTGCACCATCCAAAACGGTTTCCTAAAAGGGTGTACTCTGGATGTTTTAAAAGGATCCGTCATTAGCGACCGACCATACACTAACGTTGTAGACATTGCCAAAAGTTTTCTACAGAAATACCAAGCCTATTCTTCCATGGACTCAACGGAAATGATAGCCATGCTGTTAAATGTTGATCCAACCAAAAACGCGACAATAACATCAGGCAACCTCAAGCTTACGGTAACTCACAGGAACTTAACTGGCACCTTCTTTGGTGACTCAATAAATTTTCGTTGGGTACAAACCTTCAATGGATGCGATTATCTTCCAGTAAGTATCGGTTTCAGCGATGGTGTCTTTTCAGGCTTCCTTGATCATCGAGGCATATATAAAATAGGCGACACCAGAGTGAATATTTCTAAAGCACAAGCCATAAAAATCGCCATGGAGGCCGTAAAGAATTACTCATACCGCATGTCAGATGACTGGGTGGTAACGGGTTTTAATGTGATTGAGGATCAAGCGGTTGCAAACTTGCACCCACAAGTAAGAGAATCCAATGTTCTGTACCCTGCTTGGAGCATTACCTTACCCCTTAACGGGACGTATCCTGGCAGTGTCCGAGAGCTTTTGGTCGGGATCTGGGCTGGTTCAGGAGAAGTGTATTTCGTGCATCATCAAGCATACAGCTACCCATATCCCTAAGCGATAACGCAAAATCAGATTGAGGTAAATATTTATAACAACTTTTGTTGCGATATGGCTAATCACGCGTTTGCCAAAAAGAAAAATAACCTGCCCTTATACATGCTCTCTTTACAATGAGAAAAAGATATAATTTTCCTACGATAAGTTAACGCCTATGAACAACGTTCTTGGGTTCGTTTACGAAGAAAACATGGCCATGCTTACAGACTTATACGAGTTGACAATGTGTGCAAGCTATTTTGACAACAGAAAGCTTGAGCCCGCTTCCTTCGACCTTTTTATTAGGAAGCTTCCTCCAAACCGTTCTTATCTCTTGTTTGCGGGTTTAGAACAGGTCTTGCGTTTCATTGAAAGGATGAAGTTTACTGAAGAGCACATTAAATTTCTTAAGAGTCAAGGGTTTAAAGAGGATTTCCTTGATTATTTGAGAAATTTCAAGTTTACTGGCGATGTTTGGGCGGTTCCAGAAGGCACCATAGTCTTTCCAAATGAGCCGTTAATTAGAGTTACAGCACCCATAATAGAAGCCCAACTCATAGAAACTTTCGCGTTAAACACTGTAAACCTTCAAACTACAATAGCCACCAAAGCTTCCAGAGTTGTTTACGCGGCTAAAGGTAAACCTGTAATCGAGTTTGGTTTAAGACGGGAGCACGGCGTGGACGCTGGAATGAAAGTGGCTAGGGCAAGCTACATAGCGGGATGCGTCGGCACCTCTAACGTTTTGGCTGGGATGAAGTATGGCATACCAGTTTTTGGCACCATGGCACATTCTTTCGTGATGTTTTTCAGCAATGAAGTAGACGCCTTTAGAGCCTTTACTAAAACGTTTCCAGATAAATCAACCCTCCTAATAGACACTTTTGACAATATTAAGGGCGCGGAAAACGCCATAGTTGTCGCTAAAGAACTTGAAGAAAAGGGGTTTAAGCTTCGCGGAGTAAGACTGGACAGCGGAGACCTAGCGAGCATAAGCAAGAAAGTTAGGAAAATGTTAGATGAGAATGGGCTTGGATACGTGCAGATATTTGCAAGCGGAGACCTCGACGAGTATAGGATAGAGGAACTGTTAAGGAAAGGGGCAAAAATAGACTCGTTTGGCGTTGGAACAAAAATGGGAACATCCGCCGACAGACCCTACGTTGACATAATCTATAAACTGTGTGAAAAAGTGGGTGGGAAAGGCGAGTTTCAACCCATCATGAAGCTAAGCGAGGGTAAAGCGACTCTTCCAGGAAGAAAACAAGTCTTCAGATTAAGAGATGCCGAGGGCAATTTCGTAAAGGATGTCATAGCCCTAGAAGATGAAAAAGTGGATGGGGAACCATTGCTCGTTAAAGTTGTTGAAAAAGGAAAAGTTGTCTACAATTTTCCGACACTGGAAGAGATAAGAGAAAGGGCTTTAGAAAACCTTTCAAGGCTTCCAGAGAAATATAAGCGATTAAGGAATGCAGCGAAATATCCCGTCGAACTAAGCCCAAAACTTAAAAAGCTAATAAGAGAACTGAGGCGGAAGCTGAAGAAAATTGAAGGTTTAGGCGCCGATTAACTAGGCTTGCTCATTTATCCCGTTAAGACTGTTATTAGGATGTTTATGAAGGCGACTTCTATTACAGCTGCGATAAGGAATATGCCGTAAATGTAGATTAAATCCTTCGTGGACAGCGTTCTGCTTAAGGTTTTCTTGATTGTGAAGTATATGCCGTACCCTTCAATCAGCCCCACAGGCGTGCTTATGAGCAGAATTAATGGCAAGGTCTCAAGAATAATTCCACCGTAAATGAGGGTTCCTCCCCGCAATATGCTAATAAAAACTATTACCAGCGTGAAGACTAGGGCGAAGGTCCGCGGGTGTTCAAGCACTATGTGCGAGTATTTCTCCCGTTTAAAGAAGTTTGAAACCACCAGGTTCACGTAGAAGGACATGCCTAAGAGAATAAGGGATATTACGAGAACATTGTGGATGAAAAGCATTCCAACGGCTAAAAACTGGTTTTGGAGAACCGTCCCCAAAATAGTGAAGAAAACAGTGTTTTCAAACGATGCCATAAGCAATAAAAAGAGAAAAGCCAAGCCTAGGAAAACTGTGCGTTTTCTTGCATCATCCAATTGGAAGCCTCGCTGGAAAGTGTTAAATCCCTATGGAGAGAAGCCACTCGAACACTAGATAAAGTATGCCAAAAAGTAAAGCAATAAGGACTAAAACCACCACGAAGACTATTAGGGCTAATATGCCCACTGCAATGGCGCCGAGCCACCCAGTCTCGTAAAGCCTCTTAATCAAGAGAAGCCAAACAAAAACGCTTAGAAGCAAAGCAAGAAGACTGTATGGAATAAACACCACGAAAACACCTGATAGAATTGTTCCTAAAAGCGCAATAATGAAGGCGTCGGAGAAAAGGGCGCGTTTTCCACCTACGACAATCCGTCCAGCAATATAGAGAACCACAGCCAAAACCAGGAGTTCAACGAAAAACAACACTATGCCAAAGACCAAGTTACGCAAAACCCATTCTAATCTGCTTTCATTAGCCTTTAGAAGAGCCACGTAAAGGATAAGTTGGATTAATTGAGCAAACATGCTTCAACCCCGACTATTAGGCATTAATTTGTTTAATATTCCAATAAAAGTTTTATGAATCAGCCTTTTAGGATTCTTTCCCGCCTTATTTCGAAAAGCACTGTTCCGCCATGAGTGTAAGGTTCTCCGGGATCTAGGCACTGAAAATAGCCTTTTTCGTCTTCCGTCTTGGCTAAGCCCAGCTGTTTAAAGCTTGCTCCATGACTTAAGGGTACAATCATGGAGAGAATACAGCCAAAAGCATGAATGCAAAGGTTATCAGTTTCTTCGACAACTATTTTTGGCGATTCCACAACAATTTTATCGCCCACATTGAAGACGGGACATTTCCCCTTTATTTCCTTGACGGATAGGACTAAACGATATTTTTCTTCGCGGCTCATGAGGCTTCCCCTAATCTATTGCATGTCGGAATGTATTAATGAACTTTTAGTGCACTACTAAAGAGAAACTTAATTTATATTCCAGTGAGAAAAATAGGCGGTAATCGAGGTGTCACAATCGTTTGACAGAAAAAATTGCAATGGATAAGCCCATTGTGGAGATTGACGGGGATGAGATGGCTAGGGTTATGTGGGCTTGGGTTAAAGAGAACCTTATTCTGCCCTATGTGGATTTAAAGGTGGAATATTACGATCTTCACATTAAGAAAAGAGATGAAACTAACGATCAGGTGACGGTGAGGGCGGCTGAGGCTGTTAAGCGGTGGAAAGTGGGTGTTAAATGCGCCACTATAACGCCTAACGCTGAAAGAGTTAAAGAGTACAATTTAAGGAAGGAGTGGAAAAGCCCCAACGCTACCATTAGAAATATGTTGGATGGCACAATTTTCAGAGCGCCCATAATCCTGAGCAATGTGCTGCCAGCTGTGCGTTTTTGGAAAAAGCCCATAGTGGTTGCGAGGCATGCTTTCGGCGACATATACGACGGTATAGGCCTTAGATTTGACTGTTCTGCCGAGGCTGAGGTTGTGGTTAGGCAAAGCGATGGTAAAGTGCTTAAGGCTGGGTTTCCAAGCTTTAAGGGCGCAGGCGTCCTTCAAGGAATCTACAACTTAGACTCTTCCATTGAAAGTTTTGCCAGAGCCTCTTTCCGATATGCTTTAGAGAACAAGCTGGACTTGTGGTTTGCAGCAAAGGACACCATTTCAAAAGTTTACGACGGACAATTCAAGGCTATTTTCCAGAGAGTTTACAAGGAAGAGTTTAAGGAAAAGTATCGAGAAGCTGGGCTGAACTACAACTATTTCTTAATAGACGACGCAGTGGCCCGAGTGGTTAGATCTGAAGGCGGATTCGTCTGGGCTTGCAAAAACTTTGACGGCGATGTTTTCTCCGATTTTGTAGCCACCGCTTACGTTGGCAGCTTAGCCCTCATGACTTCAGCACTTTTCTCGCCTGAAGGCCACTTCTTGTCAGAAGCGGCCCACGGCACTGTCCAAAAGCATTATTATAAGCATTTGAAGGGCGAGAAAACCTCAACCAACCCAACAGCCATAATATTTGCCTGGGCTGCTGCACTGAAAAGGCGAGGTGAAATGGACGGCATAAAAGAATTGGTGGAGTTTGCTTCAAAGCTGGAGAAGGCGGTTAGGCTCACCATAGAAGATGACAGAATAATGACTGTTGACGTAGCCAAAGTTTCTCAACCGCCAGTAAAAAGCAAAGTCACCACAGAGGAGTTCATCATGGCAGTTAAAAGAAACTTGGAAAAGCTTTCTCGGCACCATTAAACTTTCATCACGTACTTCCATTTTCTACGACTTTTGGGCTTGTTTTTGGCAAACACTTAAAAGGCTTTGTGTTGGGGATATTTGCTAATGTAAAAGGGTGTAGCGTTAATGCCAAATCGTCCAGTCATAGTTGGTGCTGGGAGAACCAAGTTTGGGGAACATTACGAGAAGCAGCCTGAAAGACTTATTGAAGAGGCTTGGCTCAGGGCCTCTGAAGAAGCGGGGCTAGAGCGTAAAAACCTTGAGGCATGCTACATTTCAGACTATTTCCTCCTCATAACAAACAAGCTTGGCCTTGAAGAGGGCTTCCTTTCAGAATTAACCGAGCTTCACGTGCCAATGGATTTTGCCCGCTCCTTCAGTTCAGCCTTTTCCAATGCGTGCAACGCCATCCAAGCGGGAAAATACAATTTGGTGTTGATTGGCGGAATAGAGAAAATGACAGACCGTTGGGACAAAATTCGAGACGACTTAATGCTTCTAGGAGACCCGTGGAGCTATTATGCGGGAGGCACGCCAGAAGCAAACCACGAGCTTATGCTTAGGGCCTACATTAAAAAGTATGATATAGAAGGCGAAAACCTTGAAAAACTAAACATAGCTTTAGCACAGATTTCAGTTAAAAACCACTTGAACGCGTTGAAAAACGAGTGCGCCCAGTTTCAGAGGAAAATAACTGTGGAACAGGTTTTAGAGGCTAGACGAAGTGCGCGTAGACCTTTGGGGGTTTATGATTTTGCCCCCATATCTGACGGCGCCACTGCGGTTATTCTTGCAAGCGAGGAAGTCGCCAGAAAAATAACTGATAAACCAGTCTACGTTCTTGGCTCTTCGTCAGCAACAGACTACTTGACGTTTTCGTCTAGGGAAGACATTACCGGTTTTCTTGCAACTCGTCTTGCCATTGGAAAAGCTTTAAAAACTGCTGGAATAAACTTGTGGGATATCCAAATTTTAGAGCTTTACGACCAATCTACGGTTATGGAAATGGTTTCTCTGGAAGATTTGGGCTTCTGCGAACGGGGAAAAGCTTGGAAAGCAATATTCGAAAGCTGCCAAGACTACAAGGGATATTACGCGGTGAATGGAAGGAAGCTTTTCGTAAACATGAACGGCGGCTTAAAAGCTGACGGCAATCCTTTGGGAGCTACTGGTGGCGCCCAAATCCACGAGGTTTTCAAGCAACTCCGTGGAGAAGCTGGCGAACGGCAAGCCATAAGCGATAAGGAGTTGAAGTATGGATGTGTGCTTGAGCTTGAAGGTTTCGGCACCAAGGGACACGTGCACATTTTTGGGAGGGATTAGATGAGCAGCGAGCCCATAGAGAGAAGAGTCTCCTATCTAGGTGACAGGCTTAGGGGGAGACGTTGCCAAATCTGCGGGAAAGAATACTTCGAGATAAGGGATTACTGCGGCAACTGCGGTAGGAAAAGCTTCGGGAAAATGGCTGACATAGATCTTTTCTATGAGAAGGGAAGGCTTGAAATATGCACCCTTGTCAACGAGCCCACAAACAAGTTTACGAAGTTGGGCAGTTACATTTATGGCATAGTCTCTTTTCATAACGGGAAAATAAGGGTTCCGGGAAGGCTTACGGACAAAATAATAAGAGACGGCGAAACAGTCGATTTTTCAACTCTTGAGGGCAGGGAAGTCGTCCCAAGGTTTAGGAGACGCTATTCAGTAGGCAAAAGCGACATAATCCCAACCATTTCCTTGGCTTTCACCTTCGCAGATGAGCACTATCCACACCAAGAATACAGCGTTTCTAAACCCAACAAGGAGTATGAGATGCCTGGAATAGTTGGCTACGGCGCATACACTTCAAAGTTCAGGATAAAAGAGGGCGGCATGGAACGCGCCATCCCATTCATAGATGAAGATGCTATAACGGCGGCGGTGGAAGCTGGAAAACTCGCCTTAATCCACTCAGGCGTCGACAACTCGCTTATTGGAAAAGTTTACGTAGGCTCAGAGTCAAACCCATATGCTGTGAAACCCATAGCCTCAAAAGTCGCGCAAGTCTTAAAACTTGGAGAGGAAGACGAAGATGTTCAAGGCGTCGACGCTGTAGACACTGAATTCGCATGCAAAGCCGCCACCAGCATGTTTAAGGACGCTGCCTCCCTTGTCAACTATCCAAAACTTGGAATTCCATACGCCATGGTTATAGGCGCAGACAATTCTCAAGCAGCTCCAAGGGACTGCCCAGGCGGAGAACTAGACCTCTTCGTAGGCTTCGGCGGCTGCGCCTACATCTTCGGAAAAACCGATGTCATAGCCGAAATTGAAGGATGGTACTCATGCACTTCAGACACGCCTGACTTCTGGCGAAGAGACGGTGAGACATATCCTATGCATGGCGGGCGTTTTACGGGCGACCCAGCCTACTTCAAGCATATCCGCAAAGCCGCGAAAAAGCTTATGGAAAGATTGGGCTTACAGCCAAGCGACATCAACTATTTTGTGGCTCACCAGCCCAACGTTCAGTTTCCAGTGAGAATCGCCAAAGAGCTCGGGTTTAAAGAAGAACAATATTTGCCGTCGCTTCAGGTGGCCAAGTTCGGCAACGCTTATTCGGGCTCTTCGCCTATTGGCTTGGCGGCAGTCCTAGACATTGCGAAACCAAACGAACGCGTTTTAATCGTAAGCTACGGTTCAGGAGCTGGAAGCGACGCCTACGCATTCGTAACAACCAGCCAAATAGCCGAAAAAAGGCAACGCCAAAAACTCACAGTCAGATACCAAGCGGAAAACCCCTATCTGGAATACGTGGACTACACAACCTACAGACGGCTAAAACTCGGAATGTAAAGGGCTAGTGGCTTCTCCGCAAAATCATTTCCGTCGTGAGGCTTGCAAGCTTAAGCTTTAGGGGGTTCCTAAAACTTTTTGCAATGAGAAAGCTCTGTTGTTCGAGTTCCGCGATAAAAATGAACGTATGTTTTCATTTTATCTAGTCAGAGAAAGTTAAGTTTCTCGGCATTCTTTGCAAAGAGTCTTTTTTCTTATAAGACCTGTGCTGGTGGTGCAATCGGAACAAACTTTTTTCCCGCAATTATCGCATGTGCGCGTGTGCTTTTGTCCATAAGTCTTTCCACATATTGGACAAATTAACTTGCAATTGTTACAAAGCGGTTGACCGCATATTTCGCAATTTAATAGTGTATGTTCTTTGCAGAAAATCTTTTTACACCCTTCACAAGATATTCCGTCATCTTCGCATAACCATTTTCCACACATCGGACATTGAGATATGTGTTCACTACATAAGGCTTGACCGCAAACTTCACAAATTGCGATTGTTTCTTTTTTCAAAAATCCAATATGTTTTGGACAATGTTTTAATGTATCTTCTAGAACTGTTCCTGAAAATGCAAGGACTTCTCTTGCATATGTTTTGTTAAAGGCTTCATAATTAATTTCCCATTTTGGAACGTGCACTAGTGTTACGCTTTTTATGTTAATGTCTTTAATTTTAGGAGTATAGGTGATTACTTTCATCTCGGGAAAGAGTTCGTCCTCTTGACTTTTAGGCGCGTATTCGATGTCTGTGGTGTTCTTCTGGACGATATAGTCTATTGCTGACTTTGCAATGGAACGTTTGCTAATGGCTGGTTGAAACAACCTTACTTCATAATCTTCTCCTGATTTTACTTCGTAGTTTGCAAGTGTACCCATCTCTAATTCCTCAATTAGCTTCTTGTTTCGCCTACTTTCCTCCCTTCCTTCCCTTGATATGAGGCTCTTTAACCTTTGTGAAACCGTTTGCATATCTTTCAAAGGAGGAGGGTTTAATACTGCCCCGTTTAACCCGTCAATAAAGATTTTGCCTGAATCCTTAAACGTATGAGCTTTCTTTGTAGGATCTTTGAATTTAGCGAAATATGAATAGGCGACTATGTAGTATGGGTGATATGACAGTGTTCCCTTTGCTGTGATTTTGTCTTTATTTTGTAGCTTTATTTCGCTGGCTCTTAAAAAATTAAATCTCATTTGTAAGGCGTTTTCCACTTTTATGGTTTCACCGCACTTTGCTTCCTTTGCCCTGCCAACGGAAACTGCAAAAAACTCTCTCATGATATAATCTGGTTCCCATAGTTCAACGCCATAATGGTCTGCCAAATTCCTGGCATCTTCTGTAAATCCTACATATGATGCGACGATCCCATTTAATTTCGAACCTAAATCTTTGAGTGTATCATTAAGTTTCTGTATAACTTCCTTACCTACAGGATGCTTCCAATTTTTACACTCCACTATCCTAACGATTTTACCCTTTCTTGCCAGGACATCAATTTCATGGGAAACCCCACTTGAACCAGGTAGCCTCACCCGTCGTTCTGTTTCATAACCCTTGGCGGCTAATATCTTTTCTACACATTCCTCCAGTTTTTCCCCAAGTTCGTAAATTGCGGTTTGTGTCTCCTCTTCAGTTTTTTCGGTAACTTCAACTGGCAAAGCGAGACTTGCTTGCTCCTTTAAACTCGCCCCGCAATTGGGACAGAAGTTTGGATTTGGACTTTGAAGTTTTTCACCACAATTTTGGCAAAAGTTGGGCATACTTTTCCCTAAATGAAGTTTTGACAAATAATAGTATTTAAAAATGTAGGGTATTTAGCGTTATGAGGTGTACACTCAAATAGGAGTTTGTTTGATTATTGGAATGTAATAGATTGAATGTAACGAATCCTTAATAAATAAGCCGAAATAAAATATGGCGCGGAGCCTAAACCTTTGTCTGCACATGAAATATTAAAAGTGTTGTACGCGCCGCAAAAGGCTTTCAGAGAAATAATCCAAAACCCCAGATACATCGGGCCAATAATTATAATGATTTTATTTGTTGCAGCAAATGCAGCGGCAACATATGCTCTTGCATCTAAAACTTATGTTGAAAAAACTTTTCCAACCACGAAAGACGAGTGGACTGAAAATGCGACTTTGTGGCAACCAGTTGACGGAGTTTATCCCACAGCGAATCATGCTGACTACATTGAAGGGTTTATTTATGGAAATAAAAGCATAGAATTCACGGTGAAAAACAGCACAGAAATCTCCATGCAACTAGACAATATGGGATCAATAAACTGTTCAGGCCAAGATGGTTACACGAAACTTTATGTAAGAATAAAATTCACAAGCCCAGACATTGCTCCTAAAAATGTTTCAATTTATTTGTATTCCACCGCCTCCAGTTTCTTTTATCGTGATTTAACTGAAAAATTTTCCAGCACAACAATCGATATTTGGAACAACCTAACCATATCGCTTGCAGACGGAAATTGGTCACGCGTTGGCGATGCTGATTGGGCGAACATTACGGGCCTAAAGCTGGTTTTTGATTGGTCTGAAAAATCTGACATAACTGTTTTGGTTGATGGACTATTTTTCGGCGGTATCTATGTGCCTTACGCAGAAAACATCACCGCCTATTTAGCCAGTTACTCTGCTTTTTCGTTTATGCAATTCGTTATAAGATGGGTTTTCCTCGCCGGGATAATTCACATTATGAGCAAGGCGTTTAAAGCCAACACTGTCTGGAGGGTTACGCTTATCCTTATTGGATCTGCGTTAATAACAATGTTTATACAAGCCCTTGTAAACACAGTCGTATTCTCAACAACCTTACCCCTTATTAAATATCCTTTTGCATATATCGGCGGTGTTGAAGGCGAAAGCGTAACAGCTTATAACCAGATATTAGAGGAAACTTCGCTTGTAAACCAGATTTACAGTTACGTTCAAGCAGCAATAATTATCTGGACTATAGCCCTTTGCGGTCTTGCTGTTCGCCTCTCAACAGGGTTTTCATGGGCTAAAAGCTTCCTTATAGCCGCCGTAGCCTATTTCGCCGCCACAACCATTGAAAGCTTCCTAGTACGGTGAAAAACCGCAAACTCTCCTTACTCGTATCTTAGGGCTACCACAGGCGGTATTTTTGACGCTCGGTAGGCTGGAAGAACTCCGCCGACTAAGCCTATCAGCATTGTAAGGGTTAAAGTTTGAATTATAAGTAAGGGGGTTATCAGCGGGCTTAATTGTAAGACGATTCCGCTTTCACCTATTCCGCCGATGGTGAATCCCCTTGACGATAATATGTAGGCGCCTACTACGCCCATAGAGATTCCAGCAGCTCCTCCAACAAGGCTCATCATTATCGACTCTAAAAGTATCATCAACAATATTTGGGAGCTTGTGTAGCCTATGGCCTTCATGACGCCTATTTCTCTGGTACGTTCCATGACGGATGTTATCATTGTTGCTGCCACTCCAGCTATTGCAACGGCAAAAGCTGAAAGCGAAGTTGAAAAGTTTATGAAGTTTATTGCTCCTGTAATGCTGGATATGGCTTCGGCAATGGAGCTGAAGGCTATTATTTGAACCTTCTCCTCATAATATTGCCTCAAGGTTGAAACTGTAGGCTTCACATTGGCCGGGTCGTTCACCAAAATGAGTATTCCAGACCACTTATCTAAACCCAAAAGCCTCTTGCCAGCCTCGAAGCACATAAAAACAGTTGAGTCAGGATCAACAATTAAGGCGCCGCCATACTCTTCAAGGATGGCTCCAGCAACAACATTTACGGTTTTCTTGCCTGTTATTTTTCCGCCTTCAATTTTAGGTATGGTTAATGTCAAAACATCTTCTAGGCCAAAATATTTCTCGCTGTCTTTATAGGCTATTTTTCTGCCTATTATGGAATAAATTATGTTGGATTCTGGCGGAATAGTTCCCTCGCCTATTTCTAGGCTACCTATAGCCTCAAAAAGCAGATTGTAGTCCACAGCAAATATGGATACTTTAAGTTCTTCGGTGCCTCTTTTCAGGACTCCTTGCGTGTTATAGAAGGGTTCAGCCCTTGTGATTGCGTGAAGGGTTCTCATATAGTTTAGGTCTTCCTCGTCAAGCTGGTAATTTTCTGTTGGAAAAACTGCGATGGCGTTCTGCCCCAAAGAGGTGACTCTCTCAACTATGTAGCTAGAGTAGCTTCCCACAACCGAACTCATCATGACAAGGACTAATGGGCCGATGGCTATGCCTATTATCGTGAGGGCTGCTCTAGTTCTTCTTTCGCTTAGAGCTTTCAAAGAAAGCCTAACAAAATCTACAAGCATTTTAGGGCCTCATGGCTAAAGGCTTTCAGGTTTTTCCGTAAACCTTGTCTTCTTCATCATTCTATAAATCATCAATGTTGAAACCACAAGAAAGATTACGACGCCTGCCACGATAATCCATCTTTCAATCGGCCACTGTTCACCTTGAGTTGGAGGAGGCGCTGTTTCCTCTTGCAATGTTATGCTGACAGTTGTTTCCTTTGTTTCTTGCTCGTTGAATACATTTAAATACTTTATAGTTAGAAGCGCCGTACCATTGTATTTGTCTATGTCCACTCTGAACGCAATTTCTGAGCCTGGGTCTATATCTCCTATGAAAGAGGACTGCACTATGTCGCCAATTTTTAGCTCTGCCTCAACACATCGTGCTGTAGAAGAACCATAATTAACTATTATTCCAGTTACTGTTGAAGAGACTGTTGTCCCTGTTGCTCTAATATTCGATATGATGAGTTCTATGAAGGGCTCAACAATCACTGTTATTGAATTGTTGAACGTGCGAGAATATCCGCTTGCATCTCTATAAATGATTGAAACCATTAATGGGACCGGCCCGTAAGTTATGGATGGGGCTCCAGTTTGGGAATAAAAGCCTAATGGGTTGTAAGCCAACGTTAATGGCAGTTGACAGCTTTCTCCCGGGTTTATTTTTTCAACGTGATTCACTGCTGGCGAAGCAATGAGTATGGGTGTTCCCTGATAAGGTGAAACCACCACGTATGCATCGTATATTGGCGAGCTTCCACGGTTAACAAGCGTCAGCGAGGTGTTAACGTAGCGGCTTCTTACCCTTAGGCTGCTGTCCATGGATATTTCAATGTAACCGACTTTTCCAAGTATGACTACTGGAATCGCAAGCGGGATTTCCCTTTTGCAGCCCCACGTATCAATGTAAGATATCCGCCCATCAAGTGTGCAGGTTCCAACTTCAACATCTAAAATGTTGAGGCTGACCATGAAGGTTAAAACGTCGCCTCTGCTGTAAACCTGTGTTGGACTTGCCTGCTGCGCACTTAAGAAGGCATTTAAAATTTCGACAAGGTTTTGTGTTTGCAGTGCTTGTGGCAGCTGCGCAGAAACGGATAAAGGAGTTACTTTAACGTGGCTGGAGTTGTCCGCAGCATTAAAAATGCCCTTTGGCAAGTTAAGTTCAAGCACTGCGCCGTGAAGGCCGTCTACGTAAACATTTCTAACCAGTATTATTAGGTGGGCGCCGTAAGTGTTCGGTCCAACAGAGCCTTCATACCATCTTGAATCCAATAATTCCAGCGCGGAACCGTCGTCATTTACGCCTATTTGCACACTAAAGTTCTCCATACGTCTGACTCCTGGGCCTCCTGAAAGCAGTATACAATCCGCTGTCAGATTTGCTTTGTAGCTTCCAGGCTGTATGGCGCCAACAGTAACAGTGAAGGAGGCTGTGAAGGTTGCTAGGCTTCTAACTGGTCCTTCAAAGTATGCTGTCGCCTCGTTTTGTCCCTTCGAAGTTATTCCTGCTGGAAGCCTCAGTTTGAGGTTTACTCCGCTTATTGAGTAGGGCGCCCTATTCGCCAATGTTACCTGGTACGTGGCGTTGCTGGTTACGGGGAAAACATTTACATTGTTTTGCCATCCAGCACTAACCACGGATAGAAGGCTCTCGGAACCTGGATAACTTTCCACGGGTAGAGACGCCGTGAAGTTCCTAACCACGTTTATGTGGGTTCCAAACTCCGTGAATATGTAATTTGCAAAAACCTTAACAGGCACTGTTGGGGCAGTCGTGTTTATGTCGAAGTATAGAACCGCCGTACATGAACCGCCACTTGCAACTGTTGTTGCGCATGCTTCTGAATCCTTTATTGGTGAAAGGTGTTGCGACGAAGCATTTACAACAACGCCCCAAATACTGTACCGCCCATAATTGGCAAGCCTTATTGTTAAAGGTATATAACGCGAAGTTGAATAAACTGGCGTTGGGTCTGGATAACCCCAATAAGCCTCAACAAAAACCACCTCAGAAATGTAGCTGTGGGCGCTCTCAACATTAACTGGGAAATAAACGGTCTGATTCATTAGAAAGGAAGCCCCAGAAACTATTCTGAGATAGGTTATGTTCAACTTGCCTACTTTCTCACCCAAATCCATCTGGGAGTCAACATCAACTGTTAAGTCGACAAAGCATGTGCCGCCCGGCGCCATCCCGTTAATGTAGGTTCCGGAGACGCCCCTAACAAGCATTCCATTTGGAAGTGTTGCATTTACCGTCATGGCGCTTATGGTGTCCGGAAGCCTATTGATAAGATAAACTCTCAAAACTGCGCCTCTAGCGGATGGAAGAAGCGGAGCTGCGGCTCCGTTGGAAAGCGCGTTTACAGACGCCACCATTATTGGTTGTTCTGGAGGCGGATTTTGCACCATAACTGGCACTTTAAGGGATGTGGCATTGCTGTATGTTACTCCATCCTCTGTTCTTGCACTGCAATCCGCATAAATAGTTGCATTGTATGCTCCCACCGAGGCGTTTACGGGTATGGATACTCCAGTAAATGTTAGGGTGAAACGGTCTCCCTTATTAACGAGTCCAGTGCTTGCCCGTGGATATTTAACAGTGAAGCCGTCCGGAAGCGTGACGTTAAAGTTGGCTGAGTTTATGGTGTTGCTGCCATTGTTCTCCAAAATCACGTAAAGGTTTGTGTCAACAGATCCAGGATAGGCGGCTGGCGAAAAATAGGCATCAACCACTCTCAGAGAAACTGACGGATAAGGCGAAATTGTTATTGTTATCATGTGTGCCTCAGACGCGATATTGCCCTCTTTAACATATGTTATGTTAAGTTCCAACTCGCACGTGCCTAGTTTTACAGAGTTGGAAACGTCGAGCAGATATTCAAACGTGACAACTGTGCCTATGCTGATTTCTTCGGCGACACTTCCATTAAGTAATCGTGCTGGGGAGCACGCACCACTTCCAGAGCTGAAACTTATGTTTTCATTTTTTGTTTTAAGCCATCCAACAACGTTTGCGGTATTAGCGGTGCTGTTTTGATAAGCTGCCTCAACTTTTAAATCAACTCTTTTACTGCCTGGATATACGTATGCAGTGTCAGCTGAAGACCTAACGTTAACGTTTCTTATGGCAAAGTCCGTTGGTGAATCTCCAAAAGCCATATTTTGAATGAAAAGAGATGCAAACTGTAATACAAGGGTCATGGCTAATGTAAGGGTTAAAACCTTCTTCAGGTTTTTCATGTTCTCGCCTTCTTCAATTAGCGAATTTTAAGTCTTGCTAATAAGGGATTCTGCCTTATTAGCCGTAAATTCCCCCACGATTTCTCCATCTCTTATAACATATATTTTTTCCATGCAGTTGGCAACTTCCGGATCATGTGTCACAACCACTATGGTGTGTCCCGCCTTGTTTAAGTTTAGAAAAGTTTCAACAACAAGCTTAGCTGAGGCTCTGTCCAAATTGCCCGTTGGCTCGTCGGCCAATATAACGACTGGTTTTCCAACAATAGCTCTTGCAATTGCCACCCGCTGTTGTTGTCCTCCAGAAAGCTGATTTGGTTTTTTGCGAAGCCAGCTTTCGTCCCCTCCAGTCTTAGCCAACGCTTCTCTAACCATTTCGGCTCTTACTCTGCGGGGAATTCCCTTCGGTATTAGGGGTAACTCTATGTTTTCAAAGACGCTCAACCTATTAATGAGATTAAAAGTTTGGAAGACAAACCCCAATTTAGTATTCCTCAAGTTAGCAAGGGTTTTGTCGTTAAGTTTTGAAACGTCGAATCCATCAAAGAAAATGTGGCCCTTCGTCGGCCTGTCTAATAAGCCAATCATGTTGAGAAGCGTGGTTTTACCCGAGCCAGACGGCCCCATTATGGCGATGAGTTGTCCCTTAAACACTTGGAAGCTTGCGTTCTTCAGAGCCGTTGTGGAGATAGTTCCAACAGTATACTCTTTATATACATCGACGAGTTGAATTATGGGCTTTGGCTGTGCTGGTTCTGACACGCTTTAACCCCGCGTCTTTTGCAGCATATAGCAAAATAACACGCAGCCTATATACTGTTTACTTTTCAATAAAGTTTAAGGGAGTTAACGACGTTGCGATTTTCCTAGCAAGATTTATATGCGGGGATGTTGTTTGTGGTTTTAACTGGCCTTAGCCGAAACTCAGTGTCAGAAGGGCACTTGAGTTTGTGGTTTTGAGGCTGGTTCCGCGATAAGGACGAAAAAACTGTATGCCACGAAGGCTTCCCGAAAAAACAAAAAACATCCAGAGAAAACCAAGAAGGTTTGGAAGTAGCAGGCGTTTCAACCCTGGCAGATCATTGTTTCAGATGACGCCTGTTAAGGAAAACCAGGAATTAGAAGTTGTTATAGATGATATTGGAAGCAGAGGCGATGGAATAGCGCGGATTCAGGGATACTTGATTTTTGTTCCAAACAGCAAAATAGGCGAACGAGTAAAAGTTCGAATTCTTTCAGTGGGCGGAAAATTTGCAGTCGCGGAAAGAATAGGTTAAAATGGGAGGATAAAATTGAAAATTAGAGAACTTCGAAATGGAATGAAAAGGGTAAACGTAGAGGCAAAGGTTGTGGAGAAGTCTGCACCCCGTGAGGTCTTGTCAAGATTCAGCGACACAATGCATAAGGTGGCTACTGCGGTCATCGCCGACGAAACAGGCACGGTAAAGCTGACGCTTTGGAATGAGCAAATAAATCAGGTGAATGTGAACGACATGGTGAAAGTGGAAAACGGCTACGTAACAAGCTTCAAAGGCGAAATTCAGCTTAACGTTGGAAAATATGGAAAACTTACAGTGGAGTGAAAACGCGGAAAATTTAATTTAACTTTTAAAGAGGTGAAAACCGTATGGAAGAAAGAAGAAGGTTCGGCGGAAGGAGAGAATTCGGCAGAGAAAGACGATTTCCTCCAAAACCAGTTGAAATTGGAAAGGAATACGAAGTAGACGTGCAGGAAACAAGTCGCAGAGGCGAAGGAATAGCCAGAATACAAGGCCTAGTGACTTTTATACCAAACACAAAGCCAGGCGACCATGTGAAAATAAGGATAACACGGATAAGCCGAAGATTCGCAGAAGCAGAGGTTGTCGGTGCAACACAATAATAAACAAACAGGTGTGCTTCATTTCTATTGCTGCTGAGGCCTAAGACACTTTACTATAAATTGTCGGTTAAAGTTAGGTATGTATGGTAAATTGCATGTGCAGCCTTAATTATTTCTTCCCGCTCATTTTTAGGCAACTCTTCATAAATTGAAGAACCGATTGTTCCTCCAAGTCTTCTTGGGACGCTAACAAACACAGGCTCAGGTATACCCTCAATTTGCGCGGGGGCAGCTATTGACAGCACTTCTGACGTGTTATTTACAATCGCCTTTACTATGTCTCTGAATGAGGCGGCTGGCCCGTATTCTGTACCGCCTATATTGTCCACTATGGTTTTTGAAATCGTTTTCACATAAGAAGCCACTTTCTCCTTATCCACGCCTTGGCCGCTTATTTTTGCATACTTTTCCAGAGGGAAGCCGTCAATTTTCACCGTAGACCATAAGATAGCTGCTTCCTCTCCATGCTCGCCTCCAACCCATCCTTGAACCTTAGATCTTGGAACAGCTAAAACTTCCGCAAGTTTCGACCTAAACCTTAAAGATTCAAGATTTGTCCCAGTGCTTATCACGAAATCAGCCTTTGAATATTTTTTGCACACCATAGCCATAGCATCAACGGGATTTGTTATTACAACGTATTTTGCACCCTTATTGCTTGGAAAAGTGGCTTCAGTAATATATTTTACTATTTTTGCATTTTGAGCCGCTAAATCCCTTCTGCTCATGTTAACACCTGGTATTCGGGGCTGACCGGCGGAAATCAGGATTATGTCGGCTCCAGAAACCTCTTCGTCCTTTTCACAAGCATTTATTTCAACATCTAAACCTAGGCTGACCGCGGCATGTTTTAGCTCTTCTGCAAAGGCCTGGGCAAGCCCGGGCTTAACGTCACATACGGTTATTTCGTCTGCAAGTTTCCAACACATGACGGAATAAGCTGTGGGTCGGCCTACTCGTCCAACTCCAATTTGGGCGGTATGCAAGGAATCACCTGTTTAAACTTTAAAATGTAGCGTTTGCTTGAGAAAGGTGTCCTTTAGCGGTTAAATAGTCGCGAAGAGCTTGTCTCCAGCCTCTGGGATGCACGCCGTATTCAGGCAGTTTTACGCTTTTCAGCGCCGAGAATTTTGGTCTTTTGGCTTTCATTTGTAATTGCTCGGTTTTTATCGATGTTAACGCGGGTTTTAAGCCTAAAACCTTGAAGATTTCTTGGGAGAACTGGAACCATGTGCAGTAGCCCGCATTTGTAGCGTGATATACCCCGAATGGCATCTTTGACTCCAATACGGCTTTTATTATTTTGGCAGCGTCTAAAGTGTAGGTGGGGCTCATCCACATATCGTCAACCACGCTTATAGGCTCTTTTTTCTGGGCTTTTCCTATCATTGTCTCCACAAAGTTTCCGCCTTTGCCGCTGGCGCCTGCCACACCGAAAAGGCTTGCAACCCTAAAAATGTAATGTTTAGGGTTCTGCATTGTGTAAAGTTCCCCGGCCAGCTTTGAAATTCCATAAGTGTTTACTGGGACGGGAAAATCGTCTTCAGTGTAAGGCTCTGTTTTTGCACCGTCAAAAACGTAGTCCGTGCTTATGTATACCGTTATAGCCCCAATCTCTTTTGAAAGAGCAGCTATGTTTCTTGCGCCTAGGGCGTTTACTGAAAACGCCTTTAAAGGTTCATCTTCACATTGGTCTACTTTGTGGAATGCGGCAGTGTTTATAATTACATCGGGATGTTGGTCTCTTAAAATTGCGAAGCTGTTAGGATCGGTTACTTCTACCTCTTTATGCGTTAAGCCCATCACTTCATGGTCGCGTTGAAAAGCTTTCATGAGGTCTGTGCCAAGCTGTCCATTAGCGCCTATAACAACTATTTTCATAGAATTTTTCCGTCCATCTCCACGTTTTTCAGGAAAGAATGCATCTCAATCAAGTGTTTATACCATTTGACGGTTATCGTCCTCGGATCGTCGGAGTTTAACCTTCCCTCTTTAAGGGCGTCAAACACTTCTTTTGCCCCTTCTCTAGGCGTGTACTGCGGCTTAAAGTTTAAAACCTCTCTTATTTTGTTGAAGCTTACTCGGTAGCTTCTTTTGTCCGGCGAACCATACCACTCATAATTTAAGGGAATGCCTATGGATTCTGCAACAAGCTTAGCAAGGTCGAAAATCTGGACGTTTTGATCGTCGCTCCCAACATTAAAAATTTGGCCGTTAACAAGTTCGGGCTCCGCCTCTAAAACCCTAATAAAGGCGTTGGAAGTGTCTTTAACGTGGACGAAGGGGCGCCACTGAGTGCCATCCCTCATTATTGGGATTTTGCCGTATTTATAAAAACCTAAAACCATTCCGTTTATGGCTAAGTCAAACCTCATCCTATGCGAATAGCCGTAAACAGTGGCTTGCCTCAGAATCGTCACGGTGAAGGCTTTGTCGGCTAAGGGAAGGATTTCTTTCTCTGCTAGGACGCTGGCTTTCGCATACGTCGTTAATGGGTTAAGATCAGACTCTTCGGTCAATATGCCTTCTTGAAAACCGTAAACGCTGCAGGTGCTGGCCAAAACATATTTGGGTACTCCGTATTTTTTTGAAAGCTCAGCCACTCTAACTCTGCCTTTATAGTTTATTTCCAAAGTTTTTTGAGGGTCAAGCTCTCCGCTTGGGTCGTTTGAAAGAGAAGCCAAATCAAAAACTGCGTTTACGCCTTTGAGAATTTCAGGGTTAAACCATCTGACATCATCCTTGACAAGCTTTATATTATCCATTACATCTTTTATGGGGTCTGTTCCAAAAAAGAGCCTGTCCAAGCATACAATGTCATAGCCTTTCTCCAAAAGAAGTCTGGAAAGAATGGATCCTATATAGCCTGCTCCGCCAGTTATTAAAACTTTCAAGGATTGCTTCACCCTATTTATGAGGCGGATAGAACCAGTCCCAAGGCTTTCCCGCTCTGGGGTCGTCTTTTTTCCCGTTTATTTCCATAGGCACTATGGTCGGGTCGTTCCAAGACCTCCGTTCCTCGTCAGGGTTTTTATAATCATAAAGTCTTGTCACAAAATAGATTGTTAGAGACGGTTTATCCCCAATAGTTTTTGTTCCATGCCAATAATGCCCTGGAACACGGACTATCTGCAACTTATCCTCGCTTGCTATGACTTCGTTTAACGCTTTAGTTGCCTCGTCATAAGCGCAGATTTTCATGGCACCTTTAACAACTATGAAGTAGTCTGTTTGCCCTCGAAGATGCCTGTGCCAAGCTCTCACCATGCCAGGATAGCTGTAGGAAAGGTTTGCTTGTACAACCCATTCTTCGCCTAGAAATTCTTTCCAGTCTTGTCGGAAAATTTCACAGAAGAAACCCCTCTCGTCAGGCAGTTTCTTAAGCTCGTAAACCCTTAAATCTTCTAACATGAATGTTCCTCCATTAAAGCAACAATACTAACTGCAATTAATACTTTAAACTTACGGTAAAAACCTAAAACTATATTTTGTTTACCTTTTTCAAGTTCAAATTTCAACATGTTAATGCCATAAAAGCAAGTATTAATAATTGAAGGGTAATAGCGCTTACGGCTGTTTGTTACTATTTGATAAAAATTACATTTTTTAGGTTTCTGAAGTGTATGTCTCCTGTTATTATCATGGCTTCTTTTAAAATTCCTGTTGCGTAAACTATTGAATCAGCTAGCCCCCAGCCTTCAATTTGTTTTTTAAATGCGGCATCAATTTCCGCGGATTTTATAGCAATTGCTTCGTCTAAATGTATTAGGGCACTTCTTCCCTTAACAAATTTTCTCTGCTTTTCAGCCAACTCCCTACCTTCAACTTTGAGTGTTTTGGCGTAAACTTCTGCCAAGCAAATTGTCGGAGTTAACTTTTCCTCTAATCCATCAATAATAGGCCTAACCTTTTCTCCAGCTTTGCTTCCCATAAAATATTCAATCCATGCATAAGAGTCGATAACATACCTCAAGAAAATCACCAAAGACTGAACTTAGCCATCGCTCCCGGATAACCTATCTTTGTGGTTTCTCAAGTCGCTTGTGCTTACTTTTTTCATGGTTCCAAACATGCTTTCCCCTTTTGAGAAATATTCGAGGATTATTTCATTAACCATTTTTGAAACGTTTTTAGCTCCTGCTTTTTCTTTTAAAGCTTGATACACATCTTCCCTAAGGATTATTGTGGTTTTTTTAACCATAAACATCGCCGTAGATATCTATGTAAACGTTTTTAAATAAAATTTGCGTCGCAAATCGTTTCCACAATTAGGCGCTCTTACAGATTACTCAACAAGTCAACAAAAAATATGAGAATCGACGTTTATGGAATTATCTTATCTCCCTTTTCAGACTTCCACTTCCGAGTAGTCGCCTATGTGGAGTTTTATGGCGTTTTTTCGGCTGTTTTTCGCCACTTTGGCGTTTTTGCCTATGAGGCTTTCTTCTAAGCGTTCTGCGCCTTTTATCGTGGCGTTTTCCATTATTACGCAGTATTCTATATTTGAATCAGTTATTTGCGTGTTATTCCCTATACTCGTGTAGGGGCCTATGAAGCTGTTTTCTATATGGCAGTTTTCGCCTATAATTGCTGGCCCGCGTATAGAGCTGTTTATTAATTTTGCGCCTTTCTCCACTGTGACTCTTCCTTCCACGGTGCTGTTGACTACTTCGCCTTTGATTTCGCATTTAATGTATTCGTCTAGGATTTTGGCGTTAGCCGCCAAGATGTCGTCCTTTTTTCCTGTGTCCAGCCACCACGTGTCTAAAATTTCCGCTTTAACCTTGCAGCCTTGGTTCACCATTTCCTGTATAGCATCAGTTATTTCAAGTTCTCCCCGCCAAGAAGGCTTTATGCGTTCTATGGCTTGGTGAATTTTAGCGGTAAACAGGTAAGTTCCTACAATGGCAAGGTTGCTGATAGGCGTTTTAGGCTTTTCCACAAGCTTAACTATGTTGCCTTTATCGCCTAAAACGGCTACCCCAAACTTTGTTGGATCATCCACCTCTTTAAGTAAAATTAAGGCGTCAAGAGCTTCTGTTTGAAACTTTTCCACTAAGGGTGCTATGCCTTTGCCTTGAAGGTTGTCGCCTAAACACATGACGAAATCGTCTTGGCCTAAAAAAGATTTGGCAGTTTTCACTGCATGTGCTAAACCCAAAGGCTCTTGTGAGATATAGGTAACATGGAAACCCCATCTGGAACCATCCTGCACATAATCTTTTACGTATTTACCTGTTTCCGGAGCAGTTATGACGCCTACTTCCTTTATGCCCGTTTCAGCCACCTGATCAAGAACGTATCCTAGAATAGGTTTGTTTGCAACGGGAATAAGCTGCTTGGCCAAAGTGAAGGTTAAAGGTCTAAGTCTAGTACCCTTACCGCCGCTAAGCACAAGGGCTTTCAACAGGGACGCCTCTAAACTTTAAGCATACTCTTATGTTTCTTGCTTTAATAAGAGTTTAGTTGTACACTGTAGCATCCTTCAGTAACTTTAACAGATCCTTCGCCAAATGAGGATTCCAAGATGATGCCTACGGGACACTCCGCCTTTTATTTATTAGTCTACAACGCTAACCTTAAAATCTACAGCGATTATATCTATCAGCATCCTCCCGGACAATTGCGCGCTAGGCTGTTGCCAAATTCTACGTTTTGACATTTTCTTGTTTATTGGTGATGTTTGGAGGTGGTTGATCGTTTAAGAGATGCTCTTTCATGTTTGGATGATTTGGAGGACGCTGTCTGTGAGCCTTATAGGCATGATGGTGCTGGTAGGCCTCCTAGGAATCCTTTGGGCATTCTGAAGGCTTTGGTTGTTAAGCGTTTTAGGAATATTCCAAGCGACAGAGCGCTTTACAAGCGTTTATGGAGTGACCCAGAACTAAGGGAGTTATGCGATATAGAAGATTATGAGAAGCCTTATCATCCATCGCAGCTTACGCGTTTCAGACAGCGCGCAGACTCTAAAAGGCTTGAAAGGATAATGGATGGCATTATTGATGGGCTTAGGGATGCTGGAGCTGTCAAAGGCGAAATAGTGGCTTACGATGCCACATTCATAAAAGCATACAGTAAACGTGATCATAAGGACGACTCTAATGGATACTCGGATCAAGAGGCAAGGGTTGGAAGGGCTGGAAAAGGCTATAGGCTTGGCTACAAGCTGCATTTAGCCTTAGACGCGTGCTCTGAGCTTCCCTTAGCCTTTATGGCTGCTCCTGCAAACGAAAACGAGAAAAAGCATGCTCCAAAATTGTTAGAGAAATCAGTTAAAGCTTCTAATGGCCAAACAAAGGTTTTGGTTGCTGATTCCCAGTATTCAAGCAGAAAGCTAAGAAATTCATAAAAAATTATGGAGTAAAGCCTATAATACCCTACCCTTCAAACCATAAGCCTGCTGAAGCCTTCTACGCGTGGACAAACGCTTCAAAACCCATGGGCCTAAAAGGCTGAAGGGGCTTTATAGGCATAAGGCCTCAGCTGAAAGAACCATCTCAAGGCTTAAGGAACACCTAAACCTGGAAAACCATAAGGTTAGAGGCCTAAGAAACATAGCCATACACGCGTTACTATGCATAATAGCCATGCTACTCGCAGCTTTAACGGCCATAAAACATGGAAAACCAGAACAAATAAGAGCAATAACAAGGCTGGCATAAAAATAACAAGAAAACATCAATTTAGCAACGGGCTAGCGCGCGAAAGCAGTTCACTGCAGAATATAGTCTTGGTGGGCGTATAAGCTTGGTTTTTGTTAACTGTCTGTCTTTGCAGAACCGCGCGGACAGACAGTTTGCACACTTTCACTAAAAACAGGAGAGTTTTGATGTTTTAGCTTGTTGTTTCTTTTATTAGTTGGTGTCTTCGAGGTAGGTTTTTAATGTTCTGATGAGTGCCATATAAGTGGTTGCGCCTTTGGGCTGTTAGGTTAATTTTAGCTTTTTCTATTGTTTGGTGTTAAAGTTCCAGAAAAGATAGAATTAGTAATTATGTATTTCGGGTTGAAACCTAGCTAATACGCGTGCAGTATCTAACATCGGCAACTGAAACGTTGAGTTCAGCAAAGTCAGAAACAGGCAAGATCTGCCTCTTCCCTGAATGGGCACTCACATGTTTAGCCTCGCTCATCGCCTACTTTTTCCAAGCTTTTCTATGGTTTCCATGATTTTGGCGTAGGTTTCGATGCTGCATCTCCATCCGGCATAAACCATATCCTTTATGGCTTGTTTAGCCTTTTCCTTTGTAACAATTTCCTCAGAAACTGCTTTTGCTAAGATGTATGGTGTGCCTGCATAGGATATGCCGTAAATTTTAGCTGTTTTCCTTGCCACCTCATCGTCTATTATGGCGGTTCCGCCATGTTCCTTAGCTATTGTTAGAACCTCGGCGTCAGTCACGTGAAGTCCCCTCGTCTGCAAAAGACTTTCTAGAAAACCCTTATCCTTAGACTCAACAATCTTGAACACGCCTTTTAGAAAAAGCGTGTCTAAAATTATGGCGTCTGCAACGCCTTTACGTTTTCCTTCATCTACCACTTCCTTTTTAACGCTTGAAGAGGTTAACTTCTCATCTTTCAATTCCTCAAAAATCTTGCTAAGTCCTACCTTGGTCAGGTAGATTAGCGGTGTGGCATTAAAAACGAGGGGCTTCACTTTGGCTTCGCCGCAGATGCTTCCTTAAACTCTTTCTCGATTTCTTCTGATGTATATCTAACCCATTCGATGTTGCGCTGCTTTACCAGGTCAGCGAACTCCCAAAGTGAAAGCTTGGCTATTTCAGCAGCCTTAGCAAAAGTCACTTTTCCATCTCGCAGCAGCTCCAAAGCCGTTTGCTTGCGCCATTCTCCAATACCCAATTCAAGAAGGGTCCTTACGGCTGTAGCCTTATCCAAACCTTCCCGCTCAATCACCTCTTGAATTTCTTTCGCGATTTCTTCAGGAATCCTGACCGCCAAAGGTTTAAGAGTCAACAGTTCACCGTATACAAATGGTACCAAACGCATACATAAATATTGCGTACAGATTAAAAAGCAGGCTATTTTCTCGTGCGCGATTTACTTGTTTTTGGCGTTGGTTGTTTTGTGTTGTTGTGGCGCGGAATTTTTCAACAACATTTGGAGTGTTTAAAGGATGTTTTTGTTTTCTTTTAACATATTGAGATTTGATTTTTAAGCTCAGGGAGTTTTGTTTTAACTGTTTCCCAAACCAGGTCTAGGTTTTTCGAGGCTTCTCCGATTATTTCAAGTTCTCTTAAGACGGCATATTGTTTTATAAATTTTTGATAAATTCATCCTTTGTAATGCCTTCAATGAATTTTTCTATATTTGATATGGCGTCCAGTATATGCTGGAGGTAAGCGCTATCTCTTTTCATAAATAACTCTTATTTCTTTTTTCATGTTGTCAATTATGTGAGGGTTTATGCTGCTTAAAATTCCTAGGTCAACTTTTTCCGAATATTTTACTTATTAGCTCCCTTTCTATTCTTATTAGGTCTAAAGGGCTTTTGGAGTGTTTTTGTCAAACTCGATTGCTACATCTATGTCGCTTTTTCTGCCTTGTTTCCCCTTTGCAAAAGAGCCGAAGACAGCCATAAATATGATGTTATTTTTTGGCAGATTTCCGCTATTTTTTCCTCTAAACCTTCTTTTCTCAACTCTTTTGGTAGGCGCCTAAGTTGTATTTTTATTGCCATTTCACCATTTTTATGGTTTAATTTAAATTAAACTTTTGCTGGGGGTTTTAGAGTTTTCTGTTTTTGTGTTGTTGGGAGAAACTCGGCGCCACAACAACATTTGATTAAATGCCTAAAAGTTTTGTTACGATTTTGCTGATTTTTCTCCTGCGATTTCCTTTATTAGTTGGGTGTCCTCCTTGTCTAGTGTTTCAACGTTCTCGTCGTGGCTGTATAGGCTGCTGCGCCTATGGCTATGTATAGTGGCAAGAATAGCTTGTTGCATGTGATTTTGTGTGGCTAATACTGCGAGGGTCATTGTTGTGGCGGATGCGGGGGCTTTCCATGCTGTTTGGCGGTCTATTTCTATTTTGATTGTTTTTGATAGGAAGTAAACGCTTAAGGTGAAGGATAGTAGAAGGGATGTTCTCCTAACTGTTGCTAAGCCTGTTAGGCCTAGGAACTGGAGTGTTGGCAGCATGGTTAGGCTTAGGGCTACTGATGTTAGGTTTAACAGTAGTATGGTTTTGTTTTTTGCGCGTGCATGTCCGAAAAGGCTGTTAAAACCGGGTATCGCGGTCTTAGGCTTTAGGATAGACTAATGGACTAATATTTGTTATGAGTAGGCTATCAATTACATGCTTTTCAGGGTGGCATAGTTTTTGCAGGAATAGGGATGATGGTGGGTTTAGGAAAACACAAAATACTTGCTCGAGGCGGCTTTTAAAGGTGTAATGCACTTTAATTCCACATCTGCAAGCTTCAAAGGCGAGATCCAGCTTAACGTTGGAAAATATGGAAAACTTACAGTGGAGTGAAAACGCGGAAAATTTAATTTAACTTTTAAAGAGGTGAAAACCGTATGGAAGAAAGAAGAAGGTTCGGCGGAAGAAGAGAATTCGGCAGAGAAAGACCCTAACACGAAGCTAGGCGACCATGTTAAAATAAGGATAACACGGATAAGCCGAAGTTGTCGGCGCATCCCAAGAATAATTTTACTTTGCGCTTCCCCTCAAAGAGTATTAGACTTTCTTTACGCTAACTTTGTTAGCAATGAAAAGCATTGGATACAAGCTACGTTAAAGAGAAGATGAGAAAGTGTGCATATGGGTTTTCACATCGCCTTTAAAGAATATTCTTTTCACTGGTGTCCTATCAAAATCTTGGTCGTTTGATATTATTTCTTTTTCTCGGAGGCTTTTAGGAATTTTCCTTCTGCCTTTTTCATCCACTTTTGCGGTTTCCCTAAGCTTTAACCCACTAAATATTTTATTCCCACTTTAACTTCTTTGGATTCCGCGAACAGAAAGATTCTAAGCATGTGGTGTTCGTCTTCCAGTAGCAGACTTAAATATTTATGATTGATAGTTTTATGTTAGAGGAAGAAGGATTATATGGCAACTCGAATAGGAGAAGAAAAAAGTCTCCTTAAAAGGTCGAGGGATTTTCTTGAAACCGCTGAATATCAAATAAGTAAAGGTTTCTACGACTTAGCGG
>Ga0209102_1000269_pt1 | contig 35561 bp, 48 predicted proteins | sample ConPoolayeHmetaG_FD_185483 | JGI IMG/M metagenome (GOLD analysis project Ga0209102, IMG submission 185483) | Hot spring microbial mat communities from California, USA to study Microbial Dark Matter (Phase II) - Cone Pool mat layer H metaG... ...
GCAGAAAAACTCCGCGAACTTTTACTTATGGGGCAGATAATAAGCAACCATTCTCTAGTCTTCTTTTTCCTAACTCTTCCAGATTTCTGGTTTTCTCAAGAAGAAAATCCTTCAAAAAGAAATATTTTCCAAATTATGCGAGAAAAACCTGAAATAGGCAAAAAAGCGATTGCATTAAGAAGTTTCGGAACCCAAATTCTAGACGTTATTGGAAAACGCGAAGTCCATGTTGTCTCCGTGATACCTGGAGGTTTAATTAATCCGCTTAAAGAGAAAGAACAGAAAGAACTGCTTAAATCTGCAGAGAACGCTTGCGCAATAACAACGGAAGCCCTCAATCTTGGAAAAGAACTTTTCGAAAAGAACTGGCCAGATTTCAGAAAGGCTGGAGACTACAAGACGGCTTACATGGCATTAACAAAGGATGATTCCATGGAATTCTATAAAGGAAAAATCCGCATAATAGACGCTAAAGGCGAGACATTAAGAGAATTTAATGCGCAAGATTATATGGAGCATGTAGAAGAAAAAAGATATGAATGGACGTACGCAAAATTTGCCTATCTAAAAGCTTTCGGCTGGCCTAAAGGAATAGTCCAGGTTGGACCAACGGCAAGAATGAATGTTAATAGAAGAGTGACAACAAAGCTTGCCAATAAGGAAATGGGAGAGTTCAAGAGAAAATTTGGAAGTCCTGCATATGCAACTTTGCTTTTTGATTATGCTCGCTTGATAGATCTTATGTATGCATGTGAAAGAACCAAGGAAATTTTGGAGGACGAGAGCTTAATGAGAACAGACACTCGAGTTGAAGTCAAGCCTAAAGGCGGCATAGGGATAGGGGTAGTTGAAGCTCCTAGAGGCACGCTTGCACACAAGTATGTTTTATCGAAGAATGGACGATTAAAAAATATGAAGTTGATTATACCGACTCAAGTGAACAATGCAGCGATTAACCTTAATGTTAAGGATGCAGCTATGGAGTTCATACGTCATGGTGAAATTAAGCCTGGGCTTTTGAACAGGATTGAGATGGTGATAAGAGCTTATGATCCATGTATAAAATGTGCTTCGAGACAAGTAGATGGAAATTTGAGAGTAGAAATAAGAAACAGTGAAGGTGAATTACTACAAACCCTTAGAGTTTAGGTTAAAATTTTTATTGCTTGACTGGGGCAGTTGACTTGGCATGTTCTGCAGAGGATGCAATTTTCTTCGTTTACAACTATTGGTTTTTTTGATTTTTCATTGCTGAAAACTAAAACAGGGCATATTTCCACGCAAATTTTATCGGCATCTCCAACGCATTTAGCATAATCAATTATTATTTTAACCATGTCATTGCCCATTTCTGGATAATTTTCAGAGATAATTAAACTTTTCTTGTTTTAACTGGTTTTTAATAATATCCTAACAGCAGAAGCCACAGGTTTAGATAAATTCCCGCTCCGATTGAAGAAATCAAAATCAATGAAGCAATAGTCTCTTTATAGAAATTGTAGCGTTCGCTAAGGACAATCATGGATATCGCAACTGGCATAGCATGCATAAGAACAAGAATTGCGCTTTCCAAACTAGGCAAATTAAACAATGCTGTAATCAAAAAGGTCATGGCTGGTAGAAAAGCCATTCTTAAGAGACTTAATTCGAAAGCCCTAACCATTCTAGTGTATTTTCTTCCATAGAGAAATACTCCGAGCAGAAAAATGGCTACTGTAGCTGTTGTGCTCCCAAGCATATGCAAGGATGTCGATATAGGCGCAGGAATTTCCAATCCGCTGAAAGATAAAAGAACACCTAAGACAATGGATATGATCAAAGGATTCCTTGAAAGCCTTTTTGCAACTCGTCTTATTCCCTCCGATTTTGTAGTTTTCTCAAGTTTGTAAAATTCAAGAGCAGTGATCGAAATTGTAACACTTATTACAGAAATTGTAGCAGTAGCCAATATTGCTAGCCTTGTTGCCTCTATTGTTGGAAAGGCAAACATTATGAATGGTATGCCAAAGAAAGCTAGGCTGCCAAAGGTGGTGCTTGGAATAAGTAGATAAAAAGTATTCTTAGAGAATTTGAAAATGAAATAAAAAAGAAAATAAATTGTGACTATCAGAATGATAGGGATTATTCCAGCTAATATGAAAATGAGGTTTTTCGTTGTGAAATCTATTTCAGCCAAATCCGCAAGGAATAGGGATGGTAATGCAAAATAATACACATAGGCATTTAGCACTCGCTCGTCGCCAGATTTTAAAATTCTAAATTTTCTAGAGAGAAACCCTAATCCCATTAGAAGAAGAATTGGAACTATTGTTCGCAGAGCAATGTTGCTATCCATTATTATCGTTAACTAAGTTTTATGGTTGTGCCTTTAAGTTTTCTCAGAAGTGATGTAATACTCACGTCATATGTAATCATTTTCCTATTTTCCGTATGTATTTTTTGGGATTCTTTTTAAATTCCTCTTCACAGTATTTGGAACAGAAGTGAACAGTTTGCCCTTCACACTCGGTCTTGCTGTAAGCAGTTTCAGACTCTATCTTCATCCCACAAACAGGGTCTATAACTAAACGTTTTTCCTCCACAAAACCCACCCCCTTTGGCTCATATTTTCTCAAAGTTTGAGCATTAAAGGCAACTATAACCGTGCTCAAAGACATAACCACAGCGCCTATTGCAGGGTTCAAACCTATAATGCTTGCTGCTAACGGTATAGTAATAATGTTATAGCCAGCAGCCCACCACAAGTTTTGAACCATCTTTGAATATGTCTTCTTAGAAAGATCCATAATCTTCAATACATCTATAGGATCATTTCTCACAAGAATTATATCTGCGCTCTCGATGGCCACATCTGTGCCTGCACCTATAGCTATGCCCACATCTGCTGTTACAAGGGCTGGCGCGTCATTAATGCCATCCCCGACCATAGCTACTTTGAGTCGTTGTTCCTTCAGCAGTTTAATTTTCTCTGCTTTTTTGTCGGGTAGAACATGTGCAAAATAGTCGTCTATGCCTAGTTCTTTTCCAACCCAACGGGCTACTTCTTCAGAATCCCCTGTCAGCATGTAAACCCTGACGCCTTTTTCTTTCAATTTTTTAACTGCCTCATAGGATTCTTCTCGTATTTTATCTGATAGAGCTATAGCACCCCCAAGTTTTCCATCCACTACTGTAAAAACTACTGTTTTGCCTTGTTTCTGTAGTTCTTTGATTTTCTGATCATTCACGTCGATTTTCATTTCACTAAGAAGATTTATGCTTCCCACGTAAACTTCTTTTTTCCCAATTTTTCCGTAAGCACCTTTTCCTGGTAATGCTCTAAACTCTTTGGCTTGAGGAACCTTTACGCCTTTTTCTTTTGCATGTTCTACTATAGCTTTGGCGATTATGTGTTCAGAGTTTAGCTCGATGCTTGATGTTAATTCTAGAAGTTCATTCTTTGGAATGAAGGACACTATGTCGCTGACGCCGAATTTGCCTGAGGTTAAGGTTCCTGTTTTGTCAAAAACGATGGCATTCACATCTTTGACCATTTCAAAGGCTTTTCTATCACGGATTAGAATGCCGCTTTTGGCGGTTATGGAAGTTGAAAGTGCGACGACAAGCGGTATTGCTAAGCCAAGGGCATGGGGACATGCAATGACTAAAACAGTAACTGTTCTTTCAAGCGCTACAAAGGGATTTCCAAGAAAAGACCACACTACATATGTTATTATTCCAACTCCAAGAGCAACATAGAAGAGAAGAGCTGCAGCTCTGTTAGCCAGATCTTGAGTTTTTGACCTGCTCTCTTGAGCTTGTTTCACAAGTTTTATCACCTGAGCCAGATAGGTTTCTTCCCCTATCCTCTCTATTCTCACCTTCAAAATGCCTTCACCATTTATAGCGCCACCTATAACCTTGCTCATCACTCCTTTGTGAACGGGCTTAGATTCGCCTGTTAAGAGAGCTTCATTAACGAAGGATTCGCCTTCAATTACAATGCCATCTGAAGGTATTTTCTCGCCTGGACGAACCAAAACCATGTTGCCAGTTTTCAGTTCGGAAACTGGAACATCTGCAATTTCGCCATTTTTTAAAAGATGGGCTGTAGTTGGCATTATTCTAACAAGTTCTTCAAGTGCCATTGACGCTCCCATGACGCTTTTGGCTTCTATCCAATGTCCCAGAAGCATCACGTCGATGAGTGTAGCAAGTTCCCAGAAAAAATCCATACCTAAAGGAAAGAAAACTGTTCCAGCAGAATAGAAAAATGCCACTGTTATAGCCATTCCTATAAGTGTCATCATTCCTGGCTGTCGACTTTTTACTTCGTCAACTAACCCCTTTAAAAATGGCATTCCGCCGTAAACATAAACAATAATGGACAGTGTAAGCAGAATGTATGATTGATAGGGAATTTTCAGAAGTTGGAGTGGTGGAAACCATTCTTGAATCATTGTAGAAAGAAGCAATATTGGAATTGTTAGAATCAACGAAGCCCAGAATCTATTTTTGAACTGTTGCATATGGTGTGCATGATGACTGTGATTATGCATTTTCTTACGCTCTTTTATTATTACCCAATGTTACTGTTTTCTTTGTTTATGGCTTAATTCTTAAATATTACATATGTCATAAAAACTTATCGGTGAACGAATGAGAGTAACCATAGAGAGAGAAGGATGTATAGGATGTGGAGTATGCGAAGCACTATGCCCTGAAGTGTTCAAACTAATAGAAGACGGGAAATCCAGCATAACTGAGAAATACAGAAACGGAAACATGGGTGAAGGAGAAGTAAACGATAGCTTAATTTCTTGCGTTGAAAACTCCAAAAACTCGTGCCCAGTAGAAGTAATAAAAACAGAATAAGAAAAGGGCGCCTTATTCTCATGTATTGTTAATCTAGCTTTTTTACCCGCCTGGAGCGCCGTGGAATGGAACATTCTTCCATAAAAGGTCCCACCAGTCCTCTTCTGTTATGGTTTCTCCGCGAACCAAGATTTCCAACACCATTTTTAAGAGGGCATGATGCCTTTTTTCATCAGCTAAGATAGCGTTCAAGAGAAGTTTAACCTTCTCGTTCTCAACACTGGGTAATATCTTACTAATCTTTTTGATAAGCTCGGCTTCCATCTGAATGTGCCTTTCCACAAGTGCTCTTTGCCTGTCAAGATTCTCTTGCGTGAGAGCTTGAGCAACCCCTGTGAGAAGCTCAGTTGCTGCAGCATACATTTCTGCATGCTTCACAGAATCTAGAGATATTCCCTTCAAAACACCCTTCACTGGCGGGTTCTTTATTTCAATCAAAGCATTGTTTAAGGAATCTACAATCTCATTTTCGACAGTAATTTGTGCTTTAAGAAATTTCACTAAATCATTTTTTGATTTCAAGCTAATTTGCCTCTAGTTAAAAAATGTCAAGTTGAATGCATAAGTCTTTCGGCAATTCTCATTCCAAGCTCTCTGCACTTTTCTAGACCAGTTTGGTCTGGCGTATACTTGATTAAGAGTGGTGGGTCGGTTACTTGCATTTCAAACTTGTTTTTTAAGATTTCAAGAACAAGTTTAGGGGCTTCGCCGCTCCATCCATAAGACCCAAAGGCCGCGCCAATTTTGCCTTTCAAATTTATGCTTTTTACTGCTATTTCTTCAAAGAGCATTTTCATGTCAAGGGTCATGTCGTGATGGTAAGTTGGCGTGCCCACAATTACCGCGTCAAATTGGCTTAACGCTTCAGGCGTCACGTAATAGGCTAGTTCTACGTCTACCTCAGGAACTGTTTTGGCGCCATCAACCACTGCCTTTGCCATTTTCTCGGTGTTTCCAGTTCGGCTATAATAGAGTACGAGAATTTTGGGCATTACCCATCTCCTCACTACTATTAAAATTCTCTAAATTAGTTAGCTTTTTTCTCAGTTTTGGATTTTCTGGTTTTCTTTTTAGAAGCTTTAAGCAGTTGAGTAATTTTCTCTTTTACGCTTTCGAAAGGTTCGCCTAAAACTTGGATTTTATCCATTCGACCTTCTCCAAAACCTCTTTTCACGGCTTCTTTTATTATTGGTATCTTTTCCGGGTTCAAACCTACAAGGGCGTAACCAACTGCTTCAACTGCAACTGCATCTCTGCCAACGACGAGAACATTTATGCTCGTTCTGCTAGCGCTCGGCGCAACTCCACCACATAGGTATGTGCCATCCAAAACTGCAAGGTCTACTCCACCGACTGCCTCATACAAGTCTAGAAGCGTTTCTTCCAACTTCTTGTGGAACCTCACCTTTTTCTTGTCCGGAATCAAACCTAACAAGTTCTTTAGAATGCTTCCCTTTTCATAAGTGCGCAAAACGTGAGTGCTAACAAAAATGTTTGGCTTGAAAAGTATATGAGATAAACCTATCGTTTCATCCGCAACCTTAACTTGTCTGGTTTCTGTATCCCCTGAAAGGTCAAAGGGTACAACGCGTTCACTGAAAAGAGCATTCCATTTTTGAAGTCTTTCTAAGGTTTTTCCCTTGTAGTTTTCGGACTCGGCTAAGAATATTTTAGGAGCACTGTCGAAACTATTGATAATCGCATCTACAACAGCTACGCTTGTATGATGATTTGTCTTGTGGTCAAAAACGCCAACCTTAACGATAATCGATTTTTGAGGCGTGTTTAAGTCGTTTATTCCTCCGATAAGTTGTATTGCTTGATTAAAGGATTGTATAACATCAGAACCGAGTCCCACCACAGCAACTTTAACAATCACGCATAATCACCCTAAAGTTGAAACCATTTCCTTTTTCTCCTTTTTAAAGAAACCGATGCAAAGTATAAGAGATAAAAAGTCGTATAATAGTTTGATGGCAATAAGCTTATGTATGCAGAAGGCACCAGAAGTGGCTAGAACTTTTAAGATGAAATTGGATAAAATACAACCAAGCCAATTGTACATAAGCTCCGAAAAGCTGTCGCAAGTTATGAAAACATTTGATCCTTCAAAGCCCGAACTGCTTGAGCCTATACCAGTGAAAAAGGTTGGTGGCGAAGTATATTTGTAGATGGCCATACCAGAGTCCTCGCAGCGTTTCTGCATGGTTTTTCAGAAATCAGAGTATATTGGGAAGAGGAAAAGTTGGATTGGAATGAGTACAAGATTTGTGTAAATTGGTGTAAAAATGAAGGCATTCGCTCAATAGCTGATCTAACGGATAGGATAGTTTCACAGAAAGAATATGATGTGTTGTGGCTTAAGCGCTGTGAGAAAATGCAGCAAGAACTAGCCAGCAAAACAAGCCAAAAAATGATTTAGAAGATATTCGAGAAAACGGGATTCAAATTTTAGTTGAATATGCACTTATAGAAGCCGGGGATGGGAGTTGAACCCACATATAGCGGCTCTGCAGGCCGCCGCCTGAACCGTTCGGCCACCCCGGCACCATAAAACTCTGGGGTGAAACCTAATAAATATTTGTTTAGCTTAAGCCAAGCTTTTTGTTTATCTTCTTGTAAATTGTTAAAGCTGATTTTTCATCATCAACATTTTTTATAAGCATACGTCCACCATTGAATAGGCTTATTTCAAAATTTTTATAGTCGAAAATTATTGCCAGAGAGGATTTTATGCGCACTTTAAAATGCTGTTGGATTGATTCGTAAACTTCATTAAGGTTTAATTTTAATGGCTTTTCTGGATTTATATTCGCAGTTTTTCGACCGCATAGCCAGACTAATTTTTCCTTCATTTTTGGAATTGGTGTTATGCCTTGACATGCAGGGCAATTTTCTCTCTTAAAAATGTCTATCGTAATAAAGTACATGTCACTGAAGTCGCAGACCATGAGCTTACTTTTCAGAACAGAACCTATTCCAGTCAGGATCTTTATGGTTTCCATGGCTTGCATAGTTCCAATAATTCCCGGTGTAGCTCCAAGCACGCCTCGTACATCGCATGTCAACAAATCGCTATCCTCTATGTTTGGGAAGACGCATTCTAAGCATGGAGTCTCTGGAGACGCAAAAACAGAAAGATTTCCTTCAATCCCTATTGCAGCTCCAAAAACGTAGGGGATCCCGAGTTTTATACACGCACGGTTTACTAAATATCGCGTTCGCATATTATCTAAGCCATCAACCACGCAATCCACACTTGACAGAAGCTTTTCAACATTGTTTGCATTCAAATTTTCTGGTATAGATTCGACTTTGACTAGAGGATTAGTTCTTATCAGCCTTTTTGCTGAAACCTCCACCTTAGGATATTGCAAATCGTCGATGCTGTACAAAATCTGTCTGTGCAAATTATTCAATTCCACAGTATCTTGATCTATTAAACGCAAATGTCCAACTCCAGCAAGAGCCAAATAGAGAGATGAAGCTGTTCCCAGTCCGCCAAGTCCAACAACTGCAACCTTTGATTGCGCAAGCTTTTTTTGCCCTTTGTAACCAAGTTCTTTTAGAATTATTTGTCGACTGTAAAAATCCTCATGCATGGATTTTTTCTGGGTCTTCTCCATTTGAATTATTCTCCTTTTTAAAATTGCTTTAATTAGTCTTATATCTGCCTTTTTTCGAGAACTGCTTCTCATAGATTTCTTTAACTCTCTGTATTGTGTCCGCGTCTTCAGGAGTTTTTTCTTCTCTGATGCGGCTTATTCTTGCAAAGCGTAAAGCCATGCCACATTTATATTTTGGGCTTTTCTGAATTTCATTATATATTACCTCAACAACTATTTTAGGAATGACAACAACTCTTCTATGTTCTTCTTTTATGGTCAGTTTCTTAAGCCGCAGCGTCATTTCAACAATTTCCGAATCTGTCAATCCCTTAAAAGTTTTACCAACCATCAAAAATTCACCTGTTTCAACATCCCGCGCCGCCAAATAATAATCCGAAAGCCATTCATGCCTACGCCCATAACCATATTCAGCAGCAACAATAACCAAATCCAAGGGTTCAAGAACAGGCTTTATTTTAAGCCAATGCTTTCCACGAGTCCCTGGAATATAAGGACTTTCAGGTTTTTTAGCCATTAGTCCCTCGTGTCCAGCATCTATGGCGTCTTTGAGAAACTGTTCAGCTTCTTCAGATTTGTCTGTAATTTTCTGTGCTGTCAATGGTATCTGTCCGGCATTTTCGGCGAGAATTTTTCTTCGTTGTAAATAAGAGAGTGTGATTAGACTTTCGCCATTGAGGTAAATGATATCGAATAAGTAGAGCTTCACTGGAATTCTTTCAGCCATGTCCTTTATTGCGTGAACCCTTTTGAATCTTCGCATTAAATGTTGGAAAGGAATTGGAAAGCCTTGACCATCTACAGCTATAACTTCGCCTTCAAATATTGCCTCCTTTGCCAGAATGGTTTTCCTTACTATTTCAACAATTTCTGGCAAACTTTCAGTGACATCTGTTAATCTTCTGCTGAAAATTCTCACTTCGCCGCTGAGCTTGTGAATCTGAACTCGAGCGCCATCCAGCTTGTATTCGAGAGCTGTTCTCCCATCGTGCTCTTTCAAAGCATCAGTGAAACTGCCTGCCATCTGAGCGAGCATAAGTTTAACGGGTCTGAAAACTTTAAAGCCCATTTTTGATAAGCCTTTTTCACCTTCCTTTTTGGCTATGAAGGCAACTTCCCCTATATCGCTAATAGTCATGCTCGCCTTCTGCACAAGTTCTAAAGGAATCTGAAAAGCCTTCGAGACTGCTTGCTCCATTAATCCTTCATAAAAGCCTGTTCTCATCTCGCCTATGAAAATCTTCACCAGATATTTAGCTTCAATTGGTGAAGCTAACCCCAACAGGGCCTCTATTAAGCGTTCTTTTTTCTCTCTTGAACCATGTCCCGTAGCTTCAGCCATGGCTTCTAAACTGCGCCTAACCTCCCCTATTGTTAATGTTCTCTCGAAAAGTGCTACCTGTCTTTCTAGTTTGCTTGCTTCGAAAACTATTTTCGTAGCAGAGCCAATATCTCCAGTTTTACTGAAAGCGTCCATAAAAATATTCCATTCAACCTTTGTTATGCGCTTTACGATTTCGCTGATAGTTGCCCAACTAACATCAAGGGTTTGCTGACACGATTTTGGGAAAGGTTTCCCAAGAATCATTGAAACGGCGGGTTCTATCTCTTGCGTTTCCAAGTTTTGTAAGAAATCTGCTACAAGGTCTATCATTAGAAGTCGCTTTCTTGTGTTTTCCAGCTTCTCGCATAATTCAGCCAGAGTTTTGAAAGGTGTCGGCATAACATTAACCTTTAAAATACGGTGGATTTTTAATATTAGTTTATGAATACTAAAAATATTACGGTGAACTAGGAAAATTATCTACATTCAAAACTTTCATTGTAATTTACCTCATACAATGTGAACGGGGGCATTTTTATTAAAACTTCAAAAGTGCTATTGTTTTTTAATGCAGAAAAAATGATAGTATTTTCTAAAACTTCTGCATCTATGTGAGCATTCATCAAAACATGGCTGATATTGTTAACCTTGAGTGAGTTGATTAACTCTGTTAGATTCTTTGCCTGAAATACTTCTGGTAGATTGTAGACATTTATCGCTTTGCGATTTATGAAATAAAGCTGTATTTCATTTGTTAATATAACAGCGTCAGAACTAAGGTGATGATCAATGTAATGCTCTATATTGTTTAATTGCTCTGTTTCACCTACTGGTGCTCCATATGGTACTAGGGTTATTAGGTAGATGTAACTTGGCAATGAGAACAGCAAGATTAATGTCAAGGTAACTATTTTGAGGTTTTTCATATTAGATGAAAATATCCTATTAAACAGACATCCTGCTGATATTGCTAATAAAGGTGCAACCATTAAGAAATATCTTTCGTAACCGTAATACAAAATCATAGAAACCAGAGAAAGCGTGAAAAATGTAAGAGTTAGCCATCCTACATCTGCAAAACGCTTTTCTCTTCGCCAAATAAGGTATAACGAGCCTATTAAACCGAATATTAGAAGCACATAGCCTATATCCTAGTTTCCCATGGCAGTAAATGTATTTTCAATGAATAGTTGATCTAAACCGTATCTGGGTTGCGGCACCTTTCTAATGATTACTAAATCTATCCCTTTGCCTCCAAATAACTCGTAAAACCATGGATAAAGCGGATTCTGCAGAAGCACATAGTTCCTAATAAGCCACGGTGTTATTAGGGCAAACGCTATGGCGAACCCGACAATTAAAGGTTTACTTCGTTCTAAGAGCAGTTTCTGTCTGCTTGGCTTTTTTATTATGGCTTTCGCTATTAGCAAAGTGAGTAATGATACTAAGAAGATAAAAGATAAGTACGTTGAAAGTAAGGCTGCACCTAAACTTAATCCGAAAGAAAAAGAAGCGCTCATATTTCTTTCGCGTAATAACTTGACTAGAAAAAGGCACGTGGTTATTGTATAAAATGACCATGCAATTGTAACATAACCATAGTTAATTAATTCTAGAGTGAATAAACTTGAAGTTGTAAGGAATGATGTTGACATGAGTGCGACCTTGCCTAATCCTAGTTCTTTAGCCAATAGATACGTGACCAAGAGCACTAAGGCTCCATAAAGCCATGATATATGAGTGAAAGCTTGCGTAACTGCTTGCCCTAAAATTATGAAGTAATAGCCTGCAAGAAAAGAATTTAAAGGAGGATAATTTCCACTCCACGATATATCCAGGGCATTTCCATAAAACAAAGGTATAGTTCTTGTTTCCATTATTTTCTTTCCATAAAACAACCATACAGCGTAGGGGTCTCTCAATACTGGTGAAAGTGTAAACGCAGAATAAGACGTCATAACCAATATAGAAAGTATTAAACCTAAAGGAAATGCTTCGATAGGCTTCATTTTTCCTAAATTTGTTTTCAATTGGCAAATATGCTCATAAAATAAAAAACAAAACTTTCTCGTTGATAACCGAACATCTTTCGATAGAAATGGTATAAAAATTACAGCAAATGTAGCAAATAAAATGTTTTCACGTGATAGCAACCCTACATAACCAAGTGTAACACTAAATAGGTTATTATTAACGGACCAATAGTTGACGTCAAAACAAAAACCTCGAGTATGCTTTTTTTGTTGCCAATTTTAAAAAAGAGAAATGCAGAAAGTGATAGTCCTAGAATAAAAAATGTTAGAACACTTAGAAAAACGTAATACATGACTCTTATAGCCTCCTCACATGATTAAATCGTTCTTCCAGTTTTTATTCCTAACATCAAGCTAAAAAAGCAACGTCTTTTTATAGTTGTGGATATGAAGATTTTCTTTTAAATTGTGAATATCAATTGAAGCTAAATCTAAAATTGAAGTGTTTGCCTTACCTTCCATAGTATTTTACACGGATGAAACTATTATTTCAGACGATAGGAAAAAGAGGTGTTGTGCGCATTTTATATTTTTAGAAAGACGCTTCCAACTTCTTTTTCACTTCTTTTATCTTCTTCTCTGTTTCCTTGACTTTTACCTTTTTATTCATTGCCTTATAGCAGTCTCTTGCATATTCTAATGCGCTTACTCCGAATCTGTCAAATCCTTTATTAAAGGATAGATCTGCGGATTTTAGGAAAAGTTCAGTAGCTGCTTCATAATCTTTAAGCATATAAGCACATTCGCCAGCTTTGTATAGCATGGATGTAGCATCAAAGAAGTTGTTCACTTTTTGATATAATTCAGCAGCTTTTAGGAAAATATTTTTAGCTTCTTTATACTTACCACTATCGCAAAGAGTATTTCCATCTTTATGCAATTTAACGGGGTCTTCCTTTACTTTTTCTTGACTCATAATGGTCAACTCACATTTTGCTATTTATCAGCATAAAACTCACATTTAGGCTTTCCCATTCCAAAACACTGCAACTCTCATGAGAGAAAATTTAAACACTAAAAAATATATCACATAAGCCTGGTGAATTGTTTGAAAATTTGCGATGCGCATGTGCACTTAGGAAAATCTGGACCTTGGCAACCGTTCATTAACCCAACAATCTACGTAGATAAGCTCATCAGCCTATTTGATAAATACAACGTGGAAAGGGCAATAGTGTTTCCAAACCCAAATGTGGGCGATAAATATCCTGAAATGAACGATTACATTGCAAAATATGCAAAGAAATATCCAAAGCGTCTGGTAGGATTTGGACGGGTAGACCCGAGAAGAGAAGATGCAATTAAAGAATTAAAACGCATAAAAGACTGCTTAGGCTTAAGCGGACTTAAACTGCATCCATTTGTAGAATGCTTCCGACCAGACCACCCCTTCTTCAACAAATTCTTCGCAAAAACAAACGAACTAAAACTTCCAATACTATTCCATTCTGGTGATGGTTTCTCCTCGCCTGGACTTATCCTTAAAATTGCCAAGAAATATCCGAAATTGCCAATTATTCTTGGTCATTTGAAGGAATCAGCTATCAACACATTAAAGGAATGTGAGAATGTTTATGTTGAAACGTCAGGCACTTTACCCGATTATATTGAACTTGCAGCAGACATAGACGAAGACAGAATACTTTTCGGTTCTGACGCTCCATATTATCGTTATCTTACACAGACAGCAATAGTTGAGGCTGCAGAAATTTCGCAAAAGTGTAAAAAGAAGATATTTTATGAAAACTTTCAGAGATTTTTCAGCCAAAAATAGAATAAGGAGCAACAACCTACACAAAAGAATGGGATAGTGAAATGGCGAAAGCAAAACCCGAAGAGATAGCTCTCAAATTAGCTATAGCAGCAATATTTGCTGCAGTTGTCTGTATAGCAACAATAGTATTTACCATAAGTATTCCTGCAACCTCAGGATACTTTAACCTGGGTGAAACAGTAATTTATATTGCTGCATTACTTTTTGGTCCATATGTCGGTGGACTTGCTGGGGGTGTTGGTGCATCAGTAGCAGACATGATTGTTGCAGCCCAATTTGCCCCCGGAACATTAGTCATAAAAGGTGTGGAAGGAATCATTGTCGGTTTTCTAAACAGAAAGATAGCTATGAAAACCAATAAATCGAGTTTAAGCGCAGCTATAGCCACAGTTATGGGTGGATTAGAGATGGTTGCTGGGTATTTCCTCTACGAGAATTTAGTGCTAAATTATCCTGTTGCCGCTGCGGCTACAGAAATTCCATTCAATATAGTACAAATGCTTGTAGGATTAGTTGTTGCTGTGCCCGTTGTAAGAATAGTTTTACGTGTCTTTCCGCAACTTAGAATTTAGAAGCAATGTTCTGAGGCTTTGTGATGAAGTTACCCTTAGGAAAAATCCCCATAGACATCCTCAGAGAAGTTGTCTTCAGAAATTTAGGCATTAAACGAGACGAAGTTGTCTTAGGTCCATCTGTAGGAATCGACGGCGCTGTGATAGACATAGCAAACAAATCTCTAATTGTTTCTATGGATCCGATTACTGGGGCAATTGAGCGTATTGGATGGCTTGCTGTGAACATTAATGCGAATGATGTGGCTACTTTTGGTGTAGAGCCGTCATTTTTTCTTTCATGCATTCTTCTCCCAGAAAATTCGGATAGAAAAACAGTTGAAGTCATAAGCACTCAAATGGATAAAGCAGCAAAAAAGTTAAGCATCGCGATTGTTGGAGGACATTGCGAAATAACTCCTGGCTTATCAAATCCGATAGTTGTTGGCTGCACAATGGGTATAACAGATAAGGGAAATTATGTTACTGCAGGTGGAGCCAAAGCAGGAGATAAACTCATATTAACGAAGAGTGTCGGAATAGAAGGAACAGCTATTCTCGCATCCGACAGAGAAAAACAGTTGAAAAAAGCCCTTAATGCGTCAATTGTGGAAAATGCCAAGAAATTTTTCAATCAAATAAGCATAGCCAAAGAAGCCATAACAGCCTTCAAAACAGGAGGCGTCAACGCCATGCACGACCCCACAGAAGGCGGCTTAGCGGGGGGGGTCCATGAAATGGCAGACGCCTCAAACTTGGGTGTAAAAATCTTTGAAGAAAAAATCTGCATCAAACCTGAAACTGCTAAGATTTGCGAATTTTTCCACATTGACCCTTTACAGCTTATCAGTTCAGGAACATTGCTTATCGCAGCAAAACCAACATTCGCAGTGAAGATAATTGAGAAGTTGAGGCTGAAAGGAATTAGTGCTTCAGTGATTGGAGAATTCATGAAGAGCAAAGACGAGCGTGTAATCGTGAAGAAGAATGGCAGGATAGAAGTGTTGTCAAGACCAGTTTCTGATCATCTTTGGCTGACCCTTTGATAAGAAGATTTTGAGTTTTTGCCTATTAACTGGAGAAACCAGTAAAATATGAAAAAAGGATAATAGAAGGCATATCTGAAAATGTGAGAATGGACAATACCACATTTCAGATCTAAAATTGCCAACGAAAGACTTTCTTTTAGGCTCCAATCATCTTGTGGTCTGAAATGTAGGCAGTATAAGTCATCTCCAATTATAACCTTCCAATGTTTTTTCTTGATCCAACTTATGATGTAAGCATCTTCATAAGCATGCAATTCCTCAGGAATCTTGATGTCTTTTACAGTTTCGGAGCGAATTAATGTGTCATGCATGCCGCCTCGAAGATTGAAACATTCTCTTGCAACAAGTGCTAGAGACTTTAGGAACAGTTTATTTTTGATGTTTGGGATAATGTCTATGTTTAAGCCCCATACAGCGCCAACGTTTTTGTCAATGTGTTTTTCCGCTTTTTTAAACCAGTCTTTGCAGAGAACTACGTCGCTGTCCGCAAACATGAACCACTCTGTTTCCACTTCGCCTATGCCTCTTTCCCGCGCAACTGCCCTAGAACCTTTTTCCATTATAATTTTAACATTTCCATATTTTTTGCTGAATTTCTCTAATACTTTCAAAGTATTGTCCGTGGAGAAACCGTCAATTATTATTAGTTGCCGGATTGGCACATTATTGTAAATTGATGTTAAACACTCATCCAGCAAGTGTTCACTATTTTTTGTAAGCATTACAACATCAATTGCATCCATCAAGGCGAATCTCCATACTTTTTAATTAATATTCTAAGGTTTAAACCAAAATAAGGTATGTGAAGAGATTTAAATAATAGTTTATCTCCGACCTTCAAATTTGCATCAAAAAAGGCTTCAACTATAAAAAATGCACTGTTGAGCTTTTTTATGCATTCTCCCCATTCATCCTCAGTCTTAACACTAACATGGGTTTCATCAAAGTCTCTCACAATTTTTTTGATGGGCTTTTCTACAAGCCTATTGGGAGTCGTGCAAATCATTATTCCATTGCAAAGAGCGAACATATTTCTCAAAGCTTGCAAAGGATTCAGTAGATGCTCTAAAACTTCAAAGCAAGTAATTAGATTGAAGAAATCCTTTTTAAATGGAAGACCTGTTTGCACATCGCTGATGAGAAAGTCTGCGGGATGAAGTCTTTTTGCTTTTTTTATGCCATGTTTGGAAATGTCAATGCCGTAGGCATGATAACCAAGTGATGATAAAAAGTTAACAGCATATCCATAAGCGCAACCCACGTCTAAAGCAGTTTTACCTTTCCCATTCAAAAGTTCAGAACCAGAGATTTTAGAAGCCCATCTTAAAGTTTCGAAAATATGTCTTTTTATTAGCTGTTCTCTTTGCGAATATTTGAAGCTTTTAAAGTATTCTTCAGTGAAATGCAAAAGCCATCGCCCTTGGCATTTGTATATTTTCGTTATATACGTATATATGGATGTTTTTTAATTCAACAAGCTTGACAAAAATTCCTAATCTTGGAAAAAACATAATACTTTGATATTCTTACCCAATGAGACATCGGTGCAGTTACTTATGGTAATAGAGAGAAAAACACTACTGAAAAGGACAATCCCATTTTTACTTGCTGGATTCCTAGCTTTTGTATTATACTTAATCTTTTTTGTAAACATAAATGAAATGATAGAGAAAATAAAACAAACAAACCCTGCAATCTTCACTGTTTCCATTGCTGCATCGATACTTGAAATGGGCTTTTTCGCATTAGCATGGCACTACTATCTGAAACCGCTCTCAGTAAGCGTGCCATTTAAGAAAACTTTCACATATTCCTATGCAAGTGCCTTTATAGATTTGCTCATACCAGCAGAGTCTGTCAGTGGCGAAATTGCTAGAATTTACTTTGTTACTCAAGATGGGATAGATGCTGGAAAGGCTGCCGCTTCGGTTATGACACAGAGAATATTCGGCATGCTGTACACGGTTATCGCCCTGATATTTGGTGCACTGCAATTGTCGATATGGAGCTTTCCCTCTCTAAGCTTAATACAAAGCCTAATACTGTTCGTTGTAACTGGAAGCATCATTGTTCTTTCAATCATCCTCGTCTTATGCCTCAAGGAGAATTGGACACAAAACGTAATTGCCAAAATCATCGCTTTTATTGAACAGATTACCTGTGGAAGATGGAACCTTAATGTTTGGAGGGATGAGGTTAGAAAAAGCATAAGCGCATTTTACGAGTCTCTGCGAATCTTTCGCGCAAACCTCGAAAAACTTATTCTACCTGTAGGATTTTCCATATTATCATGGTTTTCTGGAATTTCCATATACTATCTTGTTTTTGCGGCTATGGGCTACGTCTTAGATTGGGCTACTCTCATCATAGTTTACTCTCTTGTGATAGCATTAAAATCTGTTCCCGTGGGGATACCTGCGGAAATTGGAGTGACCGAAATTGCAATGACAACACTTTTTGGAGTTTTCGGCGTACCATTAAATGTTAGCGCTGCGGCTACAGTTTTAATAAGAATTGTGTCGGTTTGGTTTAGATTTTTAATAGGATTTGGCGCTATCCAATGGATTGGGATTAAAACAATACTTGGAAACGAAGGACTTGCAAAATAGAAAGTTTTAGGCTAATGCTAAAATGAGCAACCTTGCCTCATATTTTTTATATAGTTGCCTTTTAATAGATTAATAACCTCGTACTATGGTGTATGCTGATTGGTGATGAGTTTAGAAAAAAGTGCCAGCATCATGTTTCGTTCTCTAATCCCTTATAGACCTCGCCATGCTCAATGGATGGTTACACGAAAATGCAATTATCATTGTAAAGGATGTAATGTTTGGCAAGAACAAGACGCAAAAGAAATGTCCACAGAAGAGATTAAGAAAGGGTTGGACATACTTAAAGAACTTGGTCTAATTGAGATTGTAATTTCTGGGGGAAACCCACTTTTAAGAGAGGACATTGATGAAATAATTGAATACGCTTCGCGCTATTTCATAACTACAGTTTATGATAATGGCAGCATGGCTGCAGAAAAAATTGATGCCCTACGCAGTGCAGACTTTGTGGCTATTTCAATTGACAGCCTAGCTCCTAGAAAAAACGATTATATCAAAGGTGTTAAGGGATCTTTGAAAAAGGCTATGTACGCTGTTAAAAAACTGCGTGAAGAAGGAATAAATGTAAGTATAACACCGACAATCTCACAATTTAATCTTTATGAGATTATGGATTTAACAAACTATTTTCTAAAAAAAGATGTCCCAATTTGGTATTGTCTTTACTCTTATGACTCCTCTGGAGAACCAACCCAGCTTTTCAAAATTGGTAAGAAAAACGACATGTTTTCAATAAGCGATAAAAAAGCAATGGTTAAACTTTGCGATTCGCTTATTAATCTTCAACGAAAAGAAAGTAACATTTTAATGACAACAAAAATATTGGAAGCTGTCAAAAATCTTTATTTGACTGGTAGAAGAACATGGAAGTGTCAGGCACTCCGAAATTTCTTTATGATAGATCATTTAGGCCGTGTCGCTGGTTGTCACCTTCATAAACCAGCGGCATCAATTTTTGATCTGCCCGAGGCTTGGAATAGTGATGAGTTTAATATATTGCGAAAAATTTACAGCGAGTGCACAAAGTGCACCTATCTCTGCTACATCTTTTACTCCCTCCATGGTAGTGTTATCGGCAACCTACAACTAGCTCGAGAGCAATGGAAAAACGCCAAACTGTTTCTAAAGAGAAATAATCTTACACCTCTAAGTTTGGCAAAACACTAACAGCATCAATTATTCTCTTAACGAGTGTTTGATCGAATCCGTGTGTTTCTTCTAGATCCGTTATTGGAATTTCTTTCATTGCAAAATTTGCTGAAAAGTTATAGTCCATAATCATTTTTGGTCCTGCATCTTTGGGTTTTTTCAGTTCAAGAAAAGCTGGTAAAAACATGACAAAAATGAAAATTACAATTCCGAGAATTAAAATGATAAATGTTGGATTCAGATTTGGAAGCATCTTCATCTTTTAAATGCCTATGCCTTAATTTATAATATAAGTATTTCCGTTTCCTGAATGATATGTTTTCGCCCAGTAGTTATTCTTTTTTCTAGTAATTTTGGATACAGCTAGATCTAATAGGGCTTTTGTGCATATTGGAATATTGTATAGAAAGGCAAAGATTAAAAGGGGAATTAGCCATAAGGCCCTGTTTCTACCATCAAGATATGCGCCAATTCCCACTTCAAAGAATGGTGCGAAGTTACCTACAAAACTATAGAGGAAAATCGGCATGAAAGCCCATGAAATGCTAAGCCATTGTGGAGGATGAGAGAGAAAAAGTGGAATGCCTATGATCCATGAAAAGAGAACAAATATTGGCATGAAATACACGTTTAACAAGAGAGAACCGTCAATTTTCTCTTTAAGTGTTAAATTTCCACTTTTCAAAATTTTAAACATATACTTGAAAGCACATTGCATATGACCCTTTGCCCATCTATACCTTTGCCTCCAATATGCACGCCAGCTTTCAACAGCTTCTTCATAGCATTCTGCATCATAGACATAACGAATCCGATAACCAGCAAGATAAACACGAAAAGTTAGATCTGTGTCTTCAGCCAAAATCGATTCATCCCATCCTCCTAAGCATTCTAATAAACTACGCCTTAACCCGCCAACGGTTCCGCCGAATTGTGGAATTAACCCCAAGCTGTCTCGTGCCTTTTGGTCAACACGGTATCCACCTATTCTTTCTAACGTTACAAGTCTCGTAACCATATTTTGGGGTTCATTTAACACAACGACTCTTCCCTGCACTGCCCCCACCTTTGGGTCAGTGAATTCTTTTACAAGTTTTTCTAGAATGTTTCTTTGCGGGTAATAGTCAGCGTCAAAGCAAAAAACGATTTCACCTTTCGCATACTTAAACCCGGCGTTCAATGCCGCTGCTTTTCCATTTCCTGCTTCTTCCTTGTTTCGGTGTACGACAGTGATATGGCTCTGCACTTTTGCGTATTCTTCAGCTATTATTCCAGTGTTATCTGTTGAGCCATCGTTAATGACTATTATCTGCGTTTTATCTTTTGGATAAGTCAGTTTAGTCATCCTCTGAAGAATTCTTCCAATCACCCGTTCCTCATTCCGTGCTGGAATTAGAATCGACACAAATGGTTGATAAACTATGTTTTCTGCGTTGGCATCTTTTTTGCGTTTTTGAGAGTTTTTAAGGACTGTTAGAGTGAAAATGTAATGTCTGCCAAGATAGGCTATCATTAAGACTGTTAATAGAATGAACAATGCCTTTAAAATCTCGGCTATCAAATTTTGTCCTTGCCTTCTTTTTTAGAATTGGCTAAAAATGCTAGACTGATTGACCAAAATGAAACAATCCATACAAGATTTGCAAATGGGTTGAGAATTGCGCATATGATATTGAAGAACTCTCCCAGACAATAAATTCCAAGGAAGGTAAATAACAGGAAAAAGTAGTTCAAAAAAGCACCGACAATATTGCCAAGCAAGAGCAAACATGTTTTATAAATCAGTTTTCCGTCGAGAGGAAAAGTCAACGTGATAAAAAGCAAATTAAAAACTGCAAGAATAAAAGTCGATTCTTTATTGATGAATATGTAAGATAGAAGTATGCAAAAAATTATTCCTGTAATAGAGAAGCTGAGAATTAGATAATCGCTCCTTTTCATTTTAGATTCTCCTCCCTCTTAAGCCTAGAGGTTGGTTCTAGAGGAATAATATAGAAGCTAATTCTAAAGTTTTAAAAAACTTTCGCATTTATCAGATAAAAACAATTTTTGATTTCTTATAATTCCACTTTTTGCATATCAGTAAAATTTTTCTTGCTTCGTGAATTAATGATAACGTTGTCGATTACTTCGCATAAAACATGGAATACTTCTTGAGCGTTTAAATTGTCTGTGTCTAGAATTAGATGGAAAGGTTTGAAATCTTCTCCTAAACAGAAACCATAAAGCTTTTTGTAAATTGCTTTTGTCTTTTTCTCCTTGTTTTCCAACGCTTCTAAGGCTTCTTTAAGGCTTATCTTGTCTCTTTTAGCTATTCTTGCCGCCCTCTTTTCAGGAGACGCTTCCAACCATATTTTGAAACCTTTCTTCATAAGCCATGGCATTGTCCAGCTATCTAAAACTACGTTTCCTTGCTCTGCAAACTCCAAAAGTTTTTTGTCAACTACTTCATCGAACTTTGGGTCTTTTTCTCTTTTTTCTAAAAAGCGCATTCCTTCCTTTTGTTCCCACCATCCATGATTAATGGGTTTATAGCCTTCTTCTATGGCTAGGGTTTTTAGTGCATCTCCACCTGAATAGTATTTGAGTTTATATTTTTGGGCGATTTTCTTTGCAACCGTGCTTTTTCCGCTCCCAGCCATTCCGCAGATACAAATCACTATAGGTTTATTGATTTTTCCTTTTACATTCATTAGGTATGCCTCAAAAATTGTTGCCTAAAAGATTCTTACGGTCTGCTTTAAAGAGTTCTTAAGGCAGTTGTGGCATATTTTTCCGCCGTAAGGTCGACAAATTCTTTTTTTGCTACGATTCAGTTTGCGCATTCTTGCTGGAGTGCGATGCCCTATTCCTGCTAAAAGTTTATTACATAATACGCATGAAAGTGGCGAAATGTCCTTTGTTTTATAATGAATGCGGGTTTCACCGCCTGGTATTTTCACTTTCAAGCGTTTTTTGCTGCGTGTCCGTAAATGAGGTTGTGGCATTGTTTCAACTTTCCTATTCTATTGGCATTATGCCTAACAGACGATTTGCAAACGTGCCAAAAAGGAAGGAGCAGATGAAATACCACCAGAATACTTGTGCTTTACCGATTATTGGAATGTATGCAACAATGTTAGCTCCGTACAGTGGCCATAATACAAAAACCCAGATGAAGATGTAGCTGAAGGAGAGCACCATTAATATTACTTGAGGTTTAGCCATTTTTTTCTGCATATTGAGGATTTGAGGTTCCTTTTTTTTCAATTTTTCCAGAAGTTTTTTGTCGCCTTTACGAAGCGCTTGAGTTGTTTGAGAACGGTATTCTGCAATTTCTTTTTGCATTACTAGATATTGTTTCCAGCCTACAAAACGACTTATTAAGAGGCGATTAAGAGAAGAGTTGGCAAAGGAGATAAGCATGCAAAGTAACATTATTACGATTGGAGCAAGCGGTATTTGTGTAATCATTTCAATCATTTCTGTACTCATCATATTCCTCTACCATAAAGTTTCTAACAATTTTCTTTGTTTCATTCCCACTAATAACTATTTTCGCCTACCAGGCTATTCTCCGAATAATCGTCTAAGGGCTGGATACATTTCGCTGGCTCTTTCACGCATTAATGTCTCATAATACTGATAAATTATTCCCACAGAAAGCAGAATACCCATTCCAGAACCGAAAACTCCAAAGAAATCTGAAATGCCTGCAATAAGCGCCACAATTATTCCACCAAGAATTGTTACCGTAGGTATGTAGCGTTTAAGAATGGGTTCGATAGCTTTTCCAGAGCGTCTGTAACCAGGAATCTGCATGCCAGAGTCAACAAGTTGTTTAGATATTGTTGACGGCCCTAAGCCACCAACTTCAATCCACGTGAGTGAAAAGACTATGCAGAAAGCGACAAGAATTATCAAGTAGCCTATAGCCCTATCTGGGTGTGCTGCAACATCTGCAATGCTGTGGGGTGCAGTTACATAATATACAAGCCCTCCGACGGGTTCCAGTGTTGGGTCGCCGCCTCCAGGTGGAGTTTTCCATTCATACATTCCTAGAAGATTAAGCCAGAAGTTTGTGTTGCTTCGATTGTACGAGTTCCAAAAGAGTTGCGAAAATAGATAGATGTTAGCGAAAAGAGCAGATGCAAAAATTACTGGCAGATTGGATACATAGAGAAGTTTTATTGGATATCTACTTCGGAAACCCTTATAACCAGCATAAGATATTGGCAACTCCACTCTCACTCCTTCCATATAGATTATTATGAGAAAGGCAACAATTGTGGCTATCAATCCGACCAAGGATGGGTAAGGACCATAGCCAAGTATCCACGTAGTCCATGTCATCGGCTCAACACGATTCAAAACAGCTGCGAGAGAACCAACAAATAAGCCAGTTCCAGGACTAAACATTTGCCAGAAAATCTGTTGTGCAACACCAGCCATGATAAAAAGGCTTATTCCACTGCCGAACCCCCAGCCCTTTTGAACAAGCTCATCTAATAATATAACGACTATTCCAGCTGCTAAGAGTTGCAGTAAAATAATGATGGCTGTTGTTCCAGGTAACGTGCCGCCTTCTGGCGGGTTGTACATTCCGCCGATTATGTAGGCTGATGCTTGGACGCCAGTAAGGACTATTGAGAAGACTTTGCTTGCTGTTGTGAACAAACCTCTGTCTTCAGGATTTGACATGTCACATTGTATCATAGCCGAACCAACTAAAAGCTGCAGTATTAGCCCTGCGGTAACTATTGGACCTATTCCAAGTTCCATAAGAGTCCCACGACTGGAAGCAAAAATTACTCTCAAGGCACTAAGCCTTTCCTCCACTGAGCCTGGGATGCCAAAAAGACTGATTTCTGACATTACCAGGTAGATTATTAGGACAAGCGCTGTCCAAAAGAGTTTTTCATTGAATCGCACTCTGCGCTCTGGAGCCTTAATTTCTGGAATAATTCTTGCAATGGGTTTGAATAGGCTTAAAAATCTTCCAGCCATGGTTCAACGGTTACTCTCCAGTTTCTTGAAGTTTCACTAATATTTGTCCACCGGCTTCTTTAATCTTTTCAGCTGCAGGCTTGGAACACGATGCTACTTTAACTATTAATGGTTTTGTAATCTTTCCTGTGCCCAGAAGTTTAGTGTAACCAAGGCTTTCTAAATCAATGAACAAATTGCCATTCTTTTTCTCTGTTGAAATTTTTTCGGCTATTTCGTCAAGTCTTCCGACATTTATAACATTATGTTTTTTTCCAAGTCTTCTAGGCGAAACGAACCCTTTCTTACCGAAGTATTCAGGCTCATATCTTATTACATAAGACCATAAATGCTTATGACGCCCGACGTTTCGCATTCCTTTAGAACCTGATTTCCTATGTTGACCTACTCTACCATAGCCTTGGGTTCTTGAACCCCGCTTCTTTCGGATTTTTCTGAGCTTATGAGGCATTTTCTAACCCTGCTATTCTATCTACGGCTTTTTCTTTTGCAATCTTTTTTAATCGAACCTCAAGCACTCCATTTTTATATGCTGTACGCATGCTGCTCGGTATCACTTCCGTGGGAAGATTTAAACTTTTATGGTATTTTCTATCCAAAGCCTCAGCAGACAATGTTAAACGTTGATTTTTTACATGAGCTTTTAAATCTTCCTTACTGAAGCCTGCAAACTCGGCGACAACTATCACTTCATTGTTTTCTTCTAGAATGTCAATCAACGGCTCAGGCTCTCTCAATTCTCTTTTTCTGTAAATTTTCGGAACAGCATAGGCGAAAGGACGAGAATGCCCCTTCATTTTCAAATTTTTGATGCGGAATATTTTAGGCACTTTTTTGTTTTCACTTCTTTTTAATGGTTTGAAAGTTTTAAATTTTTTCAGGTTTTTTTTAGTTCTCCGCCACTTCGCGCTCAATGTTCCTTTCTCCTCGGATACAATGGCATCTCAGAAGAGGTTATAAAACGTATCGCAAATAAAGATGTTAAAAACAAGTGCTTAAAACATTCGTTTTATAAGTTCTGTGATTTTCTCTCCTCTGTATCCTAACTCTCCGCCCATGCCATAGCTCTTTTTTATTTTCCCTTTGAAACCTTTAGTTGGCGGGTGCAACTTAAAAACTGGTTGCACATTTGGCAATTTCCAATATTCCACATAACAATGGAAAATCGCCTCTGCAAGCTCATCTACCAATTTGAAGCCCACGCTCTGTGCATATTCGTCGGTTAATTTCTTGCCTCCAACAAGTCTTCCTTTTTCTTTTACTAGCATTTGCACAGCTTCTTTCGAAATTTCACCCCACGTAACAAAATGTTGTGCAGTTTTCAGCATCCCGAGAAATGAGGGACGGTTGTCGATTAGCACTGCATAATTATTTCTTGTCAAATGAAGCATCTGCAAAGTTTCCCTAACCTCTCGAGAGGCACTAATTGTTCCGCGAATCCTTACCGCGCAAATACATTTACGTTCCTTAGTTTCAGTCACCTATTTCACCCAATCAACAGGAGTTATAAGGCTGTAAGTTTCCTTTACAGCGTCAAAAATTGCATAAGCGAAAGAAGGGATAGTCCTTGTAGAACCATAGCTTCTTGTCCAACAATCTTTAATACCAGCAAGATTCAAAATCACTTTTGCAACCTCGCTTGCAACCAAACCTAAACCACGAGGTCCAGGAAGAATGACTATTTTTACGCCGCCACACTTTCCTTCAACTTGAAACGGCACCGAATGAGGTTTTCCACAACCACATTCCCAACTTCCACATCCTCGTCTTACTGGGACAATCTTCAAGCGAGCGTCTGTGGAAGCTTTTTCTATGGCGGTTCGCACTTGGCTTGCTTTTCCCGCTCCTAAACCTATGTAGCCATCTCTATTTCCAACAGCAACTATAGCTTTAAATCTCGATTTTTCGCCTGCATCTGTCTGTTTTTGAACTAAGTTAATGTTTATTACTTCTTCCTGTAAATCAGGAAGCAATGCATCAACAATCTGAGGTTCGCGTAATTGCAATCCACCCATAAAAACTTCTTCAATAGATGTAATTCTACCCTCTTGAATCATTTTTCCAAGGCGGGTTTTAGGAACCCACTGCTCTAGACTTTCTGATTTTTCTCTTCTGGCAGTCACTTTTTACTACCTCCACCTTTAAACGCCCCCAAAATTTGAGTTTTTATTTTTGCAAAGTGTTTAGGAAGAGTTTCTGGGGATAGTTTTTGTTCCAAATATTTTGAAAATTTAGATTGATATTCCTCTGGATTAGAGGTTAAGCTTTCTGCATATTGTGCTATATGTTCGCCTTCTATTCTCTTTTCATCAGGCAGTTTCTCCTCACCATGCGGCACATCTATTCCAGCGTCTAGAACACCTTTTAAAACAGCAAAAACTCTTGCACTTTTTGAAGGTGAATGTAACCCTATATCCAGAATAGCCTCGTTTATGCCTTCGGCTTTAGCTTTTAGCCCACATAGAAGCCCAGTCAAGTATGCGGCTGGAATGTTTCCTTTAGGCGCTTTCCATTCATGATTTCCCAATTCCCTACTGTGAGCAGAAACAAGAACCTCATCTCCATGAGGCTTCGCGGTAATTATCTGGGCAATTATATTTTTAATGGTGCCACGCACTACTAATCGCGGTTTTCCAGACAACACTAAGGCTTTTCTTGCCTTATAGTTCGTTTTTCCTTCCCTTCTTCGTCTGAATTGAACACAATAGCGAGAGTTTTTAGCCATTAACGTTTCCTCCAAAGCTCATGTGCTTTCAGATAACGCTCTAAATCAGCAACAGACGCAAATTTTCCACTGCTTGCCATCCTGTACAATTTTCGATAATTATCTTCCGAAATGACCTTGTTTGCCTTTAATTCACGAAGCCTCTTTCTCAAAGCTCGAATCCTACTCATCCACGCCTCTTTCTTAGAAATCTTTGCATGTCCCGACCCTGTTCTGCTACCTGGTCCATATCGCCTTCTTTTCTTTTTCTTTTCGTGTATAATTCGTGCTCTTGCATGGCTGATGCCTTTTTCAGGCAACGGTTTTATGATGCCTTCATGGATTAGTTTTTTGATCTCATCTCGCGTCATTGCTACTTCTGCATCGTCTGTCTTTTCTGGGTCTATCCACACGCGGTTTTGTCCAACTTTCAGTATTTTCGCTGCTAAACGCCGCTGACTTTTAAGATTCGCCATCGCTCTCTTCTTCTCCCTTTGTTTTAGTTTGTTTTGGTTTTTCCTTTCCTTTTTCTACTTCTTCTCTTTCTTCAAGTTTCTCTTCTTCTTTTTTAGTAATTTCTTTAACTTCTCCAAGATTCAGAATCTTTAGCTTCTTTCTTTTGGCTTCAACAATAATTTTAGCTCTTTTCCTCTTTCCAACAGTATGGGCAATCCTTATGGCTTCGGTTTTCGGGTCTACTCCCTTAAGATCCTTAGTGTTATACACCAAAACTTCTTTGTAACCAGATGGATGAAGCCCTCTGGCAACTTTTGGTCCTCTATACCCAACACTTGCGGTTAGTGGCCATCCTTTAATTTTTCTTCGCATTTTATTGTCTAATCCCCGTGGTCTGCGCCAATTTTCTTTCAAACGCTTATACCGCCAGCTTTCCTGTCTGACAAATTTTGGTTTGCTCTTTTTCACGCGTTCTCTGAGTTCTAATGCCTTATTTGCAGCAGCAGTTTCTAACTTTTTCATTCTTCCATTCCCTCACTTCGCTCATATACATATATGCCGTCTAAGAAAACACGAGGGTCCTTCCTTTTCACTTTGGTTGCTTGTTCAATATTTGCAGCAGTCTGGCTTACATCTTCTAGATTCACACCTTGAATGATTATGTCTTCGGTTTGAATTGTGACTTTAGGGTTACCAATTATCTTGGCCTTTCTTGGATTTCGTTCTCCAGTGAAATTTTCAATTAAAATTGTTTTGTCTTTCACTTTAATTGAAATTGGAAAGTGCGAAAACACTATTTTGAGCTTATAAGTGAAGCCTTTTCTAACCCCTATGATCATATTTTGGATATGCGAACAAATTGTGCCAACCATGGCTGTTTCTTTTTTACTTGGCCATTCAGCCCAGACTCGAATGTTATTCCCGTTAAGTTCAAAGGATATGGGGGCGTAAGAGAAATCACGAGTTAACATGCTTTTTACACCTTTAACTGTGACTTTTTTTCCTTCGATAGTCACTTCTACGTCATCAGGTATCTGGATAGTTCTTGAAATTTCTATTGCCCGCATTTTAAAGCCCCACTTTTAATAAACGAATGCTAATAATTTTCCTCCAATGCGCTTTTCCTTAGCTTCTCTATGTGATAGCACTCCTTTAGATGTTGAAACTACCAATATGCCTACATCTCTTGATGGAAGAAACTTTTTCTCCCATTCTTCAAACTTTTCTATTTTAACAGAAAAGCTCGGTCTGATGGCTCCACACTTGTTTATTCTGCCCAAAAGTTGCACTTTGAACTTTCCAGAGCGGCCGTCATCAATGAATTCAAATTCTCCAATGTAGCCATTTAGCTGTATAATTCTCAAGATTCTGCCCAAAAGTTTAGAGGCTGGACTAATTATGCATTCACGAGTGTTGCGCATTTCATTATTCATGATTGTTGTTAAACCATTGGCCAGTGTATCCATCGCATTTTCCTCGTTATTCATACTTTTTGAAGCCAAGTTTTTTGGCTACTTCTCTAAAACAATGCCGACATAAATATAAATTATAACGCCGAATAACAGGACCATAAGACCCGCATCTACTGCATGGTCTTGCACCTTTACCATATTTTACTTCTTTTTTTGGTTTTTGTTTGCCCATTTATATCCTCCATTTACACAATTTCAATCCCTAAAGCTATTTTTGCGAATATCATGGCTTCCCCTGGCTTTAAAATATGTTTAGAGCCAATTTTTGCTTTCTTTCTATGTCGGTTCTTCACGCGATATCCACAACGGCTAAGAGAGACGCAGACATCCATACCAAATATGCCTATGTCAGGATCATATTTCACGCCTGGAATTTCGATATGTTCTTTTATGCCAAAAGAGAAGTTGCCGTTTCTGTCGAAACTTTCTTTAGAAATTTTGTTGTCGATTATAGGTAAGACTTTCTTCAAAAACTCCAATGCATTTTCATCTCTAAGCGTCACGATGCACGCTATAGGTTCGCCTCTTCTAATTCCAAAATCTCTTATAGTCTTCTTGGCTTTTCTCTTACAGGGAGTTTGATTCGTTAGATCTTTTAAAACGTTTGCAGCCTTTTCTAGGGGTTCACCAGATTTTCCGACACTAATGTTGACAACAACTTTCTCTATTTTCGGTTTGAGCATGGGCTGGTCTTCCCATGCTTTGCAGATTTCATCTTCAGACGACATTGGACGACCCCATTAGTGATATAAGTGGTTGAGTCTCACCTATTGCGAAAACGAAGTTCAAGATTGTTTGATAACGATTGCCTCCCATGTCTTCAATAGTTACAAAAGCGTTTCTATGTTTCTTCGACTCAGCACTTTCAATTTCCACTATTCTACCATATTTCCCAATGTTTTTTCCACCAGTTATAATCGCGAAATAATTTTCTTTCATTTTTATATGTTCCAATATTTGTCTTTCTGGAAGACTTATTTTTACGGTGTCAAAAGACTTGTAAACATCTTGTGGATTATTTGGGTCAAGTTTCACTAAAATGTTTGAGCCATCATGAAGATTTAATTGTATATGCCCGCTTTTCACAATGGTTCTATTTTCAATTCTGCACAGTTTAAAAGCGGCTTCTTCTTTGGTGATTGGATGGAGAATTAGACCCTTTTCAGAAGGTAATACGCGAAAGTCTTTATTGGCATCTGGAATTGAAACAGTATCCATTAAGCCCACAGGAAAATTGTCCTCACGCCTAATTCTGCCATCTACATACACTTTTCCCTGAGAAACGATTGTTTTAGCTTCTTTCCTTGTATGTGCAAAACCAAGAATATCCCGTAAAACCATTGCTAACGGTAGGCAGTTTTGAAGAGAATGAGGTCCTGGAGCAGGATTTACAACCCATGTGAATTCTTTTCTGTGAATTGGCCAGAATCTGGGTGCTGGCTTGCGTTTTAACCCTGATGACCCTCCTTTCTTACCCATGATTTATGTTCCTCCCTCAGTTTTTTTTGCAATTTTTCTTTTGGCTTTCGGTTTCTTTGCCTTTGGTTTCTTTTCCTTTTTGACCTCTGCAACTCTCTCCGTCACTTTTTCTGCTGGCGGCTTTTTTGGTGCTTTCTTTCTTCTTTTTGGTTTCTTTTCCAGAGGTTTCTCTTCAACTACTTCTTCTTTTATCTCTGTAACTTCTTTTGCGAGTTTCTCTGCGACCTTTTCTTTTTTGCCTACAACTTTTTTCCTCTCTAAGATTCGCTTTCGCCACTTATCTTCTAGATTTAGGCGTGTAATCATAACTTTTGACGGGTGAATTGGAACAAATATTGTTGTCCCATCAACTTTTTCTCTTGTCAAGCCTTCAACATAAATTCTATATTTTGCTCTGTCAACACGGGTGATTTTTCCTTCAATTCCCTTGTGGTCGCCTCTCATAATGCGAACCGAGTCGCCGCTTCTGACGGGAAGAGTTTTTACGCTATGCGAAGTTCTAAGTTCAGGTGAAAGGGGTGCAGCAAAAAGCTTATAACGTGTGTGGTCTGGCGCTTGATATATCATTTTTCTTTGTTTTGTCGGTTTCATTGTTTCCATGCTTTTTCTCCACCTATATGATTATGCTGGCGGCACTGGCTATTCTCGGCCATCTTTCAGCAGCCTCCTTCGCTACTGGTCCACGAATTTCTGAACCTTTCATCTCTCCTTCTGGAGTTATTATTACTGCAGCATTATCTTCAAATTGAACCCAAATTCCCTCGGATCTTCGGAATGGTCGTTTTTGTCTCACAATTACCGCTTGGAAGATTTTTTTACGCATGTCTGGTGTTCCTTGTCTAACAGAAACAGTGATTTGGTCGCCTACAGTGGCGGATGGGACGCGGCGCAATCTTCCCTTATAGCCCATGACTTGAACAAGCCGTAATTCTCTAGCGCCTGTATTGTCAGTGCATCTTAAAACTGAACCTGCAGACAGTCCTTTTGAGAGTTTGGGACTTTGTCCTATCATTCCTTTCGCGACTAATGCTCTCTGTTTTGCTTTTGCTGCCATCTTACCGTTCCTCCAGTTTTTCAACAATGACGAAGGACACGGTTTTGCTTATCGGTCGGCACTCTGCTATTATCACTCTGTCTCCTTCTTCAGCGCTTATGCAGGGCGGGTTATGGGAGGGAATGCGACTGTGTCTTCTTTCGTACCGCATGAATTTTGAAACATAGCGAAGATAATCACGTTTCACGATTGCTGTTTTATCCATTTTTGCGCTGACAACCGACCCTTCTAATACGCGACCTCGTATTGGAAGTTCGCCATGGAAGGGACAATTTCTATCCGTGCAGGATTTTTTGGGTTTTTTAAAAGTCAGCGACATTACCACAGCCTCCTGACATGTTTCTTGAGGCGGTCTTCAGGTCTTCCGACAAGAATTTTTCCGTCAATTTCAACGACTGTTCCATCGGGAAAACGGAAATGAAAAATTGCAGAGTCTTTTATGACTCTTTTTCTTTTTCCTTGATGTAAGATTGTGAATGTATTTCGTGTTTCATCTATTATTTTACCTGATATTCCCACATAACTTGGATGTTTGCTTTTGGAAACTTTGGCTTCGGTTCCAATGAATTCGTAGCGGATTAAGTCTGGCGTCACTTTCATTTTTCTTTCCCCTTAGTCTTCTTTTTTCCGAGTTTAATTGCTTCTTCTTTATCTATTGTCAGTATGCGGGCGATTGTCTTTCGAAGCTCTTTTATCCTTGCCGGATTTTCGATAGTGCCTCCTGCTTCAATCATGGTTTTTAATCTGAGAAGTTCTGTTTTGAATTCGCCTAGTCTTTTCATTCTTTCCTCAGAAGACATGCCCCGTATTTCTTTCACTCGTAATATTGGCATTTACTCATTTTCCTCCGCTTTTTCGCTTGGTTCTTCGGTTTCTTCTTCTCGCATTGCTTTTTCGGTAGCTACTTCCATAGTCTCTTCTGCAGGCGGAGTTTCTCCGACAATTTGGATTTTGTCAGGAAAAATTGCATCTGGGGGCATAATCTTAACTTTTATACCGAAAATGCCAGGTTTTAGTTGAACATGAACTTCGGCTTTTCGAAGGTACTTTCTTGGCGGTTCTCCACATCTTGGCAAGTACCCTGCGCGGAATTTTTCAAATCTCGCCCTTTCAGTTCTTAGTTTGCCGCTTATGATTATTTCTGCTCCTAAGGCTCCAGCTTCCATGACTTGACTTAGAGCCCAAAATCCAGCGCGTCTAAAATGTATGCCTCTTTGTAGTGCAGAGGCAACACGTGAGGCAACAACATAAGCGTTAAATTCGGGAATTTCAATTTCAGAAACAGAAATTTGTGGGTTTGAAACTTTGAAATTTTCTTCTAGGATATTTGCAAGTTCTTTTATGGTTTCTCCACCGCGTCCTATGACTAAGCCTGGACGCATGACGTAGATTACTATGTGTGTTCCAAGTGGGGTTTTTGATATTGTTACTCCGCCATAACCAGCTTTTTCAAGTTTTTTCTGAAGAAATTCGTCGATTTCTGTCTTTTTTCGGGATTCAATTATAAAATGTTTCACGGTAGACATTATGCTTCTTCTCCTGCTTCAGATTGCTCTTCCAAAGCTATTTCAATGTGACATAAAGTTTGGAATTTTGGTGTGGCTCTTCCCTGTGCTCTTGGTGTGAAACGTTTTACCTTGACTCCTGGATATGCGGATGCGTGAATAATGCGAAGTCTTTCAGTGTCTAAGCCTTTGTTTTCTGCGTTTGCTTCTGCTCCTTCTATAACCTTTAAAACATGTTTCGCAGCTTTTACAGGATATTTACCTGCATAAGCTTTTTCCAATCCGTGGCGATGCCCTGCTTTCTTTTTGAATCTTCTGAATGGAACAGCCTTTTTTTTATTCATAACATCTTTGAGATATTGTTTTGCTTGAGTGAGCATCATTCCCTTAATTGTTTTGCACACTTCGCGGGCTGGTTTATGGGATACTCTAACCTCTCGTCCACTTGCCTTAACAGTTTTTTCTGGATCTAATTCTTCTTCTGTGATGGAGTATCCCCATTTTGGCACTTGTATTCTCTCCAACTGTGCAAATGAACAGCGTATTAGCGATTTATATGGTTTTCCTTTAACCTAAACAATTTCTAGACCAGACTAGACTTTCTATTTGCCTCTACTTTGTTTCAATAGGTCTTCTTTTCATATCTTGGAAGAACCGGATTATTCACGCAAAGTTTCGCTCAAGATTTTTGGCTTGTAAAAAAGTAAGATTACTCCAGTTAATGCAAGGGTTATACCTATTATTTGTGATGTCTCAAATTTTTCTCTAAGAATAGTTACAGAAAAAACTGCTGTGGATAATGGCTCTATAACTGAGATTATGCTTCCTTTAGAGGATGCTACATGCTTTAATGCATAAGAGTATAGAAGATATGCTAGCAGTGATGGAAACCAAGCTATTGTAAATATTAAAAGCCAAAGTTGTTGAGGATAATTGGCAATTTCAAAACAAGATGGAAAGATTATCGGAGCCAACGCTATTGCGCCTATTGTGTCGCCATATAGGATTAGAGTCCAGTTTGTGTAGCGTTTTCTTAATTCTTTAGTAATGAAAAAGTAGATGACAAAAAAGATGCTTGACATTATTCCAAACATTATTCCAAAGAAGCTGGTGCTCAACCATGAGGCTTCATAGGCTTTTACAACGAGTATGACGCCTGAAAATGTTAGGATTACAGCCAGTATTGTTGAAAATATGATTTTTTCCTTAAGAACAAGTGAGGCAAAAATTGTGACGAAAATGGGATAAGTGTAGAAAAGCACTGCCGCTATGGTTGCTGTTGTTAAGTCGATTGCGTAGAAATAGGTTAGTCTTTGAAGAGCGGTTGCCAGAAGCCCAAGAATTAAAAATTTTGGTAAATCTTTCTTTTGAATTCTGAATAATTCTTTTTTAAGCAAGGCTATGGGTATGAGGATTGTTAGTGAAGATATGAAGAGTCTTAAGGCGATTAATGTTGCTGGACTAATTTCATATTCAAAGGCAAGTTTTCCAAAAATTCCCATAGTTCCCCATATAATAGATGCTGCAGCAATCAGAAGATATCCATAAGATTCCTTCATAGCTTGCAAGAAAATTTTTCTTGCTTAAAAAATTGTTGGGCTACTTTAATGGGTTTTTACGATGCATTTATGTTTAACTATAAGTTACGTATTCAGCATTGAAAGAGAGTGTGAAGCAAAATGGTTGCCGAAAATGGGCATATTACCATGTTGCATGGTGCAGGCGGCACAGTCATGCATGATTTAGTAAAGAACTACATTGTGAAGTATTTTGGCAATTCAGGCAGTGCGGAAGTGTCGCTTGAAGCTTTAGACGACGCGGCAGTAGTAAATGGTATAGTGCTTAAAAGCGATTCACATGCTGTCAAACCAATATTTTTTCCAGGCGGAGATATTGGACGTTTGGCTGTTTCTGGAACAGTCAATGATATAGCGGTTTTAGGCGCTGAGCCATACGCTTTGACTTGTGGCTTTGTTCTGGAAGAAGGCTTGGCATTGGCTGATTTTGAGAGAATTTTGGCTAGTATGCAGCAAACATGCAGAGAAGCTGGGGTAAGCATTGTTACTGGTGACATGAAGGTTGTTGAGAAAGGAAGTTTGGGAGGTTGTGTGGTAAACACTTCTGGAATCGGAAGAAAAACAACTGCATTAGAAAAAAACATCAAGATTGTTGAGCAATTCAGAAGTGATTTCAAAATGCATTGGATTCTCGACTCTAATCTTTGGGCAGGTGATAAGATAATATTGTCAGGAACAGTTGGCGACCATGGCTTAGCCGTGTTATCTGCTCAAGAAGGACTAAGTTTTGGAAGCGGCATTAAATCGGATGTTAAACCATTAAACCGCTTAATTCAACGTTTGCTTGATGAGGTTGGTGGCATAGTTGCAATGAAAGACCCAACTCGTGGTGGTTTAGCTGACGCCTTAAACGAGTTCTGCGAGAAATCTCGTGTCGGCATACTTGTTTATGAAGACAAGATTCCAATAAGAGAGAATGTTCAAGCTGCATGCGAGATGTTGGGTTTGGACCCTCTTGAAATTGGAAATGAAGGGAAGGTAATAATAGGAGTGATAAAGGAAAAAGCAGAAGAAATCTTGGAGCTTTTGAGAAGAACAGATGAAGGAAAAGAAGCAGAGATAATAGGCGAGGCTACAGCGGATTTTGTGGGCGTTGCAATGCAGACTATTGTTGGTGGAAAAAGAATAATTGCCAGACCAGTGGGAGACCCCGTTCCCAGAATTTGTTAGAATTGAATAGTTATGAATGGATAAAGGCTTGAAGTAAGCATTGAACTATGAAAAGTCTTATATGCTAATGGCAATAAACAGCATAACATCAAAAATATGATGTGAAAAAAAGGAGAAGATTATTTGAAAATAAATTACATTGGTCTAATCGGAGCTATACTTGCTTTCATCAGCATAGTCTTGCCA
>Ga0209102_1000270_pt1 | contig 35418 bp, 25 predicted proteins | sample ConPoolayeHmetaG_FD_185483 | JGI IMG/M metagenome (GOLD analysis project Ga0209102, IMG submission 185483) | Hot spring microbial mat communities from California, USA to study Microbial Dark Matter (Phase II) - Cone Pool mat layer H metaG... ...
CGCGTCCACGGCCAGGGAGGCCGCGCGGCGGGTCCCCCGCCGCCGCTCGGTATACTCGATGCGCGCAGGGGCCGAGAGCAGCATCTCCAGGCCGCTCGTGTTCTCGTGTGAGGCGACGACGCGGGAGGCGCACTCACACCACCCGCGGGGAGAACCGAACCCGACCACTACGAGGGTGCCGAGCGGCATGTAGCGCGGCGAGGCCCTCCCGGGGCCGCAGCGAACGGCCAGCGCCTCGGGGCGCACCTCGACGACGGTGGCGGCACACCCCCCTGCCGCCGGCCCTGTGCGCACCGACAGCCGCACCCGCCCGCCTGCCTGCAACTCACCCGGCCAGGCGCAGTCGCCGCTCCTGGCGCCATCCTCGGAACCGGACATGCGCAGGGCCTCCTGCAGCACGGGGCCCAGGGATGCCGTGCACAGCGGCTTGGCAAGACACGCCAGGGCCCTCATCTCGCCCTCCTTGGCCTCGGCGTGCCCAGGCGCGTCCCCGAGGAAGACGACCTGGAAGCACCGGCCGCTCGCCCGTGCGGCCGACACGACCCGGGCCGCATCCACCTCGGGCAGGTCGCGGTCGAGGATCGCCAGGCACACCGGCTCGGAACTGAGGATGGCGAGGGCCGAGCGGCCCTCGTACGCGCGCAGGACCCTCCACCCGGCCGCCTCCAGGTAGGAGGACAGACTCTCATTGCACTGCCGGTCGGCGTCCGCAGCCAGCGCGACAGGGACCTCGGTGCTTGCCACGGTGACGAGACCCCCGCATCCTCTCTGAGGGAGTGCTGTCTGGCTGGTCGCCGACGAGCAATAACCGTGCCAAGCGCCGCTCACGCCCTCAGCAGGCACGGCCGCCGTAGCCTCGCCGCGGCAGACCGTACTTGTCCGCGTAGTAGCGGACCATGCGAGGGGATACGCCCAGGCGCCGCGCCACCGCCGCGGCGTTGCCGCTGAAGCGCTCCAGCGCCTCCCGCAGGCAGGCCGCCCGCGCCGCCTCGTCCATGTCCTGCAGCACGCTCGACTGCCGCCGCCGGCCGGCCCCAGAGTGCAAGCCGCCCGTGACCTTCGCCGCGACGGGCGCCTGCCGCCCGTAGATGGACTCCGGGAGCAGCGAGGGATCCAGCTCCGTCGCCTCAGGATGGGACAGGACCACCGCCCGCTCGATGGCGTTCTCGAGTTCCCGGACATTGCCCGGCCAGGGGTGCCGCTCCAGGAGCCGGATCACCCTCTCCGGCACGCCCAGGGGCTTCCTGCCGTTCGCCCTGGCGTAGGCCTGCGCGAAGTGGTGCGCGGGCGGCGCGATGTCCTCCTGCCGCTCCCGCAGGGGCGGCAGCGTGATCTCCACGACCTTCAGGCGATAGTAGAGGTCCTCGCGGAAGACGCGCTGGCGCACCGCCTCCGCGATGTCCCGGTTGCAGGCGGCCACGATCCGCACATCTACCTGCAGGGTATCGGTCCCACCCACGCGCTCGAACTCGTGCTGCTGGAGCACGCGCAGGAGCTTGACCTGCAGGTCGAGAGGGATGTCAATGATCTCGTCCAGCAGCAGCGTGCCCCCGTTCGCCAGCTCGAAGCGCCCCGGCTTGCGCCGATCCGCCCCTGTGAAGGACCCCTTCTCGTGCCCGAACAGCTCGCTCTCCAGCAGCTCCCGCGACAGCGCGGCGCACGACACCGCCACAAAGGGCCCCTTCCTGCCGCTCATACGGTGGACCGCCCGGGCGAACAGCTCCTTGCCCGTGCCGCTCTCGCCCGTCAGCAGCACCGTCGCCCTCGTCGGCGCCACACGCCCCAGCAGCTCCAGGACCCGACCGAGCCACGGGCCCTGCCCGATGATCCCCAGCTTGGCCGCATCGGCGGTATCCCTCTGCGCCGGAGGGTCTGGCTCGGCGGCCGCGGGGGCCCGCTCGCGCCCCTGGAGCGCCTCGCAGACGACCTGGCGGACCAGGTCCATGTCGAGGGGCTCCTGGAAGTAGTGGTAGGCCCCCTGCTTCAGCGCCTGCACGGCGGTCTCGATGGTCCCGTAGCCCGAGAACAGGATGACAGGCACCCCCGGGCGGACGCGCTTGGCGGCGCGGAGCAGCTCGAAGCCGTCCGACTCGGGAACCAGCAGGCTGGCGATGAGCAGATCCACCTGCCCCGCCTCCAGCGCCTGGCGGGCCCGGAGCCCGTCGGAGGCGACCTCCACCTGGTAGCCGTCTCGCTTGAGGAGGGCGCAGAGGGCCTGGTGGTTGCGGGCCTCCTCGTCAGCGACCAGAATCCGGCCACGCGTCGGCATCTCGCACCACCTTCCGCGTGGAGCCGGTGGCCGCCCGGGCGGGCGCTACGGTGGCTGGAGAGGGGATGGCGCCGGGCTGAGGCGTCGCGGGCCCGCTGGAGGAGAGAAGAGAATCAGGTCGGACTACGTCGGGCGCGACGCCGCCAGGCGGAGATGACGCGCGGCAGACCGAGGGACCGGAGGCGCCTTGCGCCGCAGCCCGCCCTCCGAACGTCCACATCGTCTCCCCGCCGATTCCCAGCAAGCCCCCGCCCCGTGGCCGCCGGTAAGCCATGGCCACAGCTCCACGCATGGCTAGTGTAGCCGACTGCGCTGGAGCTCAGCGGAGAACGAGACCCAAGTCAGCACGAAGCGCAGCACGCCTGGGCACGGGGCTTTCGCGGCTGCGATCTGCTGTCGCTCGGGCTGGGAAGAGGCTGCGGATATCGCGGCAATCGCCTGCAGAGACGACGCCTGGCAGTATAGTGGCATACCTTCTGCATGTCAAGCCCCTGTGTCAATCTGTTTCCAGGTCAGAGCAGGCCCTCGGCCGTCCGCCGGGGCCGTCGTGCGCCGCGCGTGGCACGGTCTGTGCATCCCCTGGGCTGGCGAAGGACATGACCATACCACCGCGGTGGATAGCGTGATGAAAGCGAGCCAAGCGCGATCGCTGGTCGTCATCGTCGTCGCCTGCTTCGTCCTGCTCGGGCTCTGCCCGGCCCAGGCGCCCGCCGAACCGGAGCTGGAGGAACCTGCAGCCCTCGCCGAGGCCGAGGAGGCGGCGCTGGCCGCCCCGGCCGTCGAGGGCACGGCACCTGCAGCCTACCGCATCCGGAGGGGGGACACCCTCTCGATCAGCGTCCTCGGGGCGCCCGAGTACTCCGGCTCCCACTCGGTCCGGGCCGACGGGACCATCCTGTTCTCCGACGACATGGTCGGCGCGGTGGAGGTGGCAGGCAAGACCGCCACCGAGGCCACCGAGACCCTCTCTCGCCAGATCGGCGAGTATGTCAGGAACCCGACCGTGATTCTGACCATCAGCCGTTTCCGAGTCATGGTCATCGGGGACGTCCGCCGGCCGGGCGAGTACGAGATGTCGTCGGGCTCGCGGCTGCTGGACGCCGTCAACCAGGCGGGTGGTGTGCAGGACGAGGAGCGAGACCTCGCCGCCGTCTACCTCACGAAGGCCGACGGCAGCGAGCGCCGCTACAATCTGCGCGACTATCGGCGCCTAGGCGAGGCCGACCAGAACCCACTCCTGGAGCCAGGGGACCGCGTGTCGGTCGCCAGGGCGGTATCCCGGGCGCGCGATCGGGGTGAGTACAAGGTCTCCGGCGCGGTGAAGAAGCCGGGGCGCTACTGGCTGAAGGATGACGACGACACCCGCCTCTCGGACGCCATCGAGGAGGCGGGCCGCTGGACGGATGACGGGAACCCCCGGTCGGCCCGGCTGGTGCGCGCCGATGGGTCCGAGACCGTGGTTGACCTCACCGCGCTCGACGCCAACCCCCGGAGCGAGCGGAACGCGATCCTCCAGGCCGGCGACGAGCTGATCGTGCCGCGCAACTGCACCGAGGTGAACATCCTGGGCGGGGTCAAGGAGCCTGGGCAGTACATGGTGCCGGCGGGCACGACGCTGCTCGAACTCATCACCACCGCCGGGGGACTCAAGGACAACGCCATCCTCGACGGGTGCGCGGTGGTGCGATCCGACCCGCCGGTGCGCATCCCCGCTGATCTGAAGCGGCTCTTCCAGCATGGTGACATGAGCCAGAACCCGGTGCTGGAGCACCGCGACGTAGTCTTTGTGCCGGAAAGGCCGCCGCAGACGGGCGGCGGGTCGCGAACCAGCATCATCCAGTCCATCACCGACAACGCGTGGCGGTACCTATGGCTGTACCGGTACATTTTCTAGAGCTGGCGAGCCGGCTGCGCGGGAAGCAGGGAGCATGAACGCGCGCGACTTCTGGCGGCTCTATCGCGAGGTCTACCGGCGGCGATGGCTGGTCATTGCGGTCTGCGCCTCCACGCTGACCGTCGTCGCCCTCGGCTGCATCCTCATGCCGCGCTACTACCGAGCATCGGCCTTCGTCATGCCCTCCGAGGCCGCCCTCACCAAGCCGCTCATCCCCGGCCTGGACCACCAGCAACAGGCGGCGCGCGGGCCCGACCCGCGGCGCAAGGACGAGCTCATGGGCACGTTCATCGGGCTCGCCCGCACCTCGGAGGTCCGCCACAACGCCATCCGGTCCCTCGGGCTCAGGATGACCCCGGCCCAGCTTGAGGACCTGGTGAAGGTAGAGCCCGCGGCCGGCAGCATCATCCGGATCACCTGCCTCTCGCGCACCTCCGACGGGGCCGTGGCGCTCGCCAACGCCATCGCTCACGAGTTCGCCCGCTACTACCAGGAGATCGCCAGCCAGCAAGCCAAGCGCAATCGCGAGTTCCTCGAGGGCGAAGTGGCCGCCGCGGCGGCCGACCTGGAGCGCGCCAAGGCCGAACTACAGGCCTTCAAGAGCGCGCAGGGCGAGGCTGCACTGCCGGTCGGAACCGCGGAGAACCCCTTCCTGAGGCAGTTCTACGCCCTCCGCGCTGAGACCGATGCGGCCCGCTCCCGGCTCCGGGAGGTGGAGGGCCGGATCCGCGCGGTGAGGGCCGAGCTCCGGGAGCAGCCGCCTGCCAGGGAGACCGAGACCGCCACCACTGACAACCCCGTGACCCTGGAACTCCAGAGCCGCCTGGCCCAGTTGGAGCGCGATCTGCTCCTCGCACGTGCCCGGTATACAGACAGGCACCGCACGGTTAGAGACCTGGAGACCCAGATCGAGGACGTGCGCGAGCGCCTGGCGCGGGAAGCCGACCGCATGATCACGCGGCGGACGGTCGAGCCGAACCCGACTTACCACAGGTTGCAGGAGCAGCTCGTGGACCTGGAGGCAGAGCGGACGGCGCTCGCCGCGCGCCTGAACTCGCTCGCCGGCGCCATGGCGGACAACGAGCGCCGCGCCGCGCAGCTCGCCGACGCCTCCGTGGCCCTGATGTCGCAGACCCGGGACTACGCCAACGCCGAGACCCGGCACGCCCGGCTGCTCGCCATGCTCGAGGACGCTCGGGTGGAGGAGAAGGTCAGCGCGAGCGCCGGCGAGATACAGATCGTTGACCAGGCCAAGTCGGCTGTCGGCCCGGTCACGAAGAAGGGCCCCTCGGTCATCCAGTTGCTGCTGCTCGGCGTGATCCTGAGCCTCGGGCTCGGGCTGGGCGGCGCGCTGGCGCTCGCTTTCATTGACGACAAGCTCCGGGCGGGCGAGGACCTGCACCGCGAGCTGGAGCTGCCCGTCCCCGCCGTCATACCCGAGCTCACCGCGGAGGCGGACGGCGTTCCGCTCGCCCGCATCACCGAGCTGCGGCCTCTTTCCCCCCACGCCGAGGCGTTCCGCTTCCTGCGCACCGAGCTCGTCCATCAGAACGGCGCGTCCCCCGTGCGCACCCTCATGATCGCCACCGCGAGGCCTGGGCAGGGCGGCTCCACCACCGCCGTCAACCTCGCCACCGCCCTCGCTGAGGTCGGCCACCGCGTCGTCCTCGTGGACGCGGACATGCGCCGCCCCGGCCTGCACGCGTTCTTCGACGAGCCCAACAACGCCGGCCTCACCACGCTCCTCGCCAATGGGAGCGAGGGTGCGGCGAAGGCGCTCCGGCGCACCTCCCTCGAGAACCTGCTCCTTCTGCCGGCCGGGCCGCCGGTGGACAACCCGGCCGCCCTGCTGAGCTCCGGCCGCATGCGTACTCTCCTCGACCGGCTCAAGCAGAACAGCGACTACGTCATCATTGATACGCCCTCGGCCGCCGCGTTCGCCGACGCGGCGCTGCTGGGCCCGCTGGTGGACGGCGTCATCCTCGTCGTCCGCGCCAGCCAGCCCGTGCGCGAGGCGGAGCTGCGCACTAAGCGCCTCTTCCAGAAGGTCGGCGCCAACGTCATCGGCGCGGTGCTCAACCAGGCCCCGGCCGATGCGGTGGACAGCTACTACTTCCACCGGCACTACTACCCCACCACCCGTGCCCTGCCGCCGGGCTCCCCGCCCGGCGCCGGATCGGCGGCCGAGCCCATGCCGGCCGAGGTGCCCGCGCGGCCGAACCCTCCGGCTGAGGACCGCGCCGCCGCGCCTGGCGAGCCTGCTGCCCCACAGCAGGCCGTCGAGGAGATGCCCTCCGCTCCCGGGCGCGCTATCCGCCCCGGCCGTCTGCGCCGCGGCGTCCTTGTGCTTCTCGGCGTCGCGGCTCTCGCGCTCGCCGCAGCGGCCCTGGTCGCCTCGGGCCGGCTGGCCGTCCACCCGCCCGCGGCCCCGGCCGCGGTGGCGCCGGCCCCGGCCGCGCCGGGGCTCAGGGTCATCGCGGTCATCCGGCAGCCGGTCGAGCTCCGCGTCGAGACCGACGGCCGGCTGCTCTACGAGGGCGTCCTCACCGGCGGCCAGCAGATCTGGCAAGCGTCGGAGGAGATCACGCTCTGGGCGAACCGCCCCGCGGCCATCGAGGTCACTGTCAACGGCCGTTCGCTCGGCCCCCTCGGCGAGCCCGGCGACCCGCCGGCCATGCGCCGCTTCACGGCGGCCGAGGAGCAGTCGCCATGATGCCCGCGGGCGCCGTTGAGCCGACTCTCCACACCGGAGAAGCGCCGGTCCCGCACCCGGCGGCGCCCACCCTGAACGCGCTTACGGTTGACCTGGAGGACTGGTTCCAGGTCTCGAACGTGGAGCACATCATCCCGTTCGAGGACTGGCGCAACTGCCGGCCGCGCCTGGTGGAGAACACGCGGCGCCTCCTGGATCTCCTTGCCGCCGCCGGGGTGCGTGCCACCTTCTTCGTCCTGGGCTGGAACGCCGCGCGGTTCCCGCACCTCGTCAGGGAGATACGCGACGCGGGCCATGAGATCGGCTCCCACGGCTACGCCCACCGGCTCGTCTTCGACCAGAGCCCCGAGCAGTTCGCGGCCGACCTCTTCCGCGCGACGCAGTGCATCGGCGAGGCCGCCGGGGTGCGCGCCCGCTGCTACCGCGCGCCCTCGTTCTCGATCACCCCTCGCTCAACCTGGGCCTTCGAGGTCCTCGAGTACGCCGGCTTCGACACCGACTCCAGCGTGTTCCCGATCTACCACGAGCGCTACGGCTTCCTCGGGGCTCCCCGGCTGCCCCACCGGGTGCGCGTCAACGGCTCGGCCGGCATCGTGGAGGTCCCGCCCTCCACCGTGCGCCTGGCAGGGCGGAACTTCCCGTTCGCCGGCGGGGCGTACTTCCGCCTGCTGCCCGAGTGGGCCGTTGAGATGTTCTGTCGCCGCCTGAACGAGCGGGGCGAGCCGGTGGTCTTCTACCTCCACCCCTGGGAGCTCGACCCGGACATCCCGCGCTTCGCGCTGTCTCCCTTCCGCCGGCTGCGCAGCTACGCAAACCTGGAGCACACCCAGGCGCGGATCGCCCGGCTCATTCGCGCCTTCCGCTTCGGCACGCTCTCCGACATGCTCGCCCACAGCCCGGCCTCCGCAGAGTGGACGCCGCCCGGGTCGAACGGCTCCGCTCACTCACCCGCCTCGCCGGTCGCCGCGCGCCCGCCGTCGCTTCAGCTCAGCCTGCTCGACGAGTCGGTCCCGTGGGGTTGATCGCCAGATGGCACAGGCCTCTCACAAGAGCCTTGGGCTGAAGGCAGCGCCCCGCCGGTTCCTGCGCCTTGGGCGCAACGGCGACCCGCGTCAGGAGCGCCGGCGCCGGGTGCTCATCGTCGGGGCCGGCGCGCGGGGGCAGGACATCGCCGCCGAGCTCATGATGGGCCGCACCAATGGGCACTTCGAGGTCGTGGGCTTCGCGGACGACCGCCTCGACCTGCCCCGTCTCGACGGCCTGCCCATCCTGGGGCGCTTCGACCAGGTCCTCGACATCGTCGAGGCCCACCAGGTGGACGAGGTCATCGTCGCCTACATGCCGAGCTGGCAGGAGGACCTCATCAAGCGGACGATGGAGCGGACCGCCTCCCGGGCGCTCCGCATCAAGGTCCTTCCCGGCTTCTACGACGCGATGGTCGGCGACTGCCGCATCGAGCCGGTCGCCGACATCCCCCTCGTGTGCCTCCGGGGAGTCGGGCCGTGCCGCCTCTTTCTGCTCGCCAAGCGGGCCTTCGACATCGTCTTCAGCCTGCTCATGCTCATCCTCTGCCTGCCCCTGGTCTGCCTGGCGGCCGTCGCCATCAAGCTCACCTCCCCCGGCCCCGTGTTCTACAGCCAGGAGCGCTCAGGCCGGGACGGGCGGCCGTTTCGCATCTACAAGCTCCGCAGCATGGTCATTGACGCCGAGCGGGGGACCGGGCCCGTCCTCGCCCACGAGTACGACCAGCGCATCACCCCCGTCGGGCGCTTCCTCCGCCAGACCCGGTTGGACGAGATCCCGCAGTTCTGGAACGTCCTGAAGGGCGAGATGAGCGTCGTCGGGCCCCGGCCCGAGCGCCCCGAGTTCGTCAGCGAGTTCGCCGCCCACATCCCGGGCTACCTGGAGCGGCTCAAGGTCCGCCCCGGCATCACCGGCCTCGCCCAGGTCTACGGCGACTACCTCACCAGCGTCTACCACAAGCTGCGCTACGACTGGATCTACCTCCACCGCATGTCCCTCTGGCACGACCTCCGCATCCTCCTCATGACCGTCGTCACCGTCCTGACACGGGCGGGGACCTGACCGCTTCTCAGCGTCTTGTCACACCGGCGGCAGCCTCTCGCCCGCACCCCGATCTGCGCCGTCCCACAGCCCCTCGTGACCGTCTGACGCCCGTGGCACGACTCTTGCATCCGCCGCCTCGACAGAATGCCGCGCGCTGACATCTGGGTGAAGCTCTGCCGCCGACGTGCGCAAGGAGACACCAGAGTCTCTCCGGGCAGACTCGTAGAGCAAGCCGGCCCCCAGGTCCGCGGGACAGAGCTTCCTCTGTCGGCTAGCACCAGGCGGCAGGGCAGCAGGTGCTTGGGCAAGACACGGCTGGACAACAGGGTGAGTGGGAAGACAGAAGCAGCGAATGGCGTGCATGGCGCCGGCAGCCCTGCCGATGCTGCGACGACGCACGAGCCCGGCCTGCTAGGGGACGTCGGTGCCATCATGGGTCGCCGCGCTCTGGGCCTGCTAATGGGCGCTGGCACCTCGGTCATCACCGCGCGTGCGCTCGGCGCGGCGGGACGAGGGGAGCTGGCCGTGGCCGGGCTCTGGGTCGGGCTGTTCGGCCTCGTGCTCCCGATGAGCATCGGGTACGGCTTCATCTACTACATCGGGCAGCGCAAGCTGTCTCTGTCGGAAGCGCTCTCCAACGGGCTGACGTTCTCCCTCGTCGTCGGTGTGATCGGCGCGCTGCTGGCCTGTGTTGCTGGCATCCTATGGGCAGGACAGGTAATCCGCGGCGTCTGGACGCTCAGTCTGGTGGTGGCGGCAATCGGACTGCCGGCAGGGCTCTTCGGCGAGACAGCCGGACTCTGCCTCACAGGCGCGGGTTTGATCCGACTCAGTGCCCGCGTGGGCGCGATCACCTCCACCACCAGGCTCGCCTTGTGTGCGTTGCTCGTTCTCGGTGTGAGGTGGGGCGTTGTCGGCGCGCTGCTGGCGTTCACGATCAACAACTACGTTGGTTCTGCCCTTATCTTCCTGATGGTGGGCCGCCAGGCGCGTATCCGGCCGGCCCTCGACCTCGCAGCCATCGTCTCCGCGGTGCGCTTTAGCGTCAAGCTCCACTTCGGGTTCATCGCTCAGTTCCTGAACTACCGCCTCGACCAGTTCGTCGTCAACTTCTTCCTGGGGCCTGCCGCGGTGGGCATCTACGGAGTTGCGGTGACCCTCGCGGAGCTCATCTGGCACGTCCCGGGCGCGGTAGGGAATGCTCTATACCCGCGCACCAGCTCCACCAGAAGCGACAGCGCCGAACTGACCGCACGCGCCTGTCGCATGACCATGCTTGTCGTGGGGCTCGCCTGCGTCGTGGCCGCTGTGGCCGGTCCGCCCTTGATACCTCTGGTGTTCGGCGCGGAGTTTGCGTCCGCTGGCCCAGTGCTCTGGGCCCTCTTGCCGGGGGTGTTGGCTCTGAGCGCGGGGAAGGTCGTCGGGCCGTATTTGGTCGGACATGATCGCCCACAGGCCTTGACCTGGGGATCGGTCGCCGCTCTGCTTCTTACTGTCGGCATGGGCCTGCTCCTGATCCCGCAACTGGGCATACTGGGAGCCGGGCTCGTGTCCTCCGCGGCGTACTCGGGCAAGGCGGCAGTATCACTTCTCTGGTACATGAGGACAGCGCGCGCCCCGCTGGCAGCGGCCGTGCTTCCCCGTCGGAGAGACATCACATATCTGGGCTCGGTGTGGCGGCCTCGAAGCGCCCTTAGGGGAACGGCGAGTCCGAAGTAGGTGGCGAGCACGATGCACAGCACAACTGCCAACTGCTGGCGCCGAGTCCGTCGCGGGCGGGACGGCCATGGGCAGCTTGTCAAGGCACCTCGGACGCGACGGGGGAGCAGATGAGGATCCTCATCCACGGGGGAGGCTTCGTGAACAAGGGCGCCGAGGCGATGGTCCTGACCGCCCAGCGCGAGCTGGCGAGGCGCGTGCCGCGGGCCAGGTTCCTAGTGCCTGCCTCCCCAGATGCTGCGCGCCTAGTCGAGAGCGAGAACTGCGAACCCGTCCTTGGGCACCGCACGACTGCTGGCAAAGTGGTCTGCCTAGTTGCTGGTGCGCTTACGTCCAGACGCCTGGCGCGGGTGGCCGTAGAGAGCCCCAGAGATGTGCCCTCGCTCCGGCATATAGTCCGATGTCGAGCGGACGCCATGGTTGACGTGAGTGGGTTCGCCATAGGCGATCGGTTTCCGGGTTCGGCGAGATACCACCTTCACCTAATGGAATGCCTCAACGGCGTGCGAGCGAGGTCAGTCGTCTACCTTCCTCAGGCCTGGGGCCCCTTCTCCAATCCCCACGTGGTGGAGCCCGCGGCCCAGGTCTGCCGGCTAGCGCGGGCCATCTACGCGCGGGACAGGCAGTCACACGCCTACCTGCAGAACCTTCCTGGAAGGCCTGATGGGAAGCTCCACCTGGGCTCGGACGTAGCGTTCCGATTCCAGGGAGCTGCCTCCGAGGAGGGACGGGCACTGCTCGTCGGCGTTGGCGTCTCGCCCCACGCGGGTCCGGTGATCGGCATCGTCCCGAACATGCGCGTGTACGAACGCACCGAGGGGAAGGGCCCCGCAAACAGATACGTACAACTCCTGGCCGCTGTGGCCGCGTTCTGCTCAGGTCGGCTGGGGGCCCAGCTGGCCCTGATACCGCACGAGATCCGATCAGGTGCGTCCAGGGATGACCGCTACCTGTGCTCACTCGTGCAGGAGGCGGCGGGAAACGGCCGGGTCTTCGCGATGACCGGAGACTACACCGCGGCCGAGGTCAAGTCGGTCATTGGGCACGTGGAGCTGCTCATCAGCTCACGCTACCACGCCACCATCGCTGCGCTGTCGCAGCGCATCCCTGCGGTGGTCGTGGGCTGGGCACACAAGTACGACGAGCTGATGCGAGACGTTGGGCTCGGTGAGTATGTACTGCAGTGCAAGACTGCCGACCAGGACTCACTACTGCCCCTCGTCAAGCAGGCGTGGCAGCGTCGGCGCGAGCTGGCCGAGGTGCTAGAGAGCACGGTGCCCCCGATGGAGAAGTCGGCCGACGCGGTGTTCGATCACACGGCTGAGCTGCTCTTGGAGTGTCGCTGGTGAGCGCCGTTCGCAACATGGAGGCAGTAGTCGAGGCGTTGCTATGCACAGGATGCGGCGCCTGTGCCGGCATATGTCCGGAGGGCGCTGTGACGATGGCAGAGACGCCGGGAGGCTTGCTCTGGCCTAGGGTAGACAACGGAAGGTGCACACATTGTGGCCTCTGCACGGCTATCTGTCCGGGCACGCACCTGGAGAAAGGGCTGCTCCCTGCTGAGGCCGACCCCTTCGAGGGCGCCGTTGTAGCCGCTTACCGGGGCCAGGCCACAGACCAGCATGTGCTCTGGTCGGGAGCGAGCGGAGGCGTCGCTACGGCCATCTTGCTGGCTGCGCTCGACGCCGAGCTCATCCAAGCAGCTGTGGTGACCGGGTGGAGGCCGGACGCTCCGACTCGGCCACTCACGCTGGTGACCTCTGACAGTGAGGTCGTGAAGGCTGCCCAAGGCTCCAGATACTGCCCCACGCCCGCCATGGCCGAGGTCATGCGTGCTCTCAAGCCGGGCACCTCACTTGCTTTTTCGGGCCTGCCGTGCCATGTTCACGCCCTTCGTAATGCACAACGGCGCGTTGCCGCGTTGCGGGACGTTACCGTGTATGCGGTAGGGCTCATCTGCGAGGGCGTGCTATCCTACCACGCCGCTCACTACTTGGTGTCACGCTCCGGAGTGGATCGCAGCGCCGTCTCGCACTTCGCCTATAGAAGCAAGCGCTGGCGGGGATGGCCCGGGGACACGCTGGTCTGTGATGCACACGGGACAGAACACTGGCTGCCGCGCGAGGTCCGCATGGGGTGCAAGGAGGCCTTCCGGCCGCCCAGGTGCCGTCTGTGCTTCGATAAGATGAATGTACTGGCAGATGTCACACTTGGCGACGGGTACAACCTGGTGACGGACGAGGCCGGCGTCTCCGCAGTGCTCGTGAGGACCGCGCAGGGCGCGCGGCTCATCAAGTGCGCCACCAGGGCGCAGGCGGTCCAGCTGGAGCCAGTGTCTCCCCAGAGCATCCTCCAGGGTCAGGGCATCCCCCGCAAGCGTCAGGAGTGGGCGGCGTACTGCCAGGTCTGGGCGGAGATGGGGCACCAGCTACCTGAGCACGGGGTTGGCGAGCGCTGGCACTCCACTGCCCCGCGCGCGAGCCTGAGGCAGGCGCGTCGGCACATGGAATGGTCGCTTCTCATGGCCCAGTGCGACTCGGCGAAAGAGTTTGCCAGAGGTGCGCGCAGGCGACTTGCCCGCTCCAGGCTCGCCGGTGCCCTGTCGCCGAGTCACTGCTCCGAGACGGCACGCCGCCTGCTCGGCAGGGCGTACCGCGCCGCATGTGCTCTCAGTGGGAGCGGGCGCGCGGAGAAGACAACTGCTGCGCAGCCTGACCATCATGGCGCAGGAGACGACGCGGCTCACGCGGGTGGAGCAGGTCCAAGCAAATGGACGGGTGGACAGCCCTGATGCCACGCGTCTCCGTGATCATCCCGACCTACAACCGGGCTCACATCGTGGGCGAGGCGATCGAGAGCGTCCTTGCCCAGAGCTACCGGGACTTCGAGATCATCGTGGTGGACGACGCCTCCACCGACAACACCCACGAGGTCCTCGACGACTACGCGCGTCGGTACCCCGACAGGATCCGGGTTATCTACCGGCAGATCAACGGCGGCACCGGCACCGCCCGCAACGACGGCATCCGCGCCAGCCAAGGCGAGTACATCGCTTTCCTCGACTCGGACGACCTTTACCTGCCCAACAGACTCGAGAGCGCAGTGCGGTTCCTGGACGACCATCCCGAGTACGGGGCGGCGTATGCCGAGGTGAGGCATCTTGGGCTGGGTGCAACGGCATCGTCTGGGCTCTGGGTCGCGGCCCATGGGGGAGGGCGTAGCGGCCGCATCTTCGCGGCACTCTGTGACCATCAGATGATGACGACACCGACGGTCACCATTCGGCGGAGCGCTCTCGAAAGGGCCGGCCCTTTTGACGAGCAGATACTCAGTGGCCAAGACAGCGAAATGTGGTGGCGTGTGGCTCGCGAGACCCCGATCGGCTACGTTGACGCAGTGGTCGCCGCCTTTCGGGCTGCAAGGGGCAGTCTCTGTCGGTCTGGATCGCGCTCGACCGTTCATTGGGTGCGGCTTGGTGACAACGCCCTGCGTTCCTACCGGGGGCTGACTCGCTCAGAACGGCGTGCCCTCCAGGGGTGGTGCTGCAGGGCGCGCATATACCACGCTCTCGCGCTGTGGCGAGAAGGGGACGGCTGGCATGCGCGGGTGAGGCTCTTGCATGAGTCGTGGGTGGCACTGCGTAGCGGACTGCCTCTCTTGGCGTGTGACGCTGCAGTTGCGGCATTAGGCGGGGAGAGGGAGTTGGCCAGGCTCTGGCGCGCGAAGAGGCGCGTGCGAACTGTTATCAGTGCTGCCGCTGCCGTCCTGACATCGTCTCAAGGATGGCTTCCGTGACCCGCGGTTCCGTAGAGACCTTAACCGAGAGCCCTGCCTGGCATCTGTGGACGGCAACGCAGGGGTCGATAACGACAGACGATGGCCGCCACGCTGGCCCAAGGGGGAGTGTCGACGATCGCCGCCCGCGCCTGCTCGTCATCCCCGTCATGCGGAGGTTGCCTGCATGAGCCTCTCGCAGTCCCCGGCCGCCCGCGGCTATCTCGCGCACCTGCGCCGTGGGCCGCTTGTGTGGCCCCGCTGGTTGCTCGCTGCACCGGTGGGTGCTGCCCTTGGGCTGATCGTGCTGACGGCCGAGCCGATGTATGCCATCGGCGCGGCCATCCTGCTTGGCATCGGCGTTGGCGCCTTCTGTCAGCCGCTCGTGGGGGCGGTGGCCTATGTGCTGGTACAGTTCCTGCGTCCCGGTGAGGTGATCCCGGCCCTCGCGGCATTCCGGCCAGAGCGCTTCGTGGTCGCGGTGCTGCTCGTTAGCCTGACGGCGCGCATACTGGTCGCCGAAGGCAAGGGCGCCATAGGCCGGCATCGTCTCCATGCCGCTATGCTCGGATTGTTGCTCGCCCTTGCAGCGAGCATCCCGATGGCGTACTGGAGGTATGGCTCACTTGTTTCCACCGGCGACTTCGCGAAGATGGTCCTGGGCTACTTCCTTCTGGTCGCCATCGTAACTGCCAGGCGGCAGTTCCACCTGGTCTCGTGGGCGTTCCTCCTCTGCACAGGCTATCAGGTCCTCTGGTCCTACCGTGGCTTCGTGACCCACGAGGAGGTCAAGTTCGTTCAGGGCATTGACCGCGCCATCGGCATGACGGACACGTTCGGAGACCCCAACACCCTCGCCGGTCTGTTCATCGCGGGGCTCCCATTCGCGTTCGTCCTGGCGCTCCATGCGCGGCGGATCGTGCCGCGGCTGCTCGCAGGTTCCATCGCGATGCTGATCCTGATCACAGTGCCTCTGACCGGATCCCGCGCCGGGTTCATTGGCCTGGCCGGGGTCCTGGCGCTTCTACCGCTTGCCGGCCGCCGCAGGATGGTCACTGCCGGCGCCATCGTTGTCCTGACAGCGGTGATGTGGATCCTGACCCCGCCTCAGCAGCAGGAGCGGATGCGCTCGATCCTGACCTATACTGAGGAGGTCACCTACCAGACGCGCAGGGCTCACTGGCGGGTTGGGCGGGAGATGTTCCTCGACCACCCGCTGTTCGGCGCGGGTATCGGCAACTTCGGCACCGCCAGCCATGAGCTGTACGGCAGCACTTGGCACAACGCCCACAGCGTCTACTACCAGGTTCTTGGCGAGACGGGGGTCGTAGGCGGCGCCGCGTTTCTGTTCTTCATCGTCGCTGTGCTGGGGACACAGAGTGCGATCCGCCGGCGCCTGAGGGACGCCGGCGGCGAGTGGCGGCTGGAGTACTACCTCGCGTGGGCGATGACCATCGCGATCTGGAGCCGCCTCATCACCGGCCTCGCTGGTCACAACCTCGCCAGCTTCACCTACTACTTCGTCGCCGCCCTGACGGTCATCCTTGATCGGCTCACTCAGACCGAGGCCGTCGCGGCCGGTAAGACCGTGCTAACAGCGGAGCAGGCGGCATGAGCGCGCGGGCTGCCCTGATGCGCTCCCTCGCCTTCCCCGCGGTGGCCTCCTTCTCCGGCAACGGCTTCTGGGGCACGGTGGCGCGGCGGCTTCGGGCGCTCGAGCGGAGCCAGTGGTGGTCGCAAGAGGAGATCGCCGCCCTTCAGCTTGCGCGGGTTCAGGCGCTCGCGGCTCACGCTTTCAGCCATGTGCGGTTCTACAGGGAGCGGTTCAGACAGGCCGGACTCTCGCCACAGGACATCCAGTCGCTCGATGACCTTCGTGCACTGTCGCCGCTGACCCGGGATGACCTGCGCGAGCACGCCAGCAGGCTCATCGCCAACGGATGGGAGACCTGCGTGGTGGAGAACGCCACAGGCGGGTCATGCGGCCGACCGGTGCGGTTCTGCATGGACCGCGACGAGACGGCACTCCGTGCCGCCACGGCCTGGCGCCACAACCGCTGGGCCGCGTGGGATGTCGGTGACCGAGCTGGCGTTATCTGGGGCGCGCCGCGGGACCTGAACGGGTCGCCTGCTCTCCGCGAGCGCGTGGCCTCCGCCCTGCTGACGCCCACGCTCTCCCTCAACGCCTTCGATGTCACTAGTGACGGCCTTCGCCGGTTCGGCCTCGCGCTGCGGCGTTGGCGGGCGCGGGTCGTCTTCGGCTATGCAGGCGCCCTGGCTGAGTTCGCGCGAGTGCTGAGTGATCGCGGCCTGCTCATCCCCTCCCTCCGCTCCATTGTCTCGTCGGCCGAGGCCCTCACACCGGGGAATCGTAGGTTGATCGAGGAGGTCACTGGCTGTCCTGCCTTCGACCGCTATGGGGCGCGCGAAACCGGGCTGATCGCCAGTGAGTGTGAGGTCAGGGACGGCCTACACATTGCCGCCGAAGACGTCTACGTCGAGATCGCCGACCCTGACCAGCAGGGCATAGGGCGTGTCCTGGTGACGAAGCTCAACAGCTATGGAATGCCGTTCATCCGGTACGATATTGGCGACTTCGGTCAGTTGCTGGATCGGCCCTGCCCTTGCGGGCGAGCGCTCCCGCGCCTCAGGCTGGCTGGCTCCCGCACCACCGACTTCCTGCTGAGCGCAGACGGTCGGATGGTCTCGGGGGCTGCGCTGACCCTTATGACACGCGATCTCCCCGAACTTGGCACCGTCCAGCTCCGCCAGGACAACCAGGGCCGCGTCGAAGTGCGTGTTGAGGGCGGCAGGAGGCTGCCCGAGTCCCTCGCGGACGAGGTGCGGCGCCGCCTTCTCACCTACCTTGGGCCGGTCACCGTCGAGTTTGCTTATCCCGCGCGCATCGAGCGCACAGTATCGGGCAAGTACCGCTTTACGGTGTGCGAGATCGCGTCGCGGAGCGCTGCCGAAGCAGACGGAATCGTCAGGTAAGGCCATGGACTGGTACGCGCCGATCGCGAGGCACTTGGTGATCCCGCTATACGCCGCGCTGAAGGGGGGCACACACGGCCAATCGTACGCAAGGCGGATCGCGGCATGGGAGTTCCTCTCGGCAGACGAGATTGCCGAACGGCAGTGGCGGAAGCTGGAACGCCTGCTGAAGCATGCCTATGAGAACGTGCCCTACTACCGCCGGGTCTTCGACGAACGCGGCCTCAGACCGCGCGACATCAAGGACTTCGACGATCTTCGGAAGCTCCCGATACTGACGAAGCAAGACATCAGGAACCACCTCCCCGACCTCACAGCGCGCAACATACCAGGAAGCGAGCTGGTGGATGCTTTCACGGGCGGTACAACCGGCATCCCCATGCACTTCAAACGAGACCGGCGTTGCAGAGACATGCACTGGGCCAGTCACGCTGCCTTCGCGCGCTGGTACGGGTGGCGGCCCGGCGACCCGTACGCCGTCGTCTGGGGGGCCCCCCAGGACTTCGCTCGACCGTCGTGGCGCTACCGCGCAGCTGCGTACGCGATGAGACGGCCTCTGGTTCTCAACGCCTTCCGCCTGGCGGATAACGACGTGAAGCGCTTCGTACTCCGCCTGCGACGGCTGCGCCCGACCCTACTGCGGGGATATACGGAGGCCATCCGGTACGTGGCAGAGTGGGCAGCCGATCATGGCGTTGACCTGAAGGTCCCCGCGATCGCCTGCACGGCAGAGCCCCTATATGACCATCAAAGGAAGTCCATCCAGGCACTTCTGGGAGGCGAGGTCTTCAACGAGTACGGCAGTCGGGAGCTCGGCCTCATCGCAACGGAGTGCCGGCGGCACCGCGGTCTCCACGTCAACATGTTCACCCTGCGGCTCGAGGTCCTGACTGAAGGCGGAGCGCCCGCCTCGCCTGGCGAGGTCGGCACGCTCGTCGCTACGGACCTGGAGGCATACGGTATGCCGCTCATCCGCTACGACACCGGCGATGTGGCGGCCTGGGCGCGGCACCCCTGTCCGTGTGGGCTCCAGCATCCCCTGCTTGCCGGGCTGGCGGGCCGGCAGAGCGCGCTGCTGGTCACAGCGAGCGGCACAGTGGTGTCGGGTCACGCCCTGGATCACTGCGTGGACGTCCCCGCGCAGCTTCAGTACGTCCAGTCGGAGGACCTGAGTATGGAGGTCCGCGCTCTGCCTCGGAATGGCTTCGGCCCCGAACACGAAGCGGCCATCCGGGATGCCGTCCGGACGCTGCTGGGTGATAACGTCCCAGTCACGGTCCAGAAGGTCGCCGCGATCCCCCGCGCCCCCTCCGGCAAGTACCTCTTCTGCGAGTCGCGCGCGGCGCTCGTTGAGTCTGCTGGTACCAGCGCGGCCCGCGAACCTCGGAAGTAGGTGCGGTGCGCATCCTCTACCTAACTGAGACGGCCGATCGGGGGGGTACCGAAACCGCGATCATGCAGCTTATGCGGGGACTCCGCGGCTCGCCGTTCGTGCCGGTCCTGGGGTCCGTAGGAGACGGCTGGCTTGCCGACGCTGCGCGCCAGGCCGGAGCTGAGGTCATTCCCATCGGGCCCGCGCGCCGCTATACAGGCTGGAACCTAACCTCGGTACTCCGGCTCGCTGCCCTAATGCGACGCCACCGCATTGACCTCGTGCACAGCTTCCTCTTCCACATGAGCGTGTACGGGACGCTGGCTGCAGGACTCGCGAGCCTGCCGTGCATCGTGAGCCTCCGCAGCGTCCACTACGATTTCGCAACCTGGTACCGGCGACTGGCGTGGATGGTGACCGCGCGGCTGGCATCTGCGGTCACCGCTGTGTCAGAGGAAGCAGCAGAGCTGCTGTCACAGTACGCCCGCATACGAAGGGGCCGCATCACCGTTGTCCCCAACGGTGTTGACACCGAAGTCTTCCGCCCAGGGCCCGGGGCTGGCGTGCTGCAGTCGCTTGGGGTTCCTGAGGAGGCGATCGTAGTGGGAACGGTGGGGCGGCTCCACTCCATCAAGGGGTACCGGCATCTTCTCGACGCGGCTGCTGAGGTTGTCAAGGCACGCCCGCAGTGTCACTTCGTATTGGTGGGAGACGACGGCGGTTCCGAGGGTGAAGCGCTACGGATGCGGGCGTCGCGGCTGGGGCTGAACGGGCGCGTCCACTTCCTTGGCGCGCGGGCTGATGTCCCTCAGCTACTGCGGGAGTTCGACATCTTCGTGTTGCCGTCGCTCTCGGAAGGCATGCCCAATGTGCTACTCGAGGCGATGGCGACTGGCTTGCCGTGTGTCGCCACGCGGGTTGGCGGCAACAGCGAAGTGATTGGCTCGCCGTCTGTCGGCGTACTGGTCCCAGCCGGGAACCCTCAAGCCCTCACCTCTGATATCCTCTCCCTCGCTCGCGACGCGGCCAGGCGTAGGCGACTGGGCAGGGCAGCGCAGGCGCGCGCGCTGACCTGCTATAGGCTCTCGACGATGGTGGAAAGCAACCTCCGGCTGTACGAGGCGGTCGCGCGTTCATCCTGCTTAGGAGTTGAGGCTTCCCGCGCTCCAGCAGTGCCGGAGCACCCGCAGCAGAACTGCCGCCCCACCCCACAGCCTCAGGCGGGCTCGGAGCGCGTGACATGAGCGGGGTGGCGGTGGGCCCGCGACGACCCGGCAGCACAAAGTACGCACCTGAGGTGCCGAAGCGGGATGTGCTGACCCACATCCCTGCACGCGTCAGTAGCTTCTGGCACCAGAACACTTACTGCTACCGGATCCCGAGGCGCCTGGACCGCGTGCTCGTGCGGGCCGGCCGCCCGGGGCGGGTCTTCCGGGCGTTCCTGACGGCCGCGGGTATGCTCCGGCAGCGACACCGCTTCCGGGCAGCGGTCGTCGCCAGCGATACGACGGGGAATCTGTTCGCGCTCCTCCAGTCGCTTCTCTGCAGTCGCCGGCTGCCAACAGTCATGGTCGACTGCCTCTGGTACCTGCCGCGGTCGCCGGTCATCAGATGCCTCAAGGCGCTTCAGCTGCAAGTCGAGTCTCGCTCAGTCTCACGCTTCGTCGTCTGGGCGGCGCACGAGGTGGAGAGTTACTCCCGCGCCTTCGGCATCCCCGAGCACAAGTTCGTCTTCATGCCTTTCCACACCACTCTCCTCGGCTACGAGTACAAGGTGAGCGCGGGCGGCTACATCTTCTCCGGAGGCAACGGCGACAGGGACTATGCCACCCTAGCGTTAGCGGTCGGCGACCTCGGAGTCCGGACGATCGTAGCCACGACGAATCGCGCCGCGTTCAAGGGCGTACCGATCCCGGACAACATGCGAGTTCTACCCTGCGACCACGCCGAGTTCCGGCGACTCATGGCCGGCGCTCGCGTGGTGGTCGTCCCCATGGAGGCCGGTCTTCTGCACTCAGGCGGTCAGCAGACCTACTTGAACGCGATGGCGATGGGCAAGCCCGTCATTCTCTGCGACTCTAGGGGTGCCGAGGGCTACATCGAGCACGGCGTCGGCGGCATCATAGTCGCCTCGGGAGACCCCGACGCGCTGCGGCGTGCTCTCCGGTCGCTCCTGGCACAACCCGACCTGGCCGCAGAGATGGGACGAAAGGCACGAGAGCGCATCGAGCGTGGCGGTTACTCGACAGACGACTGCATGCGCGCGATCGCGGAGCTGGCACGAAGGTGCGCGTGTGATAGCGCGCCGCGCGCGCCTACCGCAAGACAACCTGGAAGGTCACCCGCCTGGCCTGCCCTGGCTCCACGGTGTCCAGAACGACGGTCATCTGCCCCGCGCTGTAGGGGTCAGGGCTGATTGGCACACCGTCCAGCTTGGCGCTCCCCGGGACATACACGCAGTGCTCCGGGATCGGGTCAACCACGACCACGGGCCCGAGGGTGCTCGTGCTCGTGTTCCGCACCTCGATCGTGTAGGTGACGACCTCCCCGGGAGCCACGACGGGACGATCAGCCGAGAGCTGCACCGACACGTCAGGCTCGCCGGCGGCCTCCTCCGGCACCAGCGTGACGCCGATGGTCTTGCTGGCGTCCATGACGACCCTGTCAGACCAGGGCTCGTAGCCGTCCTTGTGGACGGTCACAACATGGGGCGTACGGTGCTCGTACTCGGATGTGGCGGGCCAGGTCATGCCGTGTCTGTAGTACTCCGTTAGCTCCAGCCTCGCAAGGCCGCGTGCGTCGGTCATGCGCACAACGCGCTCCCCTCCCTCGCCCTCGGAGGCCGTGGTCCCCACCACCGCAGCACCCTCAACCGGATGACCCGCGTCATTCCGTACCTCAACGTCCAGGTACCAGCTCACGTAGTAGCTGTACTCCCCGCCGCCGCTCCGGGGCACGAGCATGGCATCATGGATGTCAGCGCCGTTCTCAGTGCGGGTGTCTAGGAAGACCGTGTCAAGAGTCGAGCACGTCCAATGGCCCACGCCCAGCGTCGCGTAGTCTACGGGGTTCTCTGCCCTCACCAGGGTGTTGGAGACGAACCGGATTCCGTCAGCGCCTTCGCCATCGGATGAGGACAGCTTGACATTCACGTGGTTGCTGACGATCCGGTTGCCGTAGACCACGGTTCCGGTGTTGGCGGCCTTCGCCCCGGCGACTATGATCCCAGCCGCCCGCTTCGTCGCGTCCGTTGAGATCGCCGTGATGGCGTTGTTCGAGTACTCGTTGCCGAGGTGTTGGTGGCCGTCGTAGATCCCGATGCCGGCCGCCCATGGGAGGTACCCTTCGCCGGTGGTCGAGGTGATCACATTGGCGCGCACTCGGAGACCATAGGGGTTGGCGACCTCTGGGTAGGTCCGGCACTTGATACCCCACGCGTATATCCCCTCAGCTTTCGGGACCATCCGGACGTCAATGTAGTTCCCCGTGATCTCTACGTTCTGGTATTCGTTGTCAACCAGTATGCCGAGCCCGTCCTCGCTGACGATCCGGTTGCTATGCACGACGGTGTTCCTCGGCGCGTAGAGGGTCACACCGTAGCCGTTGCCCGCAAGGCACCTGTGGCTGATGTCGTTCTCGTATATGGCGACGTCGTTGCCTCTGGTGACAGCGATGCCGCCGTGACCCCCGCGGATAGTGTTGTGGTGGAAGCTCACCCCAGTTGCTGCTCCCCCAATCCATACGGCATAGGAGTCGTAGGCGTGTCGGTTGGTGCAGACCGACACATTGCTGGTGATCCGGTTGTCGTGGATGTGGAACTGGCTCCCCCAGTTGATGTGGACGCCCTTGCTGTCGTCGCCCCATATGCCGATGTCCAGACCGCTGATCTCGACGTTACGGGGACTAGTGTACCTCATGTACACAGCGTGGCTGTGCGCCGAGCCGCCTGCCCCCTGGACGATGGAGCCGTTGCGAATCCGGAGGCCTCTCTCGTCCATGTTCAGCCACACCTCAGGCGACCCAACGGTGATCCCGTAGACGGGGGTGTCAGAGGGCTCGGTGTTGTACGTGACCGTGTACCCGTTGAGGTCGAGGGTGATCCCCCTGGCGACGATCGTGAGCGCCGTGCCCGGCGCGCTGATGTCCTGGGTCAGGACGTAGGTCGCGCCCTCCCTGTCCAGTATCCCTGGAGCGCTCAGGGGGACTGTCTCGGCCCCGGCCCGGGTCAGGCCAAGACACAGGGCGCCCACGGCCAGCGCGGCACTGGCCGCCCCCACTGTGAACCGGCCAGACGAACCCGTCATCGCACCCTCCCGCGATTCGCCGCCATGGGGTTATTCCATGGTTGGCCCCGACGCCCTGTGGCACGGGTCTTGCTGTCCGACGGGGCGGCACAGAGTGTGCCCGATCACCCTCGTGAGCCTGTGGAGGGCAGCAGGGAGCATGCGCGTCCTGGCGGTGACTGAAGACCTTCCGTACCCACCCGACTCGGGCTGGAAGCTCCGGACCTGGAACCTCCTGTCGCGGCTGGTCGCGGAGCACAGCATCACGATCGTCGCGCATGCTGACCCCCGACACGCAGAGGTCGCCACCGAACTCCGCCGCCAGGGTTTCAGAGTCGTCCCCGTCTCGCGGACGCCGGTGCGGAAGGCGGGCCCGCGTTTCTACCTGTCACTCCTGGCCAACCTGGCTGAGCGAGAGCCCTACTTGGTCAGGCGGCACTCCAGCCCCCGACTCCGGCGTAGGATCGCCGAGCTCCTCGAGGGTGAACCTCTGGATGTCGTCCACTGCGACTGGACGCCTCTTATGGCCAACATTCCCTCCGGTGCCTCTGTCAACACCGTAGTGACAGCGCACAATATCGAAAGCGAAATCTGGCGCCGGTACCTCGACGTTGAGAAGGGCCCGCTGCGTCGCTGGTACATCGGGCGGCAGCTCCGAGAGATGACCGCGTTCGAGCGGCAGGCACTGAACGCGGCGAAGGTGCTCGTCACCGTATCAGATCGAGATGCAGATCTAGCGCGGCATGTGTTCGGATGCAGTAGCCTGCGGGTTGTGGAGAACGGGGTGGACTTGGACCTCTTCACGCCGTCGTGGGAAGGCGGCCAGCGAGGCAGGCTCATTTACACTGGCTCCATGGACACGATCGCGAACGCCGACGCGGTCACGTGGTTCGTAAGCGAGATCATGCCGTTGGTCGTCCAGGCTCATTCCGGGGTGACCCTCGACATCGTGGGACGTAACCCGAGTGGGCCAGTCAAGGGCCTTGCTGCCCGCAACGGCATTCGCGTCACAGGGGCTGTCGCGGACGTCAGGCCCTACTACGCACAGGCGGAGGTGGTGATTGTCCCGCTCCGGGTGGGAAGCGGCACCCGCGTCAAGATCCTCGAGGCCTGGGCAGCAGGGCGGCCCGTCGTCGCAACCTCCCTGGCGTGTGAGGGCCTGGCGGCGCGGCACGAGCGCAACCTGCTGGTGGCTGACGACGCACTCGCGTTTGCCAGGGCTGTGTCGCGCCTACTCGGTGACCCTCGCCTCCGGCGCGGGCTTGCTCGAGCCGGCCGGGAAACGGCGGAGGCGCTGTACGACTGGAGGGCACTAGCGCGGAAGCTCGGTAGCGTGTGGCAGGAGGTCGCCGCAGGTCAGGAGCTGGCCGAGTGTGCGAGCTGATCGCCATCCTCCACCTCCGCGCCACCGGCTTCGTCGGCGGCCCCGAGCGGCAGATACTCGGGCAGGCGCAAGAGCTGCCGAGACATGGGTTCGAGGCCCACATCGCCTCGTTCATCCAGGCCGACGAGGGCGCCGCCTTCCTCGACGCCGCTGCCAGCCGCGGCCTGGACGTGCTGCCCCTCCCGTCCGCCGGCCCCCTCGACCTCTCGCCTGCCGGTCGGATCGTCGCGGAAGCAGCAAGGCGCCGGCTCAAGCTGATCTGCGCCCATGACCCCAAGTCGGCCCTCGTCGGGTACGTGGCGGCCCGCCGCTCGGGTCTGCCCCTCGTCGCCTGGGTCCGCGGGTGGACCGGTGAGACGTGGCAGGTACGCCTCCACGAGCGTGTCCACAGATGGGTGCTCAGGCGCGCCGACCTCGTCATCGCGGTATCGGCGCACCAGGCTGAGCTCTGTCGCCGGGCCGGCGTCGCAGCGCAGCGCATACGCGTCATCCCGAACGCCGTCGAAGTTCGGCGGCCCACGCCGGGTCGGGATATTCGCGCCGAGTTCGGGCTGCCTCCGAGCTGCCGAGTGGTGCTCAGCGTCGGTCGCCTCAGCCCGGAGAAGGGACACGAGCGCCTGGTCGCGGCAGCGCCCTCCGTGCTCGCCGAGCATCCCGACCTCATCTTCCTCGTGTTGGGAGAGGGGCCCCGCCGCGGCGAGATCGAGCGCGCCGCCCAGGGGCTCGGCCTGAACGGCCGCCTGCTCCTGCCTGGCTTCCATCCGGACGCGTCGGCGCTCATGGCGGGCGCCGATCTGCTCGTGCTGCCGTCTCTGACCGAGGGCATGCCGAACGTCGTACTCGAGGCTTTCGCCGCCGGGGTGCCGGTGGTCGCGACTCGGGTGGGCGGCGTACCGGAGGTCGTGCTTGACGGCGAGACCGGATGGCTCGCCGAACGGCCAACCCCCGAGTGTATCGCTTCGGCCATGCTGCAGGCCCTGGCCGACCCTGAGGAGCGGTCCCGTCGAGCGGCCAACGCGCGCGCCCTAGTCCGCCGCAGCCACACCTTCGCGGCGCAGGCCGCACAAGCTGCCTACGCCTTCCGGTCGGTTCTCGCGGAGACGCGACCATGACTGACCAGCGCGAGGGCATGGTCTCAGTCTGCCTGCCCGTCCGCAACGAGGAGCGGTATCTGGCGGAATGCCTCGACGCGCTGCTGCGGCAGGACTGCGCGCCGGACGACTATGAGATCGTGGTCGCCGACGGGCGCTCGACGGACTTGACCCCGGACATCCTGCGGCGGTACGCGGCGTCGAGCCCGGTGCCGCTCTCGGTTGTTGACAACCCGGGAGTTGGCGTGGCGTCCGGTCGAAACGCTGCCATTCGCGCCGCCCGCGGCGAGTACATCGCGTTCGTCGAGGGTCACGCTGTGGTGCCGCCCGGCTTCGTGCGCGACGTTCGCCGGCTCTTTGCGGATACCGGCGCGCTCTGCCTCGGCCGCTGTGTCATGCAGGACATCGCCGGGGATACTCCCTTCCAGCGAGCGACGGGGCGGGTGCGAGCCTCCCGGATCGGGCGCAACCCGCACTCGCTTCGATTCGGGCGGCGCTTGGAGGGGTGGGTGGACCCGACGACGGTGGCGACGGTCTACCGGAGAGAGGTGTTCGCGCGGTTCGGCCTCTTCGACGAGTCCTTCACGACGAACGAGGACGTCGAGTTCAACTGGCGGCTGGCCCAGGCGGGTGTGAAGGCCTACCAGAGCCCCGCGCTTACCTATCAGCTCCACCCGCGTGCCACCTGGCTGGGGCTGCTTCGCCAGATGTACCGCTACGGGCATGGCAAGGCGCGCTTCATCCGCAAGCACCCCCGCGCCATGCGCCTCGCCTATGCCGCGCCGACGCTCCTTCTCCTCGCGGCCGCCGGCCTCACCGCGGCGACATTCTGGCGCCCCTGGGCCGGCCTGCCCCTACTGCTCGGCGCCGCCCTGGGCACACTCACCTCCGGCGGCCGGATCTCACCCCGCGCACTCGCCGTGCGGGCGGGGATGGTGGTGGGGTTTGGAGCGGGGTTCGTGTCGGGGGCTACGTGTAGCGCCCGGTCCGTAGCGCCAGGACGCGCGCCTCGCGCCAGGGATGGACTGGAGGTGGGGCGGCGTGTGTGACCGAGGACTGGCTGCTGGGGAGCTCCCCATACCCGCGCCCGTTCTGTGCGTCGTCGTCAGCTACAACTCAGCGCGCTGTCTGCCGGCATGCCTGCGTTCGCTCTTCGAGCAGGAGCCCGCGCCAGCGCGCGTGATGGTGGTCGACAATGCCTCGCGGGACGGGAGCGCCGATCTGGCCGCCGCGCGGTTCCCGGAAGTGGAGGTAGTGCGTAACAAGCGGAACGTCGGGTACGGAGCCGCAGCTAACCAGGGCATCGCAGCCGCGATCCGATCAGGTCTGCCGTACGTCCTGGTCATGAACCCCGATGTGGTGCTCCGACCAGACTGCCTCGCCACCCTAGTGGCCGCCCTCGATGCTGCCCCGATTGCAGCAGCGGCCGGTCCCCTGATCCGTGAGATGCATGATCCCGTCGCGCAGCCCGGCGGCGCCCGACTGGCAGTCGGCCCTCGCGCTGCAACCTGGCTAAGCGGAGCAGTACTTCTCCTGCGCGCCGCAGCGCTCACGCGGGTCGGGTCGTTCTATCCGGAGTACTTCCTCTACTACGAGGAGACGGACCTCCTGCACCGGCTACGTCGGGTTGGGTGGACACTCCTGCAGGTCGAGCGGGCAGAGGCCCAGCATGAAGGCAGCGCTAGCAGCAGAGAGTTCCTTGGAGGCGCGCGCGTCTGCTATTTCCAGATCCGGAATACATTCGTCTTCGTCAAGCGCAACCGGTGCACCGAGGGCGCCCAGGCAACAGGACATGCGCTTCTATGGGCAGCATCGAACTGGGTCACCGCCCGACGTCTGCTCCATCCGACCCGCCTTGCGGCGATCGTCCTGGGGCTTGTCGCCGGCGTCTGGCAGTTCATCCGGACTCGCCCCTTGCCGGCGCCGGACCCAGAGGCCGGTCCTCCCGCCGCCAGCTGAGCACGCCACGCCCGGCGCGCTGTCACGGCGTCGCGGCTGGCCGCGCTACTCGTCCCCCAGCCCCAACGCGCGGAACAGGAATACGGCCATCTGATCTCGGGAGACGGAGCGCTCGGGGTGGTAGAGGCCGTCGTCATAGCCGTTGGTGACCCCCTCGGCGACGATGCACTCTACATGCCGATAGCACCACTGCCACTCGCCCTCGGGCTGGACGTCCTCAAAGGTCGGCGTGGCGGGCGGCGTGTACCCCTCCAGCCCCGCATCCCCCGTCGGCTCCGCTATGGACCGCGCGACGAACACTGCCATCTGTCCCCGGTTCACCACCTCTAGCGGGCGGTACAGCCCATCCGGGTACCCGGAGACAACGCCCTCGGCCGCGAGGTGCTCGATCCAGGCGTAGGCCCAGTGGTCGGTCGGCACGTCCGCGAACGAGGGTTCGGCCGGCGCGGTCGGCACATGCGAATCCCCGCCGGCGAGCCCGCGCGAGATGAACACCGCCATCTGATCGCGAGACACCGCAACCTCCGGACGGTACGTGCCGTCAGGGTACCCGCCCACGATGCCGGCGGTGACGCAGGCCATGATCTCCGCGAAGGCCCAGTGATCGGCGGGCACGTCGGAGAACCCGACCAGCACGTCAGCCGGATTGGAGACCACGATCCCGCCCTCGTAGATGACCACCGCGTAGTTGCGCACGGTGGTCCCCAGCGGTATGTCAGCGGTCGCCGCGGCGCCCGACAGGCACACGAGCGCGGCGGCCAGCAGGCCCGCGCAAGCCCAGCGACCGCGCGATCGGAACCCTCCCCTCATACCACCACCTGTCCGCATGCCCGGCATCCCTCCCTGCACCCGACACGGCGGCCCCCGTGCCCTCCCGCGACGGCGTCGGGCGCTGTGCGAGCCGGCTCGCCGCGCCCGTCTGCCCGACGCCGAGCGCGGCAGAGCACTCACCCTCCATATTCCACAGGACGAAACACCTTCTCCGTCGCGTCGGGTGTCCAGGGCGCAGCCCACAGAGGAGTTCGGCTGAGCACGCCGGGCCCTCACCGGGCTGGCGCTGAGCAGGTGACGCCCCGTCAGTTCACCTGCCCCGGTAATGTACCGGCGTGTGGGGCACAGAGGCTGCTGTCGGGCAGATGAACTGATAGATGATCAGCCAGGCTGAGATCGCTATCCCGGAGATGAACAAGCGGGGTCTGGTGGGCACGTTCTTCGTGAATCCGGGCCTGGAGCGCCATCGGCGCAACCTGGAGACGTGAGAGGTGATCTGCCCGCAGTTCGGGCATGAGCTGGCCAACCACACCATGCACCACCGGGACGTGGCGGGCTACGCGGAGGCGAACTACGAGATCGGGGAGTGCTCGCGGTACATCTGGGGGGGCTCGCCCCACCGCAGCAAGCTGCTGCCCTTTGTGCGGGGCAGGGGCACCACCTGGGAGATCAGCGGCGAGGAGATGGAGGAGCTGCGGGCCAAGCACCTGGTCTTGCAGCGGCCGCGCAGCCACTCCATCTCCGACGAGGAGAGCACCGCGGAGCGGCTGTTGAGCTACCGACGCGGGCGCTGGAGGAGGGCGTCTGGGTGGTGGTGGAGTGTGATGAGGGGCAGGGGGAGACCTACGGTCGCCCCTTCACGGAGCTCTACGACCAGGCGCTCACGGTGCGCAACCGCGTCCCGGAGGGCTGGTCGCGCTTCTCGGTGCGCCAGGGCGAGGAGGTGAGGGCATACGACACCCGGAAGGTCGAGGGGCGGACCTACGCCCAGTACGACGCAGTGCCCCACGCCGGGGAGGCCGTGGTCACGCGGCTGGACTGACGGCCGCCCTGATCGGGGACAGCCTGAGGTCTGAGGGAGAGGGGACTCGAGATGGCTTCCGGGAACTCGCAGGACAGGCTGAGCAGACGGACCTTCCTGAAGATGGCGGCGGCCGCGACGGCGGCGCCGCTGCTCGGGCAGGGGAGGTGGGCCGGGGCAGAGGAGGCGAGACCGATGGCAGACAGAGCCGAGGAGATGCGGGGCCGGCGCGTCCCGCGCTATGGGCGCTGGCACGGCGAGTTCGCCGGCGGTCGGCAGGTGGAGCGGGTGGAGTTCGTGGGCCCCGACGGAATCGCCCAGGTGCGGCCCGCCTTCGCGCACCAGCCGGCCGAGCTGCACTACGACGACCGCGGCTACGAGCACGTGCAGGCGACGGGCGAGGTGGTGAGGGCGGCGCGCTTCACGCCGACGGAGGATGGGCGCTACCGCTACCGCGCCCTGGACGCCCGGGGGGAGGTGCTGGAAGAGGGCGACTTCGTGTGCGAGCCCTCCGACCATCCCGGCTATGTGGAGCTAAGCGCCCGGGATCCCCGCTACTTCGCGTACTCGAGCGGCGCGCCCTACTGCGCGATCGGCCTCAACCTGTGCTGGCCGGTCTGGTATCGGCTGCCCAGGGGAGGGGAGCACTTCGCGGTGCTCGGCGCCTCGGGAACGCTGGGCGCGGCGGAGTACCGGCGCTGGTTCCGGGAGCTGTCGCGCAACGGGGGCAACTTCGCGCGGCTGTGGCTTTCGACCGGCTACTTCGACGCCCAGGGGGAGGTGGCGGGGGAGCTTGATCTGCGCACCTTCGCCCATCTGGACGCGGTGGTGGAGGAGGCCCGGGCGCACGGGGTGCGCCTGAAGGTGTGCCTCGAGAACTTCCGCGCCTTCGACCCGGAGCTGGCCTCGCAGTCCACGGTCCTGCGGCACCCCGACGATGGCCGCACCCCGCGGGACATGGACGAGTGGTTTGAGAGTGAGGAGTGGCAGCGGCTGTGGTGGCGCCGGGTGGACGCCTACCTGGCGCGCTACGGCGACGACCCGACGATCATGGCCTGGGAGCTGTGGAACGAGATCAACTGCTGCGTCACCAGCGACTGGTCGGTGCAGCGGGAGTGGACGCGGAGGACTCTGCCCGAGGTCAAGCGGCGCGCGCCGCGGAACCTGGTGACGAACTCCATCGGCAGCTTCGACGACCCGCGTTACCAGGCCTGGTACGATGACTTCAGGATGGAGGAGATGGACTTCCAGCAGGTGCACCGCTATCTCGATCAGGGCCCGGCCTGGGAGATCTGCCGCTGGGAGCCGGCGGCCCTGGGCGCGGACGCCGTCCGGCGCGCCCGCCGCCCCGACAGGCCGATCCTGCTGGCGGAGACCGGCGCGGTGAACGACTGGCACACCGGCCCCTTCCGCTACTATCGTGCCGACCACCGGGGGACCATCTTCCACGACGTCACCTTCGCGGCGTTCTTTGCCGGCGCGGCCGGCACGGGGCACATCTGGCACTGGGAGAGCTATGTGGACCAGAAGAACCTGTGGGGGCAGTTCCGGCCCTTTGCGGGGCTGCTGGAGGGGGTGCAGCTAGATGCCGAGGGCTTCGAGCCCTTCGACCTGTCGGATGGGCGCCGGTGGGTGCTGGGGCTGAAGGGCGAGCGGCACACGCTGCTGTGGGTGCGCAACCGGGCCGACTGCTGGCACCGGGTGCTGCGGGACGAGCAGGAGCCGCCGCCGCTGCGCGGCGAGCGCGTTGACCTCGGGGCGCTCGGCGTCCCCGCGGGCCGCGTGACCACCCTCTGGCCCTGGGGCGAGGGCCGGGGCGAGGCCGCGCTGAGCGCGGGGCAGCTCCGCCTGCCCGACTTCCGCTATGGGCTGATGGTCAGGATCGCGCCGGGGTAGCACTTAGCGCGCCGCTTAGCAGCGCTCGCGAGGGCGAGGAGTGGCCCGACTACCCGGCGGTCACGTGCGCTCGGCATCAGGCGAGCCCGAAGCAGAGCCGGAAGGCCTCGACGAAGTCCTTGCCGCGGTAGGCGATGGTGCGCCCATCCAGGCGCTCGCGGCCGGGGATGATCGCGGTCGCGTCGGCGTGTCGCGTGCTGGTGAACTCGATCTGCACCTCGACCGGCGTGCCGACCGAGTAGGGCTGGACCGCCGGCCCCTTGGCCAGTGTTGCGCGCGTGCGCTCTCTGATCTCATCAATGACCAGCTCCGGCTTCCTGAGCACGGCGCAGTGCTGGGAGAGGCTTCTCTTGCTGACCACGGCCTGGATCCCGGGAACCAGGGACTCCGCCTCCGCACAGGCCTTGTCGCAACCACTCACCAGGACGCAAGGCACCCCGAAGTGGCCGCAGGCGGCCGCCCAGAGGCCGATCTCGCCCATCAGTCGGCCGTTGACGCGCAGGTTCTGGATCTCCTCCGACATGGTGTGGGACAGCACCGCGGCGCGGGTGCCGGCCATGGCGTGGCAGCCGATGAAGAGGCTGGCGTCGAAGCTCTCATCGAGCCCCGCGAGCCAGAAGGGCTTGGGCTTGCCGCGCGCGTACTCGACCTGGGGGTGGAGGTCGCCGAGGACCAGGTTGGTGGCCCCGGAGTGTCCGTCGTCCGCGAGCACGTACGTCGCGCCGGCCTCCAGTGCGCCCTCGGCCGCGGCGTTGATGCTCCGGGTCAGCAGGGCCCGCGCTTCCCGGTAGGCATCGTTGTCGCCGCCGGTCTGCTCCCACAGGTGCACCCCGGCGATGCCCTCCATGTCGCTGCTGATGTAGACTCGCATGCCTGGTCCTCTCCCTCCATGTGTGTCGCGCCGCGTCTTGGCGCCGTCCTCGCAGGCCCGCGCGCGAGCGCGCGTGGCGATCTGCTCATCTTGGAAGCGCGATCGCGGCCGCTCCCGTCGGCCTGCCCTCGCTGTCCCAGGAGGCGGCCCCGACATCGCCGGTGAGCAAGAGGTCGCCCACCTGTATGGGCCCCGGGTGCGCATCGGCGGTGCGGAAGGCCACCACGTGCCGCCGTCCCTGCAGGCTCACCTCCAGCCCGAGGTGGCCCTCTCCAGAGAGCAGCCGCGCCCGCCGGTCGGGGTCGGCCTCTCCCCTCCTGTGGGGCAGCAGAAGGGTGAGGAAGCGGCAGCTGTCGCGCTCGGCGGTGGTCTCCGCGGTCAGGTGCCACTGGTTCGGGTAGTTGCCCTCGGGGGGGACGCCGAACTGGTCGGTCTGGGAGAACGAGAGCCCGTGGGGCGCCAGGAACATCACCTCGAGCGCGGCCCCGCCCCGCTGGATCTGGACCCTCTGGCGCGCGGGGTCCACCTCCATCTCCTCCAGGGCGTGCAGCCACCACTGGTACGTCGCCGGCTCGGGGCTGGCGAGGTCATCGTAGATGACCACTGCGGGGTCCATGTCAGGGGCCTGGGGCCGGAGGAAGAGCAGGTGGCGGTGGAAGCGTCGGAGCCGGCCCCGGTAGGCCGCGGTGGCATCGCCCACCGCGTAGTGGCAGTAGTCGCTGGCCTCGCAGTGTAGGATCCTCCCCTTGGCGTCCCAGTCCCGCGTGGTCTGTCCCTCGCCATTGACTCCGATGCTGTTGGCGGCCTTCGTCTGCCAGGTCCAGTTCCGGTGGTGGGGGCTGCCGTAGTACGGGTAGTAGCCGGAGCTGATGGCGAGGGGCTCGCCGAAGGCGTCGAGGGTGAAGGCGTTTTGGTCGGCGAAGGAGTGGCTGATGGACCCATAGGGTGAGCTGCGCAGCAGGACTTGCACGTTGCGGTCGGCGTGCGCGAGATCGCTGTGCATGCACATGAGGCCGACATCGGGGAAGCAGCGCGCCTGGGGCAGGTCGCTGGGCGGCCGGCCGGCGAGCGCCTGGTCGCGGTCGTGTAGCAGGAATGCCTCCAGGCCCCAGGGCGAGAAGTTGCGCTGCTCGGCGTACCACTTGAGGAAGGGGTCGCTGAAGGTCAGCGCCAGCGCCCACACCGCCTCGGTGCCCTGGGGTGGATGTTCGTGCCCGTCGCCGAAGGGGGACAGCTTGGCGTAGGGCGGATTCCCGTAAAGCTTGTAGTAGCCGGTGTGGCGCAGCCACTCCCGCTGGTGGATGGGCACGCGTGTCATCTGCTCCACCAGCTCGAAGGTACGCACAAATACGTTGACCGTCCAGCCCCAGTAGCTCGGCCCCTCGGACCAGCCTCCGTCCTCCCCGCCGTACGGTGGGAAGAAGGGGGCCCACAGCATCATCAGGCAGTACTCCAGCCACTCCGCCACCTCCAGCTCGCCGGCAAGCGCGAGGCAGGCCTCGGTGAGGTCGGGCAGGTAGTAGCCCATGGCATGGCTCTCGAAGGGGTTGACCTCGAAGGGCCGGCTGCGCAGGGCGTGGTAGAGCTGGGGCAGGCGGGCGGCGAAGGACTCCAGGCAGAGGGCGCGCTCCTCGGGGCTGAGCAGGTCGTAGATGTAATCGTAGACCCGCGGGGCTAGGCGCACAATCTCGGTGCCCGGCTCGTCATTGTGGCTCAGGCTGGTGCTGCCCTCGGGGTCCCAGGAGACGATGTGCAGCAGGCGCCGCTTTGCTTCCTCGCCGAAGCGGCGATCGCCGCTCAGCAGGTAGGCCTCAGCACACAGCATCATGCCGCGCATGAAGGGTCGGGTGGTGCGGAAGGTGCGCGTGTAGGCCGGGCCCCACTCCTCGCCGGTGGGCAGGAAGTCCGGCTCGGGCAGCAGCGGCTCGCCGAGGTAGCGCTCGCAGGAGGCGAGGAAGCGAGTGAGCTGCTCCTTCAGCTCGCCCTGGCCCAGATCCCGCAGCCGAGGCAGGCGCTCCGGGGTCACCCACATCCGCGGCCGGGAGCGCGCGGCGCGCGCGATCACCTCCTCGACCTCTGGGAAGGGGACCTCCACCGCGTCCGGCGCGATGGTGAACCGCCAAGTCGGGCCGAACGCCTCTCCCACTCCGTCGCCCGCATCGCAGCCCACTCGCCAGTACCACACGCCCGCCGCGAGGGGCTCCCGCAGCACCCGAACGGTGGCCGGCCGCGGGGTGTAGGTGAACTCGCGCTCCCCAACCCACGGGAGGGCCGCGCGAACCGTGCGCGGCGTCATCGGCTCACGGATGGTGACAGTGGAGGCGTCGCCGAACTCCGGGTCGCGCCCGTACTGCAGGAGGTAGTCGCTCATCCCCTCCACCGGTAGCCAGACGAACACCGGCGGGTTGGTGGTGAGCCGCTGGCCGTCGCGGGGCGCGCGGGTCACCTGGTAGGGTGCGGGGGGCGGGTCGAGTTGGCGTTGAACCTCCATCCTTCTCTCCTCGATGTTCGGCAGGGCCGCCCCGCCATAGCCGGTCGCCGCGAGGGCGAGGGTGGCGCAGGCGGCTATGCACAGGGCACGCATCATCCCCTCCTGGGTCCTCGGCGCGGCGCGCCGACGGGCCGCCGCCCGGACCTCTTCTCCTCCGCTGGGGGAGGTCCTCCGGGATACAGGCGGGAATGGGCGGCGTCTGCCCTCCGGCCCACTTCAGGGCCGCGGTGGGGGTCAGGCGGCGCAGGCGACGGAACCTGGGGAGCGGGGAAAGCAGCATGGTGGCGAGGGTGAGGGCATGGTCGTGAGATGGGTGCAGGTCAGGACGACGGGCTCGAACCACGCCGCCTGGGTTGGCGGAGGGCAGAGCGGGGCACCGGAGGCTGCGGAAGGAGCGCCGGTGGGGCCCGCGGAAGCCAAGTTGGAGAACGGCCCGGCGCGCCCTTCAGCGGGGCCCTCCCCGGGACTAAGCAAGGAGCCGACCCATGAGGATGTGCTTCGACACCGACTGGCGCTTTCACCTCGGCGAGGAGCCTACGACGTTCTGGTCCGAGTGGCTGAAGCGCAGCTACGACGACGCGGCCTGGCGCCGCCTGGACGTGCCGCACGACTGGAGCATCGAGCTGCCGCGCGACCCTAAGAGCCTGAACGGCTCGGAGGGCGGCTTCTTCGTGGGCGGGGTGGGATGGTACCGGAAGCGCTTCGATGTGCCGAAGTCGTGGGAGGGGAAGCGGGTGGCGGTCACCTTCGACGGGGTGTTCAAGAACGCCGAGGTGTGGGTGAACGAGGGCTACGTGGGCCGGCATCCCTACGGCTACGCCAGCTTCACGATGGACATCACGCAGTACC
>Ga0209102_1000272_pt1 | contig 35366 bp, 28 predicted proteins | sample ConPoolayeHmetaG_FD_185483 | JGI IMG/M metagenome (GOLD analysis project Ga0209102, IMG submission 185483) | Hot spring microbial mat communities from California, USA to study Microbial Dark Matter (Phase II) - Cone Pool mat layer H metaG... ...
TCTTTGTATTTCATGGGGACCTCTTTTAAATCTAAAAAAATATAAAGTACCCTCATATTAATTAATTACCCTCGACCTGTCAAGGTAGTTTGCCTCTGACTGTCTAATAGTTTTAATATTTCTCGCCAGCAGGGAACAGGCGGGAGGGAGAGAGGTAAATTTGGAAGTGGTAGATGGTCAGCTATAAAGACTATTGATAAAAAAAGGGGTTTTTGTTAGGTTATAAAAAAGCGAGGTGTTTTCTTTGCTTGCCTTTGCCATCATAGCCGATGATTTAACGGGTTCCTTAGATACGGGGCTGCCCTTCCGGAAAAAAGGTTTTACTACCCTCGTGCCGCTGCAGGCAAAAATAATTGATCAGCCCGCCGAAGTTTTGGTCATAAATACTAATAGCCGAAATTTGTCCGGAAAGATAGCTTATCAAAAAGTTTATCGAGTTGCCCAAGGCCTAAAAGCAAAATTTTTATACAAAAAAATTGATTCTACCATGCGCGGCAATGTAGGACGAGAAGCCTTGGCAATTCTTAGAGCCAAGAAGATACCCAAAGCCATGGTAATTCCCTCTATTCCCAGCCAAGGCCGCCAAGTAGAAAGAGGGGTTCTTTATGTGCATGGAGTTCCTTTATTGAAGACTCCTTATGCTCGAGACCCTTTCCATCCTTTAAATTCTTCGCGTTTACCCCAATTACTCCATAAAGAAACCGGCCTTCCCATTGGGCTCATTACTTTAAAACAAGTAAGGAAGTCTTCCCGCTCTTTAGCCGAGGCCATTACGCAGAAGAAAGAACAAATCTTAGTAGTAGATGCTAAGGAGCAGGATGATTTAAAAATTATCGCTTCCGCCTGGCAATTAATTTCCGAAGATGTTTTGCCTTGTGGCTCTGTAGGTTTAGCTCAAGAAATAGCTTCTCTGCTGGATATAAAAAGAGAAAAAAAGAGAAAGAAATATATTTTTTCTAAAGGACCTTTGTTAATTGTCTCGGCCAGCAGAAACCCCATGACGGCCAGACAGTTAAAAAAAGCGCAAGAAATTTTTAAAATCTCCTTAATTGAACCTGATTTACGGCGATCTACACCAAAAAAGTGGTTTAAAGCAGAGCAAATATTTCTATCTCAGAAAGTTAAAGAAGCTCTGCATAGAGATGGGGGGGCTATTTTAACGACTACTTTTCAAGAGCACTTACCAGGGAAAGAAAAAATAATTCCCATTTTTTTGGGGCAAGTAGTAGCGCTCCTCTTAGGGGAGATTAAATTAGGAGGACTAATTCTTACCGGTGGGGATTTAGCCATGGGGGTCTGCGCCCATCTTTCAGCTTCCCTTCTTAGTATTGAAGAAGAGGTCTTACCAGGTATCCCTTTTAGCCTCTTACTTGATGGGCCTAATCAAGGACTTCGGTTAGTAACTAAAGCAGGCGGTTTTGGTCAAGAGGATGCTCTGTGGCAGATAATCAAATTTTTAAGGAGGAAAAATGAGCAAGAACCATAAGCCGATCATAGGCATAACCATGGGTGATGCCGCCGGAATCGGCCCAGAGATTATAGTCAAAGCTTTAGAAAAGAAAGAATTAACGCGGCAAGCTAATTTAGTAGTGATTGGTGATGCCCAAACAATGAAACAAGCCCTTTCTATTGCCCGGAGCAAATTGCAGGTTAAAGCCATAAAGGAGACAGATCTTGAGCGATTGCCGGAAAACAATAAAAATATTTATGTGCTTGACCTAAAAAATATAAATTTAAAGAAACTTAAACACGGTAAAGTTGATCCTATGCCAGGTAAGGCAGCCGTAGAGTATATAGAAAAAGCAGTGCATCTGGCGATGGCCGGAAAAATAGGGGGTATCGTCACCGCTCCTATTCATAAAGAAGCCATTAATAAAGCAGGTTATCATTTTGCTGGCCACACTGAAATTTTGGCCCATTTGACGGGGACAAAAGATTACGCCATGATGCTGGCCCATGGTCCCTTTCGGGTGGTACATGTGACTACCCATTCTTCTTTAAAGGAAGCCTGCGCCCGCATAAAAAAGAAAAGGGTTTTTGCGGTCATTCGTCTGACCTATGAATTCCTAAAACAATTGGGTATAAAAAATCCCCGAATAGGAGTGGCTGGTTTGAATCCTCATTCTGGCGAGGATGGACTCTTCGGCGATGAAGAAATAAAAGAGATTAAACCAGCAATAGAGGCTGCCCAAAAAGAAGGTTGGCAAGTAGAAGGCCCTGTTCCGCCAGATACTGTTTTTACTAAATTGAAAGGGAAGCAGTATGATGCGGTAGTGGCTATGTATCACGACCAAGGGCATATTCCGGTAAAACTTGTGGGTTTTTCGATGAAGCCTGGAAGCCAAGAATGGGAGAAAATGTCTGGCATTAACATGACCTTGGGTTTGCCTATTATTCGAACTTCTGTTGATCATGGAGTGGCCTTTGGCAAAGCTGGAAAAGGGAGAGCTAACCCGGAGTCCATGATCGAAGCCATCAAACTGGCGATCAAGTTGGCGCGGCAGAAAGAGAAAGCTATATCCTCATAACGCTAAGAAATTTTTCTCTTGCTATGATTTTTGAAAAATGCTTAAATATGGATGCAAAACCAATTCTGGCGCAAATAGAGAGGAAGTACCTGTCTTGTTTATAACTATTGGAGGTTTCTCCAATAGATAAAAAAGGGAGGTAAAAATATGGATGAGAAGAAAATTTTAGAACAAGGACAAGAAGGACTGAGCCGCCGAGATTTTATAAAAGTCGGCTTAGCCGGAGCGGCGGTCGCAGGGATGGCAGGAACTCCTCTGGAAGCGCTGGCGCAGAAGGAAAAACCAAAACCAGCTGCCCCACCCGTATTGGAGTATAAGCCAGAAAAAGGAGCTGTGCTCCGCGTATTACGTTGGTCAGTATTCGTGAAGAGCGACCAGGAGTATTGGGACAAAAACACTAAGAAGTGGGAAGAATTAACTGGATGTAAAGTTATCACCGAATATATCTCTTGGGAAGATGTCCGGTCTAAGGCAGCCATGACTGCTTCAGTGGGTGCTGGACATGACATCATTTTGGGATGGCATGACGACCCCCATCTTTATCCAGATAAGTTAGTGGATGTAACCGACTTAGCCACTTATTTGGACAAGAAGTATGGGGGATGGGAACCTGTTTGCTTCAAATATGGCATACATCCCAGAACCAAAAGATGGATTTGCCTGCCCATCGGCGCCCCTTCCATGTGCATGAACTACCGGATAAGCTGGATGAAGGAAGCTGGCTTTGAAAAATTTCCGGACAAGATTCCAGAATTCATCAAACTTTCCAAAGCTCTGAAAGCCAAAGGTCACCCCACTGGCCACGCCTTGGGAAAAGCGGTGGGCGATGGTAACAATACCTGGCATTGGTGGCTTTGGTCATTCGGTGGTAAAGTGGTAGAGAGTGACGGCGTGACTCTTTGTCTGAACAAGCAAGAGACTTGGGACGCCTTGGAAGCCGCTAAGGAATTGTACGAAACTATGATTCCTGGAGTCGCTTCTTGGTTAGATCCGCACAATAATAAGGCCTTTTTGGCTGGAGAAATTTCACTCACTGGGAATGGTATTAGCATTTATTATGCCGCAAAAGAAAAGTTCCCGGATATTGCTAACGACATGGATCATGCCAATATGCCTATCGGGCCAGTTGGCAAGCCAACGGAGCTGCATTTATTTAACGAAGCTTTTATATTTAAACATTGTAAATTCCAACAGGCCGCTAAACATTATCTGCAATTCATGTTTGAGGAACCTCAGTATGGCCCGTGGATCGAAGCCATGCGCGGATATGTAACTCCTAGTCTAAAACATTATAAAAATCTCCCCGTGTGGACAGCCGATCCCAAACATACCCCATTTCGCGATACTTTATCGCGCATGCTTTGGAATGGTTATGCTGGGCCCATAGGGGCGGCTTCGGCAGCAACTATGGCCGAATATGTAGTTGTGGATATGTTTAATGATGTTTGCGTAGGGGGCAAGTCGCCAAAAGCAGCGGCAGCAGCTGCTCAGGATCGAGCTGCCAGATTCTATAAGGCGCCAGCTCCCAAGCCCCCAGCAAAGAAAGCCTAAATAACGGCCACTGAACAATGGGGAAAGCAGAAAATATTGCTCTGATTTCGGAAAGGAGGCTGGTTCGCAAGAGACAGTGGACTAGCCTCCTCGAAGATAAAACTATCTTAGGAGTAGCTTTTGTAGCCCCAGCAGTAATCTTACTTTTAGTCTTTTTGGCTTATCCGCTCCTCCTCGGTATTTGGATGGGTTTTACAAATACCGTAATCGGGCGTAAGGGCGAATTTATCGGCTTGGCTAATTATATTAGCCTTCTCCAAGATAAACTTTTCTGGAAGGTTACCTATTTCACTTTTTTATATACAGGTGCGGCTGTTCTTTTCAAGTTGATCCTGGGATTTGCCTTAGCCATTGTTTTAAACCGAGATTTTAGGGCTAAAGGATTTGTGCGAGCTATTGTCTTGCTGCCGTGGATTATCCCGACAGTGTTAAGTGCTATTTGTTTCTGGTGGCTTTATGATACTACCTTTAGTGGCATTACCTGGGTGCTCATGAAGATGGGTTTGATTTCTCATAAAATTGATTACCTGGGTGATCCAACAAACGCCCGGATTGCTTTGATTGTGGCTAATGTTTGGCGAGGAATTCCATTTTTTACCATTGGCTTATTAGCCGGATTGCAAACAATTAATCCTACCCTTTATGAAGCAGCTTCCATTGATGGTGCTGGCGGGTGGCATAGATTTCGGCATGTTACTCTACCCTTAATTACTCCTTTATTAGCCGTGGTAACCACTTTTTCTACTATCTGGACTTTTGCTGATTTCCAGCTCATCTGGGTAATTACTAAAGGGGGCCCAGCAAATGCCACTCACCTTTATGGAACTCTTTCTTTCCAGCGGGCAATTATAGGGGGACAGTTTGGCGAGGGAGCGGCTATTTCAGTTTTTATTTTGCCTGTCTTGGTGATCTGTGTGCTGATTACTTATAAATATTTAAAGAGAGAGGATTAGCCTTGAGCGAGAGGTTTTTTGAACGGTTAGTAAAATTTTATTTGCCCCTCTTTATTTTTCTATTCGTCCTCCTTTTTCCTTTTTATTGGATGTTTAATACGGCTTTCAAGTCCGATGCCGAATTATATGATCTGAAATTAAATCCTTTTTACATTCATAAACCTACCTTAGCTAATGTGATCATGCTCTTCAAAGAAACCCTTTTTAACCGGTGGATGTTGAATACTTTTTTTGTGGCGATCTTGGCCACTCTTCTTTCTTTAGTGGCGAGTCTCTTAGCGGCTTATGCCATCCAGCGTTTACGCTTTAAGACCTCGGGCACTATCGGCATATCTATTTTCTTTAGTTATTTAGTCCCCCCGACAATTCTTTTCATTCCCTTAGCCACAATTATATTTGAGTTAAAACTATGGGATAGTCTCTGGTCTTTAGTCCTCGTTTATCCAACTTTTCTTATTCCTTTTTGCACTTGGTTACTGATGGGTTACTTTAAATCCATTCCTAAAGAGATGGAAGAGTGCGCCATGATCGATGGCGCCAGTCGCTTTCGGGTCTTTTGGCGTATTGTTATCCCCTTGGCTCTTCCGGGAATTTTATCGGCAGCCATTTTTGCTTTTACCTTGTCTTGGAACGAATTTCTTTATGCGCTGGTCTTTATCTCCACCACCACTCATAAAACAGTACCGGTTGGTTTAATTACCGAGTTAGTTCGGGGAGATGTCTACCATTGGGGCCCCTTGATGACGGGCGCCCTTTTGGCTTCGGTCCCTGTAGCTTTAGTATATTCATTTTTTGTCGAACATTATGTAGCCGGGATGACCGGCGCTTTGAAGGAGTGAGCACAATGGCTAAAGTAGTAATGGAGAAACTTAATAAGCATTTTGGGGAAGTAAAAGCCGTAGTCGATCTTGATTTAGAGATTCCAGATAAAGAATTTGTGGTCTTGGTCGGGCCGAGTGGCTGCGGCAAAACTACTACTTTACGCATGGTGGCGGGATTGGAAGAAATAACCTCGGGCAACATTTATATTGACGATAAAGTAGTTAATCATCTCCCCCCCAAAGACCGCGACATTGCCATGGTTTTCCAGAATTATGCGCTCTATCCGCACATGACCGTCTACCAAAACATGGCCTTTGGCCTTACGTTGCGGAAATTTCCTAAAGAGGAAATTGAACGACGCGTCAAAGAAGCAGCGGAGATATTAAATATTAGTGAACTTTTAGACCGGAAACCCAAAGCCCTCTCCGGTGGGCAACGCCAGCGGGTGGCTGTGGGTAGAGCCATCGTGCGTAAGCCTAAAGTGTTCCTCTTTGATGAACCTCTTTCTAACTTGGATGCCAAATTGCGAGTTCAAATGCGGGTTGAATTAAAGAAACTGCACGAGAGATTGCAAACCACGATCATTTATGTAACTCATGACCAAGTGGAAGCCATGACCATGGGTGATCGGATTGTGGTTATGAAAGATGGGGTAAAACAGCAAGTAGGTGCTCCTTTGGAGCTCTATTTTCATCCGGCCAATAAATTCGTGGCCGGCTTCATCGGTAGTCCTGCCATGAATTTTGTGGAGGGAGAATTGGTCTCCGAAGGTGGTTATACTTTTTTCGCGACCAAAGGAATTAAAATAAGGATTCCCGAAGACAAAGCATATAAATTGAAAGATTATCCAGAAAAGAGGATAATTTTTGGCATCCGTCCTGAGGATTTACCGGAAGTGCCCTGCCCCATCTCAGGAGAAACAATTGAAGTAGTGGTGGAAGTCATGGAGCCTTTAGGAAGTGAAGTTTTCTTGGACGTAAAGGCTGGAGATCATTCCCTGATCGCCCGGGCTGAGCCAAATACTAAAGCCAAGCCTCATGTGAGTCTTTGCCTTAAGCCAAATTTAGTAAATATGCATCTCTTCGATATTCGCGATGAGCGCACTTTGGTTTAAGATAAAACTTTAAGCGAAATTTCTCCCCTTCTAAGACATTACGCGGTCTCTTTTCTGAAATTGAAAGGCAACCGGGATTTAAAATCTAAGATACTGGATTAAAAAAGGAAGCTATTTCAGCCTCCAGCTAAAATGGGTAAGAAGAGAATTCGGTCGCCATCCCTTAAAGGTGTATCCATTCCTTGGGGAAGATTTACGTGATTATTTAACAAAATACTAACTTCGCTTGATAAACTCTGGGTTTGGGGATCAAATAAAGACTCAGAAAAATGAGGGAACTTATCGGCTAAGCGGGTCATTAAAGAACGAAGAGACTCTCCTTCTTGAATTCTTTCCTCAACAACAATCGGCCCGGGTTGATTGAACCCGAGCCGATCACCCATCCAAAATTCTAATTTGACCTTTGGAATCAGAAGAAGGTTTCCTTTCTTTGGAGAATACCAATTTTTTTATTTGGCTTAAAATTTTTCAATCAGCTCTTCGAGACCTAAGGATTTTAATGTCTGCGGAAGTGGCCTCCCTGTCTCGGGGTCCCAACCCATAAGTTCACGGTAGAGACGCACCATGAAATCGAAATAAGGCTGAATAACTCTTCCTTTCACCGGACCATCTTTAGGGGTTTCACTGTAACGGAAGGAGGGCCTTTCCATCTCTGGTTTAAGTCCATGGCGGATATTGAACACGCGCAAAAGATTAACGATTCGTCGCCCTATATGGGTAGCCTCTTTGAGGTCAAGTTCCCATCCGGTCACGGCATTGGTACATTGCACCGTTAATTCTCGATTAGGACAGCAAAAAGCGCAGATGCCTAAAGAGTCGACAAATTGGAGCCATCCGTTTTCCTTGGCATTGATTACCGGTACTTCCCAGGGAGAAAACTTATCAAATACCGGAGGATATCCCATCCGTTCGGGGAAGACCCCTCCGCGCGTAGCCTCAATAGTACTTGTATTAGAGACGCAGGTATCTAACATCTCGCAAAGACGCCCGCGATGGTCGTGGCTCCGGGGAGCTGCTCCAGTAAGGGTATAAACTCCCCAATTCACAGCCTCGCCCCCGACTTTTTCCGCGGCCCTTTTGACTCCTTCGGCTAAAAGATTACCGATCCCTTGGCGATGAGCAATTTTTTCTAAGATACTTTTTACGGCCTCCACATTTCCCCAGCGCAGGTCAAGCCCATCCAAATCTTGCTTACTGAAAATTCCCTTCTCATAACATTCCATAGCCCAGGCGATCGTCCACCCAGCTTCATTCAAATCCATGCCCATCTGGTCGTTGAACCAGTTCAACATTACCGTTGCTCCCGGATCAGTGTTACCAATAACAGGGCCCCAGGTAGCCAATCCTTCATACTCTGGCTCTTCGCCTTTGAATCCTTTGTACGGACCTTCGGTTACCTCACATAGCTTGCAATGTTTTAATTGACATGCCCAACAGGGATTATCTTTCATTTTAAAGTGGGTACGTAAGTATTGACCGTCGAACTTTTCATGTTCGGGAAAGAGGCCAGTAGTATAATTCTTTACTGGCAGCCAGCCTCCCAGAGCAGCGGCTGAGAATCCTCCTCCAGTCCCGTATTCATAAATACGCTTAGAACCTTTAGTTTTGGCATCTTCGTGTAATTCCCGGGTGAGTCGTTCTACAGCAGACCTGTCTTTTACGGGAATCTGTCCCCTTCCGCGTTCCACCACAATGGCCTTAAGCCGCTTGGACCCCATTACGGCGCCCATTCCGTTATGAGCCACTACGTGTCCTCCGTCTCCAGAGATCATGGCAAAACGTACTAAATTTTCCCCTGCTGGACCGATGGCTTGTACACTACCCCGGAACCCTAACCCCAATTCTTTCCGCAAGATTTCTTCTGTGGCAAACGTTCCTTTGCCTTGTAAATGGCGGGCATCCCTAATTTCAGCCTGGCCATCATGAATAAAAATGTAAACCCAAGAAGGTGAGGCTCCTTGGACGATAAAACCATCCAAACCCGCTAATTTAAGATAAGCGCCAAAAAGGCCATTGGCTTGCGAGCAGCCAGCTAAATTAGTCATGGGCCCTTTAGTGACTACAGAGAAAGTTCCTGTGCCGGAGATACGAGTTCCTCCTAAGGGTCCCGAAAAGAAGCAGAGGCGATTTTGGGGATCATGCCATTCTATTCCTGGGGGCACTTCATCAAAAAGGAAACGGGCACCGAACCCTGTACCGCCTACGTACTTTTCAATGAAGTCCTCCGCTAAATCTTCTATCCTGATTTTTCCCGTGCTCAAATCAATGCGCAGAATTTTTTTCAGATACCCACCCTCGATAGCCATTTTTACCTCCTGAATTTAAGAAGAATTTTTTATAAATATAGCATTAAAAACCCAATTAGCAAATAGATTGACAGCACTCTTAATTTTCTTTTCCCCCTAAGAGACTGGGTCATAATTAATAAATAGCAAACATTTGGTGAAGGGGCCAGAGGCAGGCCGGAGGCAGGCCAGAGGCAGGCATTCATTCAGAATCATGAGGCAGTGGCTCTTCCAAAGGTACGGGCGGATTTAGAAGCATAATCATATTGCTCAGTTCAAATATCCGCCTGCCCTTGGCGGAAAATCGTTGGTCAATTTTGAACAACTTCTTTTCCCGCCGATGCTTCTTCATTCATGCCTGCCTCTGGCCTGCCTCCGGCCTGCCTCTGGCTCTTTCTCCCCATTGTGATACAGTCTTTAAGACAGGGTGGGCCTCTTTTCTTCCCATAGAGGTTATGCTGAACAGAAAATTAAAAAAAGGTAAATGGTCAATTTAGGCGGAATTTGACAATTTTAATGATATATTCTATTTTTAATATGCAGTGTATCCCCTTTTTAGATGGGAGTGGGTCCCCATATCCTTTTGTCATTAGGAGCGCTCAGGGCCTGGATATCCCCTCGTCTCCCTCGCGCCAAGGCTTCAGGCCCTCCCCTGAGATTACCAACACTCCCGATGAAAAGGGGGGAGAGGAGAGTAGAAATGGAAAAGTTTAATGAGGAAGAAATTGCTTGGCTTATGCAGGCCCTTAATCCAGGTAATTGTCAATGCTGCATTTGGTGTAAAGAAGAGGAAAAATTTCAATGTCGCCCTAATGGCGAGGCCCCGTGTCAAATTTTTGCTGATAGAGTTTTGCAGGGATTAGAACAAGCTGGTTTGATTTAATTTAAGATGGAAAATAAAACAATCGCTGATATTTTCACCGAAATTGCGGATATCTTGGACATCCAAGGGGAAAACCCTTTCCGGGTGCGCTCCTATCGTAATGCGGCCCGCACTATTGCAGATTTAAGCCAGAGTTTGCAGTCTTTAGTGGCTGCGGGCAAAAATCTGGAAGAGATTCCAGGAATCGGTAAATCAATTCGGGAGAAGATCGAAGAAATCCTGGCTACAGGAAAATGTCATTTTCTGGAAGAATTAAGAGCCAAAGTTCCCCCTGGTTTAACAGAACTTTTAAAATTAGAGGGCTTGGGGCCTAAGAAAGTCAAAGTCTTATATGATGAATTAGGAGTGGATTCAATAGACCGTTTAGAAAAAGCGGCCCAGGCCGGAAAACTCAGAAGCCTTCCGGGTATGGGCCTAAAAACAGAAGAAAAGGTATTAAAAGCCATTGAAAACTATCGAGCGGGGGTGGGGCGGTTCAAACTTTCTGTGGGGTTCATGTATGCCCAAGCTTTATTGGATTATTTAAGCAAGGTTCCCGGAGTGAAAAGGCTGGATGCGGCCGGTAGTTTTCGACGGTGTAAGGAGACGATAGGAGATTTAGATATATTAGTCATCTGCCGCCCGGATAGTGGGGTCATGGACCGTTTTACCAAGTACGAGGAAGTAGCGGAGATTATCTCCCATGGAGAAACGAAATCCAGTGTGCGCTTAAAATGTGGACTGCAGGTGGATGTCCGGGTGCTTCCGGAAGAAAGCTACGGAGCGGCCCTGCATTATTTTACTGGGTCTAAAGCGCACAATGTAGCCATAAGAGAACGGGCCAGAGAGCGCGGGTTGAAGATAAGTGAATATGGGATATTCCGCGCTAAAGATGAAAAGAGATTAGGAGGGAAAGAGGAAGAAGAGGTTTTTAAAGCAGTGGGGCTTCCTTTTATCCCGCCGGAATTGCGTGAAGATCGGGGGGAAATTCAGGCCGCGGAAAAAGGTAAATTACCCCAGCTCATTGAATTAGCGGATATCCGGGGCGACTTGCAGATGCACACTAAGGCCACTGATGGAAAGAATACCATCGCGGAGATGGCTAACAAAGCTAAAGAATTAAGATACGACTACATAGCTATAACGGATCATTCTAAGGCTGTCCGGGTAGCTGGTGGGTTGGATGAAAAAGGTTTAGCTCAGCAGTTTAAAGAAATTGAGAAAATCAACTCCCACCTTTCCAATTTACGTATCCTGAAAGGGGTGGAGGTGGATATATTAGCCGATGGAAGTCTTGATCTTGCCGATGATATCCTTAAAGAAGGTGAAGTAGTCTTGGCTTCCGTTCATTCCCGCTTCAATATGAGCGAAGAGGAGATGACGCGGCGAATTATCAAAGCTATTAAGAATCCCCACGTGAATATTCTTGCTCATCCCACGGGCAGGTTAATCCTGGAACGAGAACCGTATAAAATCAACTTAAAAGAAGTTATTCAAGCCGCCATTGATTACGGCGTTATCTTAGAGATAAATGCTTATCCAGATCGGCTTGATCTCCGAGATATTGATGCTCAAATGGCTAAAGAAATGGGGGCTAAGTTAGCTATCTCTACCGATGCTCATAGTACGGAGCAAATGGAGTTAATGAAATTTGGTGTCTTCACGGCGCGGCGGGGATGGATTGAAGCTAAAGATGTAATCAATACCCGGCCTCTCCAGGAATTGATGAAATTTTTAAGGTAAGTAAAATTATTAATCGGAGCAATTAAATATTTACAGTTATCACTCTTATCTTCCTTCATGCTCTGGCTTTATCGGCTTGCCCCAATGAAATTGTATCGTAATTGCCCATAAGAAATGAAACCCAATGCGGCCAGGGACAAGCCCTTGCCCTACATTTGAGGTTTTTTAATTTCTCGTAGGGCAAGCCCTTGGGGCTTGCAGAACCCGGCATTAAGATGTCGTTTATTTTATGCTCCCATTAATAAGAGATCTAATTAATCCCGATTTTAAAATTCTTAACGCCCCTTCTTCTCATATGTAGTCCAAAACGAACTAACGCCGCTTCAAAATCAACGAAATTGTAACCAGGGATTGGGCACTTCTGCCAAAGACTTTTTAAGGCGGCGAGAATTTTTTGAGGAGATCTTAAATTTTGAGGAATAAAGCGTAAATATCTGGCCGCAGCCACACAAAGATCGCTGGGTAAAGGATCGGCTTTTTTCCATATCCCGCGCAATTCCCTTAAAAAAATATTTATGGTTAAGGGCCCTATACCCCTGGCCAGAGACTGCAGACGTTTCTCTAAATCCCGGCTGTTTTTAGCCTCAGCATATATTTTCTGTAATTCGCCACCATAATTCTCTTGCAGCCTCTGGGCCATCTCCAAAAGTTTTGTGGCCGTTTTAAAATCATAGCGCACATAGCCGCCTTCATCCAAAAGGGAGACTATACCTTCCCATCCTATATTTAATAATTTTGCTGGAGAATCGATTTTTCTTTGGGCAAAAATTGGAAATGTTTTCGAGGCAATTTTTTCCGGAATGGGAGCACCGTATAAGATGGCGGCCAAGAACCATTTAAATAATTCTTGCTCTCTTAAAGAAGAAAGATCGATATTCAGCTGTTGGGCAAAAGAACCGCCAAATTCTTTAAGGATTTTTTCCATCTGTAACCGTTTTTCTTGCATCATGATTTTGAGGAAGAAGGGGTTTAATTTTTTTAAAAAAGAAAAAACCAGCCCCAAAAGCCAAAAGACCGTTAATCAGAAAAACATTATTTAGCCCTAACTCCTGAGCGATAATACCCGAAATTATTGGGCCAGCCGTCATGCCCAAGGCATAAAGGGATTGAAAGAATCCCATCGCTGTCGCTCGTTGCTCAGGAGAGACTGCTCTTAAGGCTAAAGTCATCAAAAGGGGGAAAGCCAATCCTACTCCGAAGCCGTTCAAGGCTTGCACTCCATAAAGGATTTTTAGCTGGCTTGTAAGAGGAAGGAAAATTAATGAGCCAGCAATGAAGAGGAATCCGCTGAGAATAAGCAGCGGTTGAGAAAAATAGATGGGCAAATAGGTTCCCGACAAAAGCGTAGCCAAGGTGTTAGGGAGCTGGTAAGAGAAGAGAAGCATACCTAACTGCCCTTTAGAAGCCCCTATTTGTTGGGCATAGAGAGGAGTAAAACCTATAGGGGCGGAGAAAACCGTAAACTGCAGGATTATACAGGATAAGGAGGAGAGGATGAGTATAGAATTTTTTCCCACGCTTAAAAGTTGTTTTAAAGAAGAGGAAGAAATCTTCTTAGGAGGAGGTTCAGTTAAAGCATTGGCCAATAAAAAACCAATGGCGGCCAGCCCAATTCCCAAATAAAATGGACCTGACCAATCCCAAGCTTCGGCTACCAGCCCGCCCACATAGTTGGCGGCGATTTGGGAGACGCGCGTAGAAAAAAGAATCAAACTCATAGAATAGGCCAATTTTTCCGCCGGAAAATAGCTGGCGAAAAGAACAGTAAAAGGAACCCACATACTGGCCGCAATACCAGCGGCAAATACAGAGAGAAAGAGCATAGCCGTATTTACAGAAAAGAGTAAGCCCACCGCAGCCAAGGCGTCGAATAAAAATCCATAAAGAACAAAAAGCTTTCTTTTTTGCCAACGATCAGACCAAATTCCAAAGGGAATACGCCAAAGCAATTGGGCCAGCCCATATGCTCCTATAACCAAGCCCACGCTTTTAAATGAACCGCTGATCATTTGGATATAAGGCGAAAGAATGGGAAGATAAATATAGACGGCGGCCCAGAAAAAACTGGCAGTTAAATGAGTAAGGAAGATAGAGCGGCGGAGAGCTGCCTCATCATGGTTAAAGGGGGGAATCATTTTTTTAAGGCTTCTCCGATCATGGGCACAAAAGAGACGCCTAAGAGATGTTGCACTTCAGGTTTACCACTTTGCTTGGTGACTAAAGTTAAGGTTTGAAAATAAGTAGTACTTCCCAAAGGAATGACCAAGCGCCCTCCTTCTTTTAGCTGTTTGAGTAGCGGGGGTGGGATATGGTTGGCGGCACACGTGACGATAATTGCCGCAAAAGGAGCTGCTTCTTCCCAGCCGAAATAACCGTCTCCGTATTTCACTTGGACTTTATCATACCCCAGTTTTTTTAGCCGTTCAGCGGCCTTTTTAGCCAAAGTTTCGCGAATTTCAATGGTGTATACTTGGTCTGTTAATTCGGCCAGGACGGCTGCCTGATAACCGGAACCAGTACCAATCTCTAAAACTCTTTCTCCAGGCTTAATTTGTAAGGCTTGAGTCATTAAGGCAACGATATATGGTTGAGAGATGGTTTGGCCTTCGCCGATGGGCAAGGGATGGTCAGCATAGGCTTGGTTGCGCAGAGACGGATCAACGAAGAGATGGCGCGGGATGCGTCCCATGATCTCCAACACTTTAGGATCCTTAATGTCCCGTCCTTTGAGATCCCTTTCCACCATCCGCTTCCGGGCAGCTACTAAACTGGGATCTTCCGTCGCCAAAATGGATGAGGAAAGAAAAGGGAAAAAAGAACAGATTAATAATAAAATAGTCCTGGCCTTGCGCCAAACCATAATTTATCGCTTCGTTTCGCCAAATGGAACGGATGGATTAAAAAAGATCAATAAACCCAAAACAAATTTCATTAAGATTTAGACAAATACTGACGTTGGTATTGCCGGGCCTGGTGCATAAAAGCTTCTAAACGTGTCAGAGTGTTTGTTTCTTCTTGTCCATCATAAGCCATATTGAGGAAAGGTATGTTATTATGGTCTTCGCGGTAGCGCTTCATTACTGCTCCGACAATAGTTCCCGGCATGCAAGTAAAAGGCATGACATTGACTAGTCCAGAGACTCCTTTTTTAATATAGTCTGCGCATTTGCCCACGGAAAGAACTGCTTCACCTTCAAAAGAGTCATCTAAATAGGGTTTGGCGGCCTGTAAAGTCTTCGATATAGGGGGTTCGGGGTGATTGACTAAACTTCCATCGAAAATATGGGCCAACTTATGTTCGTCCCGTTTTTGCACTAATTCGGTGATATAGGTACGCCAGAAGTTAGCAAACCTTTTGTTGCGCAGGCTGTATCTGCGGGAAGTGTAATTTAAATAGAGAAACCACTCGGAAATGGGTGGTAGCCAAACTTCTGCTCCCAGTTTTTCCAACTCCCGCACAATGAATTCATTACTAAAGGCGTTGGAGCGAATATAGATTTCTCCTACAATGCCTATGCGAGGTTTGGAGCCCGGGTTGATTACTTTAATTTGTTCAAATCTTTTTCTTGCTGCTCGTAATATTTCCGTTAACTCGTATAAACTTTGCTGAGGATTGTCGCCACTGTCCCTAATTATTTCATACACTTTTTGGCGATAGTATTTGAATACTTGGTCCGACTCTCCCTGGTTAACCTCATAGGGACGGGTTTCTCTGAGTTTTTTATCCAGAAGATCTATAGCTACCATTCCCTGCCAAGCTAAACGGGTAAAGTTTTTACCCACCATCCCTAAATCCCGATAAAGATGTTCGTCTTGGGTAGGGGAATATATGGGTACGTCCGGGTAACCTAAGTCATCTAAGATTAGGCGGTGGAGCCGATGATATTGGCCAAAGCGGCAAGGCCCGTTTCCCGAAGGCATAAAAAAGGCCACTTTATTTCGGTCAAACCCCGGGCTTTTTACTAAGCGCACCATATCGCCGGTGGTGAGGATGCAGGGATAGCATTCTTTCCCGGAGGTGTATTTTCTTCCCCAATAAAGGGTTTCTTGATTTGACTCAGGAGTTACTTCAGCATCAATTCCGCAGGCCTGAAAGGCGCCCACTAAGGCATAAGCCTGTTCAGCCATATAGGGAATATAAACTTTGCGGTGATTGGCATCTTTGGTCAGCACGATCGTCTTTGGCTTTCGTTCTTCCCGCAAACGGTCTTCCCGGAAGTTCTTTAAGCTATCTAAAAAAGCCTCCAGCCTGGTAATAGCGCCGACATCAGCGCTATGTTCGTCAATCTCTATTTGCAGGTAGGGTTTACCGCGCATTTTTTCTTTAAAGAAATGGAGGATAAAAGAATCCGGTCCGCAGGCAAAGTTAGTAATATAGATGGCGTAAAGACGGGGATCATCACGGACGATATGGGCAGCGCTGTAAATCTTTTGGCCATATTTCCAATACATATCTCGCCATTCATCGACTAAATTCACTTCGTCTAAAGGTAGGAAATCCATAGGAATAGCTAAGACACCCAGATCGCGCAGTTTCTGAGGAATACCAAGGTTTATGCCGGAATCGCAGCCATTATATGGCCGGCTGACAATCACCATAGCTTTCTCGTTCGGCTTCAGCTGGTTCAGAATTTCTTTCCCTCGGCGCTTCAAAAAAGCGTAAAAATTAGCTTGCGCTGCTTGGGCCTTAGCGATGGCTTCTTTAACCTGATCAGCATCTTTACCCAACTCTCGGCCCATTTTGATTAGTTCTTGCTCTAAGTTCTTTTTCTCCCAAGCAAAATGGACTATGGGAGAAAAAACCCGCACACCGTAGGATTTAAAGTCGATGGCTGATTTAACCGCATAAGGAAAAGCCTGCGCATAAGGACAGACAAAGGAGCGATCTAAGGAGGGGTGGCTTAAAGGCATATTAATTATGCTCGGTAAGAAGATAGTATCTACGCCTTTGTCGATTAAGTCTAAGAGATGGCCATGGGCAACTTTGATGGGAAAACAAGTTTCCGCCACAACTTTTTCCACTCCTTTGTGGATCAGTCTTTTATTGGTCTTTTCAGAAAAGACTAAACGAAAACCTAAGGAAGTAAAGAAAGCCTTCCAGAAGGGCATTAGTTCAAGGGAATAAAGAATACGAGGAAGACCAATGGTCGGCGCATCGGCGGGTACTTCTTTCTCTTCTCCATAACTGGCCATTAAAGCTGCTTCCCGCTCGTTAAAAAGATCCGGAAGGTCACTGCGGCGGGGACGGGTGCGATCAATATCGTATTTTTCGCAGCGGCTTCCATAGAAAAGGGGTTTCTCCCCTTGGACAGTCACTTTGCGAATTTCACAGTGGTTTGGGCATTCGTGGCATTCAAAGGAAGTCAGCTCATAAGGCCGGGTGCTCAGATCCCAGCCTTTAAAATTGGTTTTGCCCGATTTATTTTCTTCCATAGCTAAAATGGCACACCCAATTGCCCCAGTCACCTCATTATGTTCGGGAACAGTAATTTTCTTGCCCGTTACTTTTTCAAAAGCGGCGACCACGGCTTTATTAAAGGCTGTTCCCCCTTGGAAGAAGATGTTATGGCCAATGCGCTTATCGCCCACCACTTTATTTAAATAGTTCAGGACAATTGAATAAGCCAAACCGGCCACCAAGTCTTCTCGCTTCGCCCCTTTTTGCTGATGGTGAACTAAGTCTGACTCCATAAAAACTGTGCAACGTTCACCTAAAGAGACTGGTGATGATGAACTGAGAGCCATATTGGCAAATTCTTCTTTAATCGAGAGTCCCAACTTTTCCGCTTGTTCTTCTAAGAAAGAACCTGTGCCCGCGGCGCAAACTTTATTCATTTCAAAATCAACGATCGCTCCGCGGTGGAGAGATATGTACTTAGAATCTTGGCCACCGATCTCAAAAATAGTATCCACGTTAGGATCAATATGCGCAGCGGCCGTGGCCTGAGCAGTAATCTCATTCCGGATAATATCAGCTCCCACAAAGTCACCCGTGAGATAACGCCCCGACCCTGTAGTACACACTCCTTTTATCTCTACTAAATGGCCAACTTCTTCGCCCACTTCTTTGAGACCTTGGCGGATAGCCTCGATAGGTCGGCCAGCAGTCATCAGATACCGTTTGGAAAGTACTCTTTTATTTTCATCTAAGACCACCACATTAGTAGAAATTGAACCAACATCAATACCTAAATAAGCAGGAATCTTTTGGTTTCCAGGAACTTCTCTTAAGGGTTGCCAAGTGCTTTGCTGGCGGTGTCTTTCCGAAAGGAAAAGGGGTTCCAGAGCCACGTCAGGGACAACCGGGCGACTTACATATTCTTTAAGACGTTCCAGGCCTTTAAATCCTTTCCATTTTTCTGGATTTTCCACGGTTATCAAAGCGGCCCCAATTGCGCCCATAGAGGCGAAATGCTTGGGGACGATGAATTCCCCCTCTTTCAACTCTAAAACATCAAAAAAAGCTTTACGCATCCCTGCATTGGCGGCTACTCCCCCTTGGAAAGATATGGGGGGGAGGAAATTCTTCCCTTTACCTATATTCGATTTAAAATTGCGGGCCAAAGCATAACAAAGCCCCGCCACAATATCGTAATCCGGCGTCGCTCCTTGCTGGAGGTGGATCATATCTGTTTTGGCGAAAACACTGCAGCGGCCGGCGATGCGCGGAGGATGCTTTGATTTCAAGGCCAAATTTCCGAATTCCTCTATGGTTAAGTTTAATCGGTGAGCTTGTTGGTCCAAAAAGGAACCGGTTCCGGCGGCACATATAGTGTTCATGGAAAAATCCAATATCTTATACTGACCATTTTGGGGATCTGCTTCTACCAGAATAAGCTTGGAGTCCTCGCCACCCATCTCAATTATGGTTCTTACTTGGGGATAAAAATATGTTGTGGATTTACTTTGGGCTATTATTTCGTTTATAAACTCCGCTTCTAAAAGTTCAGCAATTAATTTCCCCGCTGTGCCGGTTACCGAGACGCTCTTAATTTGGGCGGCGGGTATGCGCGCAAGGATTTCTTCTAAAACTCCCAGAACAGTTTCCAAGGGTTGCCCTTTGGTGCGGGTATAATACTCTTCGATTACATTTTTATCTTCATCAATAAGAATGGTATTAGCACTAACTGATCCTACATCTATACCTAAATGGAGTTCTTTTTTGGCCATTTCTATTTCTAACCTCCATCTTTCCAAGCTTAGGGAAGTATATAAATCCATTTGATTGTAAACAAATGATATATATCATATAAATTGCCTCCTGAAAAGAGCAAGAGTTTTTTGAAAGCGAAAAATTTGCTAAGATTTGCTTGATCAAAACCAGATATGAGTAAGAAATGCCTTCCCAAAGAAGCAAATATATTTATGCTCTCCATTATGAGTGGCTAACTTTTTTATATGACCCCTTAGTAAGGGTGGCTACTAAAGAGTTTACCTTTAAGAAAGCTCTAAGACTCCAGGCAGAAATACAACCCGGCCAAAAGATCTTGGATCTCGGCTGCGGTACGGGAACGCTAAGTTTAATCCTTAAAGAAACAAGCCCGCAAGCTATTATAATTGGCTGTGACGGGGATAAAAAAATTTTAAAAATGGCTAAAGTAAAGGCTACGCAAGCAAAAAGGGAATTATACTGGCATTGCGCCTTGGCTTATGAATTACCTTATGCAGAAGCCACATTTAATCATGTCTTCTCCAGTTTTTTATTTCACCATTTAACCAGGGAGAATAAATGGCGAACTTTAAGGGAAATTTGGCGGGTATTAAAACCGGGTGGAGGATTGCATCTTGCTGATTGGGGAAGACCGTCAAATTGGCTGATGCGCCTGACTTTTTTGCTAATTCAAATTTTGGATGGTTTCCAAACCACTGGCGATAATGTGCGCGGCTTATTAAGCTCCTATCTTCAAGAAGCGGGTTTTGTAGAAATAAGGGAGGTTAGAAATTATAATACTTTCGTCGGCTCTCTTTGTCTTTACAAAGCCCACAAGCCGGCTAATTGAATTTTTATTCCCTTGCCCCCATGATAAAATTTAGCCAGGGGGAAATATTATTTTTAAGAGAGAGGATATTATTTATGGAAGAGAAAAGATGGTCTGATTATACTTTTTTCCCGCGAGGAGTAGCCATAATTGGCGCTTCGCCCCACGATATAGCGACCCTCGCTCAGATGAGTACTAAAATTAAAGAAAAATTATTTCTGGTAAACCCTAATTATAGAGAAATTCGCGGCCAGACATGTTACCCAAACATTTTAGCAATTAAAGAACCTATTGATTATGCCATTCTGGTTATCCCAGCGTTAATAGTCCCCCAAGTTCTCGAAGAATGCATCCAAAAAGGGGTAAAGGTCGCCCAAATTTATTCTTCCGGTTTCAGCGAAACAGGTATGGGGGAAAGGATGGCCTTGGAAAAAAAGGTGCAAGAGATGGCTGCGGGCAAAATCCGGATCATTGGACCAAATTGCTTCGGTGTTTATTGCCCCCAGTCGGGTTTAGCTATTATTCCTGAAGCACCGTCTACCGCAGGACGTATCGGGGTTATTGCCCAAAGTGGTAGTGTGGCAGAGTCTTTATTATATTTGGCTTTTACCCATAACCTTCGCTTTAGCAAAGTAGTCAGCTATGGCAATGGACTGGATTTAGATGCCCCCGATTTTTTGGAGTATTTTGCAGATGATGCGCAGACGGAGATAATCGCTTTGTACATCGAAGGAACCAGAAATCCCGCTCGTTTGAAGAAGACCTTAGGGCAAGTCGCGCGTCGAAAGCCAGTAGTGGCCATTAAGGGAGGAGTGACTTCGCCGGGGATAAGGGTAGCCGTTTCTCATACAGGTTCGTTAGGGGGGACTCCAGAAATCTGGCAAGCCTTGTTCAAGCAAGCTGGGGTTTTGGAAGTGGAAAATTTTAAAGAAATGCTAAATGTTCTTGTGGCATGGGATCATTCTTTCCTTCCTTCTGCTCCAGCTTTCTCCATTATTACCAATTCTGGTGGGTTTAGCGTAATCCAAACGGATTTTGCTTTACGGCTGGGCTTGGATATCCCTAAATTCTCCCCGGAGACGATGAAAGCATTGCGGCAATTCGTGCCTTTAGCCGGAACAAGTATAGCCAATCCTCTTGATGCCTGGCCTATCTTCTATAGCTTATCTGCTCAGGGGAATATAGGGGAGATTATAAAAATTGTGGCTAGTGACCCAAATATTAGTTCCCTTATTCTTCATTTTGATCAATTCCGGTATTTGCGGCGAGCTTTGGGTCAAGAAGTAGAAAAGCACATGAAAGTTTTAATTCCCCTGATGGTGGCAGGCTGTGCTTGGGCCAGGGAAAAGGCAAAGAAAACAGTATTCATCTCCGTTTCCCTGGACCCTTTTCTGGAAGATAAAGAAGAGCGCTATTATAATTTGTTCCTCAAAAAAGAGTTTTCGGCCAAAGGCTTTCCCGTATTTGCCAGTTTGGAGGAAGCGATTAAGACTTTGGCCTATCTTTGCCAATGGGTGGTTAAATTACATAATCATCCCGCCATCACAGTGAATTAATTGACCAGTAATAAAAGAGCTTTCATCAGAAGCCAAAAAGAGAGCCAGGTTAGCCACATCTTGAGGAGTACCTTTCCGGTTTAGGGGGACGATAAAAGGCAACCCCTTTTCCATCTTTTCTATGATCGCGGGGGGCATGGATTTGATCATATCTGTCCAGATCATCCCTGGGGCGATGACGTTGACATTAATCCCTTTGGGCGCTAATTCTTTAGCGGCGGTCTTGGTCATGCCGATTACTCCGGCTTTGGTGGCGGAGTAATTTAACTGCCCGGGATTTCCACGCCAGCTGGTGGAGGAAATGTTTATAATTTTTCCATACCCTTTTTCTCTCATTACCCGGGCAGCGCATTGCGTGCAGAGAAAGACCCCTTTTAAATTAACTTCGATTACTTGATCCCATTGTTCGTCAGTCATTTTGTGGAGCATGGCATCACGAATGATCCCTGCATTGTTTACTAAAATGTCTACTGTGCCAAATTCACTCACTGCGGTATCCACCATCTTTTGGGCTATCTCCCGCGAGGCTACGCTACCGATAACAGCTACCGCTTGCCCGCCCATGTTTTTGATTTTTTCCACGGTTCTTAAGGCATCTGCTTCATTTATATCATTCACTACAATCTTAGCTCCCTCTTCGGCAAAACGAAGAGCTATGCCTTCGCCAATTCCTCGGCCTGAGCCAGTGACAATAGCTACTTTGTCTTTAAGTCTCATTTTTTCGTCCTCCTTTTTTTAAAGAATCATTAATTTATCCATTATTTTCAGCGGCCAAAGCTTTTGGCCAGAGTGAGCATTTTATTTTCCGCCATTAATAGCTTGACGGAAGCGCGCATACTGGTAAAGGGCTCCAGCTGCCCTTACCGCTCGTTCTGGAGTGCGGAACTGAACCAAAAGGTTCTCTTCTTGATCGACCCCTTTTTTCTTTATTAAATTAGTTCCTACCGCGAAAATCGGTTTTCTATATTTTTCCATAAGGGCAATGGTATGTTCATATATTAATGTTCTACTTGCCGAGACTTTTTGGAGGACTTTATCCACCCATTCAGGCGGAAAAATACCTTCAGCCCTCTTTTTGAGATCTGGTAACATCATGGCTAAAGGTCCAGCATCACCACTTAAGGAAATTACTGAATCGATTTTAGACCAGGAAATTAAAGCCTCCAGACAGTCAAGGTAAGCTGGGGTGCCTATTGTGGCGACCATATCTACGGGATTTCCTCGGCTCCAATAGTTTGGTAGAAATTTATTCAAGTGATTTATCAACGGTTCATCTAAGGGAGGAACTTCCAGGCTAATTTCCTGACAAGCATCAGCAGTAATAACTCCCCATCCTCCTCCTCTGGTTAAGATTCCTACCCGGGGGCCTTGGGGGAGGGGAAGGGAAGAAAAGGCAGCTGCCCATTCCAACATTTCTTCGGTGGTGGATGCCCATAAAATACCAGCTTGGCGGAAAGCCGCTTCGTAAATTTCTTTGCTTCCGGCCAGGGCCCCGCTATGTGATTTAGCTGCCCTAGCGCCTGCAGAAGTCCGGCCGCCCTTGAAAGCAACTATCGGCTTTTGGGGAGTAATTTTTTTAGCCTCCTCGAAGAACCTTCTTCCATCGTCTAAACCTTCTAAATAAAACAAAATGACTTTCGTTTCGGGATCATCTCCCAGATAAGCCAAATAGTCTTCCGCCCGTAAGTCACCTTCATTGCCGCTGCTAACATATTTATTGAAACCGACGGCAAATTTCTCTCCCCACCCTAACATCTGCGTGCCGATGTTGCCACTTTGAGAGACTAAGGAAACCTTTCCCTTCTTGGGCCTTACCGGGGGCATCAGGGCCGTAAGACTGGCCGAGGCACTGAAAATGCCCATCGTATTTGGCCCGACTAACCTCATTCCCCCTGATCGGGCCATTTCCGTAAGCTCTCTTTCCAAGCGAGCCCCTTCGGCACCAGTCTCGCTAAAATCAGAGGTAATAACAATGGCCATGCGCACCCCTTTTTGCAGACAATCTATGATGGCTTCCTTTGTAGCTTGAGCGGGAATAGCAATTATAGCTAAGTCTACTTCTTGGGGAATTTGGCTTACCCGAGGGTAGGCTTTATGGCCCAAAACAAATTCTTCGCGGTTATTTACTGGAAAGAGCTTCCCTTGATAGCCGCCCAGAAGGATATTTAAAAAAACAATCGCCCCCCATTTTTCTACATTATTAGAAGCCCCGATTAGGGCAATAGATTTAGGATTAAAAAGAAGATCAAATTTAGGTTGCAAGTCCATATTCATTCTTTCCTCATTTTAATTTTTAGAAATAAGGCAGATTTACCTCACCGGAAATCCATAGCAGAGGATGAAAGAATTAATCGCCCCCCAATTCTTGTAAAGATTTCTTTAAATTAGTTAATTGTCTGCGGTTTAAACGAATTACATCCTCACCTTGGCGAATTTCAATTTCAAATTCTTCCTCAGTTTCCACTTTTAAAACTTTAATTTCCTCTGGAGCTTTGGCCTCCTTAGGAGCAAATTCTTTATAAGCAGCAGGAATATATCCTTTTTCAATCCAATCTAAAGGGTTAAATTCCGCAAATTGGATGAGTGTCCCAAAGGCATTTTTAGGATGGATATACATTTCTTTCCATCCCGGGAAGGGTTCACCCAGCCCGAAAGTGGGAATTCCTTTCTCTTCCAGAGTTCGATAGGTTTGATTAATATCATCTACTTGCACGGTAATATGATGAGGTCCCTCGCCTCTCTTTTCCAAAAACCGATATAAAAAACCTTCCTTTTCTAAGGGATCGATGAGTTCAATAAAGCAAGAAGTACCCAGCTCTATAGTGGTCCAGCGGTATTTTTGCTCAGGAACCGGAGCACAAAAAAGCTCTCGTCCTCCCAAACCATCGATAAAGAATTTTCTGGCTTTATCTAAGTTCCAAACCCCAATAGAAATGTGATCAATCCGGCGAATCATTTTTTTCCTCCACTTTAGGAATTTCCAGATAAAAATCTGGATCACGAACAATTTTTTCCTAAATTATCTTATTCGCCAGAGATAAATCAAGGCTAATCTTTTTAGACCGTCGATCACTTTTGAAATTCGTACCTATTTCAGGCGGGGGAGAGAGGCGAAATTAAAATCGGCTGGGAAATGATCATAGCTCTCTTCCCCACCTTCTCTCCACAAAGAACGGAGGGGACATACTTGTCTACACCAGATAGACTTACTTATTAATGGGAGCATAAAATAAACGACATCTTAATGCGGGGTTCGGCAAGCCCCAAGGGCTTGCCCTACGAGAAATTAAAAAACCTCAAATGTAGGGCAAGGGCTTGTCCCTGGCCGCATTGGGTTTCATTTCTTATGGGCAATTACGATACAATTTCATTGGGGCAAGCCCACAAAGCCAGAGCATGGAGGAAGATAAGAGTGATAACTGTAAATATTTAATTGCTGCGATTAATAAATAATAGCTTCCTTCTTTTAAAATGGATGTTTATCTACCCGCCCTTGCCTATGGAAGAATATGTGCCTCATTTTAATGAGCCTCTCTCCCTCCCGGCTGAATTAAGCTGGAATTTAAAAACTAATCCACGGTCAAAGGATTTACCCTTGACCAAGAAAGAAGCTATAGCCTAATATAAAAAATGGAGGGGAAAATGGGTAAAGTTGTTTTACGTTTTGCTCCCAGCCCTACAGGATATCTTCATATAGGCGGAGCACGGACAGCTATTTTTAATTGGCTCTATGCCCGCAACCAAAATGGGAAATTTATTTTACGCATCGAGGATACCGACCAAGTGCGGTCCACCAAAGAATCTATTACGGCCATCCTGGAGAGCCTTACTTGGCTGGGTTTGGATTGGGATGAGGGGCCTATTTATCAGACGGATCGCTTGCCCTTATACCTAGAGCATGCCGAAAGACTGTTACGAGAAGGCAAAGCCTATTTTTGTTATTGTACTCCAGAAGAGCTGGAAGAAAAAAGAAAACAAGCGCTAAAAGAAAAACGGCAGCCCAGATATGATGGTCATTGCCGTGAGCTAAAATCTCCAATTCCGGGGAGAAAACCAGCCATCCGCTTTAAATCTCCTAAACAAGGCGTAACGGTTTTAAAAGATCTAATTAAAGGACCTATTGAATTTGAAAACGCCGAGCTGGATGATTTGATTATTTTACGCAGCGATGGCTGGCCTACTTACAATTTTAGTGCCGTAGTAGATGATGCCACTATGGGTATTACCCATGTCATCCGTGGCGATGATCACGTTAATAACACACCGCGGCAAATTCTTCTTTATGAAGCCCTGGGTTATCCTCTTCCCCAATTTGCGCATGTACCTATGATCTTAGGCGCAGATAAAACGCGCCTTTCCAAGAGGCATGGGGCTACCTCAGTTTTAGCCTATAGAGAAATGGGGTACCTACCCCAGGCCCTGGTAAATTATCTTGTCCGTTTAGGCTGGTCGTATGGAGATCAAGAAGTTTTTACTCTAACAGAGCTGATTGAAAAATTCTCTTTGGAGAATATAGGTAAATCGCCTGCTGTCTTTAATGCGGAGAAACTCCTCTGGCTCAACGGGCTATATATCCGCCAAGAAAACCCCGCCACCTTGGCCGAATTAATAATTCCGTTTATAGAGAAGAAGGGCTGGCAACCCCGTTCCCAAGAATGGTTAATAGAAGTGGTTAAGACGCTGCAAGAAAGGTCTAAAACTTTGGAGGAGATGGCCAGCCAGGCTGAGTTCTATTTCCGGGATGATTTCCAAATAGATGAAAAAGCTGCTATTAAATTTCTTACTTTGGAGATAAGGGAGCCTTTGGAGATGCTTGCTTCAAGGTTAGCCTCTTCCCCAGAGCTTGATGAAAAATTGGTTGAAAAAATCTTTCGGGACATTGCGGCGGAGAGGAATATCAAATTAGTAACCATAGCTCAAGCCGTACGCTTAGCTTTAACGGGGAAAACGGCGAGTCCTGGGATCTACGAAATAATGAGAATTTTGGGAAAAGAGGAAGTTTTAAAACGCCTCCAAAGAGTTTTGGAAAAAATTTAAAGTGCTGATTATAAAAATTTAGGAGTTGGGAAAAAATAAGAGATTAAATTAACTTAAATCAAGCCATCGGCGAGTTCAAATATTAATCTAAAAGGATAATTTTCCCTCTCTCCCCTGCATATACCTGACTTACTGGGGATAACTCCTCCTTCATGAAGGCTATTCCTTCTTGCTCGCCGTGGATTAAGATAACAATTTTCGGGGCCAATTTTTGTGCTAAATCGAGGAGTTCATAGCGGTCGGCATGGGAGGAGAGATAAAAGCGTTTTATATTTGGATTAATTATCTTAACTGGTTCGCCGTCGGTAAGAAAGACCAGTTCATCTCCGATCTGAGCATGAAAGAGCTTGTATCCAAGAGTATCTGGATCAATGAAGCCGCAGAAAAAAATGCCATGACGTTCATCTTGAACCATAAGCCGAGCGATTCTGGCTGAGGGGGTATTCTCCACCATCATGCCATTCGTGGCCACAATAATACAGGGTTCGCGCAAAAGGTATTTCAGATAAAGCTCGTCGGAGTATTCCAACACTGAAAAAAGATCAAAGTCCGACATGGAAACATGAGGGCGCAAATACCGCCGATATTCTTGGTAGATTTCGGTTATGCTACGTCCCAATCCAGACAAAAAAAGAGGGACAGAAGGAATCCGGCCACGCCGCATCAAGGAGTAGATAATGGCCATCAGTTCTTGGGTTTTTCCCAAAGCAAAGGCGGGTATAAGTACGCAACCTTTTTTATTTATTATTTGGGAGACTTCTTGGGCAAATTTATTAATTTCCTCAGGCCTATTCTGAGAATAATAAAATGGATCATTGGCATAGGTACATTCCAGAATAAGTACCTCGATATTTTCCAGGGGAATTTCTGCTCCAGCTAAGAGCGCTTGGTCTTGGAAGGAAATATCTCCCGTATAATAAATGGTCCGTTTACCTTGACGGATTACTATCCCCGCCGCTCCCAGAACATGGCCACTGGGTAAAAAATGTGCTCTTATATTCCCTCTTAACCTAACTCTTTCATAACCTCCTTTCCGCTTTTTGGGAAGTTTATGGGATGGCGCCCGAAACTCCAGGTCGATAATTCCCCCCTTGAGCGGGCGTAGATCTTCATGTTCAAAGAAAGGATATTCTAAGAGCCCTTTTTCTTCCCGAAATATATTCATCACCGTTACTGTGTTGTGCAGCATGCGTAAGGCTATGTCTTTAGTCGGAGAAGTAGCGAATATGGGGGTTTCGGGATATTTCTGATGGATTAAGGGCAAAGAGCCTACATGATCTAAATGGGCGTGAGAAATAAATATAGCCTCTAAATCTTCACCGAGGCGGTCATAGTCGGGAAGGCTTTCTTTACCGAATTTTTTCGGATGCAAACCGGCTTCGAGGAGAAGAGAAACTCCGTTCATTTTAAGTAGGTAGGAATTAGCCCCAATCTCCTGTCCACCACCTAAAACTTCGAATGACCAAGCCATTTTTACCTCGAGGTAATTTTTTAAGGAAGGAAAAGCCGCAGGATGCCCATTATAATCCATTCGAATAAAGAGATTAAAGGATTAAGGATCCCCAAATAAAGTAGGCCAATGATGATAAAGAAACCGTAGGGCTCCAAGCGGGCTAAAGAGTAGCGGAATTGGGAGGAAGAGAATCCCATGAGTATTTTAGAACCATCAAGGGGTGGAATGGGAATAAGGTTGAAGGCGGCAAGCATGATATTTATTTGGGCCATGTAAACTAAGAACATAGAGAAAGCTCCAAAAGGAGGGGGATTGAAAATTTGTAAAAGAAGAAGGGAGATAAAGGCGAGCATAGTGTTGGCCACAATACCTGCCGCGGAGACCAAGATCAAACCTTTGCGTTCATCATAAAGATTATGGAAATTTACGGGCACTGGCTTGGCCCAGCCAAAACCAAAGATAAATAACATCAGGGTGCCTATGGGATCAAGGTGCTTGAAAGGATTGAGACTTAGCCTACCGAACCAGCGCGCTGTGGAATCGCCCATTTTATCTGCCACCCAGCCATGGGCCAGCTCATGCAGGACGATGGAGTAGATAAGCGGGATTACCAAAAGAAAAAAAGCTACTGGATTTTTGAATAATAGACTAATGAGCCCCATTTTCTAATCCTTATCTTGATTTTTTATTAGTATCCCATAGTTAGAATTTGTTTGCAACTCAAAGTTTTTATATCCTACCCAAGCTTACACTTCTCTCCAAGGAATATTCAATATAATGCCGAAGCCATAGGCAAAGAACCTCGGTTTTCTAATTATTAAACTGTTGAATAATGCTCTTTTTTACTCGGATATGGCATCATTGGTAAGTCAAATTGAGAATAAAAAAGGAAAAAATATTTACCATTCTTTATCCCGACCCCATAATTTGACTTTATTAAAGAGATCTCTGAAAAAGTCCCTCGGGATGTTTTTACGTCATTCCTGCAAAAGCAGGATTCCAGTATTTTTAAGGCACTTCTAAACTCCCACTTTCGCAAGAGTGACCGAAAAGTGGTTTTTCTGAGATCTCATAGAATTCTGACCGTCGATTCCTTTTGAAATTCGTATATCTTTCAGGCGGGAGGGAGAGAGGCTCATTAAAATGAGGCACTGGTTCTTTCATGGGCATGGGCGGGGAATAAAAAAGTCTCCACTTTAAATTAGGGAGGATTATTCGGGTTTTTATTTTCAAGATAAGTTTATCCCCGCCGTTTATGGCGGATAAAGGGTGGGTAAGAAGGAAATAAGCAATTCCCAGCCGATTTTAATTTCGCCTCTCCCCCTCCCGCCTGAATTAAGCTGGAATTTAAAAAGGGATCAACGGTCAGCTTGAAAGTGCCTTGACTAAAGCCCTATTTTTCTTTAAAGTATGAATGCTCGCCGCAAAAGTTTAAAAAATAAAGTTTAAAAAAATAATGTTAACAAACGGATGAAGACCATCCCCAAAAATCTGGAGCACAAATAGATGCAAAGTTTCTCCGATTTAGCCCTGGCTCTTTTTGAAACCGAGTATCCGTCACTTTGGGCAGTTGTGGAAAAGCGCATTCAATTGGAGTGGAGTTCCCACCGGGATAAGAATCTGGAGAAAGGCGGTTTTCATCTGATCGATTATGCCGTTCATTTTGGCCGGTTACTCCGAGTTATGTACCGCTATAAACTTATTGGTGCTTTGCGCAAAGAGTTTTTATGGTATGTAAATCTGTTTAAGGATTATGGTTGGGGCCAAGATGCGTTATCCCTTATTCTGGACAGCTGGATCATCGCCATTCAAGGGCTCATAAAACAACCAGAATGTAACCAGTTAGCCGAACCATTACAAAGTTTAAAGATTGATTTGCCAGATTTATTTGCGGCAGCAGGAGTGAGTTATAGAAGTAGTTCTCATGCTTTCGATCCTTTATTAGTTGAGGCCCTGATCAATGGCGATATTCAGGAAGCGCAAAAGCTCATTTTATCAAAATGGCCATTCATTTCTTCTGCAGATCGTTTGATCGTGGAAATATTGCTGCCCGCCATGGGGGAGATTGGCGATCTTTGGGAGCGCCATCAGATCGAAATCTATCAGGAACATCTGGCCACCCAAGCCCTAAAAGCTATCTTGCTAAGGCTTTCGGCATTAAAGCCTCCTTCTTTATCGCCGAAAAGACATAAAGCATTAGTCGCGTGCACACCTGGCGATGAACACGATCTGATCCCCTGGGCCCTAAGTTCCTATCTCGAAACGAGGGGTTGGGCGGCGCTGAACCTGGGCGGCAGTTTGCCTGCTGATCAGATTATTGCCGCAGCGAGGGCATTGAGGCCTGATGTACTTTTTATTACTTTGACGATGATTATTTTGCTCGAGGATTTTCTAAAAGTTCTGGATGGATTGCATGAGAATTTTCCAAGCTGTAAAGTAATCGTTGGCGGTCGCGGGACCATATCCGCCCAGACTTTACTGGAGAGTCAAGGAGCCCTCGTTGCCAAAGATTTTGAACAGGGCCACCAAATAGCCTTGAGGGTACTGGGGGATGCGTAGTTTGACTGCCTTGCGCATGGTCATTCATGATCGTTCCTCCACAGCAGGAGCCCTTCTGGGTGTGGTGGCCATCGTCTTTTTGGTGGGGCAGCAACTTTCCATTTTGTTCGGACTGTTGAATTACATGTCCGTGCTGGCGGATCACAGCGGCGCTGACGCTTGGATCATGAGCAAGAATGTCCGGAACTCTGATGCTGGGAATCTTATTTCGGTGCGCTATATTGATCGGGTGATAGGTATGAAGGAAGTTGAGTGGGCGGAACCAGTATTGATTGGAAATGGTCTTTTTCGCACTGGTGATGGTTCCTATGAGTCGGTCCGAGTTGTGGGTAGCCGCAGACCGCGGTTTGCGGGAGGACCCTGGCGATTCGCTCAGGCTGATGAGCAGGCTTTGTTAGATTTAGAAGCCGTCACCGTGGATCGCCTCGATCTCTCCAAACTGGGAAATCCTGGTTTAGAAGAGATTACAGAAATTGGTCAGAAGCGTGTCCGCTTGAGGGCGATTACCGAAGGAGCACGAGGTTTTCAGGGAACGCTTGTTTTCGCTTCTCTGGAAAAAGTCAGGGAGATTGCTCGCCTTCCGGCCGGCAGTGCCTCAGCCATATTGGTACGTTTTGCTGAAGGTTCTGATCCCCAGGAAGCTCTGGCCAAATTACGTGCTATCTTGCCCTACTGTAGTGTTTACAGCACTGCTGAGCTTTCTCGCCTCACCAGACTTTATTATGTTACTAATACCGGCATCGGGGGGAGTTTCGGTTTTTCCACAGTGATTGCCGTCTTGATTGGCATAGTGATTGTCTCGCTCACTATGTACACTAGTGTGCTGAGTCGGACGCGAGATTTTGCGGTGATGCGGGCCATTGGTGCGCGAAAACGGGACATCGCCGTCATAGTGTTCAGCGAGGTTTTGATCATCACTGGGGTGGGTCTTTTTGTAGGTTTTCTAATGCTAGCTACTCTACTCAACACCACCGGGGATTCTTCTATTCCTAGCTATTTTCCTGGCTATGTGCCCCCAATTCTAGCCTCAGGAACCCTGATTGTAAGTATCCTCGGTTCCCTCATAGCCTTGCGGACCGCGCTAAAGGCTGATCCGGCAGCAGTTTTCCACTGATAAAAGGGGATGCTGTGGCCACGCTGAGATTAGAGAAAGTGGCGAGAGATTTTTCTGACGGGCGTCAAATACGCCGGGTTTTGTTCCCCACTGATTTGACTTTTGAATCAGGGGAACTGAGTGTCATCTCTGGACCTTCGGGAAGCGGCAAGACCACTTTGCTTTCGATTATGGGACTTGTTTTGAGACCATCCGAAGGCCATATTTTTCTGAATGATTTAGACATCACAAGATTATCTGATAACGAAGCAGCGGAGATGCGGCTAAGTAGCTATGGTTTTGTTTTTCAGCAGCCCATGCTTATCGAGGGACTCAGCGTCATGGAAAACATTTTGTTGGCGACCGCGATCCAAGGTGGACGTCCTCCAGCAACTACGCGGGCAAAGGCGGAAGCCCTTTTAGCAAGTCTTGGTCTGGAAGGGGTGGGCTATTTTCAGCCGCGCCTTCTTTCCGGAGGGATGAAACAAAGGGCATCTATTGCCCGAGCCTTGATCAAGGACCCCGCTATTCTCCTGTGTGATGAACCCACTTCAGCTCTCGATGCCGAGAGTGGGCAGGCGGTCATGGGCATTCTAAAACGCATCGCCCTTGAAGATGGGCGAATGGTTGTTGTGGTATCGCATGACGCCCGGGTTTTCCCCTACGCAGATCGACTGATTAAAATTGAAAACGGGCGCATCGTTGCTGACAACCGCGAGAGATATATAAGCCAAAAGGATATTATTCAATGAAGTTAAAGAAGGTTATCATATTACTTACGATCATACTGGCAATTATAGTCGGTCTCAGTTACATAGCTGTATCTCTTCGCCGGGCCTCACTGCCGCCGGAACCATCAAAGGCACCCTCCATAGAAAAAGCTCCTGTCCGATTGTATGGGCGGGTCGAACCGCTGCACCGAGAAGTATTCCTCGGACCTCAACAGCCCCGACGCGTAACTAAGATTCTGGCGAAAGAGGGGCAGTACGTGAAAAAGGGGCAAGTGCTTTTAGAGTTGGATGCGGATGTAGAACAGCAGGCCGTTCAGGTAGCCTTCCTGCGGCTTAAAGAATTGGAATCCGAGTTAGAGCTCCTCCTTGACGAACTCAAAAGAGAGGCCCCCTTGGCCGAGAGTAGTACAGGAGAGGTTCAATACGCCCTGCAAATTCCGGTATCCCGGGTCAGGGAACTGGAATCCCGGCTGGATCTTGTCCTTGATGAGCTCAAAAGAAAAGAACCCTTGTCCCGTGTGGGAGCTGTGCCAGAACAGGATTATACGCAAAAGGTGCTTGAGTCAAAAGTGATTCGCAATCAAATAGTAACAGCTAAAATGGAAGCGGAACTCGATTTTAGCCAGAAAAGGTTGCAAGCTGAACGTATACGGAAGAAGATATCAACGGCCAATGCTGAATTGGAGTTGAAACGCCGTGAATTAGCAAAGATGGTGCTTACTTCACCGATCGATGGCTTTGTGTACAAATTTGACATCCGTCTGGGAGAACTGCTGACTCCACAAGATTTTCAACGCATTGTTCTGGGAAAATGGCCAAAGCAGATCCGCATGTATATTGAAAATTATTGGCTTGGTAAAATCCGGGTTGGGGATCTTTTTGAGGTTAGAGATGCGGAAACCCTTGAACCAATCGGTGAAGGAAAAGTAATTGAGGTTTCAAAATATGTTGGTGCCCGTGATTTCCGAACGGAAGATTCTTTGGAACGCTTTGATACGAAATATGCCCAAGCTATCTTGTCCATGAGTAACATCGCAGATGTTCCCCTTGGCAAACTGGTTCTTTGCGAAAGAAAGACCATAAGCCAAAGATAATAAATAGCCATAAGGGGCAATTCTTCCTCTTCATCATTAATTGCCAATCAAGCAGTGCAATAGGTATTCCTAAATTCTTGATGATTTTTTTTTGAAAAATGGGGATTCTCCTGACGATTCTTGATTATTAATCAATCTCCCATACTTATCAGCTCTTGATTCTTCTGTTATTTTTAGGCGGACTTTTTTAATCAAGTGTGGATTATTTTATGGTGAAAAAATAAAAACCATCCAGAGTTTATAGAAAAAATGTTATTAAAAAACCGCCAAAGTTAAAATTGGAAGGTCATTTCCGCAAGAATATAGGGGTCGCGTCTTGGTTAGCGAATTTTTAAAGTTTTTTACCATGCGAATCAACCCGATTCCCATCCAGATGTCTAAGTTCTGTACCGCTGACTAATAAATGGCCCCAAATCAGCGATCAGCAATTGGCTCGATTTCAGCGATCACAAGATGGCTTCATTTCGACGATCCGAAAATGGCCTCATTTCGCCGATCACCCTTGGGCACCATAGAATCGGGCAATAACATATAACCCTGCAGCTCAGTTAAGCATTACGAAGAGCATAAAATTTTGGTTGAGTTATTTTCGACAGTTATGCTAAATTGGGGTTGTGATTGAAGACCAAATAAAGACCATCATCCCAGAACTTGAAAATACGCTCGCTCAAATCCTTCAATCTCATGTTCTTCCTAATGAGTCTTATCTTGCCGGTGGCACCGCTGTTTATCTATACTTTCGACATCGATTATCTGTAGATATTGATTTTTTTACGAGTTCTCGATTCACCCCTGAGCTTTTTCTGGCCAAAATGAAAGAGAATTTCGATGAAGTCATCGTTGAGTTAATGGAACGGGATACCATAATTCTTTTTGTTTCACCAGAGCAAATAAAGTTTTCCCTATTCCATTATCCCTATCCATTATTGTCCCCCCCAGTTTTCATGCCCATTGTTGAAGGCCTCACCTGTCCAATAGCCTCACTGAAAGATATTGCGGCCATGAAGGCAGTAGGCATAAACCAGAGGGGATCCCTAAAGGACTTTATTGACCTTTATTACATTTTGCGAGAAACTGGACTCGACTTCGACGGAATTTCCAGCCTGACAATTAAGAAATATGGTCTATCGCCCCATTACGACTACCACCTCCGAACTTCATTTGTCTATTTTGATGATGCGGAGAAGGAAGTTGACCAAGTAGTTATGTTGGAAAAGGGTAAAGAAAAACGCCCCTTTTCAGTCCAAGAATGGGATGAAATCAAGCTCTTTTTTAAGGAATTGGTAAAATGAGGGAAGAACTCTTTTGGGACAGGATGACAGACAGGGCATCACCGGAAGTGGTCATTGAGAGGGCCATCAACTTCGGGGGGCTTGAGTTTATCCAGGCAGTGCAGAAAAAATACGGTATGGAAACCTTTATCCATGTACTGAAGCATCATCGAAACCTCAGCAAAAAAGCGGTTAATTACTGGTGCCTGAGACTGGGTATAGATCGAAACAGCACAAAAACTTTCCAGGCCAGGAGAATTTGGGAGCCTCTCCGGTAGTCGAAGCAAAGGAATAGAAGCCGATAGAGCGAAAGCTGTAGTTTAGGGTAGGGGAAAAAGAATCCTTTCGTAATCTGGTTCAAAAGCCTGGTGACCCTACGGACGATCCGATAGAAGATGACGAAAGTGTACCCCTCTTCAAATAATCCCTTCCCTTTACCTAATAAGAGTTAGGAATTTAAATTTAAGATTGTCGCGGTTAAAAGACGCTCTTAGGAAACTTTCATAGATTCGGCGAGAGCCCCGGGTAAGGCTTTTGCATGAAGCCGGTATTTAAGGGCTTAGCCGTCGGGTAAGAGTATTATTATTTTTATTCGCTTCGGGAAGGCGGTTTCCCTCGTCCACGACAACCGTGATCTCGGCTGCCTCGCGGAGAATATAGTCGCTCGTCCAGATGATGCTTCCGCCAGGCTGCCTAAGCTTGCCCGCAGGATCAAGGAAGCTAAGCGGCACGTAA
>Ga0209102_1000273_pt1 | contig 35301 bp, 51 predicted proteins | sample ConPoolayeHmetaG_FD_185483 | JGI IMG/M metagenome (GOLD analysis project Ga0209102, IMG submission 185483) | Hot spring microbial mat communities from California, USA to study Microbial Dark Matter (Phase II) - Cone Pool mat layer H metaG... ...
CGGAGATCCATGAGGGAGGCAAGCCTGTTACGTTGGAGGCTGCGTGCTTTGCGGAGCCTGCGTCGAGAACTGTCCCGTCGGAGCAATGAAGCTTAACGAGGAAGAGAGGAGGCCTGAGCCTTCTTTAGCCGAATGCCAAGGGTACTCCAACTGCACGATAGTTTGCCCTCAAAAAGCTTTGAAGCCTATGGTCGCCACTTTTGATTTCCTCTTGGCGGAGGCCGCTAAAGCATCCGTCTCGAAATTCAGGAAAGTCTACTTCGTGAATTTTCTTCAGAGAATGGCGAGGCTGTGCGATTGTTTTGATGAGCCATTGGAGCCTGTTATCTCCGACATAGGGATTCTCGCGGGCAGCGATATTCTGGCTGTGGAGAAAGCTTCTTATGATTTAATTGTGAAAAAGGAAGGCAAGGATGTTTTCAGGGAGTTGAACAAAAAGTCTTTCGCTGAGCAGTTGAAGGCTGCCGAAGAGGTTTTCCAAGGTGAAGCTCCTCGTCGAATTTGAAGCTGAGGTGGCGTGCACTAAGGTTTGGTGAGCAACGGATATGAAGAGCCTTCGGTTTTTAAGGCTGTAAAACCATTAGAAAGGACGTTAAATCAAGGAGGTTTTCGAAAAATGGTTGAGTATAGCGATAAGTATCTGGCTCTCACGGGGGGTCGTTTCGGCAGGCCTAAGCGTGTTCCGCATTGGGAACACTGGTCTTGCCCGGATGCTGAAACCTACATTACCGGCATCGACTACTACGAGCATCCCCGCCTCTGCCGGTTGAGGATGGCTGAGCTCTACCCCCAGTTAGAGCTGCCGGTTCCTGAGAGAGACGAGCCTATTCCCCGCCCCGAGAGCCTGATGAAGGGTGGGAGCTCATACGTTGATGAACATGGGCGTCGGCGCGTCCGTTGGGGGCATTCACTCAGCAACCATTGGAACTGGGGGGAGCTCTTCAAGACGCCGGAGGATGTGTTCGCCTTCTCACCACTGAGACAGGGTGATTTCACTAACATTCCTGTAGTGGAGTCGCGCGACTACCGTGACGAGGAGAAACTTTACCGCGAATACCGTGCTCAATACCCGGCTGAGTGGGGTGACAAGGCGCCCGAGGGCTCCACGGCTTCAGTAGGCTTTTACAACACGATGTTCATGTGGCCGCTTCTCACGTTCGGCTGGAGGCTTTTTCTAAGAACCTGCTTGGATAAGCGGTTCGAAAGAATAATGGATGAGTTTGCAGAGATCAATAGGCGGGTCTTCAGGGTCTTCGCCAGGCTGCCCGTCAACTTCGTAGTCTGCCACGATGATATAGCTACTTCCCGCGGGCCCATTCTCTCCCCGGCTTGGATGCGAAAGCACGTGTTTCCACACTACAGAGAGTTCTGGGGAATCGTTAGAGACGCTGGGAAGACTGTTATCTTCATGTCGGACGGGTGTATAGACATTTTTGTCGACGACGTTTTTACATGCGGTGCTCAAGGAATAATAACTGAACCCTACACAAACATCCGTGCTGCAGCATGCAAGTATCCGAATGTCTTCCTGACTGGTGAGGGGGACTGCCGCATTCTCCTGCGTAGCGACCCGGTTGAGATAGAAGCCATGGTTCGGAGAATGTTGGAGACGGCTAAAATAGCGGGGGGCTATGCCTTCTGCGTTGGAAACCATATTCCCTGGAATACTCCTCCGCAAGCTGTTAAAATCTACTTAGACCTTTGCGCTGAGCTGGGTTATCTTGAATAGGCTTTTCATATTGGCACATGCTGCATACCGGCTGTATTAAACAGTGAGCCCGCGCTCCCAGTGAGTACATTAGGAGCCTCGTTTTGGGTAGAAGTATATTTCCTAGCTCGTGCACGATCTCTATGAGCCTTCCAGCCCCTTCAAGCCCCGGGCTATTCCTTGCATAGGCGTGCGCCGGAGCATTAGGAATGGCTTGTCTACTGGGGGGTGGAAGCTTGCGGTTCCCGTCTCAATAGAAGTACTCTGGCGGTTCCCTTCTCCAGGTTGACTCCTGTTGTCGGGTTGCCTCCTCCATCAGTCTGTCGAAATCCCTGCTTGCTCTTTCAATATCCTCCAGGTCAATATCGATCTTCAGCATTTCAATAAGTTTCTCAAGCATGGCGCAGATGCTTCTGGGATAAACACTGGTGGAAGGGGGGGCTTGCCCCCATAGGCTTATCGCGTCAATACCTCTTTTTTGACACGCGAGAACTAGGAGCGAGTGGATGCCTACTGGTGCAAGCTGCCGGCTACTCCCGTATGTCACGTATCCTATTCCATACTCTTCCAACTCGTCTTTCAACCGCTGGTCTCCAACCACTGCCTCCACCTGCTGCCCCCCTATTGTTGAAACCTCCGGAGCCACGACTCCGCCAATTATGTATATCCTCCTAACCTTGTAAAAGCCTGCTAAATCAATAATCGCCTCAACATACTCGTTAGGCCTGAAATTAGGCTCATCGCCTAGCAGGAATATTAAATCGTTTCCCCGAGTGTTCTTATAATAAAATAGTTCCGTGGAAGGCCATTCAATCTTTCTTATAATGCCTTCTTCAATCCATCCTAATGGCCTAGAGTTTTGAAGGATGTAGAAATTGTAGGGAATAATCTCGCCGAACCTCCTCGCTCCCAATTTCCTTATCAAGTAGCCTACGCTTCCGCTTGAAATTCTTCCAGCGTCAGCCCACCCCCTGAACCCGAGTACGAGTAGAGGCTCTTTAAGCTCGGGCTCCTCGTAAATATTGAATCTCCCCCTCATCCTATCTCTTAAGGTTTTGAACCCGTGGGAGGATTTAAACCTATTAAGCGCGCGACCAGCGCCGGGGGAGCTGCAGAATGACGCCGATGATGTGCAGTGGCAAACAGCCTATGAGGACGAACCGGCCGGAACTGACAAGAAGGAGTAGGGGAGCATGGCAACATCTTCGAGTAACCCTTTTTTTAAACCTACCTACACCGTTTTATCCACACTAGCCTTAAATTCCAAGAGTTCCCTACGTCCTCCTGCCACGCCTGTCGTTAGGTCTGTTTAACATCAACGGGTGTAAATCCATGGGGGCGTGTTTCTCAATTACAGAACGTTTTCAAGTCCTTCCAGGGAAATGGCTGGATAAAAACCGTCTTCCCTCGGATTTTTTTCATGATGGCTTCAGGCTGGCGGAAAAAGGTTATATAGGTTGCTTCGATAAGATGCTTTGAAGATGTCCATCGTTCAGACGTATAGGGGCAAGACCCTCGAGGAGCTGAATAGTCTTTCGATGAACGAGTTGATGAGGCTTCTCCCAGCTAGGATTAGGAGGAGCCTTAGAAGAGGGCTTAACCCTGAGACTCGGAAGCTTCTTGAAACGGTTAGGAGGGTTAAGGCTGAGATGGCTCGGACCGGGGTTCAGCCCAGGAGGATAAGGACGCACAGGAGGGATATGCCTATTCTCCCCGAGATGGTTGGGTTAACCATTGAGGTTCACAACGGTAAGGATTTCATACCTGTTGAAATCACTCTAGATAAGGTTGGTCACTACTTGGGCGAGTTCGCAATAACCAACAAGAGGGTTGTTCACGGTAAGCCTGGAGTCGGAGCTAGCAAGGCTTCTACTTACGTGCCTTTGAAGTAAGAAAAATAAAAGATTGGGGAAAGTATTGGGCCTACTGCTTCTTAGGCTGCTCCTTCCAAACGTATGTTATCCTGTCGTCAATAACTAGGTATTCTCCACTGTCCTTGACTGAGACCATGGGTTTCTTCAATATTGTAGCGATCTTTCTAAGTCCTTCAAGCGACTTAACGTGTGCAACATATCCTTCAGGAGTTCTCTCAAGCTTGTCCACGTTTACTGCTCTGCGTATGCTGGGCTCGGCTTCAGCCGCCTCCTTGCTCATTTTCTATCGCTAAAGCTACTTTAGCCTAGGATTTAAGCATTGCCCATAACGGGCAAAATATTTAATAGTTGGTACATATTCCTCTCCTGCTCCCGCGAGCCAAAAGGTGTCGGGTTTGCCAAGCTTCAAATACAGTCTGGTGGAGGTGGATAGGGCCCGTTCGGCTAAGGCCAGTCTCAGAGAGGTTAGGGTGTCTCCTAAACACTCGGTTGAGCTAGCCCGGTTTATAAAGGGTTTAAGGATGCCTGAGGCTAGGGAGAGGCTGGAGGCGGTTGCGGAGAAAAGGCTCCCCGTCCCCTTTAAAACGTATAGGAAGAAGGTTCCGCACAGGCGGGGGGTTTTAAAGACCGGCTCCGGGAGGTATCCTGTTAAGGCAGCCAGGTTCTTCCTGAGGCTGCTGTCGCAGCTTGAGGCTAATGCTGAGTTTAAAGGATTGTCTCCGGACAGGATGAGGATAACCGGTGTCGCTGTCCACCGCGGCAGGAAGCTGAAAAGGTATACGCCCAGGGCCTTTGGAAGGGCTACGCCGAGGTTTGAAACCCTTGTTCACGTTGAGGCCCTGGCTGTTGAGGAGGCTGGTTGAAATGTCGGCTAGGAGAAAAGTCATTTTCTACAGGAGGGTTCTCGAGTTCGGGAAGCTCCACCAGAGGATCGACGATTTCCTACGGGAGTACTTGAAGGAGGCTGGTTACAATGGTGTCAGGCTGATGAACGTCCCGATGGGCCTAGTGGTCACGGTATACACTAGTAAGCCGGGGGCCGTTATAGGCCCGGATGGGAGGAGCATAAGGGAGCTTCAGAACGCTCTCCAGAAAAACTTTGGGCTTGAGAATCCTCAGGTTAACGTGGCTGAGGTTGAGAACCCTGATCTTGAGCCTCAGCTGGTTGCGCAAATGATATGCAGGGCTCTGGAGCGGGGTGTTAAATACCGTAGGGCAGCCAGGGTTGCTCTACGAAGGATTGTTGCAGCCGGGGCCGTGGGGTGCGAGATAAGGATAGCCGGCAAGCTGGCGACTGACAGAAGCAGGTTTGAAAAGTTTACGTACGGCTATATGCCTGCAGCCGGGGACCCGGCTATGAAGCATGTTAAAATCGGGAAGGCGAGCGTGCTGCTGCCGCAGGGCCTGATAGGGGTCAAGGTTAAGATTCTACGTAAAGCATTCTTCCCGGACGAGGTTCAGATAATAGAGGCTCAGAAGGGGGCTGTTGAGGTTGGCGAGGCTAAAGGCGAGTGAAATAAGGTCGATGACTAGAGAGGAGAGGCTTAAGAGGCTCCGGGAGCTTAGGAGCGAGCTTATGATGGCGAGGATGAGGGCTGCCTCAGGGCTGGAGGAGAACACTAAGACGGTTAGAGAGCTGAAGCGCGCGATCGCGAGAATACTGACTGTCGAGAAGGAGGAGGGTGGCAGGTGAGGACTCCGAGTAACCTTGTGCACCATGAGCTGAACGGTCTGCAGGTTAGGGTTGTGAATCCGAGCAGCGGCTCCACTGTTGCTTCAGGCAGGGTTGTCTGTGAGACGAAGAACACTTTCACCATACTGTCTGAGAAAGGCAGGCGTCTAAAAATACCTAAGCATGGTAACAGGTTTATTTTCAAACTTGACGCCGTGGAAGTAGCTGTTAACGGGGGCTCGATTGCTTTCAGGCCTGAGGACAGGACTGGGAGGGTTGACCCGTGAGCTTTCTTAAGGATCTTAACATTTCTCCCCCGGAGGCCGAGTGCGGCGACAAGAAGTGTCCGTTCCACGGCGAAGTGAGGATTAGGGGGAGTGTTTTCGAGGGGGTTGTCGTCTCAGACAGGATGAGGAACACTGTGATCGTTATGAGAGAATACCTGCAGTATGTTCCGAAGTATAAGCGTTACATGAGGAAGAGGAGCAGAATACCTTCTCACAACCCTCCCTGCGTCTCCGCCAGGACGGGGGATAGAGTTATAATAGGTGAAAGCAGGCCTTTAAGCAAGACGGTGCACTTCGTCGTGCTGGGGAAGGTGAAGTAGCGTGGCTGTGAAGAAATCCAGGGCGGTTTCCGCGAGAGGCATCTTAGAGTATAGGCTGAGGGGCTCCAGGGGTCTCCCGGTCGGAGCAAACCTTGTCTGCGCGGACAACTCTGGCGCTAAGCTCCTCAGGATTGTTCAGGTGGCTAAGTCCGGGGGACGGCTTAGGCGTCTGCCTTCAGCCAAGGTCGGCGACCTAGTTACGGTTTCTGTTAAAAAGGGTACTCCCGACCTTAAGAACAAGCTTATGAAAGCGATAATAGTTAGGCAGCGTTTCCCCATAAGGAGGAGGGATGGTTTAAGAGTTGTTTTCGAGGATAATGCGGCTGTGCTTATGACGCCTGAAGGAGACTTGAAGGGTACTGAGGTTAAGGGACCGGTTGCCAAGGAGGCTGTGGACCTGTGGCCTAAGCTTTCAGCGCTAGCTTCGTCGGTGGTGTAGGTGGGAGAATGAACGAGAGACATTTAGCATACAGGGCTTCCTCCGTCCATCTGAGCCGTGAACTCAGGGGCAAGTATGGTTTCAGAAGCCTGCCTGTTAGAGCCGGGGACAGGGTCATGATAATCAGGGGGGACTATAAGGGTGTTGAGGGTGATGTGAACAGGGTTGACAGGGTAAGGGGCCGTGTTTACGTTTCAGGAGTATACCGTGAGAATGCTCGCGGCGAGCAGCGCTTAATACCCATACCGTTAAGCTCCGTGATACTTGTTAAGATTGAGGATAAGGACAAGTGGAGGCAGCGCTTGATAGAGAGGAAGCGTGGGGCCGTTAAGGAGGCTTCGCAAAATGGCTCGTAAAGGCGGTTCCAAGAGTCTAAAGAGGTATGCTGCACCACCCGTGATGCAGGTTTCAAGCGTTAAGGAGAGGAAGTTCATCACTCGGCCCCAGCCTGGTCCGCACAGTCTCAAAATGTCCCTGCCGTTACAGGTTCTCGTCAGAGATGTTTTGAAAATGGCTGAGACAGGTAGGGAGGCGAAACACGTGATAAGCCACTCAACGGTTCTCGTAGACGGGGTTGTTAGGACTTCCCACAGGTTTCCAGTAGGCCTGATGGATGTCGTAAGCATGGAGGAACTTGGCAAACACTACCGGGTTCTAGTCGACAAAAAGGGTAGGCTAATCCCGGTTGAAATATCGCCGGAGGAGGCTTCCATGAAGATATGCAGGATAAACCGGAAATACTTTTACAAGGGTAGGCTGAGGCTCACTACCGAGGATGGGAGAACCTTTGAAACAGAAGACTCGTCTCTGAACGTAGGGGGCTCGCTCCTAGTTAGGGTTCCGGAGGGCGCTATCTTGGACAAGGCGCCTCTCTCCGAGGGGAGCCTCGCATACGTGTTCATGGGTAAGCATACTGGCACCATGGGTACTGTTAGAAGAGTCTCGGGGTCGAGCCTAGTTAGGGAGAGCATTGTTACGCTGGGGCTTGAAGACGGGAGTGAGGTAAGCACGGTCAGGGACTACGTTATTATCGTTGGGAGGGATAAGCCTTGGCTGAAACTATTCTAGACGAGGAGAAAGCACAGGAGAATACTATGAGAAGAATAATGATCGAGAAGGTTGTGGTTAACATTTCCCCCGGGAAGCCGGGTGAGCCCCTTGAGAAGGCTAAGCAGGTTTTGACGCTTTTAACCGGCATGAAGCCGGCTGAAAGAAGGGCTAGGAAAACAATAAAGGAGTTCGGCGTCAGGAGGCGTGAAGCCATAGCTGCAATAGTGACTCTAAGAGGCAGGAGGGCTGAGGAGTTCCTCGAGAAGGCTTTCAGCGCTGTCGGCAGGAAAGTTAAGGCGTCCAGCTTTCAGAACGGGGTTTTCAGCTTCGGCGTGAAGGAGCATATTCAGTTTCCAGGGGTTAAGTATGATCCTAAGATCGGTGTACTGGGAATGGATGTCTGCGTTAAGCTTTGCAGGCCAGGGTTCCGCGTGACGTATAGGAGGCGCCGGAGGAGCAAGGTGGGCAGGGCTCACAGGATAACAAGGGAGGAGACGATTAACTTTATGAGGGAGCGTTTCGGGCTGGAGGTTGTCTGAAAATGGCTCGGCAAACCCCCAGGAAGAGGACGTTCGGCAAGGGTTCTAGGCCATGCGTGAGGTGCGGCGCATACGGGCCGGTAATCAGGCAGTACGGCCTGAACTATTGTAGACACTGCTTCAGGGAGGTTGCTCCACTACTGGGCTTCAGGAAGTATAATTAGGGTGTTGCGCGAATGACTCTTAATGATCCCCTGGCCAACGCGTTGACGGCTCTTCAAAACGCTGACTTGCGCAGGAAGAGGGAGTGCGTAATCTCTCCTGCTTCAAACCTCATCGGCCACGTGCTTAAGATTCTTCAGCAATCAGGCTACATAGGCGAGTTCGAGTTTATAGATGATGGTAAAGCAGGCTTCTTCAGGGTTCAGCTCGTCGGGAGGATTAACAAGTGTAGGGCGATTAAGCCCAGGTTTCCAGCATCCTACCGTGATATTGAGAGGTTTGAGAAAATGTTTCTCCCGGCTTACAGCGTTGGGCTTCTAATCGTTTCAACACCCCAGGGCTTAATGACCCACTCGGAGGCTAAGATCAGGAAGGTTGGAGGAAGGCTGGTCGCGTATGTCTACTAGCGCTCTTGAGCCTGCTACGCATGCGGCGACCGTGGAAATACCTGACGGCGTGAAAATCAGCCTGCAGTATTCAACCGTGACGGTTGAGGGGCCTCTTGGAAAGCTTTCCAGAGACTTTTCACACACCGGTTTGAAGCTTGCCCTAGAGGGAAACTTTCTGAAGGTTTTCAGCGTGAACAAGGGTAGAAGGTTTAAGGCGAGGGTTGGGACCGTCGCGAAGCTTGTTAGGAACATGATTGAAGGCGTTCTCCACGGTTACGTCGCCAAGTTGAAAATCGTCTATTCCCACTTCCCAGTCACGGTTAAGTATGACAAGCATACGGGAACGGTTTCCATACATAATTTCATGGGTGAGAAGTCGCCCAGGCTCTTCAAAATACCTTTTCCAAACGTTGACATTCAGGTTTCGGGTCAAGACATAACTGTCATGGGGCTCGACAAGAACGAGGTTACTCAGGTTGCAGCCATGTTCGAATTAGCGACCAAGATTAAGGATAAGGATCCAAGGATCTACGTCGACGGCATATACGTTGTTGAGAAAGGATTATGGAGGAAGTGAAGATGACTCCTGAAGCTAGGAAGCTGCTCTCCGCCAGGAGGAGGCGGAAGGGAACAAAGCCTGGGTTCGTCAGGCAGGAGAGCTGGCGCTACATTAGGCTTAGTGAAAACTGGCGTAGGCCGAGGGGGAAGGATAGTAAGATGAGGCTAAGCGTCAAGGGCTGGCCTAAGACTGTCAGCATCGGCTACGGCACGCCGAAGCCTGCTAGGGGCCTCCATCCTTCAGGCCTAAAGCCAGTCCTCGTCTCCTCGAAGCACGACTTGGAGAAGGCGGGTTCACCGGAGGGTAAGATACTGGTCTTCTCCTCCAGGCTCGGCAGGAGGCTGAGGGAGGCTCTCGCCAAGGAGGCTTCTTCCAGAGGCTTCGTCATAGCGAACTACGAGAGGAAGGTTATTGAGAAGGCTGAGGAGGGTTAGGGGTTGAGCATTAAGACTGTTAGGAGACTGGCTGCTGACATCATGAAGGTCGGGGAGTCGAGAATCTGGATAGACCCGGCGAGGATTGGAGAGGTTGAGGATGCTGTCACAAGGGCTGACGTCAGGAGGCTTATTAAAAGCGGCGTGATAAGGGAGAGGCCTCCCTCAACCCCGAGCCGGGGGAGGGTTAGGAAGAGAAGCGGGGGAAGAGGCCCTGGAAGCAGGAAGGGCGCTAAGGGCGCCAGGATGACTGTGACATGGGTTGAGAAAGTCAGGGCTCAGAGAAGGCTTCTCAAGCAGCTTAGGGACAAGGGGGTTGTTTCCAGGAGGCTCTACAGGAGGCTCTACCTGATGGTTAAGGGGGGAGCGTTCTCCAGCAGGAGGGTTTTAATGAACTATGTTGCTTCGCTGAAGGAGAGGGGTGAGGCGGCTTAATGGCTAGGTCAGCATCCTACAGGGTTAAGTTTAAGCGTCGCAGGAAGGGTCTTACAGACTACTATCTGAGAACCAGGCTCCTCAGGTCAGGCCTGCCAAGGGTCGTCGTAAGGGTTTCGAACAAGCATGTGCGCGTGACGGTTGTTTCAAGCAGGCCTACGGGGGACGTTGTGGTTGCTTCAGCGTTTTCCCAGGAGCTTAAAGGATTCGGATGGTCCTTCAGCTTCAACAATACTCCGGCAGCCTATCTTACAGCATACTTAGCAGGGTTAAGATGTTTGAAGAAAAATGTTTCAGAGGGTATTCTAGACGCTGGGCTCAGTAAGCCGACTAAGGGTGGAAGGGTCTATGCTGCTTGCAGCGGGCTTCTGGACGCGGGCTTCAAGGTTAGGGTTGACCCGTCGATGCTCCCGGATAAGAGTAGGATAACAGGCGGGCACATAGCCAGCTTTTTCAAAGAATCTGGGGGGCAAGGTTTTTCAAGGTATGTTGAAGCTGGCCTGAAGGTGGAGGAGATGCCGAGAATACTGGAGGAGGTTAAAAACAGGATTAGGGAGGCTGTTGGAAATGGCTGAGGAGGAGGCGGGGGAGCCTGAGGAGGCAGTCAGAGAGATCACCGTAGAAACCCCTTTAATAAGGATGATTAAAGAAGGCAGGGTTTCATCGGTTGAAGACGTTTTCAACATGGGTCTGAAGATAAGGGAGCCTGAGGCGATAGACCTTCTGCTGCGCAAGATAAGGGAGGAAGTAATATCGATGAGCCCAGTTCAGAAGCAGAGCGACGCTGGCGAGAAGACCCGTTTCAGAGCACTCGTGGTCGTCGGGGATGAAGACGGTCACGTCGGCATAGGCTCAGCCAAGGCTAAGCAGGTTAGGGATGCGATTGAGAAGGCTGCGAGGAAGGCTAGGCTGAACATAATACCTGTGCCAAGGGGGTGCGGCTCATGGGAGTGTAAATGCGGGGAGCCCCATTCAATACCCTCTAAAACATTCGGGAAGACTGGAAGCGTCTACGTCGCCCTCTTCCCCGGGCCCAAGGGCCTCGGCCTGGTTGTAGGGGATGCTGCGAAGCCTCTTTTCAGGCTCGCCGGAATAAGGGACGTATGGTCTAAGACTAAGGGCTCAACCTCCACCAGCCACTCGTTCGTAGCTGCCGCCTACTCTGCTTTGAAAAGGCTTTACACGACTAGTTTCTTAGCGTCGGAGGCTGCTCGCGTTGAAGGCTGAGGAAAACCTTCCTCCGCTTGCAGTCGTCGTCAGAGTAAGGGGGTCCGTCAACGTTACCAGGGATGTTTCAGCTACGCTGAGGAAGCTCAGGCTTCTCAGGGTTAACTCGTCGACGCTCGTCAGGCTAACCCCCCCGGTTGAAGGCATGTTGAGGAGGGTGAAGGAACATGTTTTCTGGGGCAGGGTGGATAAAAACACGCTTCGCCTGCTGCTCTTGAAAAGAGGAAGGCTTCCGGGAGACAGGCGTTTAAGCGACGAGAATGTTTCAAAATACACTAGATTCCGGACGCTGGATGAGCTGGTTGAAGCAGTCTGGCTTAGCAGCTCTCCGGCTGAAGCCATCAAGCCTGTTAAACCTGTTTTCCGGCTAACCCCGCCTAAGGGCGGGTTTAAGAGGAGTGTTAAGAAGCCTGTTAAGAAGGGCGGGATACTGGGAGACTGGGGCGATAGAGTAGGCTGGATGCTGAGACGAATGGTCTAGCTGAACCCGATACGCCTGAAGGCTTTTAAAGCTGTCGCGGATTAATGGATGATGGTGGAAAACCGGTTTAAGGCTTGCGCTGGCCAAACGGTAAGGGTTAAAAAGTCCAGAATACTCCTCTCGCCGAGAAATTGCCGACCAGGTTGAGAAAAGCTAGGAAGATGCGGGGCAGCAGGACCCACGGCTGGGGCCAGATAGGCCAGCACCGTAAATCAGGGTCGAGGGGCGGCGTTGGCAGGGCTGGCAGCATGGGGCACAAGTTTCTACTGTTCTACAAGGAGGAGAAGGATAAGGGTTTCATAAGGAGGGTTCCAAAGGCTGAGGGGAAAAGGATAAACGTCGGGGAACTGGATGAACTCTACAGGAGGACGCGTGGGCAGGCCGCGGAGGGTGGGGAAACACTGGATCTCGCTGCACTCGGCTATTCTAAGCTTCTGGGTTCAGGGAGTGTTTCCACGGCCTACGTGGTTAGGGTTGCCTCCTGCAGCGAGAAGGCGAGGATGAAGGTGGAGGCTAAGGGCGGCAGGATTGTTAAGCCTGGTGAACCCTGATGGGCTTCTTGGAAGCCATGGAGAGTATTGAGCCATACGTTCCTCAGATAGAGGCCCCGACTAGAAAGGTCAGCTTCACTACAAGGCTGGTGTGGACAGGGATTGTGCTAGCGCTCTACCTGGTTATGGGCTATGTTCCTCTCTACGGGGTTGGAGGCCAGGGGGCTGACCCCTGGGCGTCCTACAGGATTATTATAGGGGGGCAGCAGGGCTCTCTCCTACACCTCGGCATCGGCCCCCTCGTGACAGGCAGCCTCGTAGTGCAGCTTCTAGCGGGCTCAGGCTTGATCCAGTATGACCCGGGCTCAGAGTACGACAGGAGGATGCTGCAGGTCGCTACGAAGCTGGCTACCCTTCTGCTTATCCTTTTCTCAGCTGGCTCGACTGTTTTCAGCGGGTCGCTGGGGGCGTTGAGTTTGAAGGCTGAAATCATAGCTATGGTGCAGCTCTCAATAGCCTCGATCCTACTATTATTCATGGATGAGACGCTTCAAAAGGGCTGGGGCCTGGGCAGTGGGATAAGCCTCTTCATACTTGCCGGCGTAGCTAAGGAGATATGGCTGGGCTGTTTAAACCCGCTCCCGGCGCCCGACGGCTACATGTGGGGAGTGCTGCTCTTCTTCTTCCAGAAGGCTTTCACTCTTAAAAGCCCTCTGGCCGACTTCTTCTACAGGGGTGCCCCGACGGTTCCCACGCTTTTCCAGCTGATTGTAACAGTTGTCTTCATACTCGTGCTCATCTACCTTGAAAACGTTAGGATTAACGTTCCTATTTCCCACGGGCGTTTCAGAGGCTTCTCCAGAGGCTTCCCCATCAGGCTGCTTTATGTTTCGAATATTCCAGTCATTCTCGCGGCGGCAATATTCTCAAACATACAGCTGATGGCTAATGTTGCGAGCGGAACCTGGCTCGCCAACACTCCGGTGGCTGACTTCATAGGCAGGGTTGAAGTGGTTAACAACACGTATGTTCCTGTTTCAGGCTTAGCCTGGATCGTGAATCCTCCGCGAGGCATCACGCATGTTGCTGAAGAGCCTATTCACGCAGTAGGCTACATACTGCTGCTCGCCCTCTTAAGCCTGGGCCTGTCGATGGTTTGGCTCTCTGTTTCAGGCATGGATGCTAAATCGGTTTCCTCTCAGCTGGTTGACTCAGACGTTTTTCTAAGGGGCTTCAGGTCCACCCCGGGGGTGATCGAGAGTAAAATAGCCCCGTACATAAACACTGTCGCGCTGCTGGGGGGTTTGATTATTGGGCTTATCGCGGGCGTTGGGGATGTGCTCGCCGTCATAGGTGGGGGCATGGGTGTCCTGCTTGCAGTGGACATAGTGCAGCAGTACTACCAGTTAATCATGGAGGAGACTATTGAAACTCACCCCGGCCTGCTTAGGGTGCTGGGAAAGTAGCCAGAAACATTTATTTAACGACGGTTTTTTCAGTGATTAAGCATGGCGCGTAATGTTGAGCATCCGGCTGCGAATGGTTTAAACCCGTGTACAGTGAGGGGTGAGAAGGTTGTCCGCTAGCGGGGTCGCCACGGTTACGCTGGTTACAGCAGTCTCCTCGCTCCTGGGTCACTTGGTTTTGAAATTCGTCCTCCACCCTGAGAGAATGAGGTTGAAGACTGAGGAGTTGAAAGCATACAGGTTGGAGCGTGATGCCGCAACCAAGCTTAAGGACCAGAAGCTTCTTAAAAAGCTCGACAAGCAGAAGGTCTACATGTCTAAGGTTGAGCAGGAGGTCTCCTCATTCCAGCTTAAAACAATGCTTGTTAACATGGGCATCATGTTTTCAGCATTCTACTTTCTATGGTTCACCATACCTATGGGGGATGTGGCTGGCCGCTTCTCAGCATCGCTCTACGGCGGAAACGAGGAGATACAGTTAAGCTACGGCCTCTGGTACTTCATATCTCTCTCCTTCTTCATACAGGTCTTCCGGAAGGCGTTTCGAGTAGGCGGCTGAGGTGGTTTGGTTGAAGAGGCCGAGAAACCCGATAATAATAATAACGGGCCTGCACGGGGTTGGGAAATCAACTTTCGCAACCCCGCTTGCAAGAGAGTTCAATCTTAAATATGTTTCAACGGGCTCAGTTTTCCGTTCGATAGCTGAGAAGAAGGGGTTGACGCTCGCCCAGCTCTCAGAGCTCTGCAAGAAATCCTCCGAGTTCGACAGGGAGATAGACAGTGTTACTCTCTCACTGCTTGACTCCGGCGGGGTTGTTCTAGACAGTCTTCTCGCAGGATGGTTCGCCAAGGGTGTTGAATCCTTCAAAATATATTTGAAGGCGCCTTTCGAAGAAAGGTGTAGGAGGATCGCCGCCAGGGAGAAAAGGCCTTTTGAAGAAGTAGTTTCTGAAACACTTGCCAGGGAGGACTCGGAGAGGAAAAGGTTCGTTGAATACTACGGGTTTAACATTGACGATCTGAGCATCTACGACATTGTTGTCGACACTGGGAGCCTCTCCCAGGAATCGGTCGGTAGAATACTTAAGTTAGCCGTCTCAGCCTACTTAAAGGAGAAATGGTGATGGAGAATGCCTAGGGAAGTGTTGCGACCAGGAAGGATTTGCGTGATAACCCGCGGCAGAGACAAGGGGAAGAAATGCGTCGTAGTCGGCAGCGTTGACGATACGAGTGTTCTCGTAACCGGTCCGAAGGAGTTGAACGGCGTTAAGAGGGGTAGGAAGAACATCCTCCACCTAATGCCTCTCGCTGAAAACGTTAGAATAAGGGTTAACTCTAAGGATGAGACTGTTCTAGCAGCCCTGGAGAAAAGCGGCTTGAAAGAATTCATGAGGGAGATAATGAGGGTTGAGGACGCTGGTTGACTTCGTAAGGTTCAGGACGCTGGTTAAGGAGGAGTGTGAAACCGACGAGAAGCACGGTGAGCACCCGGATAAGAGGAGCGTCTCGAGACTCCTGCAGCTGGGGGTTGTGAACCTGGATAAGCCGCCAGGGCCCTCGAGCCACGACGTTTCTTCAACAGTTAAAAGGATTCTTAACGCTGAGAAGGCTGGGCACGCCGGGACCCTTGAAGCAATGGGGAGATCCCGGTGTCTCCGGCGTTCTACCCGTGTGTCTTAACGACGCTACTAAAACAATAGAATACCTTCATCTGATGAGTAAAGAGTATGTTGGAGTGTGCGATGTCCACAAGGATTTCGACGAGAAGGCTCTGCGAAGATGGGTTGAGAAGATGACTGGCCCAATATACCAGCGGCCACCGGTTAAATCATCCGTTAAAAGATCGCTACGGCGGAGAATTGTTCTAAAGTTTACAGTCGAGGATGTTTCAGAGAGAAGGTTTGTATTCAGGGTTGCCACTGAACCCGGCACGTACATCAGGAAGCTTCTTCACGATCTTGGCCTGCTCCTTGGAACGGGTGCCCACATGGTTGAGCTTAGAAGAGTTAGGGACGGTTTTCTCGACGAGGATTCTTCAACAACCCTCCTCGAGCTCTACGCAGCCTGGCAGCTCTACTCTAAGAAGGGCGACGAGACGCTTATCAGGAGGTTCGTTAAGCCTGTTGAAGAAGCTTTCAAAGGATTTCCATCAGTCTACATTAAGGACAGCGCGGTCGCGGCTGTTGCACACGGCGCCCCCCTAGCCTCTCGGGGTGTTTCTAAAATAGACCATCCGCTTTCCAAGGGCGACGTAGTATGCATAAAAACCCTGAAGGGAGAGTGCGTAGGCTTCGGGACTCTCACCATGAGTTCAGACGAGGTGCTGCAGGCTAAGAGCGGGATAGTTGTTTCAGTGGAGAGGGTTGTGATGGATAGGGGCCTCTACCCCAAGATGTGGGGCGGCTAAGAAGGCTGTTAACCCGTCAGCCTCCTATCGTGTGTTCAGCACCCCTAGCAAAAAACTAAAACTTAAAAACATGCCTCTGCAAACACTCTTCAAATGCCGAGGTGCCCGAACCTGGCTAAGGGGCAAGCCTGGAGCACACGCCGGTTAAAGCGGTTTCAGCGAGCTTGTGGCCCTCATGGGCCTTAGGGGTTCAAATCCCCTCCTCGGCGTTTTAAATATTTATGTTTATTCGAGTAATGCGCTGGATTAAAAACTTGGCTATATTGTCCTTATTAATGCCTCTGTTAGCCCTGTTGTAGCGTAATCGTGAGAGGACAGGCTGCAACGATGACGGTGTTGGGCGAAGGATGAATCCCGGGTGTTAAGTATGCCGGAAGAAGGCTTTTATGCACGCGGGTCAAACGATGCGTTCAGAGGGCAGAAGCCCGTTGGACTAGTTGAGCAGGCTTTCAGGCTTCAACCAGCCGGGGATTAAACCACTATCTCCCCGTGCACCGGCAGTCGTCCCACCGGGTTTTTAAACATCCCCACTCGGTTTTTGAAAAATAATGTTTATAACCAGCCTTATCCAGAGCCCTTTAGGCCTGCTCATGAGCAACAGGGAGTTTAGGGAGATAGTGCGGATCGCCGGTGTGGATTGCGACGGCAAGAGAAAGGTATTGGACGGTCTATCGCTGGTTAAAGGCATAGGCTGGTCCACGGCTAGAGCGCTGTGCATAGTGCTTAACATACATATGGACACTAGGCTGGGCTACTTGTCTGAGGAGGAGGTGGCTAGGATAGAGGCTGCGCTAAACAATCCTGGGTCGCTGAACATGCCTGTTTGGATGCTCAATAGGAGGAGAGACCCCTTGACCGGTGAGGATAAGCACCTGTTAACGTCTGACCTGGAGCTTACTCAGAAGATGGATGTTGAGAGGATGATGAGGATTAAGTCTTGGAAGGGTGTTAGGCATTCCCTCGGCTTAAAGGTTAGGGGGCAGAGGACTAGGACGACCGGAAGGACAGGCGGCCCAATAGGTTTTTCAAAGGCTGCCTTGAAGCAGGCTGAGAGCGGCAAGCAGTGATGAGCATTGGGCGACCCGCGTAAGATTAGAAGCAAAATCCTGCACCCGAAGCATCCCTGGGTTAAGGAGCGTCTAGCGGAGGAGCTTATCCTAGTCGGGGAGTATGGTTTGAGGAACAAGAGGGAGCTTTGGAGGGCTGCTTCCCTACTTAGGGGGGTGAGGGCTTCAGCCCGCTCCTACCTAAGCCTGACCGGTGAGGAGAGGGTTAAGAGAGAGTCTGAGCTTATTTCGAGGCTTCACAGGCTCGGCTTAGTGAGCAAGGATGCGAAGCTTGACGACGTTCTCTCCCTGACTGTTTCAAACATTCTTGAAAGGAGGCTTCAAACAATCGTCTACAGGAAGGGGTTTGCGAAGACTATTCACGGCGCTAGGCAGGCGATAGTGCACGGCAGGATCATGATAGGGAGCCAGGTTGTAAGATCCCCCGGCTACTTCGTCACCAGGGACGAGGAGCCTCTCATAAGGGTTAAGAGGGTCGAGGAGACTGGGGCAGCTTAGCCTGGTTTCCCAGTATTGTTCGCAACAGGAGGGCTCGGGTTTAACACTTATCCGTGCCCGCTGAAGTATTGAGAAATCTATCCACCTGGGGAAGGCTGAGCCTCCAACCCATCCGTGTGCCGTGTTCATCCAGGCTTAGAATCTTCTTCCTCTTCTACCGCCGGGCTTCCTTGTCCCGTCGGTGGGAATAGGGGTGACGTCTTCAATAGCTATTATCCTTAGCCCGGCTCTCGTCAAAGCCCTTATGGCTGCCTGAGCCCCCTGCCCAGGTGTCCTGGACTTTATTCCGCCCGGAGCCCTAACCCTAACCTTTATACTCGTTATCCCAAGCTTCTTCAAGGCTCCAGCAACAGTGTTCGCAGCCACCATGGCCCCGTATGGACTCCCCCCTAAACGATCTGCCTTAACATGCTGGCCTGCCGCGGATATTGCTAGGGTTGAGGAGCCGCTTGGGTCAGTAGCGTGAACTATAGTATTGTTGCTGGACGAGTATATTCGTACGACCGCGTATCTACCCTGCTCAGTGCTCACGCGGCCATTCTGCGTAGGGAGGTTAATAAGCGTTCTCCAGACGGCTTCGGAGCCGGTTAGGCCCCTGGCTGTGGAAACGCTAACCCTTAAATACCTTCTCGGGAAAATAGCACGTTAATATTGGATGTAAAGATACTTAGGCTGAGCGACGACTATCTGGAGGCTAGGCTGGAAGGCTGTTCAGAGGCGCTTTTAAACGCGATTAGAAGGGCTATTCTCGAAGAGGTTCCAACGCTGGCGATACACGAGGTCTTCATCTTCGAAAACTCCAGCCAGATGTTCGACGAGGTTCTTTCAAACAGGCTTGGCCTAATACCTTTGAGAACCCCGCCTGGGAAATACCTGCCGATGGATTCTCAAGAATGTCTGCAGGGCTCTAGCGAGAGGTGCTTCACCTCGCTGAGCATAGATGTTTCCGCCGGCGACTCCCCGTTGACGGTTTACTCTAAGCATCTCGTCTGCAGGGATGAGGAGGTCTACCCTGTGTACGGCAATATTCCTATAACCAAGCTCCCCCGGGGTGGAAAGCTTAGGCTTGAGGCAATAGCTAGGCTTGGAAGGGGTAAGATGCATGCTAAATGGCAGCCAGCCTCCTTGGCAACATACAGCTTCACGGATTCCCCGGATACGTTCGTTTTCAGGCTTGAATCAACGGGTTCTCTTCCTGCAATAGAGGTCTTCAGGCAGGCTCTGGATATCCTGAGAGATAAGTTTAAAACGCTTCTGGATTCTCTCACGCTTCCTGAGGTTGAAGAGAAGCGTGGCGGCGAGGAGGGTGTTGCTTTCGGTGAGGAAGGCGGCAAGTGACTCTAGGTTCTGGAGGAGTGTTGAGACGCTTTTATCCAGACCCGGGAGCAGGATGGCTGAGGTTAACGTGGGTAAGATTGCGCGTTTAACCCAGCAGGGCGACCGTGTGGTGGTGCCTGGGAAAGTCTTGGGGAAGGGGGAGATTAACCATAGCGTCACGGTTGCCGCCCTGTTCTTCTCCTCAGCCGCGCTCGATAAGCTTAGGTCAGCCGGATGCAGGGTTATGCGGCTTGACGAGTTCGTCAAGGTTGAGCAGAAGGGCTCAGGGGTGAAACTAATTGTCTGAGAGGATCCTTGTCGTGGACGCGACTGACCAGGTTCTAGGGAGGATGTGCTCAATCATAGCTAGGAGGCTCCTAGAGGGATACAGGGTTTACGTGGTTAACGCTGAGAAGACAAGGATCTCTGGGAGGAGGGACAGCTTCATCAGGGAGTACGAGGCCTTCCTGGAGGTGAAGAGCGTTAGGAACCCTAAGCATACGCCGAGGCATCCGAGGAGCCCGGTGACATACGTTAGGAGCGTTGTTAAAAGCATGCTTCCAACGGATAAGCCGAAGGGGATGGAGGCGTTTAGAAGGCTCAGGGTTTACTGCGGCTGGCCGAGCAGTGTTAAGGGTACGGCTGTGAGGTTTAAGGATGCTGACGCATCCAGGCTTGGGAGAAGATCATTCACTCTTTCAGACTTGAAGGATTTTTTCAACGTTCCGGAGGCTGATTAGGTTTGCCGACTCCTAGGAAACTGCCTTTGGTTGTAACGGGTTCCGTCAAGAGCTCGGTTGCTAGGGCTGTTGTTAAGCAGGGTTCCGGGCGCGTCACGATAAACGGCTACTCTGCTGAAAACTGGCTTTACGACCCATACAGGATGCTCGCCCTAACGCCTTTGAAGCTTCTCCCCGAGCAGTTTAAGGATGTTGACGTCGAGGTTAAGGTTGAAGGCGGGGGTCACGCTTCGCAGGCTAGGGCGGTTATGCAGGCCTTAGCCAGGGGTATTACTCAGTGGACGAGGAGCACGAGCGTTAGAAACGTTTTCAGAGCGTTCGACAGGCATCTTCTCTCAGGAGACCCGCGGAGGAAGGAGCCTAAGAAGTTTGGAGGACCCGGCGCGAGACGGAGGTTCCAGAAGTCCTACAGGTAGGTGATTATGGGTTGATGTTCCCAGTTAGGTGTTTCACGTGCGGCAAAGTAATAGGCCACTTGTGGGAGGATTACCAGAGGAGGGTTGCTTCAGGCGAGGATCCGAAGCAGGTGCTCGATTCTCTCAACGTCACAAGAATCTGCTGCAGGCGAATGTTTATTTCCCATGTTGATTATATTGACGAGCTGCTTTCATACTCTAGAGGAATATCTCTGGGGGAGGACTATAGGCAATGAGCACCGGTGAGAAAAGCGGCGAGGGACTGCTGATCCTTAGGACGGAATATATTGCTGCAGGCGTCCACATAGGGACCAAGGTCTGCACCGTATGCATGAGGCGCTTCGTCAGGTTCACTAGGCCTGACGGGCTGAACCTGATTGAGATCGCTCAGACCGATGAGAAAATCAGGGTTGCCGCCAAGGGGCTTTCAAGGTATGAGCCTGGTGACGTGATAGTTGTCTCAGGCAAGGAGTACGGGCGGATGCCTGTGCTTAAAATGTGCGAGTACACTGGCTTCAAGCCTATTGTCGAAAGGTTTCCCCCCGGGATCTTCTCAAACCCGAAGTATGAGGGCTATATTTCCCCGAAGATAATTCTTGTCTCAGACCCTAAGGTTGACGAGAAGGCTATTCGCGAAGCAACGCTAATCGGAATACCGGTTATAGGCATATGTGACACGGACGACTCCTGCTCCTACATAGACCTAATAATACCTGCAAACAATAAGGGGCGCAGCTCCCTAGCCCTAGTATTCTGGCTTCTGACCAGAGAGATTCTTAGAAACAGGGGTGTCCTCTCCCCGACTGAAAGCATGAGCGAGAACTTCCATGCTTTCGAGACCCAGATCGAGGAGGCTGCGGAGACAGTCTAGCATGGCTAGGGTTAGAAAGCCAGCGTACGCCGGAAGCTGGTACGAGGGCACTAGGGAGCGCCTTCTCGAGCAGCTTCAGAGCCTCTTCAAGGGTATGCTCGGCTACGGGAGTCTTCCGGTTTTAGGCGAGTATGACCCTAAGCTGCTCGGGCTGATGGTTCCGCACGCCGGCTACGTGTACTCAGGCATGGCTGCCACATGGGCCTACGGAGAGGCTGCTAAACATGGCCCGAGGGAAACAGTGGTTGTGATGGGGCCGGACCACCATATGGCTTCAACGGGCTTCGCCACCATGAGCGAGGGAGTGTGGCGTACTCCGCTGGGGGATGTTGAGGTCGACAGGCAGACGGTGAGCCTGCTGCTCAGCTCAGCGCCTTTCGTCGAGGATAATTTTCACGCGCACGCTTTCGAGCACTCTGTTGAAATACAGCTACCGTTCCTCCAGCTCGTCTACGGAGGCTCCTTCAAGCTCGTTCCAATAATAATACATGATTTCAACCTTGACAGGAACATTAGGCTTGGGAAGGCTTTGTCTAGGGCTCTTGAGGGAAAGAAGGCTATTGTTATCGCCAGCTCAGACATGAGCCATTATGTTCCAGCGGGTGAGGCGGGGGAGAACGATATGAAGACGGTTAGGGCGATAGAGTCGCTGGATGAGAGGCTGATCCACTCCGTCGCCGTCAACTATGAGTCGCTATGCGGCCTAGGGCCAGTTGTAGCCCTAGTCTCCTACGCGAAGGAAAACGGATGCTCAAAAGCAAGCTTGTTAAAATATTATAATAGTGGAGAGGTTTCAGGCGACTATGGCGGAGTGGTCGGGTATTCCTCAATAGCCTTCTACAAGTGACGGGGTTTGAAAGTAGTTTGCAGGGCTCCTGCAAAAGTAATAATTTCCGGCGAGCACTCCGTAGTATACGGACACCCCGCCCTAGTGGCTGCGGTTAACGTTTACTCGAAGGTTTCTGTTGAGGCTTTCGACGAAATCGGTGCCCACGAGGTTTTCTCGGATAAGTATGGGGTTGCGAAGATGATAGGGAGGGCTTTCTCCGGACCCAGCCAGCTGAAGCCTTTCGCGAGAATCATAGATGTTTTCAAGGATTCTGAAGGGTTTAAAGGCAGGCTCAGGGTTCGCATAAGCTCTGAGATTCCCCCAGCCTCTGGAATGGGTTCTTCAGCATCATTATCCGTCGCGCTGGCTAACGCCCTGCTTAAACTGGTTTACGATAAGCCTAGTGACGAGAAGGTGTTCAGCCTCGCCATGGAGGGGGAGAGGGTTGCCCACGTTAACCCGAGCGGCGTGGATGTGGCTGCAGCGCTCTGGGGCGGTCTAATCCTGTTCGTTAAAGACAAGGGGGTTGAACGGCTTGAGGCTGGGCAGGGAGTATTCCTGCTAGCAGACTCAGGCTTGGAGCGGAATACGAAGGACATGATTATGAAGGTGGCTTCGCTCAAAGATAGGGAGCCGGATCTATTCAACATAATAATGGCTTCCGTAAGCAACGTCACGGTCAGGATAAGCCGCCTCCTTCAGACTGATATTGCTGAGGCAGGCAGGCTCATGACTCTGAACCATCTCCTCCTATCCCTAATGGGTGTTTCAAACAGTAGGCTGGACTCCCTGGTGTGGGCGAGCATATCTGCCGGCGCGTACGGCGCTAAGCTTACCGGTGGGGGTGGTGGTGGATGTGTTCTAACTCTCGTCGACGAGAAATCCCTGGGCGCTGTTGAGGAGGCTCTGCACAATCTGAATGCTCCCACAACGGTTTTAAGAATGGTTGAGAAAGGAGTTTACTCGGAGGAATTAGAATAGAAAACTGTTTTTCGAATCGTAAACCACTTCTGAGGATTCGCTTTCCGTTCGAAATGAATGGGGCTTCGGACACCGGCAGTATGCGGTAACCAGTATTAATCAGGCCAGGACTCAGCATCACGTCCCACACGCATGCGTCACGATTCTGGTTTATGAAGATGGGGGAGGCGGCGGTGGAGGTGGTTTAGGCTTTCTTCCTAGCTTAAGTGCAACGAGAACCACTATGGCTAAAACCACTATGATGATAATGCCCAAGATCAGGAACACCTGAGTGTAATTCTCGTCGTAGATGGCTGTGAGCGTTAAAACAGTCTGTTCACCCGTCATCTGAACAACCACCTCACTATCCTTGGATTCAACTGCTCCAGTCCAACGGTTAAACCAATACTTGCCTCCAAGCATTCCTATGAAGCCCTTCATCGGCTCCTCAACCGGGGCCTTCACCCTCACCATGTCACCCTCCTCGTATGTTCCTGACCCGTTGACCCCCAACCCTATGTTGGAGCCCACAGTAAGAGTATACGTCTTAATCTGTTCCTGCTTAACAATCTGTACGCGTATTACTTTCACAGCAGTGTTCACACCGTCAGTAGCCTTGATCTGTATCTCGTAACTGCCCTCTGGGAAATCGCTGCCCACAAGCTTTATACTTTTACTATCTAAGCATATACTGTTATTGGTTATCCTGCTTGCAAGCGATCTCCAAACCTCATCCCCCTCCCTCCGTATCAGGACAGTGTACCAGAGAGTATCGCCGTCAGCGTCAGTCCCTCTCCAGGCCAGGGTGTAGTTGCGGCCGATCCCGAGCTTCTTACCTTCAGGAGGATAAAGAATCTCTAGAACAGGCGTGTTGGCTGAAACACTCCTAGCGAACCAGATTCTTCCCTCAGAATCAGCCAGCTCTATTCTTCCCAAGTCGTCAGCCCAGTCTACTAGCCTCACGAATGGAACCGCATCCCCAAGCACGCTCCCCCCGGGATCAACAAAGTAGTAGAAAGATATGTTGTACGGTATTCTCTTAAAGACCCGTCCGTCCCTAAGGTAAAGCGTCAGGGAGAAGTTTCCAGTTACACCAGGCTCAGGATCCTCCCAGCTCCAACTATGGTTGTAAACCTTCTGGAAAGGCCTCCCCACCACGGTCCCGTTTCTGAAGATTATCATTGAGATTAAAAGACCCTCCGGCGGGTCGCTCGTATGAATGTTGCCAACAGTCTTCCAGGAGGCCCAAGACCAGTAATCAGACCTATTGCCTCTTCCCGCATAATCCATTATATCGTAAGCGACCCATGAGCCATTCAGCCGGGTTAAAGCGCCCATCCCGTAGTTCCAGTACATCATGGCGGGGAGGCTTTCCCAGGTGTTCCGCTCCTTGAACACCTTTACTACTCCCCCGTTAAACTCGTCGAAATAGACAGACTCTTCAGGGACACCGATGATATGTCCTCCATATATGTCTGGGAAACGGAAAGTGTGTGAAAGCTCATGTGCAACCACGGGGAAGTACATGTACCTTCCCGGATCTACTGCCTCATCAAAGTCCACGAATGCTGTAAGATAGCCCTGATCCCAAGAAGGGTATTCAACACCGTTAGACACAGCGTGATACACTACTCCAAGGTATTTTCCTAAACTTCCTCTTGGAACTATGGCGATAACCCTGTCATACCCCTCGTCTGCAGCCTCCTCAGCCAACTTGTCGGCGCTCCTCCATCCAACATAGTCCCTGTAGATACGGTCTGAACTTATGACGTCTACGCAGAAATTGTCTTTGAAAATCCCGCCGAAGTAAACACTATATGGTCTGGCTCGTCCTGCCGGGTTAAGATTCGAATACTCGGAGATACGTTCCGTGGAAAACCCGTAGTAACTATGCTCGCTAATCATCACTTCGAAAAGCAATACTTTGATCGTGTAGCAATAGGGAAAAGGCTCTTGCATGCAGGTGAAGGACCCGGAAGCGGTTAGCACGCTTCCCTCGCTCCACCTTATTCTCCCAGATGGATCAATAATATTAACACTAATGTTGTTCCATTCATTAATCCAGAAGACGAACGGCCGGGGTAGGAATCCTGTAGTCATGTTCTCCATCAGATAGACTCTACGCGGCTCGTCTGTAGGCCTAAGCGTGATAGTCCCGCAGTAGACCAGATGCCCATTCTCCTCCCTGAGAGGTACATCGTACCGGCTCATCCACATTCTCTTAGGACCAAGGTCAAGCCTATAAGCCACTTGGATCGGAGAGTTCCATTCAAGGGTGTAGTCGAAGCTGAATATGGTTTGCTTAAGCGCTATTAGTGTCGACCCGTGCTGCGTTAGAGGCTTAAGATTGAATACCTTCAACCTAGGCAGGCTGTAGTAGAAAACCAGGTAGAAAGCATCCGTCCTCGCAACACCAGATTGAGACCTGCCCCTCATCGTTACAAGGTGATATCTTCGAGCACCCCCTGGTCCAGCAAGGCTCATCCAGTTTCCGGTGCTCCCCACGTAGAAGCTCATTGGGAGAGCAACCTCACCGTCGAGAAACAGGTTTTCTAAGACTAGGCTCTCAGGGGCCTCGACAATATTGTCTGCAATCCGCATGACAACGCCCTGAGGAAGCCCCTCCTGCTCAAGCCTTATCATCTCGCTGTCACCACTCAGCTTCTTAAGCCTTAACACATAGTTGTCGCTTTTGCTGACGCCGCCTAGGCCAAGGGCTAATGGCGTCAGGTCGATCTCAACAGTGTTCACAGCGCCTACGTCAACATCCATATTGTAGTTTATCCTTTCAACAGGGGGCTGTGTTTCAGACGGCTGTATCGTTATCGCATATCTTTTTGAGCAATATGTAGTCCCGTCCGGGATTGTTTCCCTGACATCAACCATGAAGTAGAATGTTCCCTCCTCACGGGGGATGCCGGATAACGTGAGTGTTCTAGACTCCACGCCGGGTGGTGGGGATGCTCCCAGCCCAGTTGGGGGCGAACCCTCTCTTATTTTCCAAGTCATATTATCCGGATGAGAAGATCCTGTTGTTGAAAAAACCACAGAGTATTGCTCACCCACCTTGCCATCCGGCAACTTGAGGTAAGTCTGGCCTCCATGGGTCACTGTGCCGACGGGCGAAGGATATGAGACGATATCTATGTTACTGCACTGCGCGCTCGCTACTGTTGTTAAATATGCTGAGGCGATAAGGCAGACCAGTAAAAGCGAAATCTTCAAGTTTACCACACTCCAGATTTTCTCTCTAAAAGCTCTATTTAAACATTCATTTTTGAAAAGAAGATGATTACGGTGAACGTGTTTCACACGTTTTTAATCGGATACCTCCCGCTGCTGAAGACAATAATTGGGGGAAAACATTTTACTTCCAGCCTCCTCTTCCTAGAGCTGGACAACACAGTTAAAAACTCTTGAAGAATCTTAAAACCGTGGCAACAGAGAGCAGGAAGGCTGAGCACATCCGGATAGCCCTTGAGAGAGACGTGTCCTCAAGGGTCACCGCCGGGTTCGAGGATGTTGAGCTCATCCACAACGCTGTGTGCGAGATGGATCTTGGCGAAATCGATACTGGCGTGACGGTGATGGGTAAGAGGCTTAGGCTGCCGCTCATAATAGAGGCTTTAACCGGTGGGACTAGGGAGGCTAAAAGGATAAACATGGGTCTGGCTGAGGTCGCTGAATCCGAGGGGATTGGAATCGGCGTTGGAAGCGTCAGGGCTGCTATGGAGGATCCTAGCTTGGCTGACACCTACTCGGTGGTCAGGGAAAGGGCTTCGAGAACGCTGGTGATTTCAAACATAGGTGCTGTCCAGGTTGCTAAACACGGTTCAGAGTATGCTTTGAAAACAATGGAGGTTGTTGGAGCCGACGCTTTAGCCATTCATTTCAACAAGCTTCAGGAGCTGATAATGCCTGAGGGGGAAACATGTTTCAAAGGATACGGGCCTCATATAATTGAGCTGTCTAGAAGGCTCGGTGAAAAGTTGTGTTTGAAGGAGACTGGCGCAGGCTTCAGCTGCGAGGCTGCGAGGCTCGCAGAATCCTGGGGTGTTGAATGGGTTGACGTTGCTGGCGCCGGTGGGACCAGCTGGTACGCTGTGGAGTATTACCGTTCAAAGGGTAGGGGGAGTAAGGCTTCCCTACTGGGTAAGTCTCTCTGGGACTGGGGTGTCCCGACGGCCGTCAGCATTGTTGAATCAAAGATGTGTGGGAAAAGCCTTAGGGTGATCGCGAGCGGGGGCGTCAGGACTGGTGTTGACGCTGCTAAGGCTATGGCGCTTGGAGCAAGCTGCGTGGGCATGGCTAGGCCTTTCCTAGTCTCCTTCTCGAAGGGTGGTGTAGAGGAGGCTAGAAGGCTGGTTAAATCGTTCGAGCTCGCCTTAAGATTCACGATGTTGCTCGTCGGCGCCAGGAGTGTTGAAGAGCTCGGTTCAGTGCCGCTGGTGGTAACGGGTAGGACTGCTGAATGGCTTGAGCAGAGAGGGCTTTTGAAAAAGCTTCTAAACGGGAGGAGGAGCATATGAGCGAGGAGCTCGTCAGCATGATCGAGAGGCTTGCACTGGAGAACGCTTTAGCCTTTAACGGCGTAGCGAAGACTGAGGCGGTATTAGGAAAACTCCTCGGGATGAATCCTGACTTAAGGAGCAAGGTTAGAGAACTCATTCCTGTTATTAAAGAGATCACCGAAAGGGTTAACAGACTTACCGTGGCTGAGCAGGCTGAGATTCTCAAGAGGCTCGGGGGCATCCTGCGCGTCGAGAAGCCTTCGAAGCAGGAGCTCCCGCTTCTTCCCGAGGCAAGGGATTTTCCTCAAGTGGTATTAAGGTTCGCCCCAAATCCTGACGGTCCCCTGACACTGGGGAATGCGAGGCCCGCAGTTCTCTGCGACTATTACGCTAGAAGGATGAACGGGAAGTTGATTCTGAGGTTTGAAGACACGTCGCCGTCAGTAAAGCCCCCGTTGAGCGAAGCGTACGACTGGATTATTGAAGACTTGGAGTGGCTCGGCATACATCCTGATGAGACATATTACCAGTCGGACAGGCTTCAAACATACTACGATTATGCTGAAAGTTTTCTCGAGAAAGGGTTTGCATACGTCTGCCTCTGCAAGCCTGAGGAGTTCAGGCTTTTTGAAAAAAGGGGTGAGCCCTGCCCACACAGGGATCAGGACCCTGGCTTAAGCATGACCCTCTGGAATGATATGCTTAACGGAGGCCTGAAGCCGGGCGAGGCTGTCGTAAGAGTAAAGACGGATATGAAGCATCCTAATCCTGCTGTGAGGGACTGGCCCGCATTAAGGATAGATGTTGCGAAGCATCCCAGGGTGTCGGGCTTCAGGGTCTGGCCGCTCTACAACTGGTCGTGCGCCGTCGACGATTATGAGATGAGGGTTTCCCACGTGATAAGGGGTAAGGAGCATTTGACCAACGAGGTCCGCCAATCCTATGTTTTCAAATACTTGAACTCTCCGCCACCGGTTTCAATACATATAGGCAGGGTTAGGCTTGAGGGCAGCGTCTTGAGCAAGTCTAAGATAATGAGGGGTCTGGCGGAGGGTTCTTACATTGGTCTTGACGATCCTAGGCTGGGCACGCTTAAGGCTCTTAGGAGAAGAGGCTTCAAGCCCGAGGTGATCAGGAGGGTTGTGCTTGAAATGGGTTTGAACATAGCTGAGTCAACCGTTAAATGGGAGAACCTTTACGCTTACAACAGGGAGGCTGTCGACTGGGAGGCTGAGCGATACTATTTCGTTAAAGACCCTGTAACGATGATTGTTAGAAGCATCCCGCAGCAGGTTGAGGCAAGGCTTTTCAGGCACCCGAGCAGGCCTGAGCTTGGCTCCAGAATTATTGTTTTAAAGCCTTTAAACGGGGAGGCTGGGCTGATCGTCTCCTCCGGGGACGTTGAGAACCTGGCTCCCGGTTCAAGGCTCAGGCTAATATCGCTCTTCAACGTTGAGGTTGAGGATGCTGACCCGCATAGTAGGACTGTTAAAGCCGTTTTCAAGGGCCTAGAGGTTCCTGAGAAATCCTCCGGGGTAAAGCTGATCCAGTGGGTTCTCCCGGGTGACGCTGTGAAAACAGTGGTCCTGATGCCTGACGCCAGGGTCGCAGAGGGCCTAGGCGAATCCCCCTTAACACTTCTTGATCCAGGCAGGGTTATCCAGCTTGTTCGATTCGGCTTCTGCAGGGTGGAGGCTGTTTCTAAAGACGTGGTCAACCTGGTTTTCTCACACCCTTGAAAGCGCATCAAGTTTTTATACCCCTCTATCCCCGTCTGTGGAAGGGTAGAGGTGCTTAACGGAAATGGTTAGGGTTACAACGGCTGACTACGAGCCGGGTAAGGAGCTCGTCGAGGAAGCGTTAGAACTGCTTAGGATCGCCTCCAAGACTGGTAGGGTTAAAAGAGGCACCAATGAAACCACGAAAGCCCTTGAAAGAGGGGTGGCTAAACTAGCGTACGTGGCTGACAACACTGACCCGGTTGAGGTCGTTCTCCACATACCCTTGCTGAGCAGGGACAGGAAAATCCCTTACATAGTCGTCCCTGATAAGAAGCAGCTCGGCGAGGCCGCTGGGCTCTCCAACGTTTCAGCCGCGGCCGTGGCGATAATAGACCCGGGTGAGGCTGCTCTCATGCTTGAAAGCGTCGCTAAGAAGATAGAGTCTGCGAGGGCTAAGGCTGGGGGAAGCGGTTGAGCGAGGAAGCCACTCCTGCAGAGGTTGTCGAGCTGGTAGCAAGGTCCGGTGCTTCAGGCGAGGTTACTCAAGTCAGGGTGAGGATTCTCACGGGAAGGGACAAGGGCAGGGTTATTCTCAGGAACGTGCGCGGCCCGGTTAGGGTTGGAGACATACTTATGCTGAGGGAGACTGAGAGGGAAGCCAGAAGGTTCTCGGGGTGATGAGCCACGCCCACAGCCTTCAAATGCAGCTTCTGCGACAAGACGTTCCTGATCGGGGAGGGAGTTCTTTACGTTAAGAGGGACGGAAGCATCCTGAGGTTCTGCAGCTCCAAGTGCCTGAGAAACTCTGTTAAGCTGGGCAGGAACCCTAGGAAGGTCAAGTGGACTGCTGGGAAAACTCGGCCCGGAGGATTGCCTCAATGAGGCTCGTGATCTTCGGCCCGCCTGGTTCAGGCAAGGGCACGTATGCTTCAAGGCTTGCGCCGAGGCTTGGAGTACCGCATATTTCAACCGGGGACATTTTGAGGGATGAGGTGAAGAGCGGCTCCGAGCTTGGGAGAAACATATCGAGCTATGTTTCAAGCGGGAAGCTGGTTCCAGACGAGGTTGTGAACATGGTTATGGCGAAAAGGCTTTCTCAGGAGGACTGTAGGAAGGGTTTCATACTTGACGGCTACCCGAGGACGCTGCAGCAGGCCTGTTTCCTGGAAAAGGTTTCGAAAATAGACCTCGTTATAAACCTGAACGTTCCGGATGAAGTGATAGTCAGACGCTTGTCTTCAAGGCTCGTCTGCAGGAAATGCGGCGCAATATACAATAGGATAACGCTGCCGCCGAAGGTTGACGGTGTCTGCGACAAGTGTGGCGGCGAGCTTTATCAGAGGGATGACGATAAGCCTGAGGTCGTAAGGGAAAGAATAAGGATATATAAGAGTGAGGCTGCTCCGCTGCTTGAACACTACCGTAGGGCTGGAGTAGCTATAATAGATTTCTTCTACGAGCCCGATGAGGCCGGTGGAGACGTTCCGCCAGACGTTGCCGCGGAAAGGATTCTTAAGGCTCTTAAAGGCTCGTGATGATTCGCCGAGGCTTCGAGGGGCTGCGCCGACGCGAGGCCTTTAAACGTGCAAGACGGGGACACGTTTCTCTCCGAAGGCTAATCCCCGTGTTTTTCAAGCCTGTTAGCGCTTTTTCAACCCTCAGACTACTGGCCAGCCTGTTTAATCCCGGGGGATAGAGATTAATACTTCCACGCCCCAGCGACCCTGAAGGTGCTGTGTTAAAAAATGGGTGTTAGAGAGCCCATCGTGGTCGTCCTCGGGCATGTCGACAGCGGTAAGACGTCTCTGCTGGACAAGATACGCGGCACCTTCGTCGCCATGAGGGAGGCCGGCGGCATAACTCAGCACGTCGGGGCAAGCCTAATACCGGCTGAAGTCATAGTTAGAGTGGCTAAGACGCTTAACATAAGGCTGGAGGAGAGGCTAAGGGTCCCAGGAATACTTTTCATCGACACGCCTGGGCACGAGGCCTTCGTAAACCTCAGGAGGAGAGGCGGGTCTATCGCTGACTTCGCCATCCTCGTGATAGATCTTGTTAAAGGGGTTGAGCCCCAGACCGTGGAGTCCCTAGATATTCTTAGGGCTAGGAAGACCCCGTTTCTCATCGCGGCGAACAAGGTTGATCTTCTCCCTGGTTGGAAGCCCCAGGGTGTTTTAAGCGTGCTTCAATCACTCTCCAAGCAGGATGAGAGGGTTAAGCGGAGTCTCGACGAGCATCTCTACAGGATAATCGGGGATCTTTCAGCAATGGGCTTCAGGTCAGACAGGTTCGACCGGTTGACTGACTTCAGGAGGAATGTTGCGATAGTGCCTGTGAGCGCAGTAACGGGGGAAGGGGTCTCCGAGCTTATAGCGGTCTTAATCGGGCTTGTCCAACAGTTTCTGATAAGCGGGCTTGAGTGCAGCGAGGGTCCTGCGAAGGGTGTTGTGCTGGAGGTTGTTGAGGAGACGGGAATGGGCACTACTGTGAACGCTGTCATCTTCGACGGCGTGCTGAGGAGCGGCGACACGATTGTGCTCATGGGCCTGAGCAAGCCGATCGTTACAAAGGTCAGGGCTCTTCTCATGCCTAAGCCTCTTGACGAGATGAGGGATCCGAGGGACAGGTTCAACCAGGTTGAAGAAGTCAGGCCATCCGCGGGGGTTAAGATTGTTGCGCCAAACCTGGAGGATGCTCTACCCGGCTCTCCTTTAACAGTCGCCTCCGGGAGCATTGAGGAGGCTGTTAGAGGAGTCATGTCTGAAGTGGAGTCGATAAGGATTAGGAGTGGCGAGGAGGGCGTCGTGGTTAAAGCGGACACGCTTGGCTCTCTTGAAGCCATGGTGGGGGAGCTTGAGAAGAAGAGTGTTCCAGTCAGGCTTGGAGACCTGGGCCCTGTTTCCGAGAGGGACGTTATTGAAGCATCCATCTCTTCGAAGGACCCGACTCTCAGGGTCCTGCTGGCGTTCAACGTCAGAGTGATGCCTGAAGCGGCTGAGGAGGCTAGGAGGAGGAATGTTCCGGTTTTCCACGGCAGGATCATCTTCAGGCTGATTGAAGAGTTTCTAGAGTGGCGTAGGCAGGAGAAGCAGAGGGAGGCAAGCATGCAGCTAGAGCAGCTAATACTCCCAGCCAGGATTAGAATCCTGCCGGCGTACGTCTTCCGAAGGAGTAAGCCTGCGATAGTCGGCGTTAAGGTTGAGGCGGGCGGCATAAAGCCGGGCTACCCCCTGATCAACGCTAAAGGCGAGAAAATAGGGGTTATCGATCAGATTCAGAAGGAGGGTAAGAGTGTTCCTAAGGCTGAGGCTGGGGAGGAGGTTGCAATCTCCATACCTGAGGGGATAGTTGGCAGGAACCTGAGGGAGGACGATGTTCTCCTTGTCGACGTGCCGAGTAGGGACGCCTCGCTGATAAACAAGGTTTTCAAAGAGCAGTTGGAGCCCCACTATCTTCAGGCGTTGGAGGAGGTCTCTAGGCTTAAGAAGAGGGAGAACCCGTTCTACGGCTTGTAGTTTAAAACACGCCTGAAAGGGCTACGTTTTCTTCCGCGTGTTTTTGAACGTTGCAGAGGCTTCTCGACGCTAGGTAATGTTTTAATACTGGTTTAACAGCCATACTGCTGCATGCCGCCTGAATTCAAGCTGTGCATCTCCGACCCTAAGAGTGGTAAAACCGAGTCGGTTAAGCTGGAGGGAAGTAGCGCTATCCCTCTGCTCGGCTTAAAGATAGGAAGCGTTGTAGACGGCTCTATCGCCGGTAAGCCAGGAGTCAAGCTGATGATAACCGGGGGGTCGGATAGGTCCGGCATACCGATGGTCCCCTCTGTCCAAGGCGGTGTTAAAAAAGAGATCTGGGTTAAGAGGAAGACCGTTGTCGGTGAAACAAGGAGGAAAATGCTGGTGAGGGGTAACCAGGTTTCTGAAGAGATTTACCAGGTTAACATGAAGATTATCACTGGAGACGCTTGAAGACTAGCGCGCGCACTCGCCATTTAAAGATTATAAATAGGCTTGCCCCATCTACGGCGGGTTAGGAATATGTCGCAGCCAGCCGAGTCCGCGAGAATGATGGTCGCCCATGGTCCAGGTAAAGAAATAGATAATTATAAACGTATTCAACCATGTCTAAATTTAGGGACTCTGGGTCACGTAGACCATGGGAAGACTACTCTCGTCCAAGCCATCACCGGTGTCTGGACCGCTAAACACAGTGATGAGTTGAAAAGGGGTATAACGATAAAGCTTGGCTACGCTAACTTCAGTGTTTTCCAATGCCCGAAGTGTCCGCCGCCGTACAACTTCGTGACAACCCCCAGATGCTCATGCGGCTCCGAGGCTGTCTTCCAGAGGAAGATAAGCTTCGTGGACTCGCCTGGCCACGAGATATTGATGACTACGATGCTGAGTGGTGCCGCCGTCATGGATGCCGCAATACTGGTGATCGGCGCGGATGAGGTTTGCCCTCAGCCCCAGACCTATGAGCATCTACTCGCGGCGGAGATAATGGGGATTAAGAGGCTGATCGTCGTCCAGAATAAGATCGACATAGTTTCCAGGGAGAGGGCCTTGAAAAACCTGGAGGAGATTAAGAGTTTCCTCTCTGAAACAAGGTTTGCCGACGCCACCATAGTGCCGGTTTCCGCGCAGCACAAGGTTAACGTGGACGTTTTGCTCTACGTTATTCAGAAAGAGGTTCCAACACCGGTTTTCGACCTAAGCTCCCCGGCTAGGATGATAGTGATAAGGTCTTTCGACGTTAACAGGCCTGGTACTCCAGTTAGAGAGATGAGGGGTGGAATACTGGGAGGCTCAATCATCAGGGGGGAGATAAGGGTTGGGGATGAGATTGAGATTCTGCCTGGCCTAAGGGTTAAGAAGGATGATGCTGTTGAAACCATACCGCTTATTGCTGAAGTGGTTTCAGTGGGCTTCGACAATGTTTTTGTAGAAAGCGTCAGGAGCGGGGGTCTCGTCGGAATTGGGACAACCCTCGACCCTTCCCTGGCTAAGAACGACCTGCTCGTGGGAAACCTTGCCGGGAAGCCCGGTACGCTCCCGCCAGTTACGAGAAGCATTACCCTTGAATACAGCATGTTTGAAAGGGTTGTCGGCGTCAGGGGTCTTGTGAAGACGGAGCCCATCCGGGCTGGGGAGGTTTTGAACGTTAATGTCGGCTCAGCGTTGACGCAGGCAGTCGTGAAGGATGTTAAGGATAACAGGATCAACCTAAGCCTCAAGATGCCTGTCTGCGCTGAGAAGGGTCAGAGGGTTGCTGTGAGCAGGCTTGTCGAGAGGCGTTGGAGGCTTATCGGCCACGGTGTGCTTGTTGATTGATAGTGCTCCTGGATTCCAGCGCGCTGCTGGCTCCCTTCGAAACCGGGGTCGACTTCGTAAACGGGATAGCTGGTTTAACTCAGGGCAGGGTGCTGTTTCTAGTGCCTTTCGAAACAATCGTTGAGCTTAGGAGGCTTACCGGGGGTAGGCCTAAGCTGGCTGGCATGGCTAGGCTAGCCCTATCCGTTGCAAGCGGCTTCAGAACCCTGCTTCCAACCGGAATGGGCTGCGACGACGCGCTTGTCTACCTTGCAAAAACTTATAAAGCGGCTGTGGCAACAGGCGACAGGACGTTAAGCAGGAGGCTTAGGACCTTGCGTATACCTGTTTTCTATCCTTCCGGAGGGGGAAGGATAATTGGGAAAGGATGGTTCGAAAAGGGGTGATGAGGGTTATTCAAGATAATCGAGCTTGAAGACGTGGTTAAGGTCCCCCCCTCCAGGCTCGGGGAGCCTGTGACGGAGATTTTCAGAAACGTTCTTAAAGACAGGTATGAGGGTATGGTTGTAGAAGGAATCGGCTACATAATTCTCCTCGTGGACTACGAGTTCAACCCGGTGGGCCAGATTTCCCCCGGAGACGGTCACAGTTACCACAGGGTTAAGGCGAAGGTGCTCTCCTATTACCCCGAGGTCAACGAGGTTGTTGAGGGGAGGGTTGTCGAGGTGGAGGAGTTCGGGGTTTTCGTGAGGCTTGTTACGACCGACGCCTTGATGCATGTGAGCCAGATAACCGACGACTACATGGATTACAATAGTTCTCAGGGGATACTTGTAGGGAGGCAGACTAAGAGAATAATTCAGAAGAACGACTGGGTTAGGGCAAGGGTGGCTGCAGTATCGATAGGCAGGGGAGCAATGACTGACAAGATCGGCTTGACTGCTAGGCAGCCCTTCCTAGGGAAGAGCGAGTGGATTGAGGAGGACATTAAGAAGCTGGCTGGGGAGAAGCCTAAGCAGGAGGCTAAGGCTTAATGCCTCTTCGAGCGTGCTTAAACTGTAGAATGATAAGCGATTCGCCGCGGTGTCCAAACTGCGGCGGGGAAGAGTTTACGCAGGAGTGGAGTGGCGAGGTTCTCGTTTTCAACCCTGAGGC
>Ga0209102_1000274_pt1 | contig 35256 bp, 26 predicted proteins | sample ConPoolayeHmetaG_FD_185483 | JGI IMG/M metagenome (GOLD analysis project Ga0209102, IMG submission 185483) | Hot spring microbial mat communities from California, USA to study Microbial Dark Matter (Phase II) - Cone Pool mat layer H metaG... ...
GCCATTCCTGAACAGACTCAGTGGCGTTCTCACCTGAAAATGCTCAGTTCTGCGGGCAACCGAGGGAGCTTTCCTGCTCGCCGCTAAAATTCATGTTCGGGGAAAAGTGCTTGTTGCCAGGAAAAAATGAACACTTTCAGGCGGGCTCTGCGCAGCTTGCCTTTTAGTCTCTCTATCTTTGTCTTTAAAGGGTTCTATCACCCAGATGGCAAGATGATTTCGTGTAGATTTTATCGTGAGGCAACGAATCCATTTCATAGAGATCTTAAATGAGGCAACTCGTAGGTTTGAAAAATAACTGCCGTTTCTAATATAATAAAATGAAGCCTGAATCCTAAATAAGGAAAACGAGGGTACGAAGATGGTAACAAGAGCGACGAACCTAGCCGCCCTTCTCCTCCTTTTCGCTCTCCCTTCTCAAGGGACCGTCACCGGAACGGTTCGCGGGGTGGTGAGTGATAAGCAGGGGAATCCTCTGGAGGGCGTGACCGTCACCATCAGCCAAGTCCAGTACTCAGCCGTAAAATATGTTCTGAAGACGAACAAAAAAGGGGAATACTTTCAGATTGGACTGGCTCCCGATTACTACCGAATCAAAGCGGAAAAAGACGGTTTTCTCCCCTTTTCTACAGAGAAACGGGTCGCCATGCAGGTCGTGACAGAAGTGGACATCGTATTGGAGAAAGGACAATACTTTGTCGGTGGCAAGTCCCCCGGCGAGGATGATTACAAGCAAGGACTCCAATTATATCAAGAGGGGAAGTATGAAGACTCTGTCCAGGCTCTTCTTCGAGCCATCGAGAAGGAACCGTTCGAACCGATTTACAAAAACAATCTCGGTGTGGTCTACACGAAAATGGGAAAATACGATGAGGCGATAGACGCCTACGCAAAAATGCTCGAAATCCAGCCGCAAAGTTATACCGCCAACAAAATGCTGGGCGAGCTCTACGGAGTCAAAAAGGAATACGACAAGGCCAAGTCGTTCTATAAAAAAGCGGCTGAATTAAGCCCTGACGATCCGGACGCTTTCTTTAACCTGGGCGCCTGCTCGATGAACCTTCAAGACTATGCAGCGGCCCGGGAGGCCTTTTCCAAGGCTATCTCCATAAAACCCGACTTTGCGGCTGCCTATTATCAGCTCGGGATGCTCCTCGTCAACCAGAACGAGACGGAAGAGGCGGTCAAAAACCTGGAAAAATTCCTGGAGCTCGCGCCCGGCCACCCCAACGCCGCGGTGGCCAAACAATTGATCGAGTTCTTGAAAAAGTAGTCCTGATTGAAGCTCAAACCGCCGACTTCAAGAGAGAGGGACAGCATGAAAACGACGAAATTCCCGGTCTTCTGGATGGGCCTGAACGCCCTCTTCTTTTGCCTTCCGCTTTTGGCCGAGGCACCCGGATATCCGGCCGGGAACGACGACATGTCCAAAGAGCACAAGAAATGGCTGGAGGAGGAAGTCGTCTACATCATCTCCGAGAGTGAAAAAGAGGTTTTTAAGAGCTTGACGACAAGCCGGCAGAGAGAGGAATTCATCGAAAGTTTCTGGAAGCGACGGGACCCCACTCCCGACACCCCTTTCAATGAATTCAGAGAAGAACACTATCGCCGGATTGAATATGCCAATAAGAAATTTTTTGAAGGAACAGCCGGCTGGAGGTCGGACCGGGGCCGGGTTTACATTATGTTCGGTCCGCCGGATTTCTTCGAGTCAAATCCCGGAGGGGCGCGGGGCTTTCTTTTCGGCGTCGATGGTCCGACTGCCGAATTCCCCTCAGAAGTCTGGACCTACAGGTACATCCCCGGGCTGAAGACGCGGGTGAGCCGGATCGATTTCATCTTTGTCAACTACTATCATTCTGGCAAGTACCAACTCGTGAGCAATCCCAGCCTGGCCAACGCGCTCAGAAACACCTCGATCGAGCGAAGCCGCGATGTCGGCTACGAAGACCCAAACACCCTCGTCCCGGGGTCGACGGGAAAAGATTTGCCCGTGAACCCGTTGGAACAACTCCAAATGCTGGCGGAACTGACGAAATCGAGGGGCGAAGTCTTTGAGGAAATGGAACGGAGCGCCCGCTTGAGAAAGCTGAAAGGGATCGTCGAGGCGAGAGAATCCCTCTACGATATGCCCTTTGTCATGACCGAAACATATCTCTACGGAAAGGACAACCTGACGACGGTCCCCCTGAGCATCGAGGTCGCCGGCAAAGACGTGGCCTTCGTTAAAGACGGCGACCGGTATAACGGCACTGTCAATTTCCATATCGAAGTCAAAGATGGGAGCACGACCATCTATCAATCGAGCGAGCGGCTGGTGATGAACCTCCGCGAGCCGACTTATCGGAAGCGTTTGACCGATTATTATCAGTACAGGCACCGGATGGCGCTCAAGCCCGGAGAATATTCCCTTCACATCGTGGTCTGGGATGAAACCGACAACAAGGTCGGCCACGTAGACAAGAAGATATCCGTGCCCCAGATTCCGGGCGAGTCGTTTGGCCTCAGCGACATCATTCTGGCCCGAAGCATCCGCGTCATCGAGGAATCGCAGACAGCGGCGGTGGAATCGAAAAACATTCAGGCCCTCGAAAAATTGGCCCAATCGGGTTTCAAGGTGCCCGAGAAAGTGGAGATCAAGTTGACCAAGGAAGATCCCTTCACCTTCGGAAACCTGGAGATCAATCCCAACAGCGCGGCCGAATACTTGGAGAATCAGGAGCTGGTCTTTTTCTATCAGATATATGCCCCAACCTTCAGCCCCGAGGAAAAGATGGCCAAGCTGAGGATTATCCATCAGATCGAAAAAAACGGCGTGGTTTTAGAAACCATCGATAAACCTCAAGAAGTCCACATCGGAGAAAGCCAGAAAGCGTCCTTCTTGAATAGCGGGGCGAGGTACGATTTGAAGAATTTCGTTCCCGGAACCTACACCGTGGTCGCCCGGGTCACGGACTTGGTGTCCAGCCAAACCATCGAAAAAAGAGCCAACTTCAAGATCAAATGAAGATCATATGATCGGAAAACAGAATCAAATGAATATGGCGAGGAATGGATCGTTTAGAGGGAGGTTCTCATGAAAAACAAGGCTTGTCTGGTGGCGGCCCTCCTGGCTCTCGGCGTCGTCCAACCCGGCCAGGCTCTGGATCAGGAAAAGGACAAGGCCTATAAAACCTGGTTGGAGAAGGAAGTCAAGCTCCTTGTTTCCGCTGAAGAGGCGAACGAGTTCAAATCGTTGAAAACGGATGAAGAGAGGGATGCCTACATCGAGCTCTTCTGGGCAAAACGGGATCCGACTCCTGGAACACCCGAGAACGAATTCAAAGAGGAATGGTACAAGAGACTCGAATATGTGGAAAAAAACTTCACTTATGGACCCCGGAAGGGTCTCAGTTCTGACATGGGGAGGGTCTATATGCTTCTCGGCCCTCCGGCGCAGACAAAAAGCGACGTCGGGGGAAAAAGAGACGAGCCGCAGGGCGGAAGCCAGCTGGAGGCCCCGCCTCAACATTGGGTCTACCAGGCCATGCCGGAACTCGGTCTCAACGAGCCCTTCCGAGTGACCTTCCGCCAGTATCAGTGGGGCTATGAGCTTGACCAGCAGACCCCCCAAAGCATTTTGCGGGCCCTGGAAATATTTCCCAAGGTCGTCAAATTCAACGCCGACCTAAAAGAAATCCCCAGATACAAGTTCAAGCTGGATGAGAACAGCTTCGAGGGAAAGACCATCAGTCGTTTCATTGCCTATGGTGAAACCATGGAACAGATTCCACTCCAATGGATTCCTCACTTCACTCAGGCGGCGAATGAATCAACTTACGTTCATTTTTCCGTTTTGGTTGATGCCAAGAAAGGCGGGCTAAAAAAGGATGAGAAGCTCACTTTTTTTGGGAAGCTCGAGGGCGAGAAGGGACACAAAGAGGAATTCTTGAAGTCGGTCAAACTCGAAAAGGGAAAGGGAGATTTCATCCCGGTCAGCTTTGGAGTGCCGGCGGTGGCCGATCAATACACCCTCTATCTGGGGGTGCGAAATGAAGACCAGACGAAATGCACTCTTCTAAAATCGCCTTTAAAGGTTCCGGATTTTTGGAGCGCCGGGCTGACTATAAGCAGCATCATACTTTCGGCGAATGTCGAGCCGGTCAAGCCGAAGGCGAAGGAAAGTCTGGATTACGATCCTTATGTCTTCGGCCAGCTGAGGGCAACGCCTATGTGGGACAACGTGTTCAAGTCGAGCGATAACATGAATGTTCTCTTCCAGATCTATAACGCGAAGCCGGTGGACGGGGAGGTCTTACTGGCCATTGAATATTTCATCGAAGCTCCAGAGGGAACCTATCGTCTCAATGCCCAGGAGATCAAGCAGAAAGTCCAGGAGGGACAAACCATTTCCGGAGGCACGGAAGTCCCGCTGTCTCCCCTGAAACCGGGTGAATATAACTTCAAGATCAAGATCATCGACAGGAATGCCGCCAAGTTCTATGAGGCCAGAGCTCCTTTTGTCATCAAGTGAACGCGATCTCAATCTCCAACGAGGGCCCATGAAATCATTCCATTCACTTCCTTTTTTGGGCGTGGTCATGTTCGCCGCTGCTGCCTGCGGCACTCAAAGAGTCGAGACTGGCCTGACAGCGAGTCTGAGCCAAAAGTTCAGCACCTATGCTTACAAAGTCGAAAACCGGGAAGTTGCGTTGATCGTGGATTATGAAGTGGCCAGGCTGCGAAAGAAGGAAAACTATTTCCCTCTGGACGTAATAATCGCCAACAAAAGGCTTCCTTCTGTGACCATCACTCGGGACAGTTTGATTTTGGTCGACTCGACGGGGAAGTCCTACCCCATGGCCACCATCACCGAAATCCAGTGGGCCTATCCGAAATTGCTGGCTGATTCGGACTTCAAATACTCGACCTTCGAGAGCGAACAACAGCCCTTGACAGGCTTTTCCTATTTCGAAAGGCAAAGGAGCAATTTCTTCCCCCAGAGGGCAGGGGGAGCCAGAGTGACCGACTCGGTCATCCTGCCGCCTCGCGGCTATATCAACGACCGTCTTTATTTCCCCATGCCGGACACGGGGATCGACGGGCAGAGGCTGACGCTCCGGCTCGTTGCCGAAGAGCTTGAGGCGCCCATCGAGGTCAATTTCATCTTGAAATGAGGCGGCCTGGCCTGGACGAGAGGTGACGCCATGATGAGAATTGAGATTTTTGCTACCGCCCTTTGGTTATTGGCCGGGCTCGTGTTTCTGGCGGCAGGAGATCCCTCCCCGACGGCCTCACCCGACGACGCCTAAAAAATGGCGCTCGACCTCGGACCCCCGGCCATCGTGGTTATGCACGGCTCAGACAAACAGAATCAGCAGCTCGTGGCCAAACTGAAAACCGCGCTCCCAACTGCGTCTGGGATCATCCCCCAGCCCCATAAGCTAAACCTAATTAAAATCCGCTGAGGCACATCCTCATGGGAAACCGGCTTAATCGGCCTCGGTTCCCTTCCCGTCGATCGTGACTTGGACAGCGGCCAAATGGTGGATGTATTGGAGAAGATGGGGGTTGTCGTTAAGATCGCCCATCCCAACGAAGTGAAAGCGACCGCTCGGGCGAAGATCAAGACGGACAAGCGGGACTCTGAGGTGCTGGCTCATCTTTTACGCATGAAGATGATCCTGGAGGTATATCGGCGGTCTAAGGAGAACCGGCAGGCCCAGCGGATTCCGCGGCAGCAGGCTTTTTGTGTGAGTGCTCGGACGGCGTTAAAGAACCGGGTTCATGCGTTTCTGGCACAGCAGAGGGAGGAGGTCCGGGCGGGGGGGTGGTCCGGGAGAGCAATATCTTTTCCGAGAAAGGGCAGAAGATGCTCTTGGGGCTGGAATTGGTGCCGCGAGAGAAGAGGCTGGAGGCATTGCTGAAAACATATCGTCATTTGAAGACACGGATCGGGGAGTCGACCGCCTTTTTGGAGAAGCTTTATGAAGAGAGCCGGGAGGCTCAGCTCATTCGAACGATTCCCGGGTTCGGGAAATATTTGGCGGTCCTGGTGGCGGTGGAGATCGCCGACATCAACCGGTTTACTGATGCGACTCATCTTCATGCCTATGCGGGGGTGATTCCCTCGATTCACAGCTCCGGCGACAGGACCCGTTATGGGACGATCGTGCGGGCGGGCAACGGCTGGTTGCGCTGGACGGCGGAGGAGGCGGTCTGGCAGGGATCCGGGCGGATTATGATCTTCGTTGTTTTTTTGAACGGCTGGCCCGCGGAAAAGGTGCTATCAAAGAGAAAGTGGCCAGGGCCCGGCGGTTGTTAACGATTATCTACAAACTCTGGAAGGACGCAATTACATTGCTTATCAGAGATAACTCGGCCGCCTTGAGAAATTCTTTAAAGGGCCTGAGAAGGTCGCATTGTTGTATAGGTTAAGGCGCCGGGACCTGACGTTAAAGTGCGTGCGGACATAGCCTTCGGACTAAAGGAACGGATAGAAGGATGGTCCACAAGACCTAAAAAGAAGAGAAACGAAGAAAGGAGAAGAAAAGAAAAATAGTCCTTGCATCACATCATCATAGACATAGGTCCCGCAGGCAGCGATGCCGAGAAATTTCTTCAGGCGGCTATAGGCGACGGCGCTGATGCCCGTTGACCGCACCGCGCCAAAGTCAATAAGCACCCTTTCCGGCTTCCGATGGCCGATCGCCACCAATGCTCTTTCCAGCCTGGTCATCATATCAGCCTTAAGTCCTCGTTCACCCATGAAAGGATGACGTCGGATCGAAGGCCAGCCCCATCTTCTTTTTCTGAGGCATGTCTTCGACGAGGCCGCCGGAACCTCACACCGCATCTTGATCGATGCACACCCTGATCCGAAAGACTGCCGGGCCAAAGATGTCTTCGAGCTAATACCCAGGGAGCGGGCCGCTAATCGATGACAAAGCCAACCCAGATATTGGGTTTCTGTGTCTCGTCCAGAACCCTCAGCCGGAGCACTTTGCCCCTTTCAGTGTTGACAAATTCCAAGGCAAACTATATAAAATCTCGGGCCAGGCCATGGAGTTTGATGTTTCCAATCAAGCCCTTGTGCTCGTCGGACAGAGGGCCCATGTCCATCGATCCCTGTTTTCGCTGATTTGAATGGATAATGAGCGGGTCGTCTCGGCAAGCCGTGAAAAAGTTGGATTAACAGGCATCCTGAAATCGATGTGCCGACATTTCAACTCAGTGAACCAAGAAAGGAGGTTGCTATGTTGTATTCTTTGAAACCAATACGATTCTTGGGCGTTCTCATCTTGGTCATCTTTGTTTCCGGAGCCAAGATTTCATGGGGATCAGACGGTTCACAGCCGGATCTATTCAAAAACATGACCTGGCGCCAGATCGGCCCGGCCTGTTTTGGCGGACGCATCGATGATGTCGAGGCGGTGGTCAACAATCCTAAAATCATATTCGTGGGCACGGCTTCCGGAGGCATTTTCAAGACGGAAAACAACGGCATCACTTGGCGGCCCGTATTTGATGAGGAAGGGACCTCTCTTTCCATCGGAGACTTAGCCATCGCCCCCTCGGACCCAACCATTGTCTGGGCCGGAACGGGCGAACCCAACGGCCGGCAGAGCTCTTCCTGGGGAGACGGCGTTTACAAGTCTCTTGATGGAGGGGAGAACTGGAAATATATGGGACTCAAGGAAACCCAGCGTATCGGTCGGATCGTGATCCATCCTCAAAATCCAGACATCGTTTTCGTGGCGGCTCTCGGCCATCTCTGGGGGCCTAACCCTGAAAGAGGCCTTTACCGGACCTTGGATGGAGGAAAAACCTGGGCCAAAGTGCTGGAGATCAACTCCGATACGGGAGTGGTCGATGTCGCCATGGAAGACAATGGCCGGATCCTATACGCCGCCGCCTATCAGAGCCGGCGGAGAGCCTGGGGATTCGTGGGGGGAGGCCCGGGGAGTGGCATTTACCGATCCTTGGACGGAGGCAGCACGTGGGAAAAGATGACTCATGGATTGCCCGGGGGCGATACGGGCCGCATAGGTCTCGCCATAGCACCCAGTCATCCTCGCATCGTCTATGCCATCATTGAGAACAAGAACGGTGGAATCTTCCGCTCGGAAGATCGCGGTGAGACTTGGACGCGGATGAATGATTTCAACCCCCGTCCCATGTATTACAGCCAGATCCGCGTGGACCCCAAAAATCCCGACAAGATCTGGGTCCTGGGCACTCTTCTCTCCGTTTCGATCGACGGGGGGAAGACCTTCACCAGTGAGAGAACCGGAGAGAAAATCCACGTGGACCATCACGCGCTCTGGATCAATCCCCGCGATCCGGATCATATGATTCTGGGGAATGACGGGGGACTTTACATCACTTATGACGGAGCCAAAAACTGGCATTTTCTAGACAATTTGCCCATCGGACAGTATTACGCCATCGGCATCGATGCGCGTTCTCCGTACTGGATCTACGGCGGCACGCAGGACAACGGAAGCTGGGGTATCCCCAGCCGGACCTACAGCCGGCTTGGAATCATGAACAGTGATGTCGTTAACATCTCCTACGGGGATGGATTCTACACCGCCGTCGACCCCACAGACCATACCATCATATACAACGAATCCCAGAACGGAAGGCTCTATCGTGTCGACCTCATCACCAGAGAGGAAAAGGGAATACGGCCCGTTCCCGAGGATCCTAAAGAGAAGTACCGATGGAATTGGAGCTGTCCCCTGATCATCTCCCCGCATGACCCCAAAACCGTGTACTATGGGGGGAACAAGCTTTTCAAGACAACCGACGGGGGGCATAGCTGGCAAGTCATCAGTCCCGATCTCACCAAAAACCAGGACTGGAAAAAGATCCCCATTATGGGAGTTGTTCGCAGCGATGACACTCTTTCCCGAGACGACGGTGTGGCTCACTATGGAACCTTGACCACGATATCCGAATCGCCTTTGAAGAGAGGTTTGATCTATGTGGGCACGGATGACGGAAATGTGCAAATGACCCGGGATGGAGGCGAGACCTGGACGAACCTGACAGCCAAATTCCGCCTTCCGGGCGACCGCTGGGTGACTCGCGTCCTGGCCTCCTCACACGGCGAAGGCACCGCCTATGTTTCCTTCTCCGGGCATCAGGACGACGACTTCACACCCTATATTTTCAAGACCACCGATTTCGGCGCAACCTGGAACTTAATCTCCAAAGGCATTCCATACGGGATGGTGGTCAATGCGGTGGCCGAACATCCCCGCAATCCGAATCTGCTCTTTGCCGGTACGGAATTCGGTCTGTTCGTCACACTGGACGGAGGATCCCATTGGATTCTCGCTGGAGGGGGGCTGCCGCGAGCGCCGGTGGATGACATTGTCGTCAACGCAAGGGAAAACGACCTCATCCTCGGAACCCATGGCCGCAGCATCATCATTTTGGACGACATCACTTTTCTCGAAAAGGCTGACTCAGCGACCCTCGCTTCCGAGGTCCATTTGTTTCCTCCCCGCGAAGCCGTGCAGTTCTATGAAATGAGAGAACTTCCCCCGCCGGGAGCCTCTAAATTCTCGGGTCCAAATCCCGACTACGGAGCCCTGATCACCTACTATCTCAAAAATGACCCCCCTCTCGAAAAAGATGAATCTAAGGCGACAAAGGAGAAAAAGGACAAAGATGAGGCCGGGGCGAAGCCCCCCACGATGCCTACAGTCAAGATCACCATACTTGACGCCGAGGGCAACACCGTGCGCGAACTCGAAGGGCCGGACAAAAAAGGCATGAACCGCATCAGCTGGGATCTTCGGTATCCTCTCCCCTTTGAGGCCAAGAAGGATGACGAGGGATGGTTCGGACCGCACAAGGGACCCTTTGCGCTCCCGGGAGAGTACACGGTCAAGCTGGTCGCTCGAGGTCAAGAGCTGACGCAGAAACTCGTCGTCAAAATCGACCCCGAGGCGAGAACGACCGCTGAAGCCTTGCGGGCAAGGTATGAGGCGAGTCTGGACGCCAGCGAGCTGCAGCGCGCTTTCAAGGAGGCCCAAAAGGCCGCCGAGACAGCCTCGAAAGAGGTTGAACGGTTGAAACAATCGCTCCAGGAGGCAGTGAGACCGCCCCAAGAAATAGCCGTCAAGATAAAGGAGTGGGAAGATAAATTCAAAGAGGTGAGCAAGGAATTTAAAGGAGGATGGGAAGGACCGGAGTTCGAGATAATGGATTTGGCCGGGCAGCTTCAAGCTTCGACGTCCGCACCGACAGAGGCCCAAATGAGAACCCTCGCCCAGCTTCGCGATAAACTGGTGAAAAGCATCGCTCAGCTGAATGATCTCATCATCCAGGACCTTGCCGGTATGCAGAAGCTTCTGGAGAGCCATGGCATCCGGACTTCCGTCGCTAAGCCGATCGAACCCCCGAAAAAAAGATAAGACTCCAGGTCATTCGTCCGCCCTGGCGTTCTTTTCACCTTCGGATTGTTCGATTTCCATGGCGTTATTGACAAAACTCGCCCGGGTTGCCATCATAATAATCGTCCATAATGTCCAGGAAAAAACGGAAAAAACTAAATCGCAAAAAGTCGTCTCCTCAAACACCAGCCGCGAAAACGGCCGCTCCCGAAAGATCACCGTCTCCCATTGGCAAAGCCAATCTTCATTTGGGCAAACAGAGAGCTCGGGAGAGTGGGAAAAGGGTTGTTTCGCATGTCGGCACGTTGATCCTTGTTGTGGCCGCACTCGTTCTTTATTTTTTATGGCCCAAGTCCACTCATCGCGTGACCCCCAACCCCAATCTAAATGTGCTGCTCGTCACCCTGGACACGACCCGCGCCGACCGCATCGGATGCTACGGTTACAAACTCGCCGAAACACCAAACCTAGACTGGCTTGCCTCGGGGGGTGTGCGATTTGCCAAGGCCTACTGCCAGGCTCCCCTCACTCTTCCGTCACACTGTTCGCTTCTCACGGGAACCACCCCGCTTTTTCACCGCGTTCGCAACAACGGCTTTTACTATCTCGCTGCGGATCAAACGACTATCGCCGAAGCCCTGAAAGAAAAAGGCTTTCAGACAGCCGCTTTCGTCAGTTCGTTCACCGTGGATTCTCGGTTCGGCGTCGACCAGGGATTTGATGTCTTCGATGACGATTTTCTCGAGACAGGAGCCACCAAGAATTTCACCTCGGAAAGAAAAGCGGAAAGGGTTTTTTCTGCCTTCAGCCGATGGTTCGACGCCTGGAGCGGAAAAAAATTCTTCTGCTGGGTCCACTTTTTCGATCCCCACATTCCCTACAATCCTCCCTCCCCTTACAAAGAGAGGTATGCCGACAGGCCTTATGACGGGGAGATCGCCTACATGGACTATTACCTGGGCCGGACAGTGGACAAGCTCAGAGAGAAGGGGACCCTCGAGAATACTCTGATCATCTTGGCCGGAGACCATGGTGAAGCCCTGGGGGAGAAGAACGAAGTCGACCACGGGCTTTATATTTACGACGTGACCATGCGCGTTCCTCTCATTTTATATGCTCCGTCTTGCCTTCCTCGGGGGTTGACTCTGGACAGCAAGGTCCGTCTGATCGATATCCTGCCCACCGTCTGCGACCTACTGGAGATCCCCATCCCTGAGGGGGTACAAGGGACGAGCCTGCGGCCCTATCTAGAGGGGAAAAAGAAAGACGACCTTCCCGTCTACATGGAAACCTATATGCCGAGGGAGTACTACGGATGGTCCGAACTCATTGGTCTCATCGACGGGGACTGGAAATTCATCCAGGCTCCTCGGTCCGAACTCTACAATATCGAGGAGGATCCCGGCGAAGACAGAAACCTCATCGCCGAAAACGCAGGCATCGCCTCGAGCTTAGGGAAAAAGCTGAAGGCCTTCATTGAAAAATACTCCTCCTCCATGGGGCCAGCGAAGCGGACTCTCTCCAGAGAAGAGCAGGAAAGACTGCGCTCCTTGGGATACATCGTGGGGGAGTTTGAGGGAGGCGCGTCCCGGCAAGATCTGCCCGATCCCAAGGACAAGGTCGACGAATATTCGATTTTTGCCCATGCCAGAAAATACGAATATGAGGAGAATTTTGAGCTGGCCGAAAGGAATTATAAGGAACTCATCAAGTTGAACCCCGACTCCCCCTGGAACTATGTCTATCTGGCACTTCTCTACGAGAGGATGGGTCGACTCGACGATTCCCTTCAGCTCATGGAACAGGCCCGAAACAGGCTCCCCGATTCTCTCGTGGTTCTCTCGAGGTTGAGTCTGTTCTACATGAAGACGATGAAACCCAAGGAGGCCTTCGAAACAAGCCAGGTCGTTCTCCGCATTGATCCCCAATATTTCGATGCCCTGTACTCCTCGGCCATCGCCCTCGTCAATATGGGGAGATGGAAGGAGGCTCTCGGCTATTTCGAAAAAGCCCTGGCCATCGAACCGGAGAACAAGCCGATTCGGATCCAGTATGCGTATTGTCTCTACGCCCTCAACCGAGGAGAAGAAGCCTTGAAGGTCTATCTGAAATTGCTCGAAGAATATCCCAATGACCCCATTGTCTACAGAGAGATTGGCATCCTGTATGATTCCATGGGAGAACTGGAAAAGGCACGCGAAAGCCTGAAAAAAGCGGTCGAGATCGATCCCTCTCCCACCGCCTATTACAACTTTGCCGTCGCCTTGGAGAAAAATGGGGAGCTCAAAGAGGCCGTCCGCTATCTGAAGTTGTATCTGGAGACAACCAGAGAGGGAGATTCGGAAATGAAGGCCGAGGCTCAGCGAGCTCTGGCCCAGTGGGAAGCCCGGCTGCGCCGGCAGCAGAAGCCCTGATTGTCAACGACAAGATGAGGAATCAGTCTTGAGCCCAGAAAATACAGGCAGATGGAGAAACCCGGATTGGTCCGCATGAAAATCAACATTCGGAGCCGCTTTTGGCGAGAGAAGTCTCTCCTCATCGGCGGGCTGACCGGCCTTCTTCTGGGCCTCTCTTGCCAGGCACCGGAAAAGGTCACAAGGGACAGAAACCTCAATGTCCTTCTCATAACCTTGGACACGACAAGGGCGGACCGGATCGGATGCTACGGTTACAGCGCAGCCAAGACTCCGGCCATCGATGCGCTGGCCGCCGAAGGTGTTCGTTTCGTCAACGCTTACTGCCAAGTCCCCCTGACGCTCCCTTCCCACTGTTCCCTCATGACCGGCAAGTATCCGGTTGAACTCGGAGTCCACAACAATGGATTCTATTTTTTGAGCCCGGACTTCGTGACGCTGGCCGAGCGGCTGAAAGAGGGAGGCTATCGGACAGCGGCCTTTGTCGGTTCCTTCACCGTTGATTCTCGATTCGGACTCGACCAGGGGTTTGAGGTCTACGATGATCAATTCTCCAAACTGAGCGCCTTGAAGAATTTCCGAGAAGAAAGAAGCGCCGAGGCTGTTTTTGACGCATTCTCTCGGTGGCTGGAGGATAATTCGCACGAGAAATTTTTCAGCTGGGTTCATTTTTTCGACCCGCACAGCCCTTACCTTCCCCCCTCTCCCTATAAGGAAGAATTTGCCCATAATCTTTATGATGGCGAGATCGCCTACATGGATGCTCATATCGGAAAAATCCGAAACCTCCTCGAACAAAAAAAGATCCTGGACAAAACCCTTGTCGTCCTCGCCGGCGACCACGGCGAGGCCTTCGGGGAAAAAGGCGAAGTTGATCATGGCCTTTTTCTCTATGATTCGACAATCAAGGTTCCGCTCATCTTCTACGCCCCGAATCGCCTGCCCCGGGGCGTCGTTGTGGATTCAAGGGTCAGGCTGATCGATGTCATGCCCACGGTGCTGGACATGGTCAAGCTCAAAGTGGAGAGCGGCTCTCCTGGAAAAAGCCTTCTCCCTCACCTGAGCGGTCAAAGGAGAGCCGACCTGCCTTCCTATTTGGAAACGTACGCTCCTCGTGAGACCTTTGGCTGGTCAGAGCTTTTGGGTTGGATAGATGGCGATTGGAAGTATATCCAAGCGCCCAAGCCAGAACTCTACAACCTGAAATCAGATCCTGTCGAAGAACGGAACGTGATCGATGAGGAGAAAAGAATTTCAAAGGACATGAAAAAAGAGCTGGACGCCTTTCTAAAAAAATTCTTCTTCGCGGAAAGGAGAGGAGCGAGGCGGCTGACCAAGGAAGAGGAAGCGAGGCTGCGGTCCCTTGGCTATTTGTCGGGCGAGGCAAAAAGTGGCTCGCCCACCCGACCACTGCCTGATCCGAAAGATAAAAACGGTGAGTTCCGGCTCTATTTTGAGGCCAAGCAGCTCGAGTCCCAAGGGGATTTTGTGGCCGCCGGCCAGATCTACGAGCGTCTCATCCAGTCGAGTCCCGAGGCGCCCTGGAATTATGTCTATCTGGCCCTTACGCTTGAAAAGAGAGACTTGATGGAAGAGGCCATCCAGACCCTGGAGAAAGGCTTGGAGAGAAACCCGGGTTCGATCATTCTTCTTTCCCGGTTAAATTTTTTCTATCTGGCGGCGGGAAATGCGCAGAAGGCGTTGGATACCTGCCGGATTATCTTGGACATCTATCCCCGCGATTTCGATGCCCTTTTCATCTCAGGTTCAGCCATGTGGCGAACACATCAGTATGAAAAGGCGGCCAGTTTTTTTGAGAAGGCCCTCGAAATTGAGCCCGAGAACAGTGTCCTTCGCTTCCGGTACGCGAATTGCTTGGCCTCCCTCGGCAGGACTGAGGAGGCGCTGAAGTTATATCAACGTTTGCAGCAAGAATTCCCGGAAGACTATAGAATCCATCACGAGATGGGCCTGGCCTTTAGTGCTACAGGAGATTTGGTCAAAGCACGGGAACACTTCCAAAGAGCAGTTGAGCTCTATCCGTCCGATGTCACTTATCTCAACTTCGCCATCATTCTCGAAAAAATGGGCTCTCTCGAAGAAGCCATCCGCTATTTGAAGCTCTATCTCGAAGCGAGTCCGGAGGACACTCCCCAAAAGCGGCGAGTCCAAAGAACTCTGGTCGAATGGGAAAAACGTCTCCTCAAGCGCTAATATTCACTCGGAAAAACTCCGAAGTTTTTTCGGGCAACCAATATTCAATATTTTGGATGAAATTCAATTTTTTGGATAACCATGACGCAAAGAGCAATGTAGCATAATTGTAACTTATTGATTTAAAATAATTTGTCAAATATGCACTTTTCATCGAAAATGGCACGAATCTTGCTTGTAGGAGAAAGAATTTTTTTACATTAATAGGAAACTTCGGAAGGAGGTGCGTATCGAGAAGGACAGTTTTTTGGGTTAAGGGCTTGGAGCACTTTTCGTGCTCTGTGAGGTTAAGTACTCTAAGCCAAATCGCAATCGAGCTTAGGATAATGGAAATGAGGAGGTAGTAGAGTGAAGTTTAAAATTTCAGTGTTTATTGCACTGCTATTCCTAGTCACTTCGCTGACATTCGCTCAAGTCGGTGACACCGGAACCTTTGTCGGCGATGTGACTGATTCGGAAGGAAACGCTCTCCCGGGCGCACAAATCACGGCAGTCAACATCCAGACCGGCCTGACCCAGAGCACGCTGACAAACGAAAGAGGAAGGTATCGGCTGGAGAGGCTCCCGCGCGGCCTCTACACCTTGACCGCGACTCTGCAAGGATTCAAGACCACCGTCCGGAAAGGGCTGGAGCTCTTCGGAGGCGCCGTGACAACCGTCAATCTTGTAATGGAGCTCGGTGCTCTGGAAGAGGAAGTGACGGTCGTGGGTGCAACGCCGATTGTCGAAACCACCCGGACTCAGGTTTCCACGGTCATGACGGAGAAAGAGCTGCTGAGCTATCCGCAGGCCAACAGAAATTACCTGCATCTCATGGCCTATGCGCCGGGGACTCAGCCCGATGCTCCCGTCATCGGTGCCACAACGGGTTATGCAATAAACGGCATGCGGGGCGAGTCCAACAACTACATGCTCGACGGCATCAACAACAACGACATGACCGACAACACCATGCAAACCACGCTGCTTCCCCCGGAGGCGATTCAGGAATTCCGGCTGGTGACCAACAACTTCAACGCCGAGTACGGTCGGAACACGGGCGGCATTCTTAACGTAGTCATGAAGTCCGGGACCAACGAACTCCATGGCAGCGCCTGGGGTTTTTTCCGGGGAGACAGCGCCTTTTTCCGGTCGGCCGACTGGTTGACGAAAAAACGAGAGCCCTACAAGAGATACCAGTACGGAGCCACCCTGGGCGGCCCGATCGTCAAGGACAAGACTTTCTTCTTTAGCACCTTTGAAGCCATCGACGAGGAAATCGACTACGCGACTTCCTGGTGGCTGTTGACGCCGCAGGCCATCGCCGCATCTTCCGGTGTGGCCCGGCAACTCATGGACAAGTTTGGAGCCAACTATCCTGTGCCGACCTATGATTTCGTGGACAAGAACGGAGACGGCATCCCGGATTATGGAAGAGGCAACTACACCTATACCGATTCGCTGAAAGGGTATTTGGGCGGGGTCAAGATTGACCATATTTTCAGCGAAAAAGACCGGGTGGCCCTGCGCTGGATGTACAACTACAGGAAAACGGCCAGCGGCAACGGATATTCCGGCTACTATTGGACGCCGGGGAAAACACTGGACCAGCCCAACCAGTTCCATACGGGAGGCCTGACCTGGATGCACATCATCAGCCCTACGGCTTACAACGAAGTCAGGCTTGGCTACAAAAGGGATAAGTGGGAATGGGCCATTCAGGATGATTCGATCACCTACGTGTCCTTCAACGACGAGCTGCATGCCTTCGGTGATCCCGGATATCCTATGCTCCAAGTCAACAACACTTACCAACTGACCGATGTGCTGAACATCCAGGCTAAGGATCATAACCTCAAGTTCGGAGTTGAACTCACGCACTGGCGAGTCAAGTCCATGTTCGATGCCTTCGTCAATGGCTATTACATTTTTGATGACGGTCTGGCTTTTCTCGCTAATGCTCCAGCTGCCTATTTAATCTTGGGAGCCGATCCACCGGAAAATCCGGATAATCCTTACTTGCCGGGTGATGCCAAGCGAGCTGACTTGTGGAAAACCGGCTTCGGACTTACTCTCAGAAAATGGAAAGGCTATGAAATCGGCCTCTTTGCCCAGGATGACTGGAGAATCAGCAAGAGGCTAACCATCTCCTACGGCTTAAGGTGGGAATTCTACTCCGTTCCCAAAGAATACTCTGGCGTCGGTATCGCCCAGCCGATGTTCGGCACGCAGCAGGGCTTCCTCAACACCCTAGCAGGTAAGCTCGACCTCACCGAAGGGACTTGGAACGAGGAGGGGCTTAGATACATGATTTTTGGTGGGCGTCAGCTGGCCGGCAAGGGGCTCTGGAACAACTATTATGGAAATTTTGCACCCAAAGTGAGCTTTGCCTATGACCTCACAGGAGATGGAAAGACCTCTTTGAGAGCCGGATACGGGATTTCCTACGACAGACAGATGAACCGTTCCTATGAGAATGACCGCTTCAACTATCCTAACTTCGCCTTCAACTCGTTCCTGGGAAGCCCATGGGGCGGACCTGTCGATTTTTACCTCAAGCTGCCCGGAGTCCAGGTTCCTGTTAAGGCCGCAGGTGCCGTGCGCGTCTCCCTCCGTTGGATGGATCCTGAGCTGAAACCTCAGATGGCTCACAACTGGATGGTCGGGATTCAGAGAGAATTGGGGCCCAATTTCAGTGTGGAAATCGACTACACCGGCTCAGCCGGCCGGAGAATCGGCGGCATCATGAGGATCAACAGGGTGACGGGTGACAGAGCCGACGGGAGATACGACGGCATCAATCCCTATGTCAATATCCGCGATGGAAACTTCCGGACGAACCGTTTTTATTCCAACTACCACGCCGGACAGATCATTCTCAACAAGAGATTTTCCGATGGCTGGTCATGGTACGCTGCTTATACTTACGGGGTGGCCAAAGATCTGTCGTCGATTTATCAGGGAATCGTGCTCAGTCAGGCAGTCGAAAAAGATTATTGGGATTTAGACTACGGCTATGCTGATTATGACCACAGGCATCGTATCGTGGGCGGGTTCGTGTACGAAATTCCGTTTTTCAAAAATTCAAAAAACAGCTTCCTGCGCAACGTGATCGGCGGGTGGCAGGTCAGCGCCTCCTATCACTGGACTTCCGGCCGGCGGTTTAACATTTTCACGCCTGGTTCTTCGCGCTATGACTGGAACCTTGATGGCCAGTGGGGAACTGACCGACCCCTTTGGCTCGGTGGATCAGATTATAACGAAGCCATCATCAAGGGCAGTGGGGATAACCCGCCGTCTGTGAATCCAGATCTCTTTGCTGTTCCCAGTCCGCCCAAGTTCGTGGGCGACATGTCCTATTACAACCAAAATATCGTACCCAGAAATGCTTTTACCTGGTTTCCAACCTACAACATCGACCTCTCGCTCCAAAAGAACTTCGTCATCCCAGTCGGTAGCCGGGACTTCAACGTGCAACTCATCCTCGACGTGTTCAACGTGCTAAAGAGCCAATTCTGGAACTTGCCGGATATGACCTGGGGGTTATCGACTTTCGGCCGCGTTTACCGGAAATCCGGAGACAGAATCGCCCAGATTTCGCTGCGGTTCATGTTCTAGCTCTGAAGAACACGCGTAAGCGCGCAAACGGCCCCGTCCCCGCCGGCGGGGACGGGGCCTTCTTTTTCTTCCCCAAACGGTGTTCAAACTGAAGAGCAATCTTCCTCCTCAGCTTTGTATTCCAACTTTCTAATTCTGTTTGTTTTTCGAAGGCTGCCGCATCTTCACAGAACTCGCGGAGTCCGGTTGACGCTCTCGAATTCTTGTGCTAAAAATTGGCCATTGTGCCTCTCGACATAGCTTTAAAAGGAGAAAAGGATGCGAAGAGTTTCGTTTGTGTTCTGCCTCGCGGCTTTTAGTCTTTTTTCTTCTGCGGCGGGCCAGGATCTGGCTCTCCGGGGCGGAACCGTTCTGACCATCACCAAGGGTAAGATTGAAAACGGCACTGTGCTCATCCAGAACGGCAAGATTTCGGCCGTGGGCCGTGATGTCTCGATTCCTCCGGGAATCCGAGTGATTGACTGCTCGGGAAAGTACGTTCTTCCCGGGCTCATCGACAGCCATTCTCACATCGCCTTTGATTTCGGGGATGTCAACGAGACCACAGATCCGGTGACGCCTCAGGTCTGGATGAAAGAGGCGCTGGACCCCGAGGACCATCAAATCTTGACCACACTCGCTGGCGGCGTGACCACGGTCAAGACCATGCACGGTAGCGCCAACGTGATCGGAGGGGTCAACGTCACCATCAAGCTTAAACCCAATGCCCTGCCCGAAGAGATGATTGTCCCCGGGGCTCGCCATCAATTGAAGTTGGCTCTGGGTGAGAATCCCAAACGGTTTTACGGCCAGGAGCAGGGCCGCCTTCCTTCAACAGGGATGGGAAATGCCTATGTTCTACGCAAAGCGTTTATCGAAGCCCAGGAGTACAAAGCCCAGTGGGACAAATACGAGAGGGAAAAGAGTGAAGGCAAAAAAGATCTCGTGCCCCCCAAGAAAGACCTTAAAATGGAAACTTTAAAGATGGTCTTGGAGAAAAAGCTCGCCATCGACTGCCACACCTATCGGGCTCACGAGATTGTCTGGATCATTAATTTTTGCCAGGAATTCGACCTAGTCCTCAAGCAGTTGAGCCACTGTGTCGACGGCTACAAGGTGGCGGACATCATGGCCAAAGCCGGAGTCACCTTCGGCGGCTGGGTTGATTGGTGGGGCTTCAAAGAAGAAAGCTATGACGGCTGTCCTTACGGATTCAAGATTATGCATCAGGCTGGCGTGAACATCGCCATCAATTCGGACAGCCCTGACGAAGGCCGCTACCTCTTCCGGAATGCGGCTAAGGTCTTGAAATACAATGATATCCCGGAGGATGAGGTGCTCAAGATGATCACCATCAATCCGGCCAAGTCTCTCGAGCTCGAAGACCGCATCGGCAGCATCGAAGTTGGCAAGGACGGCGACATCGCTGTCTTCGACAAGCATCCTCTGGATTCCACGACCAGGTGCCTGATGACAATAGTCGAAGGCAAAATCTACTTCGACGAAGCCAAAGACAGCCTGACGGCGAAAGGAGGGGTCCGATGAACAAGAAAGCGCGCTATGGCTGTGCCTTCGCCGGCTTGATCCTGTTGGCGGCCCTGGCCACGGCGGGGGAAACTATTCTGATCGTGAACGGCCACATCAGACCTGTGATCGGCAAGCCGATCGAGACCGGATGTCTTCTCATCGAAAACGGGAAGATCGCGAAAATTGGAACCGCCATTCAAGCTCCTCCTGAAGCCACGGTCATTGATGCTCAGGGACGGATAGTTTTCCCCGGAATTATCGCCGTGATGACCGCAATCGGCGTGACCGGCCGTCCTGGGGCCGGAAACGATGTCGATGAATTGGGGGTGACCACGCCGCAGATGGATCCCTACGACGCGATCAACCCGGAGGATAGCACTATCGAAGTCACACGACTGGGAGGCGTCACCACGGCCATGACCGTGAGCGGCACCATGAACGTAATCAACGGAAAATCGGTCGTCATCAACCTGGACGGCAACCTGGCCGAGGAAATGATCCTCAAAAGGGACGTGGCCCAAGTATTCAACCTGGACGCCAAGGGTCAATCCATGTACGGGCCGAAGCGGCCAGGCTCCTATCCGGCCACTCATCCAGGCATTGTCGCGCTCGTTCGTGACCAGCTCTATCAAGCGAAGCTTTATGCCGAAAAAGCGGCGGCCAGGCCTAGAGAAGGAGAGAAAAAGGCGGCCAAAAAAGAAGATTCCGATTCCAGGCCGTTCCAAAAAGACCTGAGCATGGAGGCCCTGGTTCCCGTTGTTCAGGGGAAGATCCCGGTGGTTTTTATCACCAATAACGAGGTCAGCATCCGCAACGCTTTGAGGATCATCGAGGAGTATCACCTGAAGGGCATCATCTGGGCGCGCGCTGGCGTATTGAAGTATGCCGACCAATTGGCGGCCCAAAAGATTCCGGTCATTTGGGCAGGGACGACGACCATCCCCGACCGATGGGAACCCTATGACCTGAACTACCGCACGGCTTCTGTTCTGGCCGAGAAGGGCGTTCTCTTTTGTTTTGACCTTCAAGGCTTCGGCGTCAGTTCCCATAACGTCCGGAATCTTCCCGTGCCGGCAAGCATCTCGGTGGCCCATGGGCTTGCGGAAGAAGACGCCCTCAAGGCCCTGACCATCAACCCGGCTAAGATGCTTGGCCTCGATGATCAACTCGGATCGCTCGAGGAAGGCAAAATGGCCAATGTCGTCATCTGGAGCGGGAGTCCTATCCAGCTTCGCTCCCGGGTGGAGAAAGTGATTATCAAGGGCAAGATCATCCCGATGACCAGCTTCCAGACCCGCCTCAGAGATAAGTTCGAGAAAATCGTCGCAGAAAGGATGGCGGAAAAGGAATAGGTTTTTTTGTGCAAGGTCAGATACATTCGTGATACATAAGAATTCTTCCAGTAGGGGTGAACATTAATTTCTTTTCCCCCAAGAGAATTTTAATTATAAGTTTCTGGCCAAAGGACAATTTATTTGCTGGGTCACAGACATCAAAGAAACGAGCATTTGATCACCAAAAATCCAGAGTAAAGTGTCACTGACGTATTGACCCCATGCATTCCTTGTTGCCTCACGAGAAATTCTATATGAGAGCATATTCATTCCCTTACGTAAGAATCTATACGAAAATTTGTGCAGTGTCTCTTTGTTCTTTGTAGCCGCCACAGCCTGTCTTTTAGCCTCTCTATCTCTGTCTTTTATCTGAGTCTATCCCCAGCAGGGGAAAAGGCAACCTCTGTTTTATCCTTTCCAGAGCCTGGAAGGTCCAGACCTGAGCTCGATTACGTAAGGCCTCGGTTTCTACCCAACCGGAGGCCACATGGGTGGCGCTCAGGCTGATAAGATGACTTTCTGACCACAGTTGTGCAATAACCAGGAGGCAACGAATCCATTTCATATAGAATTTAGATGAGGCAATTCGCGCAGTTGCAAAGAGGGGCCGTAACCCGTAAAATAAGGGCCGCCGGCTGAGGTTAGCTCGGCCGGTTGCGAGCGGGCATAACTCAGCGGTAGAGTGCCAGCTTCCCAAGCTGGGAGTCGCGGGTTCGAATCCCGTTGCCCGCTTTTTTTATGTCATGAAAGAATGGGAGCTTATCGTCGACAAAGACCCTCTTCCCGGGTCGCTCAACATGGCCGTGGACGAATATCTCTTCCGTTCGCTCCCCTCAGCTCCTCAAACCTGCGTCCGTTTCTACCGATGGGAGAGGCCAACCGTCTCCCTGGGCTATTCGCAGGTGGCCGAAAGGGTGGTGGCCGTGGAGTTGTGCCGTCGCCTGGGCGTCGATATCGTCCGGCGAATGACCGGCGGCAAGCTCGTCCTTCACCACCGAGAAGTGACGTATTCCATCTGCTCGTCCGATGCGAGCGTCTTTTCTATGAGCCTCGCTGAATCCTACCGTCTCATTTCCTGCGCCCTCATCCAGGGACTGGCGGAGATGGGGCTCCAAGCCAGGCTGGCCGGCCGGCCCCCTCATTCCTACCCGAGAGGAAACTTGCCTTGTTTTTCTTATCCAGCTGAGAATGAAGTTGAAATAGACGGCCGTAAAATCATCGGCAGTGCGCAGAAAAGGGTCGGTCCTCGTTTTCTCCAGCATGGATCCATTCTTCTCGAGAGCGACGCAGCGCTTCTCCGCCAGGTCGTTTCGCTTTCGGCAGAAATCGGCCAGCTGCGCATGATTTCTCTTGCTGAGGCTCTGGGAAGAAAAGTGGATTTTGAATGGGCGGTGGACAGGCTTATCCATGGCTTCGAGGCGTACTTTGAGATTCGGTTCAAGCCCAGGATTTTCTCTGCTGAGGAATGGCGCCTGATCGAGGAGATAGAGCGGACAAAATACGCCTCCGAGGATTGGACGCTCCGTCGGCGGGAGAGCCCAAAATTGGCGATTGGAATTTCCTGAGTGGCGAAAGAACTTTCGATTATGCAAAATAGGGGGTATAGGTAGACACCCGAGGGGTGGCGTGGTTCGGGGGCCCCCCGCCGACCCGAGCGTTTGAGGCCAATGTTCTACCTCCTTGAGAATGAACAAAATAGTCCGCGAGGGGGCGCCGGGGGTGAACCGCGACAGGACCCGTTGGGTAATTCTATCGGCAAATCAGGGGAGAGGCCGACTGTTGATTTTTTCAAGCGCCGGTGATAGCATTTCTATCCGAGGTGCTCCTGGGATAAGAGAAGATGAACGAGATTGAAGAACTTTCCAAGCTCGAGGTGGAGAGCCTGCCGCCCCTGCGGCCGATCGTCCTTGATGACTTGCATGAGAAGACCCTGAGAAACCTCCATCTGGAGCTCGGCTCAGGACCGGTCTTGTACCTTCTCTCCCCTTCCTATTCAGTTCTCAACCCGGCGCCGAGCGAGACGGTGCGCGATTTTCTGGACAAGAATGAAAGGTTGCTCGACTATATCCGGGAGTACATCATCCGCAACCTGGCTGTCTATTCCGTCCTCCTCGATGTCAACAGCTATTTCGTCGAACAGAACAGTTACCTCGTCCTGGCCCGCCTGCGGGAGAAGGACTCGGGCGGCCGCCGCTTCGAAATCAAGTTCTACACCAACTCGCCGCACGAGATAACGGCCCACTATGAGGATAAAATTTACATTGGCCGCGATTTCATCGACCTCTTCAACTTCAAGCGGAAATATTTTGGCGTCAAGGAAATGATCATTTCCCTTAAGGACCAGAACGAGGTCTTGATCGACAAGGCCCAGGAAAAGCTGAAGAATCCCCTCCAATACAGGTCGTTTTTCCAAGAGATCAAGGAGCTGGTCAACGACCTCCGCTCCGAAAGCCTCCTCATCCTCCAATCGCTGCCGCCCTACCTGGATTTCGGCAAGCTGAGCGAGAAAGACCTGATCGATATCAACGCCCAATACCGGACGATCAACCATTATGTGATTGAGCTCCATGACGAGGTGGACGAATTCGAGAACGTCCTCCATTTCAATAAAGAGAATGATTTCGTCCGCTACGTCACCAAGTACAAGAAGGACGTCACCAACCTCATTTCCTACTTCAACATTAAAATCAATGGCTTGCTGACCCAGAAGATTTACGGGCTGAAAAACAAGGAAAAATAGGGCCTATCGGGGGGATCCTGCCTCGAGGCGGATGTTGCTGTAAGTCGTGAAGAGGGAGATTTTCGGCCTGTCTCCCATTTCCACGAAGGCGCGCGCCGTGGTCAAGTTGTCCTCTTCTTCGATATGGATTTCGCCCGGCAGTCGCCATTGGATTTTCCCGTTTTTTGTCCGGGCTTCGAGGGGGTATTTTTCTTCCTCCGGCCAATAGAGGACAATGGGGGAGTAGTCGCAGCGGACGTCGAGCGGGGCAGTAAGGGGGAGAGGGGAGAGAAGAACTTTGCCGTGGGAGACAGCGATCGTCGCCTTTCCGGAAAAATCGACGAGCTCCACATCCTCATAGGAGGAGGAGACATGGATCTCTTCCCCGATGATAGCTCGGCCATCAAGGGCCAGGTTTTTCCCGGAAATCCAGATGCTGCCGCGGACGTCGTTGAGCTTGACGCGGCCGTAACGATTGTCAATCCTCACGTTACCGCCGACTTCATCGGCCTCGACGGAACAGTGGCGGGCCCGGATGTCCACCGGCCCAACGCGAAGGAGGGTGATGGGCTCGTAGGAATTCTGGATTTCGACGCCACCGGCCAGGTTCTGGCCGACGACGGCGGTGTGGGGGGCGTTGACCGTTACCTTTTTCTCGATGTCACGGAGGTCAATTCTTGCGTACGATGTCTCAATCGCCATCTCGCCCCGGACCGATCGCGCCGTAACATCGGCATGCCGACTTTTCACCCGGCACCGGGACTGGATGTTTTCGAGCTCCACGGGTTCATAGGTATTCTCGAGCTCGACTTCTCCTCTGACGTCCGTGGCCACCACCCGGCCATGGCGGTTTGAGATGACGGAATTCCCCACGGCCTCAACCTTGACCAGGCCGTGGGAATTCATGACTTCCACCCCCATATTCTCGGGGCAGGTGATGCGGAAGCTCGTCTCGAAATTCCTCTTTTTGAATTCCGACCGGTTGGTGCTGAGCTTGATGGCCTCCCCGTCACGGTCGAAGATAGGATGGAGGCTTTCCGCCACCTGGCGAGCCCTTGCTTCATTCCGGCGCCAGATTTTCTTTTTTAAGGTGAAGGTGATTCTGTCCTCGGTTGTGCCGGCTATCTCTACACTACCGTGAGCGTTAGTCACCTTCAGAAGGGCCGGGAGGGGAGCTTCGATGACTCCGGATTCTTCAAAGGCGTAAGCGTTCCAGTCAAAAGCGACATAATCTTCCCAGTCGAAGCGCAGCTTTCCCGTCTTGGCGTGGGTAAAGAAAATGCCGGCCGCGACAACGAGAATGAGGATGATGATTTCTTTCGCTTTCATGGTCGACCCTGCGTCTCTTTGGAGCTGGGCAGTTCCCCTTTTCTCTCCTTCAGCCCAAAATAGAGCTTCCAGGCTCCCCAGATGATCAGGGCGACTGGCCAGAGGCGGGCGATAATATCCCAGACGTCAATATCGAAGTTATCCAGAAAAAAGATGAGACCGATGAGGATGAGGATGATGCCCCAGACTAACGCATCGCGTTGTTTTTTAGCCATAGTTTCCTCCTTCCGTTGTCCTAATTGCCCTTGGCGAAATAATCAACGACGAGCTTGGCACCGATGATGATGACGACAACCGGCCATAAATCGAAGATCCTCTTGTAGCTGATAACGTCAAAGTTGGCGAGGATGAGGATGCCGCCGAGGACAATGAGCAGGATGCCCCAGAAAATGGAGCCCGTCTTGACGATGGCCGTTACCTCTTCCTCTTCAACCTGGCTGACCGCTTCGCTCTCCAGCGCGCGCCGGTTGATTCGATCCGCCACCCGGACGGAATCGATAATCTGAAAAATGTAGAACCCCGCCAGGATGAGGCCAGCAAAGGGCTGGGCGCTTCCGTGACCCTGCATGGTGACAAGACCAGCGAAGATGAAAAGGTAAAGAAAACCTTTGAGGATTTCCCCGTTGTAAAAGGCGCCGACGCCGAAGGGAAAGAAGCCCGACAGGACCCCGGCCAGCGCCGGCGACTTCAACGGTTTTTTCACGACGGTCTTTTCTTCCACGATGATTCCTCCTCATGGTTAGCACTATTTTCTCCTCCGCCAAGGAGATTCCACTCCTTGATGGAGACGAGAATATTCTCTTTATAGGCGTTCAGGCGGCCGGCCAACTGGCCAGCTCTGGCCAGAAGCTTTTCCACCTGGCTGTAGCCGAGATGGAGTTGGCGGTCGATAGACCGGTCGATAGCCGGCCGGCTGGGGTTAAAAAAGTAGAAGGAGAACAAAACGAGCAAAACCGTGGCCGCAGCAAGAATGGGCTGGAGCGATGGCTGAACTAAGAAATCCAGGCTCAATCTGAGCTTGAATTTCAGGTGCTTCTTCATACTCGGGATGGCGTAAAGCTTGGCTTGAAGGTCGGCGCTGATCTCAAGCTCAGGGAAGTTCCGGAGAGTGAGACAGGTGGCCTCGAGGTCGGCGAGAAGAAGAGAACAGGCAGGGCATGACCGGAGGTGTTCCTCGACGAGATTTTTCTCCGCGGCCGCAAGCTCCCCTTCAACATAGGCGGGGAGGAGTTTTTCAACGGTCTCACAGGTCATGGGCGGTCTCCTTCTTGGAGCGGAGGATTCTGGCGAGTTCGAGCCTTCCCCGGTTGACCCTTGATTTTACTGTTCCGATAGGAATACTAAGAATCTGAGACACTTCCTCGTAGCTCTTTCCCTGGATGTCCCGGAGGATAAGGGCCATCCGTGTTTCGGGCGGCAGGCTGTTGAGCCCTGCCCAGACCGCTTTCCGACTGGCTTCCCGGAGCAGCCTTTCTTCCGGGCTTTCGACCGCATCCTTACCGCTGAGGCGTTCGTCGAACTCATCTCGGTGCGCCTTCTCCCACTTTGTCCGGCGATAGGCATCGATGAGATGGTTCTTGGCGAGGGTAAGGAGCCAGGCCGTGAAATCCTTTGTCCGGTCATACTTAGGCAGGGCATGATAAAGCTTGAAAAAAATGTCCTGCGTCAGGTCTTCGGCCTCCTCGTAGCGGCCTGTGAACTGGAAGGCCATGTTGAAGACCCTCTTGGAGTAAGCGTCAACCAGCATTCGCCACGCTCCTTCCTTGCCTTCCAGGCATTGCTCGATGACTTCGTTCAAGTCCACTCACTACATCCTGGTAGACGAGAATGGCCAGCGAAAAGTTCCGTGATTTTCCACTTTTTTCGGCTATTCTATGCCCGCCCACGGTGTCTGTCAAACGCCCTGCCCTCCCAAGTCAGAAAGTGTTGGTCTGGAGTTCGGATGCCCCGTCCGGCGCCCGGGGCTGCCTTGAATTACGCAAATTATCAATATCTTTATCGCTTTCGGAGTTTTTGGTTTTTCCCCATGATGGGGCGATTCTATCGGCAACCCTGGGACCCCATCCCAAATTTGCCAATAGAGAATTATCATCAAGCGAAAGTGCTTGATCTTGTAACAAATTATCACGATAGCGAGTGCACCCGAGGGGTGGTGTGGTTCGGGGGCCCCCCGCCGACCCGAGCGTTTGATGGCACCCATCTTCTTGGTTGATTATAAACAAGATAGACCGCTCGGGGGCGCCGGGGGTGAACCACGACAGGACCCGTCGGGTGCTTTGATTGGCAATTTTGGGCCCATACAATTGCTTGACTTAAAAAATAAGATATGACAGGATATTTTCCTCTTCAGCGGGACTGTCCTCAGGAAAAAGGGAGGACCGTCCTTCGAAAAAAAAGTTCAAGTTCAAAAGGAGGAATTCATGGAAGGTATTGTCGGTTACGGGGCTTACATCCCGCGCAACCGCATCAGAGTCGAGGAGATTGCCAAAGTCTGGGGTGCTGACGCCTCGAGCTACCGGAAGGGATTGCTTGTCGACGAAAAATCCGTCCCTTCTCCCGACCAGGACACCATCACCATGTCCGTCGAGGCCTCGAAAAATGCCCTCAAGCGGGCTCGCATCAACCCCCGGGAAATCGGCGCTGTTTACGTCGGCTCGGAATCCCACCCCTACGCCGTCAAACCCAGCGGGACTGTTTTGGCTGAGGCGATCGGAGCGACTCCCGACGTCCATACGGCGGACTTCGAGTTTGCCTGCAAGGCAGGAACCGAGGGAATGTTTGTCGCCCTGACACTCGTCAAAGCGGGCGAGATCAAGTACGGGCTGGCCGTCGGGGCTGACACTTCCCAGGGAGCGCCGGGCGATGCTCTCGAATATACAACCGCTGCTGGTGCCGCTGCTTTTATTTTCGGCCGGGAAAACATCGTCGCTGAAGCCCTGCACACGTATTCCTACACCACGGATACGCCGGATTTCTGGCGCCGCGAATACCAGTATTATCCCCAGCACGGCGGGCGTTTCACCGGCGACCCGGCCTATTTCAAGCACATTGTCGGCGCCGGCAAGGGCATCATGGAGAAATCCGGGCTCAAACCGGCTGATTTTCATTACGTCATCTTCCATCAGCCCAACGGCAAGTTTCCTTTTCGAGTTGGCGAGATGCTCGGGTTCACCAAGAAGCAGATTGAGCCTGGATGGCTGGTCAATAAACTGGGCAACACGTATTCCGGGTCATCGCCGATGGGACTGACGGCGACTCTGGATATCGCCAAGCCAGGGGAGCTAATTCTGATTGTGTCCTATGGTTCCGGCGCGGGAAGCGACGCCTTCGTTTTCCGCGTCACCGAAAAAATCGAGGAGGTCCGGGACTTGGCCCCGAAAACCCGCGAGCTCCTCGAGAAAAATCGTTGTTACCTGGATTACGGGACTTACGCCAAGTTCCGCCAGAAAATCAGGAAAGCGAGTTAGGAGAGGACGATGCGAGAAGTTGCCGTCATCGGTGTGGGCATGACCAAATGGGGAGAGCTGTGGGAAAAATCCCTCAGGCAGATTTTTGTCGAGACGGCCCTGCTGGCTATCGACGATGCCGGGGTGGACAAGGTCGATTCCCTCATCGTCGGCTCGATGTCGAGCGGCCTTTTCATCGGCCAGGAGCACATTGGCTCGCTCCTGGCGGACTATCTTGGTCAGACGCCGATTCCAGCCGCCCGAGTTGAGTCAGCCTGTGCCTCGGGTGGTCTGGCCTTGAAGATGGGGTTTCTCGAGGTCGCCTCAGGAGTGTCCGATATCGTCATGGTCGGCGGCGTGGAGAAGATGACCGATGTCAGCGGCCACGAAGCGACGTACGCTCTGGGTACTGCAGCCGACCAGGAATACGAATGTTTCCACGGCATCACCTTTCCCGGCCTCTATGCCCTCATCGCCCGGGCGCACATGGAAAAATACGGGACGACTCGAGAGCAGCTGGCCCTCGTGGCCGTAAAGAACCATGAAAACGGGTCCCTGAACCCGCTGGCCCAGTTTCCTTTTCCAATCACCGTCGACTCGGTCCTCAACTCTGTGCTTGTGGCTGACCCCCTTCGCGTGCTCGATTGTTCTCCTATTACCGACGGCGCCGCGGTGGTCATTCTCTGTCCTCTCGAGATGGCCAAAAAGCTAAAAAAGCCCATCGTCAAGATTGCGGGGTTCGGCCAGGCTACCGACACGATTGCCCTGAGCTCTCGTCGAGACATCACCTGGCTCGAATCCACCTATCAGGCTGCCCAGAAGGCCTACCAGATGGCTGGAAAGAAGCCAGAGGACATCGACGTCGTCGAAGTACACGACTGCTTCACCATCGCCGAAATTTGCGTCATCGAAGCGCTCGGTCTTGTCGAGAAAGGCAAGGGCGGAAAGGCGGTCGAGGAAGGGCTCACTTCGCTCAGCGGGAAAATTCCAGTCAACACGAGCGGCGGGCTCAAGGCAAAGGGACATCCCGTCGGCGCCACCGGCGTTGCTCAGGCCATCGAGGTCGTCAAGCAGCTCCGCGAGGAAGCCGGGCCGCGCCAGGTCAAGGGTGCCCGACTGGGTTTGACCCAGAATATGGGCGGAAGCGGCGGCTCGGCCGTCGTCCACATTTTTGAGCGAGTCTGAGGAGGAATGCCATGCCAACCCCAGCCAGATTCTGGAGGGAGATTCCCCAGCGGTACAGGCTTGAAGCCGGAAAATGCAAGCGTTGCGGGTTCATCGCTTTCCCCCCGCGTCTAATTTGCCCGGCCTGCCAGAACCGGGAATTCGAGACGATAAGGCTTGCCGACGCGGGAAAAATCCTCACTTTCACCATCATCCGCGTCCCGCCCCACCCGTTTATTGACCAGGCGCCCTACGCCGTGGGAATTGTCGAGCTCGACGATGGCGTCAGGCTGACTGGCCAGATCGTGGATTGCGATTTCGAGGCGCTCAAGATTGGGCAAAGGGTCAAAATCGAGTTCCGAAAAATATATCAGGACGGGGAATCGGGTGTCATCTATTACGGCTATAAGTTTGTTCCGGAATAAAAGATGCTACTCGAGAGGCTGGCCAACTCGCACCCGGCCCTGGCTGAGATGAGGCTTGAAGAGAGCTCGATTTTCGATGAATTTTAACGCTTTGGTGGTCAATCCAGGACCCTAAAGGAGGGGGGAAGTGTTTAAACTGGAAAGCAAAGTCGACACCAAAAGCCAGGAATACAGGGAAAACTTCGAGCACATGAAACGGCTTGTTGCCGAGTACCGGGAACGCCTGGCCAAAGTTCAGGAAGGAGGCCCTCCCAGGTACCGGGAACTCCACAAGTCGCGCCAGAAGCTTCTGGTCAGGGAAAGGCTGGAGCGCCTTTTCGACCCCAACACGCCCTTCCTCGAACTCAGCCCGCTGGCGGCCTGGGACATGTACGATAACGAGGCGCCGGCTGCTTCCATGGTCACGGGTATCGGCGTTGTCCACGGCCGGGAAGTCCTCGTCGTGGCCAATGACGCCACGGTCAAAGGGGGAACCTATTTCCCGATGACCATCAAGAAGCATATCCGGGCCCAGGAAATTGCCATGGAGAATCGATTGCCCTGCATCTACCTTGTCGATTCTGGCGGCATCTTCCTCCCCCATCAGGCGGGCACGTTTCCGGACAAGGAGCACTTCGGCCGCATTTTTTACAACCAGGCGCGGCTTTCGGCCATGGGCATTCCCCAGATTTCCATTGTCATGGGCTCCTGCACCGCTGGTGGCGCCTATGTGCCGGCCATGAGCGATGAGACGGTCATCGTCAGGCGGCAGGGGACCATCTTTATCGGCGGGCCGCCGCTCGTCAAGGCAGCCACGGGCGAGGAGGTGACGGACGAAGACTTGGGCGGCGCTGATGTCCACTGCCGCATCAGCGGCGTCTCGGATTATTATGCCGAGGACGACGAGCACGCCCTCCAGATTGCCCGCAATATTGTTGAAACGCTCGACCCGCCCCGCAAGTTCGAGCTCGACATGGCCCCGCCCGAAGACCCGGCATACGACCCCGAAGAAATTTATGGCATCGTGCCCCGCGACCTCCGCAAAACCTTCGACATCAGGGAAGTCATCGCCCGGCTCGTCGACGGCAGCCGCTTCCAGGAGTTCAAAGAACTCTACGGGCAGACGCTCGTCTGCGGGTTCGCGCGGATCATGGGCTATCCGGTCGGCATCCTGGCCAATAACGGCGTCCTCTTTTCCCAGAGCTCGCTCAAGGGTGCCCATTTTGTGACGCTCTGCGCCATGCGCAAGATTCCGCTCATCTTCCTCCAGAACATCACCGGGTTTATTGTCGGCAAGCAGTACGAGCACGGCGGTATCGCTAAGGACGGGGCCAAGCTTGTCCATGCCGTGGCCAACGCCGACGTGCCCAAGTTCACTGTCATTATCGGCGGCTCCTACGGCGCGGGGAACTATGCCATGTGTGGCCGCGCTTACGGCCCCCGATTGCTCTGGATGTGGCCGAACGCTCGCATCAGCGTCATGGGCGGCGAGCAGGCGGCGCACGTCCTGCTCACCGTCAAGATAAAGAGGCTCCAGGAGCAGGGGGTCGAGATGACCGAAGAGGAAAAAGAGAAGCTGATGAAGCCCATCCTCGAGAAATATGAAGAGGAGGCGAGCCCTTATTACAGCACAGCCCGGCTCTGGGACGACGGCATCCTCGAACCCCTGGAAACAAGGGCCGCCCTGGCCCTGGGGATTTCGATGAGCCTCAACGCACCCATCCCTGATTACAGAGTGGGAATTTTCAGGATGTGAGATAATAATCGAGATGGAGACGAAGGCTTACGCAACCATCCTTTTTGATCGCCAGGATAGAGTTGGCCGCATCAGCCTCAACCGTCCCGAGGTCCATAATGCTTTTAACGCGACGATGATCCGGGAGCTGAGCGATGCCTTTACTCAAGCCAAGGAGGACGATTCGGTCCGCGTTGTCATCCTGACCGGCACGGGAGAATCCTTCTGCGCCGGCGCCGACCTCAACTGGATGCGCGAAATCGTCCACTATTCCTTTGACCAGAACCTTAGGGAATCGCTCGAGGTGGCCGAACTCCTCCATGTGATTTACACCCTGCCCAAGCCGACGATTGCCCGCGTGAACGGGACGGCCATCGGTGGCGGAAACGGCCTTCTCTCGGCCTGCGACATCGTCATCGCTTCAGAGAGGGCGAGATTCGGGCTGAGCGAGGTCAAGATTGGACTTGTCCCGGCAGCCATTTCGCCCTATGTCATCCGCCGCATCGGGGAGAGAGCTGCTCGGGAATATTTCCTCACCGGCGAGAGGTTCGATTCGCGCCGGGCGCTTGAAATCGGCCTGGTCAACAGAATGGTTCCCCATGATGAGCTCGACGCGAAAGTCGATGAGGTCATCCAACTTTTGTTGAGCTCAGGGCCTGAGGCGATGGCCAGTTGCAAGGAGCTTCTCCATCGGGTGCCGGCGATGAGCCTGGAGGATGCAAAAAGATACACGGCCGAGATGATTGCCCGCCTCAGGGTGAGCGAGGAAGGCCAGGAGGGCATGGCCGCTTTCCTCGAAAAAAGAAAGCCACGCTGGGCCAATAAAGAATAACGAAAGATAAAAGAAAGAAGAGCTGATCCATGGCCACAAAGAGACGACCTTTGTTTAAGAAGATTCTGATTGCCAACCGGGGCGAGATCGCCGTTCGGGTGCTGAGAGCTTGCCGGGAGCTGGGGATCCCATCAGTCGCCGTTTATTCTGAGGCAGACAGAGCCAGCCTTCATGTTCAGCTGGCCGACGAAGCCGTCTGCATCGGCCCGCCGCCGGCCACAGAAAGCTACTTGGACATGGACAAGATCGTCGAGGCCGCTCGCTCGACCGGGGCTGAGGCTATCCACCCCGGGTATGGTTTCTTGGCCGAGAACCCGGCCTTTGCCAAGCGCCTGGAAGAGGAGAAGCTCGTTTTCATCGGGCCGAACTCGAGGGCGCTTGATCTGGTGGGCGATAAGATCCGCGCGCGCCAGACCATGGAAAAGGCGGGTATCCCGATCATTCCCGGGATGAAGCGGGTGCCCAGGGACATTTTCGAATGCGAGGCTGAGGCGCGCCAGATTGGGTTCCCCGTGATGATCAAAGCTTCAGCCGGCGGCGGAGGCAAGGGGATGCGTATTGTCTCCTCAGAAGAAGAGCTCAGGCCGGCGCTCGAGGCCGGAATGAGAGAAGCCAAGGCCGCTTTTGGCGATGAATCCGTCTATCTCGAGAAGTGTATCGAGGACCCGAGACACGTCGAGTTTCAGGTTCTGGCCGACAACGATGGCCATGTTGTCCATCTCTTTGAGCGGGAGTGCTCCATCCAGCGCCGGCACCAGAAAATTGTCGAGGAAACGCCTTCGACGGCCCTCGACCCCGAGCTCAGGCAAAAGATGGGGGAGACGGCCAAGAAAGTCCTCAAGGTGGCGGGCTACAACAACGCCGGTACAGTCGAGTTCCTGCTCGATAAGGACAAAAATTTCTACTTTCTTGAGGTGAACGCCCGCCTCCAGGTCGAACATCCGGTGACAGAGTTAACGACCGGAGTTGATCTGGTCCACCAGCAAATCCGCATCGCCGCTGGCGAAAAGCTCGGCCTCGAGCAGGAGAAGCTCAGCCAGCGCGGCCACGCCATCGAATGCCGGATTTACGCTGAGGACCCGGCCAATAATTTCCTTCCGTCTTCCGGCAAGATTCTTTATCTTAAAGAGCCGAAAGGGCCTGGCGTGAGGCATGACTGTGGCATCTACAGCGGCTGGGAGGTGCCGATTTATTACGACCCCATCCTGGCCAAGCTCATCGTCTGGGCGGAGACGCGAGAGTTAGCCTGCGAGAGGATGCGCTGCGCCCTTGAGGATTACGTCATCCTTGGCATCCACACGACAGTCCGTTTCCTTCGTGATGTCATTTCGCACCCGAGCTTCAGGAAAGGCGAGACGACGACAGGCTTCATCAAGAAGTATTTTGACGGCTGGAAGGATGAAGCGGCGGACATGGATTCGCTGAGGCTGGCCCTGACGGCAGCCGCTTTTCATGAGTTCAACCGGAGCCAGGCGGGGGCTGCGGCGAGGGCGGCCGGGCCGGTTAAGGAGGTCTATTCCCCGTGGAGGAGCCTGGGTCGGTGGAGGATTGGAGGCAAAAGCTGAGATGGAATTCGATTTCCTGGTGAGAGGAGCTTGGCACAGAATCAGGCTGGAGAAAAAAGACGACCGCTACGTCCTCAGCCAGGGGGGAAAAGTTTTCGAGGTGGACGTCCGGGTTATTTCTCCGCACGAGCTTTCGCTTCTTTTAGGAGGAAAATCTTACACTGTTTTTATCGCCGAGGACAGGGAGAGAAAGTACGTTTCTCTTGGCGGGGAGACGTTCATTGTCGAGAGGGGTGCGGAAGAAGGGAGGAGAGGAGAGCGTGGGGAGGAGAAGCTCGAGAAGGGGAAGCCGGTGGTCAAAGCGCCCATGCCGGGAAAAGTGATCAAGGTCTGTGTGGCGGAGAATGAGGCGGTGCGGAAGAACCAGACCCTGGCTATTGTCGAGGCGATGAAGATGGAGAATGAGCTCAAGTCGCCAGTGGAGGGGGTGGTGAAGAAGATATTCGTTGGACCGGGAGACCTGGTTGACGCCGAAAAACCCCTCCTCGAGCTCGAAGCCCACCCCTCCGCCCATCTCTGACCTCGGACTCCATTTTCCAGACTCTTATATAAGAGCTGGCCTGCGAGAGGATGCGCGGAGGGGCCTCGAGAAAGATTTCAAACACCGCT
>Ga0209102_1000276_pt1 | contig 35064 bp, 28 predicted proteins | sample ConPoolayeHmetaG_FD_185483 | JGI IMG/M metagenome (GOLD analysis project Ga0209102, IMG submission 185483) | Hot spring microbial mat communities from California, USA to study Microbial Dark Matter (Phase II) - Cone Pool mat layer H metaG... ...
TCCGCAACTCCCCTTCTACACTGCCCTCTTCCTAATCGCTCCAGCACTATTGATAGCAATGTTTTTGGTTCAAGAATCTGGAAAAACGGGGAGATAGTGGCTAGGATAGGCGTTGAAGCTCCCGTATCTTCATGTCGAAGACTTTTCGGAGCATGGATATGGGCAAGTAGCCGTTCGATGTTATCGTGTCGTGGAAAAATTTCTCGTCGAATTCTTCTCCCATTTTCTGTTTGACCTCTTCCTTAAGTTTTAAGATTAAATGTTTCCCCAGCAAATAAGACAGCGGGTATCCTGGCGTTTGGGTGTAGCGATTAACCTCTGCTACAGCAGCTTCTCTAGACATGCCAGCCTCCCTAGCAAGCATATCCACGGCTTCTTCAAAAGTCGTTTCACCCCTTGAAAGTTTGACGTCTACGATTATGCGTACAGCCCGCCATATCATGTCGTTAATTTGTGTAAAGCGCATCTCCAAATCGTTTATGAAACCCTTTTCCCACATGAGCTCCTCGCAATAATGTGCCCAGCCTTCAACGGTTTCGGACCCCTCAGCTAGAAGCCGAATAATACTTCCACGATTTGAAACCGCCCCCTGCAGAAAATGCCCAGGGAAAGCTTCGTGAACAGCCGTGTTTTTTATCGAAGGATAGTTCAAATGTTTTCCAAGGTTAGCGGGGTCTTTAGGCCTTGTCACCACGTATATCCCGATCTGAGGCTTGTCAAATTTCGCAGGCATCATTAAGGCTGCAAAGGGGATAACGGGCGCCATAAAGGCCGGTGTCTCCTCGACAAGCAGAACATCTTCCGAGTAGACTGTCGCGATGCCCTTTTCCTGGACGAAACGCCTAGCCTCCTCCATCGTCCTTCTAGTATATTCCAAAGCCTCTTCGAAGGTTTTTGGAGCCTTACTTTCAATCATCGCAAGAACTTCCTCTACAGATTTTCCAGGGGCTATTTGCCTGGCAATACGCTCTCTTTCGGCTTTCAGCTCAGCAAGGTATTTTATGCCAAGCTGAAGAATTTCCTCGGAAGTCATTCCAATTTCGCGGAGCTGGAGAAGCCTCTCAAACTTTTCCCTGCCAATAGCCCATTCTCCGCGCGTCTTGTTTAAGAGGCTGTAAAGCCACTCCATATGCGCCTTGAATGCTGGGTAAAAGTTTTCCACAGCTTTTTGAAGCCTTTCACAGGTTTTATCTGAAACCTTCCCTTTCACCATTTGGAGTATGAACGTGAATAATCCCATCAGGTTTTGGGTTTTCTCTATGGCTAGCTGCGTCCACAACCGCACTGGCTGTGATCTCTCGAATCTTGAGCGGAACTCTTCAAGGTATCTGGGCATCTGCTCTATTCTCGCGGCTATTGCATCAACCCTCTTTTCCAAGGGAGCATAATTCCTTGTAAACATTATGAAAATTAGTCCGCCCAAATCCTCTGAAACGTCAGGGTTCAACTCGTGCATACGTCTCTCATAAAAGTCGAACTTCCAGCGTTCATACGCCTTCTCCAAAACCTCCCAATCTATTTTATGGTCGTCGCTTAGCTCCGCTGGGTTCACAGTTTCCCTTAAACGAGTAAGCCCCTCCTCCATCAGTTTGAGGTTTCCCAGAAGCCTTTCTGTGGAGCCCTTTGGCAGCATGTAATCGTAGGGTTCATGAAGCCCCAAATAGGTGGCAAAGTCAGGGTTCTCTTCCAGAAACTTTTCCAGGAAATCTCTTGTAAAATTTTCAAACATTTCATCCGCACTCATTTTCCACCACTTCTCCGAAATGTTTGCTTGGCAAAAGTTTTAAGCTTTTAGAATGCGGTAGTCTTTAAACACTTGAAAGTGACGTAAGTTCCCTAAGACGTGAATGTAATAGCGCGCGCTATGAAGGACCTGAGAGTTTTCCTGCAAGCCCTTTATGAAACAGTATTATTCGTGAAAATAAGTCAAGGTTCAAAAATCTTAAAGGAAGATTCGACGATGACATAGTATTGAGAACAGCATACGACTAGCGCGCGCTGCTCGTCGCATGCGCAAGCTTTTCCACTGGCTCTAGCTACGTTACCAGGCCTGCTTCCCTCAGCTTAGCCTCAACGCCCGTCAGTCCGAGTCTTCTCAGTGTTCTCGACGTCGGCACCCCATTCTCATCCCAGCCTACAGCCTTAAAGTATTCAAGCCTCTCCTTCTCAAACCTTCTCCTGCTGAGCCTCCTGCCTTTGAACGGCCCTGAGGGCAAAGGCTCCCAGAACCTCGGCGGATTATCATCGTCTAAAAGAGGCCTCCACTTGGCGTCTGGTCCACCTAGGAGCAGCATCGCTCTTTGAAGCTGAAGTATCCGTAGTGCTTTCTCCCCGTACCATTCTCTAAGCGTCATCCTCCAGCCTGTTACCGCCTGGTATAAGTCAAGGATCTCCCTGTCCGTTGGGCCCCATGCTGCGAAAGTGCAGTAGACCCCGCTGTCAGGCAGTATGGAGGAGAGCTCACCCCTGTCTCCCTTGCGCATTGGTGATGCTGGCGAAGTATGGTCTCCCGCCTGAACTGAACAAGCGTAGGCTATGCTGCTCGAAATAAAGTCCTTCCCGCTTCTAACGCCGTGCGCCCCTATTGCCATGCCCTTCTCCTGGACAGCGTATTTAAGCAGGTTCCTCCCCTTCTCCTCCCCAAGCCTAACGGCTGCACGGTAAACGCCTTCAGCAAGAATATCGCCGATTCCTTGGCGGAACCCCGTTTTCTCAGCCAGGGCTGCGAAGCCCTTTGGATCGCCCCATTTAAGCTCAACCCCGTCCAGGTCCTTCTTCGAAAGTATTTTCCTCCGGTAGAGCTCGGCTGCGAAGCCTAGGACCGCGCCCCCCTGGATTCCGCAGAGGCCCAGCTCGTTGACGACGTATGAAACATAGATGTTATGCTCAGGATTGAATATTCCAAGGTTTGTCCCCAAGTATGCTTCAAGCTCGTAATCCGGGTTGTCGCACACAGCTCCCCTGAACCTTCCTTTCCTAAGCACCGCGAGCTTGAGGCAGGTCATTACGCAGCCGAAGTCGCCCCAGTTCTTCTTAACCCAGTGCTTGTCAAACTCCTCCCGCCTATAGCTCCTCCTGTTGTGCCACTCTGTCTGCCAGTTTCTAACAGGCTCAGAGCTTGTTTCAGCTCCGAACGAGTATCCCCCGCCCCCGGTTCCCCAGCGTCTGAACCAAGTGTTCTCCAGACAGTCGTCCGCGAACCTGCGTGCCAGGCGGAGCACCCTCTCACCGTCGTGGACATCCGGCAGGGGTCCGAAGCCTTTTGCAACGATCGCCTTAAGGTTCTTCGAGCCCATTACGCCGCCGTACCCGCCGTATCCTGCTGCGTGCGAATACTTCGACATGACCGCCGCGATCCTGCTCCTGTTCTCCCCAGCCGGCCCAATGTAGAGGACGGAGGGCTCCTTCGCCTCCCCGTAGCGCGGCCTGATTCGGGCAACCTCCTCCCTGGTTTTCCCCACTAGGAAGCGCAGGGTCTCCCTTGCGGCAGCACCCCAGACTGGTGAAGCATCCTTTATCTCAACATGGTTGTTGCATACGAATAGGTAGCAGGGCTTCTCCGCCCTCCCGGTCACCATGATGCCGTCGTAGCCGGCGCACTTCAAGTCGACTCCGAACTCGCCCGCGACCGTTGAGCCGACTAGACCGTTGCTCTGCGGAGACTTGCCGGAGACGCAGACCTTCGTCCCCGGATAGTAGCCTGTCAACGGGCCTGTTAAAACGAGCAGAATGTTCTCCGGGCCGAGTGGGTCAACCGTCTCCCATTTAGCGCCAAGCCTGTCCCAAGCTATTTTCGCCGATAAGCCTCTTCCGCCAACATAGTTCTTCAAATCCTCCTCCGGGACCCTGGTCTCCCTTATGCTCCCGCTGGAAAGGTCGACGTCTAGCAGCCTGCCAGCGTAGCCCCTCATCATCCCAGAGCCTCCTTCAAAACCTCCTCCCCAAGGATTTTCAAAGCCGTGTCGCGAGTAAGCTCCTCAGGAGCCTTCGCCAGAGACCTGCGCGAAGCCACGCTGCCCGCGGTAACCAGCTCGAGAGCACCCCACTTGCCTTTTACGCATTCCTTGACGCAAGCCGGGTCGCCGCCGCAAAGATTGCAGATCACGATAGTGTTCCTCCCGGGATGCAGGTGGGGAACCCTCCCGGGGCAGGCTTCCACGCATAGGCCGCACCCGGTGCATTTAGAGGAGTCGGCTTCAACAGCGCCGGTTCGACTGTTAACCGAGAGCGCCCCGGCTGGACAGGCTTCGACGCAGGGATAGTCTTCGCACTGGAAGCAGAGATGCGGTATCTCAACCCCTGGGATAAGCATGAAAACCCTTATCCTAGAGGCCTCCGGCCAGATCCTTCCCTCATGGTGGAGCGAGCAGGCGATTTCACACCTTCTGCAGCCGCTGCAGTCCTCATAGTTCCGCCTGATCCAAACCCTGTCTTCCCCAGCCAACTGTTTTAAAAGTGTTTCCGTGGAGAAAAAATTTTCGGCTTGGAAAACCGTTCCTCCTAAAGACCACCGGGGTTTAAAAGCTCAGGATCGTCTCCCAGTCAACGTTCTCCTGAACCAGCTTCCGAGCCGCGGCGATACGCGTCTTGTCCCCCGGCCTTATTTTACCAACTATCTTCTGAATCATCTGCAGGGTTGTATACGTGTCTTGGGGCACTATGATCATGGGGATCTTAAGCTCATCCGCCCTAGGCAGTACTTTAACGCTTGGACGCAGGTTTCCAGTCAGGATTATGCCGGAGGCTCCTGCTTCAAGCGCCGCCAGCACTATGTCTGTCCTATCACCCCCGGTTATTATAAGCTCGTTTCTAACTCTTCTGAAATACTGTATGGCGCTTTCAGGAGTCATAGCGCCTATTAAAACGGTTTCAACAGGGTTTTCAAGCCCTCTCTTCCCGGCGATAAGCTCGCCGCCTATGGACTCGTAAACCTCTCTCACGGAGAGGGAGCTGAGCACCCTGTCCTCAGGCATGATTCCAAGGGTTTTCAAGCCTTCTTTCTCAAGCATTGGTTTCACGATCCCTCTCGCAAGCTTGAGCCTGTTTTCCTCAACACGGTTTAGAACGACGCCTGACACCTTGACCCCCCAGTGTTCACAATAGTCCCTCGCGTGAAGCGCCTCGTCGACGACGAAGTCGCCCTCGTATCTTAACACTAGGATGAACTCCGCGTTAAAAAGCTTGGCAAGCCGCGGAGCCTGGCAGCCTAGGAAGGAGCCTGTTGAAAGCGTTTGAGCCCCCTCGATCAGCATCAGGTCGTTTTCAGCAGAAGCCTCCTTGTAAGACTCTAGGATGCTGTCTCTGAAGCGTGAACCATCTTCACTCCAGAAGTATTCGAGGAAGCTTCCCCCGCATATCTTGAACGGGCATAGTTCTAGGCTTGTCTTCAGCCCGAGGATTTCCCTCATGGTTTCAGCATCCTCGTCCACAAGCTCGCCCCTGGGGTTCGGCACGCAGAACCCGCTGATAGGCTTGAAATAGCCTACTCGCAGTCCTTTCTCCAACGCGAGCTGCACCAGCGAGATTATTAGCGTGCTCTTCCCCGCCAGCCTGCTCGGCGAAGCCACGTATACTGCTTGCCTCCTCATGTCTCAGCCTCACCCTTAGGCTTGGAAAGCGTTCCTCTTATATCTACTGCCATACACCCCTTCCCCTCCTCGTAGGCGAACAGGGGGTTTATTTCCATTTCCACCAGTTTCCTGAAGCGGCACATTAACTGGGAAAGCCTCACAACCACGTTTAAAACCGACTCTAGGTCCGCCGGAGGCTCGCCCCTGACGCCCTTAAGCAGGGTGTACGCCTTAGTCTCGGAAACCATCTCCGTAGCCTCGGTGAAAGTAAGCGGCGCCAGCCTGTATGAAACATCCCTGAGGAAGTTTACGTATATTCCCCCTAGGCCGAACATCACCAGCGGGCCGAACTGCGGGTCTCTGACAGAGCCCACTATAACCTCCCTGCCGGGTGGCGCCATTTTCTGGATTAGCGCGCCCAGGATTCTCGCTTGCGGCATTGCTGCCCTAGCCCTTCTCGTCACCAGCTCGTAAGCCCCGCCCGCCTCCTCAGGCGTTTTAACGTTAAGGATTACGCAGCCCATATCCGTCTTGTGCAGAATATCCGGGGAGACGATTTTCACCGCAACCGGGCAGCCTATGGATTCAGCTATTTCACGGGCCTCCGCAGCGTCCCTAGCTATCCTGGCCTCTGGAACAGGAATCCTGTATGCGGAAGCTATTTCGAAAGCCTCTTCTGAGGAAAGGTTGATCCTGCCCTCAGCCTCAACCCTGGCTATCACCCTCGCCACAGCATCGTCATCCACGTCAGCCAGGTTTACAGCATGCTCCTCAGGCTTGCTGAGCATCAGGCTGTAGTCGTACATTCCCTTAAGCGCGAAAGCCGCTGGCTCCGGGAAATCATAGTTAGGAACCTTCCCCTCTCTCAGGATCCTTATCGGCGGAGACTCGTTGCCGAACCCCATGAAGACCGCTGCAACAGGCTTCTCAAACCTTCTTCCCGTCTCCACAACGACGCGCGCAACCTTCTCGGAGGGAGTCATCGCCTGCGGCGTCAGTATGACGATCACGCTGTGCACGTTGCCGCTGCTTAAAGCAGCCTCAAGCGCGATCCTGTAACGCTTCTCGTCAGCGTCCCCAAGCACGTCCAGAGGATTGTTGACGCTAGCATGAGGCGGAAGCAGGCTGCTAAGCCTCTCCCTGAGATCCTGCTCCAGCAGGGGCAGGTCTAAACCCATTTTCTCGCAAGCGTCGACAGCAAGTATCCCGGGCCCGCCGCCGTTCGTAACCACCATGACGCCGCTCCCCCTGGGCAGAGGCTGGCCCTCGAAAGCTGAAAGAAGGTCGAAAAGCTCTTTCATCGTGCTCGCCCTCAGGACACCAGCCTTCCTGAAGGCTGCTGAGAAAGCAGTGTCAGACCCCGCCAGCGAACCCGTGTGGGAGGAGACTGCCCTGACGCCAACCTCCGTGGTTCCGGCTTTCAAAGCAACCACCGGCTTTCTTCTCGAGAGCCTCCGGGCAACGTCTATAAAACGCTCCCCGTTCTTCACACCTTCAACATAGATTCCGACGACCCTAGTGTTCTCTTCTTCGATCAGAGCCTCAAGAAAGTCGGCGGTAGTCAGGTCAGCCTCATTGCCGACGCTTATGAAGTTCGCGAGACCCATTCCGCTGAGCCTCGACCAGTTTAGTATCGCGCTTCCAAGAGCCCCGCTTTGAGAAACGATCGACACGTTTCCCGGCTTCGGCATGGTTGAGGCGAAGGAAGCGTTCATACCGTTTCTAGAGCTTATGAAGCCGAGGCAGTTCGGGCCCTGCATCCTCATGCTGTACTCCCTGCATTTAGCGACAAGCTCTCTTTCGAGAAGCGTCCCCTCCCTGCCTGTTTCACTGAAGCCTGCGGATATCACGATAAGACCCTTCACGCCTTTCCTCCCACACTCCTCGGCGACGCTTGGAACAATCCTGGCGGGGACAGCGATAACAGCCAGGTCAACATCGTCTTCAACATCCTTAACGCTCCCGTAGCACCTGTAGCCAAGTATTTCTTGAGCATTAGGGTTCACCGGGTAGAGCCTTTCCTTGAAGCCTGATTCAACCATGTTACGGAATATTCTGTGGCCTACTTTCCCCTCCTCCCTGCTGGCGCCTATTACCGCCACCGTTTTCGGTTTAAAGAAAGCCTCCAGCCTCATTGCGTATCATCGATGCAGACTGCCCCTACTCGCCTGCAAGTATGTTTATAAACTTGCAGCCTTGAGAATGCTCCGGATGGCCAGCAAGGAGCGTTTACGAGACAGGTCTTACGACGAGAAGAAGACCAGCCTGGAGGAGGCTTTAACCTACATAAGGACTGGAGACCATATTTTCATAGGCTCCGCCTGCGGGGAGCCCCAGTACCTTGTGCACGGGCTCGTAGAGAAGGCTAAGCACCTGGCGGACAACGAGATACTGCATGTTCACACTCTCGGCGTCGCGCCATACGCTAAGCCAGTCTACTCGGACAGGTTCCGGCTTAACGCTTTCTTCGTAGGCGTGAACACTAGGGAGGCGGTTGCAGAGGGGAGGGCGGACTACACGCCTGTTTTCCTCTCCGACCTGCCTAAGCTAATATCAAGAGGAATGGTTCCTATAGACGTTGCGCTAATACAGGTGACGCCGCCTGATGAACATGGTTTCTGCAGCCTAGGCGTCTCGGTTGAGATAACGAAGACCGCTGCGGAGAAGGCTAGGCTCGTGATAGCTCAGGTGAACCGTTTCATGCCGCGTGTCCTAGGGGATAGCTTCATACATGTTAACGATATCGACGTGGTTGTTGAGTACGACGAGCCGATTCTTGAAGCGCCGCAGCCTCCGAGAGACGTTGTTTCAGACAGGATTGCGAGATATGTTTCCGAGCTGGTTGAGGACGAGTCGACTCTTCAGATAGGAATAGGAAGCATTCCTGACGCGGTGCTCAGCTCCCTTGAAGGTAAGAAGGACCTTGGAATCCACACGGAGCTTCTCACCGAGAGCGTCGTAGACCTTGTCGAGGCGGGGGTAATAACTTGCGAGAAGAAAACGCTGCACAGGGGGAAGATAATAGCTTCCTTCGCCATGGGGACGAGGCGCCTCTACGACTTCATAGACAACAACCCGATGGTTGAGTTCTACGAGTCGGACTACGTGAACAACCCGCTTGTAATCGCTCAGAACAGGAAGATGGTTGCTATAAACCAGGCTCTGGAAGTCGACTTGACTGGGCAGGTTTGCGCCGACTCGCTTGGATACGTTTTCTACAGTGGCCTTGGCGGCCAGGCTGACTTCGTAAGGGGCGCTAGGCTCTCGGAGGGGGGTAGGGCCATAACCGTCATACCCTCCACGGCTAAAGAGGGCGAGATCTCCAGGATAAAACCAGTGCTCAGCGAGGGCGCTGGCGTAGTGCTGACCAGGGGCGACGTGGACTATGTTGTGACCGAGTATGGTGTTGCACACTTAACTGGGAAGACGATAAAGGAGAGGGCGCTGGCGCTCATGGGCATCGCGCACCCGAAGTTCAGGAACGAGCTGCTGGAATGGGCTAAGGCCCACAAGTATGTGCCGGAGGAAGTGCTCCCCTTCCCGGAGGTGGAGTACCCTGAGGAGTTGAAGCGCTACTTTACCTTGGAGGACGGCACCAGGCTGCTCATAAGGCCGATAAAGCCTTCAGACGCGACGATGAAGCAACACTTGTTCTACGCTCTCTCCAAGGATAGTGTGGCTAAAAGATACTTGGGGCCTTTGAAGTCTCTCCCCTGGGACAGGGTTTGGCCGTACGTGATAGTGGACTACCAGAACGAGATGGTTCTGGTAGCGGTGGTGAGCCAAGACGGGTTTGAAAGCATGGTTGGAATAGGCAGCTACTCCAGAATACCGGGCACGGAGCTTGCTGAGGTGGCGCTCGTCGTTAGGGACGACTGGCAGGGAAAGGGAATTGGGACGGAGCTTCTCAAATACCTTATTGAGCTCGCCAAGGCAAGGGGCTTCACGGGTTTAAAAGCATGGGTGCTTGTTGAAAACACTAGGATGATGCACCTCTTCAGGAAGTGCGGCTACACTATGAGGTACCGGGTGGAGGACGGGGTCTACGAGGTGTTGATAGACCTTAAGCAACCTGTTGAAAGCAGGGAGCCAGCAGCCTCGGAAAGCCTCTAAAACAGTTTCACCGGCTGCCTAATACGGTTCTGCACAACACTTATTCCAGCTGGCTTAAGTTTATCCTTCTGATCTCCGCTGGAGGAACCTTCCATTTTCTGTCGTAAGTCATGAAACCGTTAACCTCGCCTTCAACATCGTAAAGCTGAGTGTAGCAGAACCCGCAGACACGCGGTTCACGCATTATCGCCACCGTCACGTCGCGGTACTTACTGATGAACTCATACTCGTCCTCTAACGGCGGACCATAAGCGTGAAACTCCCTGTCTATCAGCGGCGTGAAAACCTTAATGCCCCAGCCGCCGTACTCGCTTATGACAACTGGTTGGCCAGAGTATTTGAAACCCTTGAACATAAGCGGCCTATGCGGAGAATATGGCTCAAGTTTCTTCGCTTTCCTCCAGCCATCGGCGAATACGCAGCCGCCCTGCCACGCCGTGTAATCATGAATATCTATAATGTCTGACTCAGTATGGTGGTAGCCACTGTTGTCTATTACAAGCCTCGTCGGGTCATGCTTCTTAGTCTCCCTGTAGACTGTCCTTATGAAGCCTAGGGCTTCAGGAGTCTCACCCGGATCCCTCTCGTTGAACGGAACCCATACGATTACGCATGGATGGTTGAAGTCCCTATCTATGATTGCCCTCCACTCGGCCAAGAATGGCTCAAGGTTTCGGCTCACAAGACTCATACCCCAGTCGCCCATTTCCTCCCAGACTAGAATCCCGATCTTGTCAGCCCAATACAAATATCTAGGATCCGGAGGCATCTGGTGTTTCCTAACACCGTTAAGCCCCAGCTTCTTCACCGCCTCAACATCCATCTTTATCGCGGAGTCAGAGGGGGCTGTGTAGAGGCCATCGGGATAATAACCTTGGTCGAGCGCAAGCCTCAGATAGTAAGGCTTGCCGTTTAGAAGAATCCTGCCGTCCTTGACAGATATGGTTCTGACTCCGAAGTAGCTCGCAACATCATCTAGCAGCCTATTACTATCATTAAAGAGGCTGAGCTCAATTCTGTATAAGTCAGGAGTTTCAGGCGTCCATTTCTTAAGATATTTCAGAGGCATTTTAAGAATACTGCAGCTACTCTTAAGAGTGAACGAGCTTTTCACGAGTTCAGCACCGTTAAGAAGGATCCTGGCTTCCAGCCGGGTTCGCCGGGTTCTCCCCGCTAGGTTAATGCTTATCCTAAGCTGCTTCCCGTTAACATCTGGAATCAGCCTGAACAGGCTGATGTATGTCTCGCCGGCCAGCTCCAGCCAAACCGTCTGCCATATTCCGCTGACCCGCATGTATACGCATCCTTTAGGCTTCAACTCGGAGGACTGTTTCCCCCTCGGCTGGTCTCCATGCTTGTCAACAGCCTCAACAACCAAGCTGTTTTCATGCGGCTTAACAGCATTAGTTATGTCGACGTTAAACGGCGAGTATCCTCCGACATGCTGGCCAATCAACTGCCCGTTTAGCCAAACCCTGCTCAAGTAGTCAACAGCCCCGATGTGAAGCAGTACCCTTCCACTAGACCAATCGTCAGGAAGGCTGAACTCCCGGCGATACCATATCACGTTGTGAAAACCCTCGTCATTTATTCTGCTCAGCCTGCTCTGATACGGGAACGGAACCATAATGATTCTGTTAAAAACATCTTTAGACAAGTACCATTTTTCACCCTCCCCTACACTGTTATCGTCGAAAGCAAACCCCCATTCACCGTTCAGGTTGATCCATCTGCTTCTAACGAAATCCGGCCTCGGGTGCTCCGGTCTCGGAACACTCTCTCCCGACATTGAAAAATATCGGCCTCCAGCCTGATTATAAAAGGCTTTTTCATCATCCTGCTTTAAGAAGGGAATTCTTTATTAGCCTGAGAAACCTGCTCTACCGGCGCAGCAGGATGTCTAAGAGAATCATACTGGATACTGATATAGGTGATGATATTGATGATGCTTTCGCCCTGTTGTTCGCGTTGAAGTGCAGCGAGCTTGAGCTGGAGGCGGTTACAGTAGTCTGGGGCGACGTGGAGACAAGGGCTAAACTGGCCTCCAAGCTTATATCAACACTCGGCTTGAAAACACCCGTAGCCAAGGGTTCTCCCCAGAGCCTTCTCGGGTTTAAACCAGGATGGAAGCCTTGCCAAGCAGAAGTTTTGAAGCAGGATGAAGCCTTTCCAAACATTCTGGAGACACCGGCTTGGAACATTGTTTCTGAAAAAGCCTGTGAAATCGATGGGCTTCACCTAGTCAGCATCGGCCCGATGACGAACGTGGCTTTAACACTGTTTTTCAAGCATGGTTTTGAAAAAAGGGTTAGCCTAACCTCGATGGCAGGGGTCTTTAAGAGTTCCGGCGCCGAATACAACGTTAAATGCGATCCTGAAGCTTTAAGCATTGTTCTCAAGTCAGGGTTGAACCCGCTTCTAGTCGGACTCGACGTCACGATGAAATGCGTAATGCCTGTGAACATGGTTGAGAAACTGAAGGCCAGTGGGAAGCCGGAGCACAGGCTGGTTTCAGCAATGCTTGACGCCTGGACTGGGAGCACCGGCTTCAGGCAGCCGGTTTTACACGACCCTCTGGCTTTAGCCACGCTGGTGGACGATAAGATTGTTAAGGTTGAGAAAACCAGGGTTGAGGTTGAGCTTAAAGGAGAGTATACGCGCGGCTTCACTGTTCTAACCAACGGCTCCCCCAACGCATCCGTGTGCTTGAGCGTTGACGTCGACAGGTTTCTGAAGCTTTTCGAGGAAGTAATCTTCTAAAAGTTTAAACCATGTTCTCATCCCTCTGGAAAAACTTTAAAAAGCAAAAAGGCCAGCCCATCCTATGGATGAGTTAAGGTTTTTAAACGGGCCGCTTTCAAACCTGCCTAGAATAGTTCACGCTAAAACTAAGAGGGTTTCCTCCTTCGACAAGACCGGTGGGAACAAGGATTACTGGACCATCGGTTCCCGCGAGAGGGTTAATATTGCTGAAATCAAGGGTGCTGGAATAATTAGACACGTATGGTTTACGGTTAGCTCCTTAAACAAGTTCTGCCTGAGGGACGCTGTGTTAAGAATGTACTGGGATGGCGAGCAGGATCCGAGTGTTGAAACGCCTCTCGGAGACTTCTTCGGAGTCGGCCATGGTGTTGCAAACCACTTCGTGTCACTACCCTTAAGCATGGTTAGAGGACCAGGAAGAGGGGTTAACGCTGGCATGAACAGCTATTTCCCAATGCCTTTCTCAAACGGGGCTAGGATAGAGGTTGAGAACGAGAAGGATGACGAGATTATTCTCTACTTCCACGTGGACTACGAGCAGTTTGACGAAATACCTGGAGACTACGGTAGGTTCCACTGCTGGTGGAACAGGAAGAACCCGTGCACCCCGGTGGAGCACATAGGAGAAGAGTTGAACACTACTGGCGATGACAACTATCTGATACTTTACGCTGAGGGGACTGGCCACTACGTTGGCTGCGTCCTAAGCGTGGATAATTTCAACGCTTTCAACCAGAAGTACACTTGGTTCGGAGAGGGTGACGACATGATTTTCGTCGACGGTGAAAAGTGGCCGCCCAGTATTCACGGCACCGGGACCGAGGACTACTTCCTAGCGGCATGGGGCTTCCCCTGTGGAGAATACTCCGGGCCGTACCACGGCGTCTCCCTAGCTGGAGACACTGTAGAGTGGTCTGGAAAATGGAGCGTCTACAGGTTTCACATAGAGGACCCGGTGAGGTTCACGAGGTCGATCAAGGTGACTATTGAGCATGGGCATGCTAACGACCAGGGTAACGATTACTCGAGCGTAGCATACTGGTATCAGGCTGAGCCCCATAGGAAGTTCCCACCTCTTCCGAAAGCATTGGACAGGAGGCCTAGAAGAGCATAGGGGAATCCTGTGAAAGGCTGAGCGACACGGCTATTTCTGGAGCCGCAGGCTTCCAGCTGGAAAGCCAGCGTAAGCCTCGAAGATTTTAAACCATAGAATCGGGCCCGCTGGGATTTGAACCCAGGTTCTCCGGCTCCGGAGGCCTGCGTGAGGTTAATCCTCTCGACGCCTTTATCCTGGCTTGGCCACGGGCCCTGTTAAAAACTTATTTGCGTAGGCTTTTAAACCTAATTCGCTTCGAGCAGTCATGGAAGCCAGGGGCAGAAGCGGGTTCGTGTTCTGGGCCGACGCCGTGGCAGAGTCAGCCTTTGAACACGCTAGGAGAAACGGCATGAGCGTTGTGACTGTTAAGAGCGGCGGCTCCCCGTCCGGGGGGAAGCACATCGGCAACATGAACGACCAGATCCGTGCCTTCTTCATATACGATGCTTTAACCAGGAAGGGTGTTCGCGCGAGACTGATCTATACTAACGACGATATGGATCCCCTTAGGACTATTCCGCCTTCAGCGCCCGACGGGGATGGGGAGTGGCATGTTTTCACGGAGCAGGAGCTCGCGACGCTTGAGAAACACTTAGGCTGGCCTTACAGCCGTATACCTGATGTTTTCGGATGCCACGGGTCTTGGGGGGAGCATTTCAACTCCGTGATTCAAGACGGCTTAAGCAGAATAGGAATAGTGATGGAGAACTATGATAACAGCGAGTCCTACGCGAGCGGAAGGTTTCTCGAGGCTACTAGGCTGACCCTCTCCAAGACGGCTCTAGTCCAGGAGGTTTTAAGCAGGTTTCAGAGAAACATTGAGAAAAACTGGATACCGTTTCACCCTGTCTGCAGCAACTGCGGAAAGATAACGACGACGGCTTTAAGCTTCGACCTTAGCAGTGAGACTGTTGAGTACGAGTGTAAGGGAAGGGTTTTAGCCGGCAAGTACGTGATAAAGGGCTGCGGCCACAGGGGTGTTTCAACGCTGAAAGAGGGTAAGCTGCCCTGGCGTCTGGAATGGGTTGCCCAGTGGAGGGTTTTCCAGGTTAATGCGGAGCCGTTTGGAAAGGATCACTACGAGGGCTCGTGGAAATCCGGCCAAGCGTTGGCGAGAGAAGTCTACGGTATAGAGCCGCCGGCAAGCCTGGTTTACGAGTTCTTCCTGGTCAACGGTGAGAAAATGTCGAGCAGAAGGGGGAACGCGTATATTCTTCACGACCTTCTGAAAGTGCTTGAGCCCGAGGTGATAAAATACCTCTACACTAAGAGGCCGATGATGCAGAGGAATATTGACTTGAAGAACCTGCACCTACTCGTCGAGGAGTTCGACAGGTTTGAGGAGAGCTTTTTCAAAGGGTCTTCCGAGGAGGCTGCGAGAATATACCCGGCTCTAGTCGGAACCATCCCGGCTAGGAAGCCGTTGAGAGTAAGCTATCTTCTCGCAAGCTACGTCGTCCAGTTCTACCCGGTTGAGGAGGCTTACAGGAGCCTGGTTAGGGCGGGCGTCGTCAAGGAGGAGGCTTGCGGAGAAGACAGGGAGAGGGTTCTCAGGAGGCTTACGCTCGCTAGAAACTGGCTCAACATGTTCGCGGACACGAGCAAGTACGTCGTCAGGAAGGAGCCTGGTGAAGTGGGTTTAAACGGCTTCAGACAGGCTTTCGAAGAGCTCCTGGAGGAACTGTCGTCGCTGAAAGAGTTCAGGGGGGAGGAGATACAGAACATTATTTACTCCACTGCCCGTAGACACAGCATCCCGCCCCCCAGCTTCTTCGAAAAGCTGTACATGGTTTTCACAGGAAGCGGGAGTGGCCCCAGGCTTGGCTACCTGCTTGCAGCCCTGGGCAGGGAGCACGTGGTAACCCGTCTCAAGACGCTTCTCCAAAAGCCTTAAGACCGCTAGCTCCCCTTCTTCTCGCGCAACGGTTGATCGTCGAACATGTTTTACGGTTGGAAATCAATCGGCTTTAGACGGATGTTTTCCAAGCATCTAATGGTAAGGTTAAATACTGGCTTCTCCAACCAGCGCAAACATTGGGGCTAAGCATGAGGGTTGGAATAGTCGGCTACGGGGTGTACGTGCCGAGGCTGAGAATAAGGGTTGAGGAGATAGCGAGAGTCTGGGGGCATGACGCAAACTCCTACAGGGAGGGGCTTGGAATAATGGAGAAGTCAGTCCCGTCGCTGGACGAGGATACTGCTACGATAGCTGTTGAGGCTGCGAGAAACGCTATGAGACGGGCGTGGGAGGTTAAGCCGAGCGAGGTTGGCGCCCTTTTCGTGGGCTCAGAGTCCCACCCCTACGCTGTTAAACCGACTGCAGCAACCGTTGCAGAAGCCCTTGGCTTAACGCCCAGCCTAACCGCAGCAGACACGGAGTTCGCGTGCAAGGCTGCTACGACAGCCATCCAAGCCTGTCTCGGAATGGTTAAGGCGGGATATATAAGATACGGGGTCTCGATAGGGGCTGACACAGCCCAGGGAGCGCCTAGGGACGCGCTTGAGTATACTGCTGCCGCGGGCGGAGCCGCCTACGTGATAGGCGCGGGGGAAGGAGTGGTTGCTGAGGTTGAGGCAACATACTCCTACACGCAGGATGTCCCGGACTTCTGGAGGAGGGATGGCGCCAGCTACCCTAGGCACGCGGGAAGGTTCACAGGCGAGCCGGCTTACTTCGAGCACGTTATAAACTGCACGAGAGGCCTGCTTGAGAAAACCGGGGCGACGCCGAGGGATTATGACTACGTGGTGTTCCACCAGCCTAACTCCAAGTTCCCGTTGAAAGCCGCTAGGGAGCTCGGCTTCGAGGAGAGGAAGCTCCACCCGGGGCTCCTGGTTAACAGGCTTGGAAACACTTACTCAGGCTCTTCCCTAATCGGCCTAGCGGCGGTCCTTGATGTTGCAAGCCCGGGGGAGAGGATCCTGCTAACCTCATACGGCTCCGGAGCCGGGTCTGACTCCTTCAGCATAAGGGTGACGGAAGCCATAGACTCTAAGAGGGAGCTGGCACCGCCCGTGATGTACTATCTGGATAAGCGTGAATACATTGATTACTCGACCTACGCGAGGTACAGGAGGCTTTTCAAAGAGAGGTGACCATGCTTGAAGAGAGAGGTTGCTATAGTGGCTGTCGGCGCAACCAGGTTCGGGGAGCACTGGAGCAAGGGTCTTAAGGACCTTGCTTGGGAGGCAGGGGTTCAGGCCGTTGAGGAGGCGGGCATAAGCGGGAGAGACATTCAGTACATTGTTTTCGGAAACATGTCTGGAGGAATGTTCGAAGGCCAGGAGCATGTTGGAGCCCTGGTTGCGGAGTTCCTAGGGTTGAACCCGGTTCCTGCAACGAGGGTTGAAGCGGCATGCGCCTCAGGCGGGGTAGCCTTCTTCCAGGGCTACCTGGCTGTAGCGTCAGGCATGTACGACCTTGTGGCTGTCGGCGGTGTCGAGAAGATGACTGACGTTGAACCCGGCCAGGCTACGGAGATTCTTTCAGCAGCCATGGATTACGAGTGGGAAGCGTACTTCGGCGCAACCTTCCCAGGCGTCTACGCCCTGATGGCCACCAGGTATATGCATGAGCACGGGCTTAAGCCGGAGACGCTTGCTGAAGTAGCTGTTAAAAACCATTACCACGGGAGCATGAACCCTCTCGCCCATTTTAGAAACAGGATAACTGTGGAGGACGTGCTCTCCTCCCCTGTCGTAGCCTACCCGTTAAGGAGGAACGATTGCTGCCCTGTTTCAGACGGCGCTGCCTGCGTGCTGCTCGCCCCCTTGGAGGAGGCGCGTAAATACACGGATACGCCGATAATCGTTAAGGCGGTATCGCAAGCATCCGACACGCTCAGCCTACTGGAAAGGAGGGACATATGCACGCTGGACGCGACGGTGAACGCTGCGGAGAAGGCTTTCGCAATGGCTAAGCTCACGCGGAGTGATATCGACCTGGTTGAGGTGCACGACTGCTTCACAATAGCGGAGATACTGGCTCTAGAGGACCTTGGCTTCTGCGCAAAGGGGGAGGCTTTCAAGCTTTACGAGGAGGGGGAGACATACGTGGGCGGCAGGCTTCCGGTGAACACTGACGGAGGCTTGAAAGCCGGGGGACACGCGGTGGGCGCGACAGGAGTGAAGCAGATAGTTGAGATCGTGAAGCAGCTTAGAGGGGAGGCGGAGGGAGGCAGGCAGGTCGACGGGGCTGAAGTAGGCTTGGCGCACAACGTGGGAGGCTCGGGGGCAACGGCTGTCGTAACCATTCTTTCAAGGAGGTGAAAAAGCATGGGTGTCTCCGGAGTTCCTAGACACTGGAGGAGCCTGAGGGAAAGATACAGGCTTCTCGGAACATACTGTGAAAACTGTAAGACGAGCTTCTTCCCGCCTAGGAAGATCTGTCCGAAATGCCGTAGAAAAGGAAGAACCAGGGAGGTTGAGTTCTCAGGCAGGGGCAGAGTGTTCAGCTACACGGTAATCCACGTCGGCTCCAAAACCTTCGAGGAGTATGCCCCCTACGTCATAGGGCTGATTGAGCTCGAGGAGGGACCGAGGGTCCTCTCGCAAATAGTGGACTGCAAGCCTGAGGAAGTGCACATAGGGATGATGGTTGAAGCCTGCTTCAGAAAGCTTTTCGAACAGGAGGACGGTGGGATAATAAGCTACGGCTTCAAGTTTAGACCGGTTGACGACAGCTGGGCTGAATACTACAGTAGGCTGCTTTCTGAAAAGAAGGCTAGGCCTGCGCAAGCCTAGCCTGCTGGTAGGCTTTCCCCGCACGGCAATGTTTCCCCAAGGCTTGCGAACCACCAGGCTTAATGTTTAAAAAACACTCCCGCGTATTCTTCAGCATTGCAGTCTCAATGCAGAATTGGGCCAGCCGGGTTCCCCTTGAAGGGGCCTCACGGGACTGACGCGATGCCCTACCTGAGGAAGATTGGGCTCGACGCGATGGAGTATCAAGCGGTTAGAAGCCTACGGATAAGCAGGAAGCCCGCGGTCGAGCTCGGCTCAGCCGCGTCCGAGAACAATATTCTTCTGACCCTCCACGGCCCATACGCGATAAACCTTTCCTCAGGCAGGAGGCTTGTCAGGAGGCAGAGCATCCAGAGGCTCGTCAAGTCCGCTGAAATAGCCTCCTGGATGAGGGCTTTCCACGTGACCTTCCACCCGGGCTACTACAGCGGGCTGCCCAGGGAGCTTGCGATGCAGGCGCAGAAGGAGGCTTTTAAAAACGTGCTGGAGAAGATGAGTGGGAAAAGTATTAGCGTGGAGCTGGGGCCTGAGACAACGGGTAAGCCAGACCAGTTTGGAACGCTTGAAGAATTGATCGAGCTTTCAAACTCGTTTGAAAACGTTAGGCCTACTCTTGATTTCGCCCATATTCACGCCAGAATGGGCGGCTCGGTTAAGAGCCGCGGCGACTACGAGAAGATTCTCGACACGGTTGAGAAGAATCTTGGAAGCGAGAGGATGAGGAACCTGGTTGTACACTTCTCAGAGGTTGAAACGACTTCAAAGGGCTTTGGGGAGAAGCGGCACCACCCTCTTGGAAGCGGCTACGGGCCTGACTTTAGAAAGCTCGCGGAGATAATTGTTGAGAAAGGATACTCGTTCATAATAATATGCGAGTCCCCCCTGCTTGAAATAGACGCGTTGAAAATGAAGAGGATGCTGACCCGGGTTAAGTAACGGCTATACGGCTGACTTGGAACCCGGTCTGAAGGTTGGAAGCGGAGCGTCTTTACCCTTCTAATGTTTAGCCGGCGGCTTCACTGCTTAGAGAGGAAGGAGATTATTTCCCTGCAGAACTCTGGAAGATCGTCGGGAACCCTTCCAGTTATTATGTTCCCATCCCTCACGGCGGGAACGTCTTCGAACACTGCGCCCGCGTTAATCAGATCATCCCTAACGGCTTCATACGCTGTAACCCTTTTTCCCCTAACTATGCCTGCTGATATCAGCACCTGAGGCCCATGGCAGATGGCTGCTATCAGCTTCCCAAGCTGGTTCACTCTCCTAACCAGCTGAATGACCCTGCTGTCGATCCGCAACGAGTCTGGGGAGAACCCGCCGGGGAAAAGGAGGCAGTCCACTTCCTCGGGTTTTACTTCTTCAAGCGTTTTTATGACGTAACGCTTACCGGGAGCCATGACTTCAAGCGGCACTGGCGTCCCGTATCTGCCGGACACCGGTTTCTCAGCGGAAGGCCTTGGGTGCAGCCCACTCTTAACCGGCACAATGGTGACGCTGGCTCCTTCCTCGCTCAGCCGCAGCAAGGGATATAGTAGCTCAACATCCTCGAATTCGTTAGCCACGATTATAACTACATTCTTTCCAATGAGGCTCATGCAATGAGGAAAGCACTCTACGTTTAAAAACTTTTCGACCTTGAAAACACGCGTGCCAATATGCTTATCTTAATACATTTACGGGTTTTAAACATGATGGCATTGCTATTGCCGTAAAAACCCGGTTGAACTCTTTAAGCAACAATGCTGCCCACGCCGGATAAAGAGGCTAAAGCACCAGGTTTCTACTTTCCCTAGGATCTACAACAATACCCTCAATCGGCTTCTTATCCAAATAGTTGAAAATGGCTTCCACTATTGTCTCATCCATGGCGGTTAACGCTTCCCGAGTGTACGCCGCTATATGTGGCGTAATCACGACGTTACCATATTTCAGAAGCGGGTAGTCAAGACCTATCGGCTCCTTCTCGACAACATCTAAAGCCACCGCGCTTACAACACCCTTATCCAGGGCTTCGGCAAGAGCATCCTGGTCTAAGAGTTCCCCCCTCGCAGTGTTAACCAGTATAATCCCCCTTCTCGCGCTCATCAGAGCCTCCCGGTTAATAATACGGTATGTTTCAGGGCTGAGACTCGCGTGAAGCGTAACTATGTCGCTTTCAGCCATCAGCTCAACAATGCTGCCGACGGGAACAACCCCGAGAGCCCTCATTTTCTCCTCTCGCACATACGGGTCGTAGGCGATTACCCTCGATCCAAATCCTTTTCTAAGGATTTCAGCCACTCTAGAGCCAATATTACCGAATCCTACAACACCGACTGTGAGGCTACTTAAGTTTCTACTCACGAATTTAGCGCGCTCATGCCACCCGCCTTTTCTAACAGAATCATTAGCCTCTACGACGCGTCTAAGCGCGGAAAGCATTAAAGCCACAGCGTGTTCCGCAACAGCCTCCCTTTCCCTGTATCCTGGCACAGCCACGACCTTCACCCCGTGCTTTTCCGCAGCTTTCAAATCAATATTGTCGAGACCTATGCCGTGTCTCACTATCATGACTACATCCGCATTGCTTTTAAAGAATTCTTCATCATATCGCGGCGTCACGCTTGCCACGATAAAATGGTATCCAACTAGCTTTTCAGCCAACTCTTTCTCCGAAACGTTCTTCGGAACCTCGATCTGGTCAACGATGCATCTTGATTCAAGCCTGCTTACAGCGTCAGTAAACCTTCCAAAGGATTTGGAGTTCACGACAGCTACACGGGGCTTCACTCTCTTCACCTTAAGCCTTCAGCATACTCGACGTAGGGCTGAGAGACCCTCCTAATCTCAAGCTTCTCCTCCCCCGTGAGCTTTCTCAAAGGGATTGGAGACTCCCCAACGTCGACTCCCCTCAGCCTAAGTATTTCTCTTAGAACAACCTGGGTTTCAACACCATATTTACCCAACTCTCTCCTAATCCTGTTTATGACGCTTTGAAGCTCAGCAGCCTTTTTAACATCCCTGTTTTTTACAGCAGCGTAAACCGCTAGAGGAATTTCTGGAAACGCGTTAGCTATTCCGCAGACATGGGCCCTGGCTCCGATTAGAAAAGCCACAGCTATCAGCGAGTCCCCGGCTCCCGCAACATAATGAGTCTTTCCAAACATATCCACGTAATTCTGCAGCTGCTCCAAATCGTAGCTCGTATCCTTTACGCCCATTACGCTCGGAACCTCCCTGGTTATAGATTCAAAATCGCTCGGCGAAATATTATACCCCTGTCTCCCCTTATTATTGTACACCATTACTGGAACACCGGCTCTTGAAAGACAACTGTAGTATGAGATTAACCCAGTCTTGCCTGGCTTATGGTATATCGGGCCTACGGAGCTGACTGCAGCAACACCCAGGTTTGCCGCATGCTTCGCAAGCTCGAGAGCAGTCTCCACGTCTGCTGCACCGACGTGAGCAATAATGCTCACTCTACTCGGAGCAGCCTCAACCACTTTTTCAAGCATCTTTTCACGCTCGTCTTTACTTAGGAGCATGCCTTCACCATAAGTCCCGAGCACGAAAAAGCCTTTAACCCCTTTCTCAACAAGGAAGCCTACTAGTGGAGCGACACCCTCCCCGTCGACTTCAAAATCATTTTTAATCGGAGTTATTACTGCTGTAACTATGCCTTCAGGATACATTATTAACGGCTTAGTGAAACCCGAAACTATATAAGTTTTGTTTCCGTGTTTCTCAAGCTCGCGCAGCCTTTCCCCCAATGCTCCTCAACAGTTTAACGAGTTCGACGAAGACAGCATAGTTCTCCTCGTAAACCGCTCTGTTCCTCTCTACTGGCACAACCACCTCTTTAATACTCACCCATTTACTTGAAAACTCTTCTATGCCGGCAAGACTTAAAGCGTTGAAGGCTAGTGCTGCTGCACCGTAATTGGTAGCGTCCTCACCCCCAGCTACAACGTTAATCTTACAGCCGAGAATATCTGAAAGTATTTGCGCCCATATCCTGGATTTTGAACCTCCTCCCACAAAGTATACTTCGTCTAGGCTTATCGAGTTTTCGGAGAGAGCGTCGCTGATCGCTCTAATAACGTAGCCCACTCCCTCCATTATCGATCTTATAAAATGAGCTCTACTGCAGCCTCTGGCGACGCCTATGAAAGCAGCCGTTAAGTTTGGGTCTCTATACGGAAACCTTTCACCCGTGAGGAAAGGCAGAAAGATAAGGCCTTCTGAACCCGGAGAAGCTTTTTCCGCCTCCAGGTCCAGAATACTGTAAGGGTCTCTGCAAATCATGCTGCCGGCTAGGGTCTCCATCTGGCCGAAATTGTCTCTGAACCATCTTAAACAGTCTCCGCCACTGTTCGAAGCACCCCCTAAAGCGTAGAGACCGTTTGCCGCATAATAGGTGAAGAACCGCATTTCCAGACTCTTGTCGAGAACCACTCTCCTTGAAAGCTTTCTAACAACGCCAGTGGTCCCGATGTTTAAAACAGTGCCTTTTTCAGTTAAGCCTAAACCGAAGTTCTGCGCCGCACCGTCGAACGTCGCTAAGACGATCTTCGTGCCCGGGGCAAACCCGTATTCCCTGCCGGCGCTAGACGGAACAGCGTCTAGACTCTTCCCGCCCTCGCATAGCCTTGGAAACCTGTTCTCATCAACCCCAAGTAGGTCGAGCACTTTCTCGCTGTACTTGAGTTTTTTAAGGTTAACAACCCCGCCCCCGCTGGCCGTGGCAAGATCTATATGCGGCTCCGTTGTCAAGCCGCTTTTCCACAACAAGTAATCCTTGCAGAACAAAAAATATCTCGCCTCTCTAAAGGTTTCAGGCTTCCTTTTCATGAACCAGTAAAGCTTGTACGGCATGAACACGAATATCGGCGGAGCCCCGGTTTCCCCGTAAAGCTCGTATGGATCAGTTTTCTCCAGCAGCTCTTTTTCAACCTCTGCCGCCCTAGTATCGTGGTGCGTCACCACCCTTGTTAAAGGAGCCCCATTCTTGTCCGCGAGAAGCACGCTATGGTTGTAAGTCGTCACGGATATTGCCTCGATGCTCCCCCCGTATTTTTTTCCGAAATAACCCAGCATGAAGGTGAAAGACTCCAAGAGCTCTTTCGGCTCATGCCCAGCAAACCTGTTTTCCAAGTGGAGCGTTATCTCGCGAGTCTGCCTGTCAACAACCTTCCCCTCACTACTTATGATGAGACCCTTCATATTGGTGCTGCCGACGTCAATCGTAAGAACCAGGCTCATTTCCACGCCTGACTTTTATTTTTCCCAGGCTCTTCTTAATAACCTCTTCGCCACCGGGGTGTGGAAGTATTTCTCCAACTTTTTCACTAATGATTCTCACGCCTAAAACCTGGGTGAAACTCGGGAACTGTTGAACGTGTGAAACAAGGGTGTTCACAGTCGCGCCAGCAGGGCTTAAAGATTTTTATACGTTTCAAGCATTTTCAACTTCAGGTTGCCGCGTAAGGAGCCCCGAATACTTCTCGACGCCGAGGTCCTTGTGAGGCTCGCATACCTCACTATCACAGGTGAAACAGAGTTTAAAAACCTGGAGACGCTCAGGCTAGCGTACGAGCAGGGCGGAGGCCAAACCGTTGCCGGCGAGGCTCCTCTAGAAGGCTCGCTGGAGCTGACGCCGCTTGAAGACCTGCGGAGATTCTTCGAGGAAACGCTTGGCTCCTCACGGGGCTCTGCGGAGGAGTGAAGACAAGGCTTAACGCTACAGTTCCTCGAACTCGTATTCCTCAGTCTTCCTGGGCGCCGGCCTTTCTCTCCCGCGAAGTATTTTAAACACTATTATCGCTAAAACTATTGAAAAAACGCCGATTATTATGAGAACCACGTTCATCGACATGGGTATCCTTATAGTCGCCTCCCTCTCCGTCAGGAAGCTTAACTTAACAGTCGCCGAATAGCCTAGGTTGGTTACTGTAACGGTCAGCTCACTCCCGGCAACCCTGCTTATGTCTACAGCGCCACCCGGCCCAGTAACATACTTAGCCTGAGTATTGTTCATGAAGACCACTCTCAGCTCAGCGCCCTCTATAGGCATTGAAAAAGGGTCGACCACTCTGACGGACCCGCTTACAACGTTGCACGAAACCCTGACTGCCTTAGGCTCGCTAACGTGTTCAACCCTAGCCTCGTCGAGAACGTTTAACCCCCCGTATTTAACCATGGTCAGCCTAAGGTCCCCCGCAGTCGTCCAGATGCTTCTTAAAGTCCCGTTGTAAACAGTATTGTTGGCCAGAGTGCAAACGTAGAAGGATGGCGTCAGGGGAGCATTATCCCTGTCCACGAAGCTTAGGTTAACCAGGTACTCCTTACGGTGCTCTGCAGTCAGCCTAATGTCCCCCTCAACAGTCAACACTAGCTCCGGGGAAAACGTGGATGAGCCGTCTCGCACCCACCTGGTGAACACGTATCGCAAGCCTTCAGACGGGCAGTGTATCTCCTGAACCCTGAGCGTCTTCACACCGGACGTAACGTAGTAAACAACCCCGGTTTCATCAGATATGACTCGGCTTTCATTATCCAGGCTAACCGTTACACCCGGCGTTCCGAAAACCCTTATCTCAGCATACCTGGCGGTGAAACCAGCCTCGCCAAAATTATTATCCTCGTTTGAATCGTGAAACACGTTGAGCGCTTTAACCCATGCTTTCACAACGTGGCTTCCCTCCGGAACGCTTGGGACAAGCCTCTCGTATCTCACCCAGTCGTCCTCCACCATGGGTGTCTTGAGCCCAAGCTGGCTGCCGGTGGCGTTCTCCAGAAGAACGTCGTCAATCATGATGGTTACAAGATAGTCCGGGATGGCTGCGTCGCCGGAGTTTCTTAAAACCAGAATGAGAGTAAGGTTGGAGCCCGCGATGAGACTCTTCTTATCCAAGTAGACTCCTTCAAGCGCGATGTCACACTTGGTGGCCCAGTTGTCAGGCGAGGATACGGCGCCCCATGTAGACGGGTTACGCGGGACCGCGTTAAAAGGCCAGGAATAGTTGACCCCCGCTCCGGAGGCAACTAGGGCGAACCCCAGTATTCTACGAGTATTAGGATAAACATCCAGTTTCGACAACGGTATTGCTAGCTCCATAGTCCAGGAGACGGTTCCGTTCACGACTTTAAGAAGAACGCTGTCGGCAGGCTCCTCAATCCAGTCCTCACCATGCCCGTAGAAGTATTTTAACACGCCCGACCTGTTTACAGCATACCTTGTCGTGCTCACCGTGAGGACAGTACTGTTTAAAACACCAGTGTTAAACAGGAGGTCCACCGTCCTACACGCGTTGCTCAAAACCATTGCGAAAAACAGGTGGCTATTGTTATGTACAGTGTAAGCCTTCACCCATGAAAGGTTAAGCTGTTCAACAGGATACTCGCCTGTTGAAACAGCCCCGTCTACCCTCGGGTTCCTGTAAAGCGGGATGCTTAGCTCCAGCTCGGCTGAAACACTCAGGGTTAAGAACCCGGCTGGGGGAAGCATGATTATAAGCAGAACCAGCATACTGCTTGCAGCCGCTACCCTAAGCCTCTCCATAGCTCCTACGCGTAGGGAAACTCTTAAAAAGATTTTTTTGCAGCTGGAAAACAGTGGTTTCGCGTTGAAAGAGGTGTGCGTGCTAGCTTATTCAGGAGGGCTGGACACTTCAGTCATGATACCCTGGATAAGGGAGAAATACGGCATGGATGTTATCGCCGTCCTCGTCGACGTGGGGCAGAAGGAGGATTTCGAAGCCGCTGTCGAAAGGGCTGAGAGGCTTGGAGCACTGGAGGTGGTTAAGACAGACGCTAGGAGAGAGTTTGTCGAAAACTATGTTTTCAGAGCCATAAAGGCCAACGGCCTGTACGAGGGGGTTTACCCAATGGGAACATCCCTCTCCAGGCCCCTAATAGCCTCGAAGATCGTTGAGGTCGCTGAGAAGAAGGGCGCGTCAACAGTGGCCCACGGCTGCACTGGGAAGGGGAACGACCAGGTTAGGTTTGAAGTATCAATAAGGTCACTGAACCCTGGGCTTAGAATCCTCGCGCCGGTGAGGGAGTGGGGGCTTAGCAGAGACGAGGAGATTGAATACTTGGAGAAGAAGGGTGTTAAGATGGATCGTGGGAAAAGCAGGTTCAGCATAGACGACAACCTGTGGAGCAGGTCTATCGAAGGCGGTGAGCTTGAAGACCCTTGGGTGGAGCCTCCTGAGGAAGCATTCATCTGGAGCAGACCAGTGTCCGAGGCGCCGGGTGAGCCGGAGTACGTGACGCTCGAGTTCGACAAGGGTGTTCCAACAAGGCTGAACGGGGAGAGGCTTGACCCCGTTGAGCTAATACTCCGCGTCAACAGGACAGCCGGGTTCCACGGCTTCGGCAGGATAGACCACGTGGAGGACCGCGTGGTCGGAATAAAGTCTAGAGAGGTCTATGAGGCTCCTGCAGCGTTAACCCTGATAAGGGCGCACCAGGATCTTGAGAAACTCGTCTTAACGAGGCTTGAGCTCGAGGAGAAGAAGAAGCTGGAGGCAACATGGGCCTGGCTCGTCTACTCCGGGCTGTGGTTCGAACCCTTGAGGATGGCTGTTGAAGCATTCGTAGACTTCACGCAGCAGAATGTCGACGGGGAGGTTAGGGTTAAGCTGTTCAAGGGGGAGGCGGCAGTCGTCGGCAGACGCTCGGCGAAATCACTCTACGACGAGAAGAGAGCAACATACTCGTCCCTATCCAGGTTCAACCAGAGCCTTGCGGACGGCTTCATACAGCTCTGGGGGCTCTCGACAGTGAGGGCGAACGAGGTGCGTCAACGTAAAAGCTAAATTTATAAGCAAGAACATGAGGAATGTTCAACACTCCATGAAGACAGAATGCGAGGAATGCTTAGCGGTGTTCGAGGTCTCTGAGGACGCGATAGTGGGTGAAGTAGTGACGTGCCCGGAATGCGGGTCAGACCTTGAGATAATAGAGATAAGCGGCGACACGGTTAAGACGAGGAAGATTCAGCTCTCAGGCGAGGACTGGGGCGAGTAGGCGTAGGAATTGCCTTTAAGCATTTTTTATGACCAGATAAGGTTTGAGGAGAAAGAGCTTTTCAAAGCAGCTGAAAACCTTTCAATACCATTTAAAAGACTGAACGCCGACGATTTTTCGTTCACACTCGGCAGGAGAGAACTTGAGATCCAAGATGTCGACACAGCCCTCTTAAGATGCGTATCATACTTCAAGTCGCTCCACCTTTCAAGCTACCTGGAGGGAGTTGGAATCCAAACAGTAAGCTCCTTCAAAACACTGCAGATAGCTGGCAACAAGCTCTTCACGACAGTCGAGCTCGTGAAAAACAACGTGAAAACACCTTTCACAGTGATCTCCTTCTCCTACCAGTCTGCCCTAGACTCTTTCAACAAGACAGGATACCCAGCGGTTTTGAAGCCCGTCATAGGAAGCTGGGGAAGACTAATCTCCCTTATAAAGGACAAGTATACTGCTGAAGCAGTGCTTGAAGACCGTTTATACATGTTCCCGCTTTACCAGGTTTTCTATGTCCAAGAGTATGTTGAGAAGCCCGGTAGAGATATTAGGGCAACAGTAATCGGGGATGAAGTTGTCTCCGCAATATACAGGGTCTCCCCGCCAGACCAGTGGAAGACAAACATAGCCATAGGTGGAAAAAGCGAGAAGGCGGAGATCACCAGCGAGCTTACTGAAATAGTTCTTAAAGCAGCCAAAGCAGTAGGCGGAGAAATAGTGGGGATAGACGTGATGGAGAGCCCGAGGGAGGGCTATGTTGTTAACGAGGTTAATCCTACGCCTGAGTTCAGGGGGAGCATGGAGGCCACTGGAATCAACATTCCCGAGAAGATTCTCAAGTACCTCGCGTCTAAAGCGAGAAGGTAAGAGTGTAGCGTGCATTATCAGCATTAGAATCATTTTTACGCTGCCCAGCTTATGTTTGCTTATAATTACAGTTCATTTTTAAGCTTGAGTCCAAACAGTATTTCAGAAGGAGGATGATGAAAAGAAGGGCGGTGTGCGGGCTTGACTGTAAAGGCTGTCTATACTTCGGCAAGGAACTCTGCCACGGTTGCTCAGCCGGCTGCCTCGCCCTTTCATGTAAAAGAGGAGTATGCTATAGTGGGATAACTTCTCCGAGGATCTTCTGCAGGCTCAAGCCCTATTGCCCGTTTAGGACTAAGGATCGAACTCCTGTTCGGCTTCCGAATATAGGTAAAAAACCTATGACTATGATTGGCTTCCAAAAGTTCGTACCGAGGATAGACATAACAGATCCCCGATCTTGGTTCTGGAAGCACGGTATTGAACTCCCAGCGATTTTCGTTTCTCTAGGAGAGATCCTACTTAACAAAGAGATATTGAATGAGGCTTTGAGGGGGCTACATGATTACTTAGGGTTCAATGGTAGAATTTTTCTGTCCTTAGTGATGCCCGATGAACTCATCGATAAGCTAACAACTCAGGATTACTTCAGACTAATTGGGAATATTAGGCCAGATGCTACCATGATCCCAGATAACTACACTTATACTGACGACCCCCTGTTCTTATCTTGGTCGCAAACCTTCCACCTCATATCTAAGGCAAATGACTTCCTCAAGCTGGACATACCTTTAATGGGTCTAGTTAAGGGGGCCAACGCTTTGCAAATAGAATGGACCGTTAGGAAGCAGATTGAGATGGGCTATGTTTCATTTGTTATGCCGGCACGAGAACTCTTAAGGGAAGGCCGACTAAGCTCTTCTTTCCCGGATAATCCTGTTGAGAATGCGCTTTGGAGCCTGAAAAAAGCATCGAGAGATTATAGGACTAATTTCGAGCTAATCATATATGGAGTCAGCAGGAGGCTAAAATACCAGCGGTTGAATTACAGTAATCTTTCGTGGTTTTTAGATGCCAAGCACGGGCTCTATTTTAAGAATGGAGCGTCTTTCATGCTTAATGATTCAGAGATTAGGTTTGAAGAATGCGAATGCGAAGCTTGCAGCGGTATGATGCCACAGGAGATTATTGACCGCATGCTTGATGATAAGGAAGCGGGTTTTAGGATACTGGTTCTCCACAACCTCTTAGACATGCGGAAGACCTTTGAAGAGAGGATTGAAAGAAAGTAATGGGCAGTGGGACTAGAGTAGGGCAATGGAAGGAAAGGTTTTTCGAGGGCGAGATAGAACGTGAGGAAGCATTTGAAGATGAAACTGAGCTTCAATGTAGAAAAGAAGAGGTTTCTCGCGTTATTGCAAGTTTTGGAGAATACGGGGTACGTGGAGCGGAAGAAGGATATGAGCTGCTTAAAGAGGAGAAGGTTATAGGAACATTCAAGAAAATCATAATCGAAGAAAACAGCATCTTCTTTGAGCTAAGTCGTGGGGTAAGTCTGGAGGTATCGGAAAAAGGGATTAGGGAGATAGTTGCTTCCGAAAAAGCGGAGCTGTGTGGCTTAATAGCATCGGATGGTGGTCTTTACATGAGTGAAAAATACCATCATTATCGTATATATCTCTCCTCAGCAGATATAGAAGTAGCTAAGCACTATGAAGAGCTATTTGAGATTGTTTATCGCAAGAGGCCGCATAGGTACAGGTATGAGCCCCCTTCAACTCCTCACTATTCTATAGAAATAGAGGACATGAGTATATATTTTGACTTATGGAACCTCAGGATTAAGGGGCCAAACCCTTATGAGTTCCATGTGCCGAAAGAACATTTGGATGAGAGAGGTATGAGGGCCTTTCTAAGAGGCTTTTTCACTGGGGACGGTGGCGTTGCTATGGGGTATGATAGGACTCAGAATAGGGTACGTTTTCACATACGCTTTGACTCCAAGTATAAGGAGGGATTAGAGGAGATAAGGGACCTTCTAAAAGATCTAGGCTTCCGTCCCCTTGAAATCCATGAGTATTATAGGGAGGATAGAACCTATTACTATTTTAGAATCTCTGAGGAGGAACACTTAAAATTCATAGAGGAGATAGGATCTGAGAAGCCGGACCATCGTGAGAAGTTCGAGGTCTTGAAACAAATTTATGAAGAGAAAAGAAGAAAAAGGGAGAGGGAAGATTAAAAGAGAAGCAGGGAGTAAAGATATGGGAAATGAGGAAATCGGCGAAGGTATGGGGATGGGGCGACAAATTTGAGGACGTAAAGATTAATTGTGAAAGATACGTGGACAGAAGGTGGACAGAGACTACGAAGGAATGCTGCATCGGTATCATGGCAAGAGAGAGAAATAAGACGATATTTTACTTCATCGATGCATATACGAGTGATCCCAAAAGCGTTGGAAACCTGGCTGAAGGTCTATTCCAGGCAGCGCTTAGCCAAGGGCAAACTAAAGTCGACTTCGTCACAATAAGGTTCTATGATAATGTCATATCTCGCGATATGCAGCACCGCAAGTCTATTGAGGAAATTGAAGAAGAACTCAAGAAACGCGAGAAAGTCATTGTCAGCAGATTCATTAACGATCCGAGGGTGAGGGACGCAGCTAAGGGGAAAGAAGTTATATTTATTCCAGAGACCCGTTTGCTATGTGAGCTCAGATCTAAAGTGGCGAACAAGGTGATTATAGAGGCGATTTATGACTTTAGCTTTGAGGCCTTAAAGGATTTCATCAACTCTTTAGGCAATGAACTTATCAAGAGGCGTATTGCTGAAGGAGTTGCTGGTTACGAGTTGCGGGGAAGCGCTGAGGAACTCAAAATCAATGATGTCGATGTTGGGTATGATGAGGTTTACGTGTACTTAGGTTTGAATCAAGCTAGCATTTTATTCTAAACGTTTTAGCGTGCATCGACTAAGGATGAATGGGCTTAGGTTACTTAGGGAGGCGTGAAGCATCTAGAAACCGTTTCCCTTTAAACTGATTTAATATTCTACTAGTTCTTGATTCTGCTAAAGTACCATTCTAGCGCGCGCTTTCAGATGGCTCGCATGTCTAACCTGAAAAGATTGTGAAAACTATAGTAAGCCCTCGGTTAAGGATCCAGCATGCATCTGGCTCGTTAAACCTGGGAAGCCTACGCACGCTGGAGGAAAAAGGGTCTTACTGGGCAGCGGGGAGAAAAAGATTCTTAAACACCCCGTCTGGAGGATTAGGAGGTAAGGTTGGTTAAAGTAGCTGTGTACGGGGCAAGCGGCTATGTGGGTGGAGAACTGCTTAGAATACTTCTTTCACACAGCAAGGTGGAAATAGTCGCAGCCACTTCTAAGAGGTTCAGCGGCATGCCTGTTCACAAGGTTCACCCGAATCTTAGGAAGGTTTGCCAGATGAGCTTTGTGGAGCCCAGGGTTGAGAACGTGGCTAATGCTGAAGTTGTTTTCACAGCCCTTCCACACGGCCAGTCTACACACGTGGTTAAAACGCTTCTCGACAAGGGTTTGAAGGTTATAGACTTGGGAGCTGATTTCAGGCTTAAAGACTCCTCCGCCTACGAGAAATGGTACGGGTTTAAACATCCTTATCCTGATCTTCTCGAGAAGGCTGTCTACGGGCTGCCGGAGCTTCACAGGGACGCGGTAAGGACGGCTAGTCTGATAGCGGTGCCCGGCTGCATGGCTTCGGCGAGCATACTGGCACTCGTACCCCCTGTTAAGAACGGTCTGGTGGATAGAAGCCAGATATTCATAGATGCTAAGATAGGCTCCTCAGGAGCCGGCTCCTCTCCAACCCTGGAAGGATACCATCCGGAAAGGTATAACGTGGTCAGGCCCTATAAGCCTGCTGGACACAGGCATGTCGCCGAGATAATTCAAGAGGTTTCGCAGGCTTCCGGCGGGAAGATAGCCGTAGGCTTCTCGCCGCATTCTGTGAACATCGTGAGAGGGATACTCGTGACTGTTCACACACGCCCATCCGGGAGGCTTCCTTCTTATCCAGACCTCTGGAGGTGCTACAGGCAGGCTTACGACAAGGAGCCCTTCATAAGGCTAGTTAGGGATCCGACGATGGTGCACGGCCTGCCCGACCCGAAGTACCTGATGGGCTCAAACTTCGCCGACATAGGTTTCGAGATAGATGCTGACTCAAACAGGATAATCCTGTTCGCAGCCATAGATAACCTGGTTAAGGGGGCTGCTGGAAACGCTGTCCAATGCTTCAACATAATGTTTAACTATGACGAGAAGGAGGGCTTAGCCTTCCCGGGTCTACACCCGGCGTGAGTGTTGGAAGATGATAGTGGTTAAAGCAGGGGGAGCCCTCCTCGAGGAGGAGGCTCTGGAGAAGATAGTTGCAGACGTTGCTGAATACTCTAGGAGTGAGAGGGTCGTGTTCGTCCACGGGGGAGGAGCAGAGGTTACGGAGACGTGTAGGAGAATGGGTATTGAGCCGAGGTTCGTTGTTTCAGCAAGCGGGATGAGGAGCAGGGTGACCGACTGGGAGACCATGCAGGTCTACTTGATGACGATGGGGAGGCTCAACAAGCTCGTGGTCTCTAAATTCCTCAGGATGGGCGTCAACGCTGTCGGCTTAACCGGTGTAGACGGGGCTCTGGCAACCGCTACTAGGAAGGAAAAAATACTCGTTAAAAGAGAGGATGGTAGGAGGATACTGATGGACGGCGGGTTCACCGGGAAGATTGACAGGGTTAACGTTGACCTTTTGAAACTGCTCTTGGACAACGGTATTCTACCGGTTCTAGCACCCATAGCCTTAAGCAGGGAGTTTGAGCCGCTCAACGTTGACAGCGACGCTTTCGCGGCTAAAGTTGCTTCAGCGATGGGGAGCAGCCTGCTGTACCTTACGAATGTTGAGGGCCTCCTGGTGGACGGGAGGCTCGTCGAGTCTCTGACGATGGCTGAAGCATCAGTCCTCCTTCCGAGCATAGGCCACGGCATGATGAGGAAAGTGCAGTCAGCAGTGGAGGCGCTTCAAGAGGGGGCTGCTTCAGTAAGAATATCCTCCGGGCTTGTTGAGAAGCCTGTTTCAAGCGCGCTGGAGAGAAAGCTTGGAACACTCATATTCAAATGAGGATGTTTAGAAATGGTTGACCCCTATGAGGTTGAGGATAGGCTTCTGCTTAAAACCTATGTTAAGAGACGCGTAGCGATAATAAGCGGGAAAGGGTCGGAGGTTTTCGACGATAAGGGTCGGAGGCTTATCGACTTGACTTCAGCCTACGGCGTTGCAATACTAGGACACTCTAATCCTGTGATTGTTGAAGCAATCGTGAACCAGTTGAAGAAAATATCCTCCTGCCACGGCTCGTTCTACAATGACGCTAGGGCGGAGTTCCTCGAGGAAACATCCCGCTTCACATCCCGCTTCTTCCCAAGGATGCTTCTCGTGAACAGTGGCGCGGAAGCCGTTGACCTAGCGATTAAAACAGCCTTCAGGAAAACAGGGAGAAGCAGGATTGTTGCAGCCAGGAGAAGCTTCCACGGCAAGACGCTGGGCGCGCTCAGCACGACGTGGAACCCGGAGTACAGAAAGGGCTTGGAGCACGTCGTAGGCGAAAGGGTTGTATTCGCAGAGTACGGTGACGCTGAGGATTTGAAAAGCAAGGTTGACGGGGAGACTGCGGCGGTTATTCTTGAGCCTGTTCAGGGGGAAGGCGGGGTCAGGATTCCTCCAACCGGTTACTTGAAGGCTGCGGGGGAAATAGCCTCCGACAAGGGGGCGCTGCTAATACTGGATGAGATTCAGACGGGTTTGAGGAGGACGGGAACATTCTTCGCGTTTGAAAAAGAAGAAGTTGCGCCGGATATTGCTCTCCTGGCTAAGGGAGTAGCCGGGGGAATCCCGGCTGGGGTAGCGTTTTTCAGCGAGGAGTCTTCGACAGTCGGCGAACCCGGTTTCCACACTTCAACATACGGGGGGAACCCTTTGGCCTGCGCCGCGGGAGCAGCAACCATGAGGCTGCTGAGGGAAACAGTCACCAGGGAAACCGTGGAGGAGAGGTCTAGAGCCTTCCGAGAGAGGCTTGAAGCCCTGATGAGCCTCAGGATCGTCAGGGAGATAAGGATAAGCGGCCTCATGATAGGCATTGAGCTGAAAGTCAGGTCTAAGCCTCTCGTCGACCTGCTTGCTGAAAAAGGAGTCCTGGTTTTAACAGCCGGCCCGACTGTGGTGAGGCTGCTGCCGTCGCTCAACATACCGTTAAGCCTTGTCGACGAGGCGTGCAGCATTATTCTGGAAGCGGTGAGGAGTTATGAGTCCAGGCTTGGAAGCAGTGCAGCCGCTGGTTAAACTCCTCTCCAAGTATTCGCCAAGCGGGGAGGAGGAAGAGGCTCAGCAGGAGGTCTTCTCCCTTCTGCTTGAAAACGGTTTTGAAAACGTTAGGAGAGACCCGGCGGGCAATGTTCTAGGGGAGAAGGGGAGCGGGGACAGGACGCTGCTCTTCTGCTCTCACGTGGACACTGTGCCAGGGCTTATTGAAGTCAGGCTTGAATCAGGAAGAGTATTCGGCAGGGGTGCTGTTGACGCTAAGGCTTCCCTTGCGGCGATGGCGCTGGCAGCATCAGGCTACTCGGGGAGAAGCCTCAGACTAGTCTACTCGTCAGTAGTCGGAGAAGAGTCTGACAGCAAGGGGGTTAGGAGGCTTCTGGAGGAAATCCCGGCTCCGGACTACGTGGTCATAGGAGAGCCGACTGGGATTAGGGCTGCGGCAGTAGCCTACAGGGGGAGCGCAACCGTCAGCGTAAGGGTTTCAACCCAGGGCGGGCACTCCTCCTCCCCCCTGGATGATTTCAACGCTATTGTTCAAACCATGAGGCTTGTTGAACACGTTAAGACTAGGCTAGCCTTCTCTAAAGACCTTTTCTCAAACATAGGTGTCTCGA